>OCVR010000305.1_pt1 | contig 41377 bp, 38 predicted proteins | sample 1539091 | NCBI WGS metagenome assembly OCVR01 (sample SAMEA3355530, study PRJEB22509) | marine metagenome | biome: marine; feature: coastal ocean; material: water | place: USA | collected 2010-08-07 | depth 16 m | reverse complement strand
GCCTTGGGCCAGATATCATGCAAAAACATCGGCTCACCCCAGCCGGGATGGGCCAAAATCACATCTGGAGTGAAAAACTAACGTATTTTCATCGCAGCATCAAAACAGCTCTCGGCGCGGATAATCTTTGATTCCAAATCGCCAAGCCAACGGTGAATATCTTTGCTGTTGCCGCGGTTCATCACATAGGGCACAACCTCAACGCCCTGCCATTGGTGCGACGTTTTCACTTTTGGAGTTAACGCCAATACCCGATTACCGCGTGCAGTCAGCGCCGGACCAAGGTGCTTGTACTGGCCGGGGAAATTTTGGTGGATCAGTAATATGTTCATAAACTATCATTTCATTGAAAAGAGAATGGCCAGATCATTTTCGTCCGGTTTGCACAAAAAGACAGGATAGAAAGCTAGGGGCGCACCGGGGTTTGTGCCAGTGCGTCCACCCACTGCAGTTGTTGCGGCAAGCATATCTTTTCAAGATCAAAGCGGTCCAGCACCAACTGTCGCGCTGCCATGCCCAACCGAGACCGCAGTTTGGCATCATCCAGTAATCTGTTGAGGTTATCAGCCAGCGCATCTGTATCAAAAAAATCAGTGAGTAATCCAGTTTCATCATCAAAGATCACCTCGCGCACCGGTGCGGTATCACTGGCCAGAATAGCCCCGCCCGCGCTCATCGTCTCAAGCAGGCTCCAACTCAGCACAAAGGGGTAGGTCAAATAGACATGCGCCCGGCTGACCTGTAGCAAAGAAATGAACTCATCATACGGAATTCTGCCAGTAAAATGCACACGCGACCAATCGGCATCAGAAATATCGTCGCGCACCTCGTCAATGTATTTTTGTTTCCATGTGGTGCCCACGGGCGGTGGCGCTCCATAACTCACCCCGTCACTACCAACCACGACAACATGCGCCTTGGGCCGGTTGCGTAAAATCTTTGGCAACGCCCTAAAAAAGGTGTGGCACCCACGATAAGGTTCAAGGTTGCGGTTGACGAAACTAATCACCTCATCGGACCGGCTGAGCGTCAAACCTTCAGAAATAACCAGTTTTGCCTCAGGGTTCGGACAGACATGCGCAGTATCTATCCCATCATGGATCACGCGGATATTATCGCGAAACGGCGGCGGAAATGTATCGGCCTGAAACAGGGTGGGACTGATGCCCCCCGCCGCAATGTCAAAATGCAGCGTATTGTTGAGATTGCGCAGACGCAGACGTAGCGGCTCTTTTTCCGAAATGCCTGTGCAAAACTCCGGATCAAACGCCGTGTCAGAGTTTTCCGAGCCGTAGTAATACTCACAATAAATACCGATGCGGGCCGTGGGCCAAACATCTTTGAGAAACATCGGCTCACCCCAGCCATGATGTGCCAAAATCACATCGGGCGAGAACCCCTGATCCCTCAGTTGTATCGCCGCATTAAAACAGTTCTCTGCACGGATGACTTTTGCTTCCAGATCACGCAGCCAAGCATGGATTTCTTTAGAACTGCTCCCGACAATTTTATAGGGAATAATCTCGACCCCCTGCCAAGTCGTGCGTTCTTTCACTTTCGGAGTGAGTACAACAACACGGTCTCCGCGACGCGCCAACGCTGGACTAAGATGCTTGTACTGACCCGGAAAATTCTGGTGAATGATGAGGATGTGCATATGAAATAACTTTATAAGACTATAAAGCTGCATAATGTCAGCACAGGCCATACATGCCAAGGTCTTATATGCGGCTGGGGGCAGCTTTTTATCACTGTGCTCTGGACCCGCGCAACACTTGCGCCTATCACCACAAAGAGCACCACTTCGACGCATAAAGGACCACGCCAAATGTCACGCTATTCCGCCAACGAAATCGAAGCAAAATGGCAGCAAAGCTGGGATCAGGCCAGGACTTTTCTCGCGACCCGCGACGACGACAAACCAAAATACTATGTGCTTGAGATGTTCCCGTATCCATCAGGGCGCATCCACATGGGGCATGTGCGCAATTACACAATGGGCGACGTAATCGCACGCTATAAACTGGCCACAGGCCACAATGTACTGCACCCCATGGGGTGGGACGCTTTCGGTATGCCCGCAGAAAACGCCGCAATGGCCATTGGTGGCCATCCGAAAGACTGGACCTATAGCAATATTGCCGACATGCGCGACCAGATGAAACCACTGGGCCTGTCGATCGACTGGTCGCGCGAATTTGCCACCTGTGACCCAGAATATTACGGCCAGCAACAGGCTTTGTTTCTCGATATGATGGAAAAAGGTCTGGTCTACCGCAAAAACGCCATCGTCAACTGGGATCCAGAGGATATGACCGTGCTGGCCAATGAACAGGTCGAACAGGGCCGGGGCTGGCGGTCAGGCGCTTTGGTTGAACGGCGTGAATTAACCCAGTGGTTTTTCAAAATCAGTGACTATTCGGATGAGTTACTCAGCGCACTGGACGGACTGGATGATTGGCCAGCCAAGGTCAAACTGATGCAGGCCAACTGGATTGGCAAATCCCGCGGGCTGCAATTTGGTTTTGATCGTGTCGATGGGGGCGGTCCGATCGAAGTTTATACCACACGGCCCGACACGCTGATGGGCGCATCGTTTGTCGGCATCTCGCCCGACCACCCAATCGCGAAGCAACTTGAGACAAACAACCCCGCGCTGGCCGCATTTAATATCGAGGCCCGCAAGGGCGGCACCACTGAAGAGGCCATTGAAACAGCCGAAAAACTGGGCTTTGACACCGGATTACGGGTCCGTCACCCGCTTGACCCAAGCTGGGAACTACCGGTTTGGGTGGCCAATTTCATCTTAATGGATTATGGCACCGGCGCGATCTTTGCCTGCCCGGCGCATGACCAACGCGATCTTGATTTCTGCCGCAAATATGATCTGCCAGTCACAGACACGTTTTTTGCACTCGATGATGATACGCCCGTAGACCGAACCGCTTTTGTACCGCCAAAAACCGAAAAGGTGACGTGGGTCAATCATTTTGCTGGCCTTGAGACCGCCACGGGCCAAGAGGCGATTGACGCCACGATCGACTTTGCCGAAACCGCAGGTTGGGGCAAGGGCGTGACGCAATACCGCCTGCGTGACTGGGGACTATCACGACAGCGGTATTGGGGCTGCCCGATCCCGGTGGTGCATTGCGCAGATTGTGGCGTGGTGCCAGAAAAAAAACAAAACCTGCCGGTTCAGCTGCCCGATGATGTCAGTTTCGACATGCCAGGCAACCCGCTTGACCGCCATCCCACATGGCGCAATTGCGCCTGCCCAAACTGCGGCAAAGACGCCCTGCGCGAGACCGACACCATGGATACATTTGTGGATTCGTCTTGGTATTTCATCCGCTTTACCGCACCGAGGGCCGATACCCCGACAGATCGGGACGAGGCGGAGTACTGGATGAATGTCGATCAATATATCGGCGGCGTAGAGCACGCCATCCTGCATCTGCTCTATTCACGGTTTTTCGCCCGCGCGATGCAGATCACCGGCCATCTCGAAGAAAAATCCGCTGAGCCTTTTAATGCACTGTTCACCCAAGGCATGGTCACCCATGAAATCTATCAGACCCGCGCAGCAGACGACAACAAGGCGCGCCCTGTCTATCACCTGCCTGAAGAGGTCAAAGACGGCAAACTGATTGCCACCGGCGAAACGGTCGAGATTATTCCCTCGGCCAAAATGTCGAAATCAAAAAAGAACGTGGTTGACCCCATCAGCATCATCGCCGCCTACGGCGCCGACACGGCGCGCTGGTTCGTTTTGTCCGACAGTCCGCCCGAGCGCGATGTCGAATGGACCGCCTCAGGGGCCGAGGCCGCCTATAGACATCTCAATCGTGTTTGGAATATTTGTAACCGGGTCGGCGCGATGGACAAGACCGCGCAAGGGTCTGGGGACGACGACCTATTGCGCGCCATGCATAAGACAATCCATGACGTCACGATGGGCGTTGAGACTTTTGGCTTTAACGCCGCGATTGCCAAGCTTTATGGCTTTACCGGCGTTCTGCAAAAATCAACAGCGGGGTACGCAGCACAGCATGAGGCCATCAAAACGCTTGCACAGTTAATGGCTCCGATGACGCCACACCTGGCCGAAGAGATCTGGTTCCATCAGGGCGGTGAAGGATTGATCGCAAACGCACCATGGCCTGTCGCCGACCCGGGGATGATGGTCGAGGACAGCGTCACCTTACCGATTCAGATCAACGGCAAACGACGCGGGGAAATCACCGTGTCAAAAGATCTTGATAAAACCGCAATCGAAACCATCGCCCTGAGCCAGCCTGCGGTGATAAAAGCACTTGCGGGCGGGAGTCCAAAAAAGATTATTGTTGTGCCAGGGCGGATTGTGAATGTTGTTGTATAGTCGGCGCAGATTTGGTGTGATGCTCGCAGCAGCGGTGCTGACGGGCTGTGGCTTTACGCCTGTCTATGCACCAGACAGCGCAGGCACGACCCTTTTGGGGCAACTTTCTCTGGACCCACCACTGGACCGTAATGCCTATCTGCTGCACAGACGGATAGAAGAACGTCTGGGTCAGGCAAGCGCCGGTGCTTGGCGGCTCTCAACCCAAATAAAGACAGAAAATGTTGGGCTGGGCTTTACCACTGACGGCGATATCACCCGCTATAATATTAACGGTACCGCCGATTATACCCTGCGGCGCACTGGCAACTCAGAAGTTTTCAGGCAGGGTAAAATACAGCATTTCACCAGCTATTCAGCCACAGGCACCACGGTGGCAACCCTTGCAGCGAAACGCGATGCCGAGGTCAGGCTGATGATCATCCTCGCCGATCAGATCATAGACCAGTTGTTGATAATTTCCGAAGACTTACAGCCATGAAACTCACAGGCCGCGACGCAGTCAGATATTTTGCGCGCCCGGACCCTGAAAAAACTGGTCTGTTGATTTACGGGGGTGATGCGATGCGGGTCGCGTTGCGTCGCCAGGAAGTTATCACCGCACTGGTCGGCCCGACTGGCGAAGAGGAAATGCGCTTGTCACGACTGGCAGCTGGAATGCTGCGCAAAGACCCTGCAGTACTGCAAGATGCTCTCAAGGCGCAGAGTTTCTTTCCCGGTCCACGCGTGGTTTTTTTGGAAGACGCCACTGACACCATTGCCAAAACTGTTGACGCCGCCCTGCAGGATTGGCAATCCGGCGATGCACAATTGATCATTACAGCCAGTCAGTTGACGGCGCGCTCGGCGCTGCGCAAGCTGTTTGAGAGCCATAGAAACGCCTATGCGGTCGGTCTTTATGATGATCCGCCGTCGCGCGAAGAAATCGATGCGACGATAAAGGCTGCTGGTTTGCGCAATCTCGACCCTGCGGCGATGACAGATCTGGTTGCGCTGTCGCAACTGCTTGATCCCGGCGATTTTCGCCAGACCGTCGAAAAACTATCGCTGTATATGCTGGATCAGGACAGGGCCGCGACCGTCGCCGATATTGCCGTGTGCGCCCCCAGTTCGACTGAGGCAAGCTTGGATGATATTCTCAATATTGTCGCCGAGGCAAAAACTGGCGAAATCGGGCCGCTGATGACAAAACTAAAAGCCCAAGGCACCCAGCCGGTGGGTCTGTGTATCGGGGCGACACGGCATTTCAGAACACTCTATGCCGCCGCCTCTGATCCGGCGGGTGCTGCTTCGGGTATGGGTCGGGTGCGGCCACCTGTATTTGGGCCGCGGCGCGACCGTATGATCCGTCAAGCCGGCGCTTGGGGGGCAGCAAGACTTGAGGTTGCGCTGACGATGCTGACGGATACCGACCTGCAGTTAAGATCGGCGGGACAGCATGCACCGGCAATGGAATTGGTAGAGCGGACCCTTATCAGGCTGGCGATGTTAGCGCGTCGCTAAACGACGGATTATTCCCCCGCTCAGCGCGTAAAATCTAGGCATCATCCGCCAAATAACCGCTATGGCGCATGACTGCTGGGTGAGCTACTGCTTGTTGGCAATTGCGCCACTGACCTCAAGACAGTGCCACGATGGGGTTTGAAAGGAAAGTTTAGCCGATATGTTCGCTCATGTTATCACCTCAGGACCCTCGCCTTTTGATCAAACTTGAAATCAACCCGCAACCCGATGCTCTGGTGATCGGCGGCGGCCCCGCTGGACTTATGGCGGCCGAAGAACTGGCCCAATCCGGCCTGAAGGTATGGGTGGTAGACGCCAAGCCCTCGTTTGGCCGCAAATTTCTCATGGCGGGAAAATCAGGCTTGAACCTGACTAAATCCGAGGCCCAAGATACATTTCAGGCACAGTTCCACGCCGCACAAACCCCTCTGCGGCCCATGCTGGATGCCTTTGGCCCAGCACAGGTGGAAGCTTGGGCCAAAGGATTGGGACAGGCTTTGTTCACTGGCTCTACAGGCAGGGTGTTTCCAACTGCGATGAAAGCCTCACCGCTGCTGCGATCTTGGCTGGAGCGGCTCAACACGCTCGGAGTCGTGCAGAAAACGCGCTGGCACTGGACGGGTTGGCAAGATGGACACCTGCAGTTTGACACACCGCAGGGACCCGTCAGCCTGACCCCCAAAGCAACAGTTCTAGCGCTCGGTGGCGCCAGTTGGGCACGCCTTGGATCAGACGGAAAATGGAGGGATCATCTGCACAGACAGGGGATTTCACTGGTGCCGTTCCAACCTGCCAATACCGGGATCTTGGTGGATTGGTCCCCACATATGGCACGCCATTTTGGCCAACCATTGAAAGCCGTTGCCTTCCACACAAAAACACGGGTGTCGCGGGGCGAGGCGGTGATCTCAGAAACAGGCTTGGAGGGGGGAGGCGTGTACCCTTTAAGTCCGGATTTACGACAGGGTTCCCCGCTCAGCCTAGATTTGTGCCCCGACCTGACACAAGACCAGATTGCCGAACGCTTGCGCCAGCCACGCGGCAAAGCCAGCTGGTCAAATCATCTGCGAAAAAAATTGCGGCTGGACAAAACCCGATTGGCTTTACTGGCCGAATTTTGCCGCCCGCTCCCGCAAGAGCCGGTGCATTTGGCAAAAGTGATAAAGACACTCAAGCTGCCCTATCGCGGGTTGAGCCCACTGGATCAAGCAATTTCGGTTGCCGGCGGCGTGCCTTTCACCGAACTGAATAACGATCTGATGCTGCGAGACCTGCCGGGTGTTTTTTGCGCCGGCGAAATGCTGGATTGGGAGGCACCAACCGGTGGTTATTTATTAACAGCGTGTTTTGCTACCGGACGCTGGGCCGGACGGGCCGCGGCGCAGTATTGCACGTTGCCAAGACAACCCTCCAAAATAAAGGACTAGCCGCACAACATCCGGATGCCACGCGCAATTTCGGGAGACGCCGCCATAGTATCGGCAGCAATGTTTTCGGCAGTCGGCAACAGATCTTCGGGCTCTACAACACGTTCAATCAAGCCAAACTGCAACGCCTCTTGCGCGGTCAGTTTTTGACCGCCCATCAAGATCAGCTTGGTCCGGGCTGGCCCGATCAGGGCCGACATCCGCAACGGGTCGCTGGGTTGTGGCAAAAACCCGCGTTTCATCACCGGATAGAAAAATTTAGCCTGTGGCACCGCCAGACGGATATCGCAGGCCAATGCCATCCCCATGGCACCCCCTGCCAAAGTGCCGTTGAGGGCCGCAATACTCAAACCCGGCACCGCGGCAATCGCGGTAGAAAGACGTTCCCATAGCGCAGAGGTCGCCAGACCGTCAGTCATTTCATCAAGATCGCCCCCGGCACTAAACACCCCGCCGGCACCGGTGATGATCAACCCGCGCGCCTGTTGGGCGGCCTCGGCAATTTCGGCAAGTTCTTGCAGCATGGCCGCTGTCAATGCATTGGCCTTTTCGGGCCGGTTCAGCGTGATTTTCCAAAGCCCCTCTTGCCGATCAAGCGTGATCATACCAAGCCCAGTTTGCTGCGAATTTCTGGCTCACGCAGCGAAATCTCATCGCCAAGCCACGCATCAGCCTCTGGGCCGCACATCCATAAAAGTGCCTTGGCAGGCCAATCAGCTGGAATGTGATCTTCCCAGTTAAGCCGGCTCACAGGGTTGATCCCACTGGCCTTGATATCGCGCTGCATCTGGGTCGCAACGGTACCCGGCGACAATCCGATCGCCCTTATACCCGTTGCGCGGGCCTCGTGATCAAGGCATTTTGTCAGCATCGCCGCGCCGGCTTTTGAGGCACAGTAATGCGACCACGCTTCAACCGCATAATGCGCCGCCCCGGAACTGACCGTGAGTACGGTGCCACCGCCCGCACGCTGCATCACCGGGACAGCCGCGCGCATCCCGTTGAAAACGCCCTTGAGGTTTATGTCGATAGCCGTCGCCCACTGATCGGGGTCGGCACTGGCCAGATGGCTGATCGGGGCAATTACGCTGGCGTTATTAATCAATACATCCAAGCCGCCAAATCGCGCTGTGCAAGCTGTCACTGCCGCCTCAAGTGCGTCATACTGGCTGACATCACATTGCAAGGCCATCGCGTTTGGGCCAATCTCATCTGCGAGCGCGATGATCTCATCTGCCGTCCGCGCCAACAGCATCACATTAGCACCTTGTGCAGCAAAGACCCTCGCCGCAGCCGCGCCGATACCGCGACTTGCACCCGTAATAATAACCGTTTTACCAAATAAATCCTGCATCATTCTCTCCCGCAGCCAATGTTAAGATCTATGTTCCACATTCATAACAGATTTGCCAGCATACGGGCATGTTGCCGATAAGGGCACAATGTGAAAATATGCCAGCACTTGTCTCATTAAGTCAGGACCTCACATGACATCTATTCTAAAATCCGTATTGCTCGCCACGATCATCGTAAACCTCTCTAGTGTTAAGGCACTAGCAGACGTCACAAGCCAACAGGTCTGGGACGGCCTGCGCACGGCCATGACAGCATCAGGATTTAAAATAAGCGCCTCAGAGGCACGAAACGGTAATCGTTTAACCATTGGGGATTTACAGATGAGCAGGCGCGTTCAAGACCCCGGCAGTGACGCATCCGGAACCATCAGCCTCTCGGTTTCAAGCCTGCAGTTCTTGGACAAGGGCGATGGCACGGTCACTGTTGTTTTGCCTGACCAAATACCAGTTATTCTTCACGTTAATAGCCCCGAGGACGGTGCTTTTGATGTCCAATTTGACCTGACCCAACGCAATCTTGTAATACGCGCGTCTGGCAAACCGGATGAAATACGACATGATTATGCAGCCGAGGCCGTCGGGCTGGATCTGCGAAAGTTGGTGCTTGATCGTACCGAAGTGCCAGGCGCAGACGTGCATGCAGACCTGAGTCTGGTCAATGTCAGCGGCACGTCCATAAGCGCAATACAGACCGATCGAAACTATACCCAAAACCTCAACATCGGTCGCATGTCATATCAGGCTTCCATTTCGTTACCCGGCCCATCCGAGACAAGTTACAACCTTTCAGGACTGACCACGGGGTTAGAATTTACTGGCACGACCGCGCTGCCTCTTATCCTGAACTGGTCTGACCCATTGGCAGTTTTGATGGATGGTGCCGGTTTTGACGCAACTTGGCGGTATGACCAGACAGAGAGCGATATTTCCTCAGTCGAGAGCGGCGAAAAATACCAACAAAGCAGTAAGATTACAGCAGGATCAGGCAGATTGGCGCTGAATAATCAGCGGCTTTTATACAAGGGTACATCGGCACAATCAAATCTGTTTCTGGTGATGGACCAGTTGCCGTTTCCGATCTCGCTGAGCCTCGCAAAAGCGGCGGCAAATGTGCTTTTGCCACTGACTGCCAGCCCAACGGCACAGCCGTTCAATCTCGGTTTGTCCCTGTCTGATTTTGTTATGTCTGACATGTTGTGGGCGCTGTTTGATTATGATGAAATTCTGCCCAGAGACCCTATTTCGCTGGCGTTAGAGATATCCGGCACAGCAAAGGTCTTGCTCGATATCTTTTCACCCGGCGCGATTGAAGCCCTTGGGCAGGATGACTTTATGCCTTTTGAACTTGAAGACATCGATATTGGCCGGTTGCATCTGGCCGGCGGTGGGGCCGCGCTGGAGGGCGCGGGCCACTTTGAGTTTGACAATAGCGATTTCGAAACCTTTGAGGGTATGCCCCGCCCAAGAGGCCGTTTTGAGACCGAACTCAAGGGCGGAAACCGCTTGCTCGACCGGTTAACCGAGATAGGATTAATACAACAGAGCGACGCGATGGCAATGCGTATGATGCTCAGTATGTTCACCATACCCGGTGAAGGGAATGACATCTTAAAAATGCTTCTTGAGGTGACCGAAGAGGGGCGCGTCTTGTCGAACGGGCAACGCATTCGCTGAATTCCTCAGGCGGAAACTGCAGGCCTATAACCTTACAATTAGATGGCAAAAATCTGTCCTGCAGGTTGCTAAAATATCCTCAAAAATACCCATGAGGTGGCGATTTGAGACTTAGCGTGCCGAAAAGCAAACTGTACCGCTTGCACCCCTGCCCTGTGCGAGCTACCTGATAATGGCAAAAACTAAGGAAACCGGATGTCGCACACCCTGCAAGACCTGACCGAACTGCTGCTGAATGCTGCTAAAAAATCTGGTGCTGACGATGCTGATGCGATGGCCATACAAGGCCAATCTCTATCAATAAACGTGCGTGGCGGACAGCTTGAGCAAGCCGAACGTGCCGAAGGTATAGATATCGGCCTTCGGGTGCTGATCGGGCAGCGGCAAGCCAGCGTATCTGCCTCGGATATTAACGCGTCAACAATCTCAGAGATGGCAGAGCGCGCGGTGGCGATGGCAAATGAGGCACCAATAGATCCCTATATCGGTCTGGCCGACTGCGACGCACTGGCGCAATCTTGGGATGTCGCGGCGCTTGAACTTTGTGATCCAACGCCGGAACCCTCACCTGACGCTCTTCAAAATGATGCCGAGCAGGCCGAGCAGGCGGCGCTGGGCGCAACCGGCATTTCTCAGGTCGAGTCCGCCTCAGCTGGCTACAGCCACCATGCAATACACCTTGCCACCAGCAATGGCTTTGCCGGCGGCTACGCACGCACTGGCCGTTCGATATCTTGTGTGGCCGTGGCCGGAACCGGCAGCGAAATGGAATCCGACTACGATGCAGACAGCCGAATATTTCAGAGTGATTTGCGCCAGGCTGCCGAAATAGGCCAGCGCGCCGCCGGCCGCAGCCTGGAACGTCTAGGCGCCCGCAAACCCAAAACCGGGGCCTTTCCTGTGTTATTTGACGAGCGCGTCGCGGCCTCGCTGATCGGCCATTTGCTGGCCGCCTCCAATGGCAGCGCCATCGCGCGGGGCGGCTCATGGTTGCGCAACAGCTTGGGCAAGCAGGTCTTGCCCAAAGCCCTGTCAATCATCGAAGACCCACACCGACCGCGCGCATCTGGGTCTCGCCCTTTTGATGGCGAAGGCCTGCCAACGGCCCAGCGCAACATCGTCGAGAACGGAGTGTTGCAGGGCTGGACTTTGGATCTTGCGACAGCGCGTAAACTTGACATGACTTCGACGGCGAACGCGGCCCGCGGCACTGGATCCCCCCCCGGACCTGCCAATTGGAACGCCTCTGTGACCCAGGGCCATCACAGCCGCCAAGACCTGATACGCGACATGGGAACCGGATTGCTGGTCACCTCAATGATTGGCGCAACGATCAACCCCAATACCGGCGATTATTCTCGCGGGGCTGCCGGTTTCTGGGTTGAAAATGGCGAGATTGCCTATCCCGTGAACGAATGCACGATTGCGGGGTCCCTGCCCGAAATGCTGTTAACCCTGATCCCCGCCAATGACGCCCGTTTGCATCTATCGCGCGTTGTACCATCATGCCTGATCGAAGGGATGACCCTTGCCGGAGAGTGACCTTAGGGTCCTGATTGAGGCAGCGCGTGCAGCGGGGGATGTCGCACGTCGCTTTGACGGCCCCAGCGCAAAGCTGTGGCACAAGCCCGACGACGCCGGGCCAGTGACCGAAGCTGATCTCGCCGTCAATGAGCTGCTACATCAGCGATTGACGCAGGCGCGACCCGACTATGGTTGGCTGTCCGAAGAAACCGAGGACGGTGCGACGCGGCTGCAGACCCAGCGGGTGTTTGTCATTGATCCGATCGACGGCACCCGGAGTTTCATCAAAGGCGACGATACATGGGCACATGCGTTGGCGATTGCCGATCGCGGGCAGATCACCGCGGCAGTGGTTTACCTGCCAATGCTGGATAAATTATACAGCGCCGCCCTCGGACAGGGCGCATTCCTGAACGGGCAAGCCATTGCCGCAACGAACAGCCAGAGCCTAGCCAAGGCGCAGGTATTGACCACCCGCACCAATTTAGAACCACAGCACTGGCGTGGAGCCGTGCCGGTATTCCAACGTCACCACCGCCCATCCATCGCCTATCGGCTGGCGCTTGTTGCCGAAGGACGCTTTGAGGCAATGTTCACCTTCCGCAACAGCTGGGAATGGGACATCGCCGCGGGTGCCTTAATCGCCACAGAGGCCGGCGCGACCGTGACCGACAAACACGGCGCCCCACTGCGCTTTAACAACCCCAAACCACAGTCCCAAGGTGTGATTGCCGCCGGCGCAACCTTGCATCCGCAGATCGTGTCTCATCTGGCCTATACTGTCTGATCCTTCACCGTCCAAACACCCACTTTTCCAACGGGTCACAGCGCGTGGCTGGCCTAAACCCTGCGGCAGGCAGAGCTATGGATCGGGGGGCAAGTCAGTCAGCGGATCCCCGCGAAGGTGACGCAATCTGGCCAAAACGTCCAATCCCATCTGCTTAAAAATCCATAAAATATCAATCGGGACCCAGTTTTCCTGAATCACCCCATTTTCAAGCCGGTAGAAATCCATCACCCGCATCTCGATATGTTTGCCCGTGGCAGGAAGACCCAACCACTCGCCCAGATGCGTGCCCGTTACCGAAGGCCAACCGCCGGTGACGACATAATCACCATCTCCGATGCGCACATAGTGCCCGGCACCCTTGCGATCGGGATAGCCAACCAGAAAAGGTATCTGATGATGCGCCCGAAACCCGGTCATGCCACGGGTCTGACCAATGCCCGAAGGCCCATACCACAGGAAATTATCAGCCCAATATGCGCCATGCTGCATACTGTCGAGCGACTTGCCATCGAACGACCCCAATGCGTTATGCATCGCGATCACCGTATCAAACGCCGTCTGGCCGCCCGAGGGATCGCTGGTGTGCAACCGCACCCCGTCGTTGGTCGCCGGACCCGACCACATACCTTCGGCGCCAAGCGAGGGTGCGATGGGCCAACACCCCGCCTGCCCCATCAGATCCAGCAAATCCAACATCACATAGGACTGGGCAATTTTACCCTCAACCAGATGATGCACCTCACAGACCCGCAAATTCACCACACCATGGGTTGCCGGAATACCGCAAAGATCATTCACAAAACTGCCTTGGTAATGCCCCATCGACGCTACCAAAACCCGTCCTTCAAGATCATCGGGCATGCGCGCATCGGCTTTGCTGTTGCCTGCCACAAAAATCTGGTCGCGGCGCTGCATATCTGGCAAAGCATAGCGCAACTGTGACCAAACCCGGCGGATCGCCTCAAGACCCTGCAGCTGATTGAACGGATGACTGGCCCATAACTGCGCATTCGAATGATAGATCAAAGCCGGATCAGCGCCCTGCGCAACCGCAGTCAATCCGGCATGTAAACTTTGTTTCAAGGAGGTCAAAGACACGGTCATAGAAGCAATCCCAATTTATACCGCAAGTGCACGGTGGTCTTTTTAAAACTGTAAAGACAAATGCGAATTCAAGTTTTTTGCATAGGTATTCAAAAATCACTTGTCAATCCTGCACCTCAGCGTCTACGATACTACATCGCCGGGGATTACCGGGCCTCAGAGGACTTCTATGGCACAGATTGAACTTATGAATGTCTCCAAGCGCTGGGGCAATTTTATCGGGGTCGACAATTTCAACCTGACGATCGCGGACGAAGAGTTTTTAGTGCTTTTGGGGCCGTCGGGCTGCGGCAAAACCACTATGATGCGGATGATTGCTGGGCTCGAAGAAGCCAGCGAGGGCGACATTGTCATCGACGGCAAAGTGGTCAATGACCTTGAACCAAAAGACCGCGACATCGCCATGGTGTTCCAAAGCTATGGTCTGTATCCCAACATGAACGTCTATGAGAACATTCGCTTTCCTCTAAAAGTGCGCAAGATCGATCACAAAACCCATGACGCACGGGTGCGCAAGGCCGCAGATATGGTAGAACTTGGGGAATTTCTGCACCGCAAACCGGCAGAACTGTCGGGAGGGCAACGTCAGAGGGTGGCTTTGGCGCGTGCCATTGTGCGCGAACCAAACGTGTTTTTAATGGACGAGCCGCTGTCCAATCTGGATGCCAAGCTGCGGGTCTCGACCCGCGCGCAAATCAAAAACCTCAGCCATGAACTTAAGGTTACCACAATCTATGTCACCCATGACCAGATCGAGGCGATGACACTGGCTGACCGGGTTGTGGTGATGAAACAGGGCGTGGTGCAACAGGTCGGCACGCCAACAGATATTTATGACAACCCCGCGAATACCTTTGTGGCCGGCTTTATCGGATCACCGGCAATGAACCTTCTGAAAGGGACCATGAAGGACGGCTGTTTTTCCGGCGACAACGTCGAGATCTCGGGCTTCTCTGCCGCCGACGGGCCCATCACGCTGGGGTTTCGTGCTGAGGATGCTGCGGTCTCGCCAAGTGTCGGTTCAATAAATGCCACAGTCTATACGATGGAGCTGCTGGGTGATGCCACGATGATCGCAGTCAAAGCCGGGGGGGCATTGGTCTCGGTCAAAGCTAATAAAGACTATCGCGCCAAGATCGGGGATCAGGTTTCGATCTCGGTGCCACAAGAGATTTGCCATCTGTTTGATCCGTCCACAGGTGCGCGAATAAGGGCCTAGGCCTTCATAATCCGCCCCGATCCGGATGGGGTATAACCCGGGGTTCCGTCACTTTTGACGCCCCCCGACATAACAGGGAGACACGCATGTTTCTGAATAAAATAGCCTTGGCTGGATCGCTTGCCGTTCTGACCTCTACCGCGTCTTACGCGTGCGAAATTTCGGCCCGCGTCAGTATTGTAGGCAATGAATTTCCCGCAATTCAAACCGTTGGAGCCGGAGCGCAGGAATGCGCAGGCGCCGAAGTCAAAACCAACCTGACCGCTGACCACCAGAAAATTAACGTGGCTGGTATGCAGGGCAACCCGGCAGAATACACATCTGCTATCGTTGCCAACTCGTCCATTGTGGCACTGATGAACGAAGACGTCATTCGCCCAATTGATGATCTGGTGGCCAAACACGGTCAACACCTTAAGAGCAACCAGTTGATTACCATCGACGGCAAGGTCATGGCCGTGGCCTTTATGGCGAACGCACAGCATCTGGTCTATCGCGCCGACGTGCTGGAAAAAATTGGTATGGAGCCACCAAAAACTTACGAGGACATGTTGGCTGCGGCACAGAAAATTCGCGAAATGGGTCTGATGCAGAACCCAGTCGGCGGCGCTTATAAGGCTGGTTGGAACCTAGCACAAGAATTCAACAATATGTATATCGGCCATGGCGGAGCCTTCTTCAAAGATGGATCAGCTGAGGTGGCGATTAACAATGCCCAAGGCGTTGCAACACTCAATATGATGAAGGCGCTGTCAGAGTATATGAACCCTGATTTCCTGACCCATGATTCCAATGCCACCAACGCAGAATTCCGCGCCGGTAATGTCGCCATCATGAATATGTGGGGGTCACGCGCAGCCACTCTGGTCGAAGCCGAAGGCGTTGATCAGTCAGTGAAAGACGGGTTTGCGATTGCAGGCCCGATGACCGTTGGCGGCGGCTCTATGCCTGCAACCACCCTGTGGTGGGATGGCTGGACCGTTGCAAAAAACACCTCAGACGCCGAAGCTGAGGCAACCTTTATCGCAATGACCCATGCCATTCGTCCCGAAATGCTTAACGACACAACCTCGACGCAAGCGGTCTGGCTGATCGACGGCTATCAGCCGACACCAGCGGCAATTGGGGTGTTTGCGGCAGCAAATGCAGGATCAACACCCTATCCGATGGTCCCCTATCAAGGCTTGTTGCACAGCGCATTGGGTGCCGAACTGGGCGACTTTATGCAAGGTAAGGAAAGCGCTGAACAGGCCCTTGCCGATATCGAGGCCGCCTATACGGCAGCCGCCAAAGAAAAAGGCTTTCTCTAAACAGCCTATGCCTTATCAGAGAGGGGTCTCCCCTCTCTGATCCATTCGATTGTTGATCGGACCGCCCCGTTGAAACACAAAACATTCTTCTGGTTTTTTGCCCCAACCGGGTTGGCCATGCTGTTGTGCATCGCGCTGCCACTGGTCTCGGTTCTGGTACAATCCGTCCACACACCCCATGATGCAGTTCTCATCGAGACGAAAAACTGCGGCCCATTTGGCTGTAAAATGGCAACTTCGATAGATCAGGACGCCACAGCCGCGCTGCGCGAAAGCCAACCACTGGGTAAATTTGTCGGCGCGGATATTTTTTTGGACCGTGGTCATTTAGCCATTTCCGAAGTTGCAGACACCTGGCGATCCTCTGATGGATGGGTGTCCTTTTTTTCTGGTCTCAGTAACTTGCCGTTTTACCGCGCAATGTCTTTTACCCTGACCTATACGTTTGTGGTAACGCCCCTGCTGATTATTCTCGGGCTGATGATCGCGCTGGCGGTCAATTCCCTCCACCGCCTGCTCAAGGGGGTCGTCATTTTTTTCTCGCTATTGCCAATGATCGTCTCGCCGTTGATCGGCTCGCTGGTGCTGTTCTGGATGATTGATAGCCGCGGTATTCTGGGGTCTGCCCTGCAATGGATGGCCAATGATCCGGATCTGTCACTTAAAGCCTCGACCGGGTTGACCTGGGTGATGTTGATTGTCTATGGCGTCTGGCACGCAGCGCCCTTTGCCTTTGTCGTGTTTTACGCGGGCCTGCAGACCCTGCCGAAAGACCAGTTGGAAAGCGCTATGATCGATGGCGCCACCCGGGGCCAGCAAGTGCGCTATGTGGTGATCCCACATCTGATGCCTTTGGTAACCTTTGTGGCGCTGATCCAGCTGATGGATAATTTCCGCGTCTTCGAGCCGATCGTCGGGTTTAATGCCGAGGCGCATGCAACGTCTTTGTCATGGTTCATCTTTAATGATCTGGGGGGCGAAACACGCTTGTTCTCTTCGGCCGCCGCCTCGTCGGTTTTGACAATCATCGGCGTGGCCATCCTGCTCTCGCCGGTACTTTTGCGCACCTGGCGCGACTTTAGAGGAAAGGCGTGACCCGTGGCGGCAGCATCTGAAAAACGCTCAGTTGGATTGCGCCTGTTTCTAAACAGCTTTGTTGTTGTTTGGCTGATCATCGCCGCATTTCCGTTTTTGTGGACGCTCTGGGGATCTTTTAAGGTTGAGCTGGATTTCTTTTCCATCGCCGACTGGACCAACGCGTTGACAGGTCACAGAACACAAGAAGTCTACAACAGTCCTTTCACCGGCACCGGCTATCACGGGGCTTGGGTCCAAGAGGAGTTTTGGCGCGCCGTTATCAATACCACAATCGTCTGTTTCTGCGTGGTTTGTACATCACTTACAATCGGCACTTTGGGCGGATATGCGCTGTCGCGGTCGGGCTATCGATATACGTTCTGGCTGTTGATCACAGCGTTGATTTTTCGTGCCATACCGCCAATCACCTTGGTATCTGGCTATATGCTTCCACTGTTTGAATGGAACTTATGGGGTATTCTGCCCACCTCGATTGTGGTTCTGGTGGCGATCAATCAACCGTTTACGCTGTGGATGCTACACTCGTTTTTTCAAAACATCCCCAAAGATTTGGACGAGTCGGCCAAAGTCGATGGCTGCACCCAGTTTGAAGCCTTCCGCTTTGTAATTATCCCGGTGATGTGGCCGGGCGTCATCACCACCGGACTGTTCAGCTTTCTGCTTGCCTATAATGATTTTGCCGTCACCTCGATGCTGCTTGCGGAAGAAAACCGCACAATGATTCCAGAAATCGCCGCTTTTCTTGGCACCACCTATACCGAAGGTAACGTGATGTTTGCCGTGTCTGCTGTGGTCTCTGCGACGGCACCACTGTTTGTTCTGGTTCTGCTGTTCCAACGTCAGATTGTCTCTGGGCTGACTGCTGGAGCCGTGAAAGGATAAATGTGATGAAAGGCTCCCGCCCTGAACAAGCCGTTCTGACCCGCGACACCGATCTGTCCAAGACAGAGGCGACCCGCCGTGTGATTGAAGGTATGGTCGACGGACTCAACGATCACCGGATCGACGATATCGGCACGTTTTTTAAGGATAGCTTTCGGTGGATGGGCAATCAGGGCTGCGGCACCAAAACCGGTTTGAAAGAGTTCCAGGACAATTGGCAACGGCCGTTTCAGGCCGCGTTTTCCGATAAGGTCTGCATCGACGAAGCCCGGCTCTATATGGGCGAATGGGCAGCAGCATTTGGCCGCCAAGAGGCCACCCACAGCGGTGCGTTTCTGGGCATCCCCGCGACTGGCAAGCGGGTCGAAATCCGCTACATGGACTTCTGGAAAGTCGTTGATGGCAAGATTGTCGACAATTGGGTGAATGTTGATTTTGCCCATGTCGCCGCCCAATTGGGCGTCGATCTGTTTGATGGGCAGGGCTGGGAAGCATATGACAAAGGCCTCAAGCCCGCGCCTCGACCTGATAAGAAAGAGAGCTAAGACATGAGCATTACCTATCTCAAGCGCGGCAAACCCGACGTGGAACGGGCGGAAGATGACGCCAAAACCCGTCAGGTCGTCGAGGCCACACTGGCCGATGTCGCCGCGAATGGCGACGCCGCCGTGCGCGCCCTGTCAGAAAAGTTTGATGGCTATTCCCCAACCACATTTCGCCTGACAGAGGCCGAGATTGCCGATCTGATCGCCCAGCTGACGCCCCGCGAACTGGCCGACATCAAATTTGCTCAGGAACAAGTCCGCAACTTCGCCCAAGCCCAGCGCGATTCGATGCTGGATATCGAGGTGGAGACACTGCCCGGTGTGATATTGGGTCATAAGAACATCCCGGTACAATCTGTTGGTTGCTATGTACCGGGCGGCAAATTTCCTATGGTGGCATCGGCGCATATGTCGGTGGCCACTGCTAGCGTGGCTGGTGTTCCGCGGATTATCGCCAGCACCCCACCCTTTCAAGGAAAGCCAAACCCGGGCGTGATCGCGGCGATGCATTTCGGAGGGGCGCATGAGATCTATGTGCTGGGTGGCATTCAAGGTGTGGCCGCAATGGCACTGGGCACCGAAACAATTGAAGCGGTGCATATGTTGGTAGGTCCCGGCAATGCTTTCGTTGCCGAAGCCAAACGCCAGCTCTTCGGCCGTGTCGGCATTGATCTGTTCGCAGGTCCGACCGAAACGATGATCATTGCCGATGAGACCGTCGATGCCGAGCTCTGCGCCACCGATCTATTGGGGCAGGCCGAACATGGGTATAATTCCCCTGCGGTACTGGTCACCAACAGTGCCAAGCTGGCCCATGAAACTCTGGCTGAAATTGATCGTATTCTCGACATACTGCCCACGGCCGAGACCGCCCGCGCCAGTTGGCGGGATTATGGTGAGGTGATCGTCTGTGACAGCTATGATGAAATGCGCACTGTGGCCGATGATATCGCCTCTGAACATGTGCAGGTGATGACCGACCGTGATGATTGGTTTCTTGAACACATGACCTGCTATGGAGCGCTGTTTCTTGGGGCCCGCACCAATGTCGCCAATGGCGACAAGGTCATCGGCACCAACCACACATTGCCCACCAAAAAGGCCGGCCGCTATACCGGGGGGCTTTGGGTTGGCAAGTTTCTAAAAACCCACAGCTATCAAAAGATCACCACAGATGAGGCAGCCGCCAGCATCGGTGCCTATGGATCGCGCCTTTGCATGCTTGAGGGCTTTGTCGGCCATGCTGAACAATGCAACATCAGGGTGCGGCGCTATGGCGGGCAAAATATTCCCTATGGTGCAGCCGCCCCACATCTCGACGATATAGCGGAAGGCTGAGTTTAGGGTGGACACACAGGCAAACAAAGAACAGATATTGGCGTTCTGGAGCGCCCTAGATGCGGCTAAGTCCGATGATATCGCCTCGGTATGCCGCGCGCATCTGGCGCCCGACTTTATCTGGCGAGGTCCTGCCCCGCTGTCGCTAAAAACCGGTCCTAAAGCAGTTGCCGACAGCTTTTGGCACCCCCTTAAACAGGCGATTCCAGACCTGAAGCGCGAAATCCATATGATCTTTGGCGGCCAATCCTCGGGGCGGGTTGATGGTGGGCCAGACGGTGAAAACTGGGTCTGTGGTACTGGATATCTGACCGGACAGGCCCGTGGTGAATTTCTCGACATACCGGCAACACAGCGACGCTTGCAGCTGCGCTGGGGCGCATTTTACAAGCTGCGGCAAGGCCAGATCGTCGAAAGCCAGATGCTGATTGATTTTGTTGACTGGTTTGAGCAGATCGGGCTGCCGGTCCTGCCAAAATCACGCGGCACCTCGCATGTCTATCCGCCACCAACCGCCTTTGACGGGGTCATCGCTCATCCGCAGGACCCAGTTCAAACTGCCGAGACGCTGCAATTGGGCCGCCAGCTTCTTTATGGTGGTCTGAACCGGTATGATGCCACAGGGCTGTCCAGCATGGGCATGGCAGGTTTTTTTCACCCCAATATCAAATGGTATGGGCCCGGCGGAATTGGCGCCTGCTTTAGTCTGACCGAGTTTGAGACGCTGCATCAACAGCCATGGCTCGCGGCTTTTCCAGACCGAAAGGTACAGGACTTAGATGCACTCATCGCCGAGGGCAGTCTGCTCGGAGCGGCGGGCGTCGCAGGCGTACGCGCCACCCATTCAGGCGCTTATCTCACCGCGCCGGCCAGCGGCAAGCCAGTTCAGATCAGCGGCTTGGATTTTTGGCTGCGACACAAAGATAAATTCACCGAAAACTGGGTTTTTGTCGATATGATTGATCTGTTCGCCCAAATGGGACAGGATTTGTTCACCCGATTGCACAGCCGCACGCAAACTGGCTTAGGGCCCGCGCAATGACCCCACAAACCGCCAGTCTTGCACAGCAGAACAAAGCCCGCCTCGCGCCGTTACGGGCGGCGATGTATGATTTTTCCCAAGCGGGTGTGCGCGCCGCGTTGAGGGCAATCAGCAGCCCCGACGCCGTGTTTCATGCCTGCCACCCATTTGGTGACCTGCGCGGCGCAGAGGCGTTTTATAACACGCTGTATGGGCCGCTGTTTGCCGCAGTGCCCGATTTGGAGCGACGCGATTATATTGTGACCGCAGGGGCCACCGCCGAGGGAGCCAGTTGGGTGGGCTGCGCCGGATATTACACGGGCCGTTTCACCGCCCCATGGCTGGATATCCCCCCCACCGGCCATGTTATGCATATGCGCTTTCACGAGTTTTACCGGTTTGAGGGCGGCCAATTGGTCGAAATGCACTGTCTATGGGACCTGCCTGAGGTGATGATGCAGGCCAACGCCTGGCCACTTTCGTCCTCCTTGGGACGCGAGTGGCACGTTCCCGGCCCGGCCACGCAAGACGGGCTGATAACAGGCCTCTATGACGAGGCGACCAGCCGTGCCAGCTGTGATCTGGTGATGCAGGCACTGGTTTTCATGAAAAAATATCCCGTGCAGGGCGGCCCTGAAGTCATGGAGATGCCACGCTTTTGGCATCCCAATTTTAACTGGTACGGGCCGGCCGGTATCGGCAGCGCGCGCGGGATAAAAGGGTTTCGCGATTGGCATCAAATTCCGTTTATCGCCGCCATGCCGGATCGGGGCCTTTACCCAAAGGAGACCTCGGCACATTTTTTCGCCGAAGGACCCTATGTTGCGGTGACGGGTTGGCCAAATATGGCGCAGACAATCAGCCAGGCAGGTTGGCTGGGAATTGCACCTGGGAACACCAAGATTACCCTGCGCAGTCTGGATTTCTGGCGCGTCGAGGCCGGAAAAATTCGTGAAAACTGGGTTTTGGTGGACCTGTTGCACGTCTATGATCAAATTGGCGTCGATACGCTTGCCAGAATGCGGGAATTTAATAAATCCCGGACAGGGTTTGATCCTGACACCGGTCAGGCGTTGTGATGCCGGATATCACATCACAAACCAAAGAGCCTGTTAAGACTGGCACATGCAACCAAAGGGGCCTACGATGAAAGGCGACAAAGTAACCTCTACTCAAGTCGCAGAGCGCGCCGGCGTCTCACAAGCGGCAGTCAGCCGAGTTTTTACCCCCGGGGCCTCGGCCTCGTTAAAAATAACCGATAAAGTACGCAGGGCCGCAACCGAGTTGGGCTATCGGCCAAATGTTCTGGCGCGCTCTCTAATCACTGGCAAAAGCCACATTATCGGACTGGTTGTGGCCTATCTGGAAAACCAATTCTATCCCGAAGCGATTGAAAAACTCTCAAAAACGCTGCAAATACATGGCTATCATGTTTTGGTTTTTATGGCCTCGAACGACGAAAAGGCCAATCAAAGCGTAATCGACGAATTGCTCGACTATCAGGTTGACGGCATCATCACAGCCTCGGTTAGCATGTCGAACGCGCTGACCGCGCGCTGCGAGGCGGCGGGTATTCCGATCATTCTCTTCAACCGGCTTCAGGATGACGCGCGGCTCTCGGGCGTCAGTTCAGATAATTTTCGCGGTGGCTATAAACTGGCCGAATTTTTGATCCAGTCTGGGCACCAGCGGATCGCGCATATCGCCGGATGGAAAGGGGCCTCGACCCAACGTGATCGAGAGGCAGGATTTATGAGCGGTCTGGCGGCACATAATATGGCACTTTTTGACAGAACGGAGGGTAATTTCCATTACGAGCAAGCCCAACAGGCCGCGCGGGATTTGTTTGCCAAACAAGACCAGCCCGATGCGGTATTTGTCGCCAATGATCACATGGCGTTTGCGGCGATGGATGTGGTGCGGTTTGAACTTGGATTGCGCATACCTGAAGATGTCTCATTTGTCGGCTATGATGACGTCGCTCTGGCCGCATGGCCCAGCTATGACCTGACCACCGTACGCCAGCCCGCCAACCGTATGGTCACTGAGACGGTCCAGATGCTTCTGGCCCGGATCGACAACCCCGACGCCGAACCCCGACGCGTCTCAATCGACGGGCCGCTGATTATCCGCGGCTCTGCCAAGCAGCCAGAGGGAGCATAAAATGCAGGGATTTGACCCCAAGTTCAAAGATTTTCCTGACTATATCATCGGCATCACCAAAGAAATTTGGGAAGACCGCGGCCTTGCCACGCTGCACGAATACTATGCCAAGGATATCGTCGTGCGGATGCCCAGCGGGGTCTCAACCGGCAATCAGGGCGTGATCGGCGCAACGATGGCAACTCTGGCTGAATTTCCCGATCGCAAACTGCTGGGCGAAGATGTGATCTGGTCCGGAACCCCCGAGACCGGCATGCTGAGTTCGCACCGCATCCTATCCACGGCAACCCACCTTGGTGATGGCGGCTTTGGCGCGGCCACCGGCAAGCCTCTGGTTTACCGGATCATTGCCGACTGCCACGCCCGCAATAACGCGATTGATGATGAATGGCTGGTACGCGACCAAGGCGCGATCGTGCGACAAATGGGATGGGATGCAAAAGCCTATGCAGCAGACCTGATTGCCCGCGAGGGCGGCCCTGCGGCCGCCGTTAAACCGCTGTGTCCCGAAACCGATATCGAGGGGCCCTATAAGGGTCGGGGCAACGACAATAAATGGGGCGCGAAATACGCTGCCATCCTGCAACAAATTATGACGGCCGATCTGTCGGTTATTCCCACCGAATATGATCGGGCAGTGCAGTGCGAATACCCAGGCGGGATCACCGCCTATGGTCCGGATGCGGCCGACCGATTTTGGATGGCGCTGCGCGCCGCGTTGCCCAATGCTACCTTTCAAATTGATCACCAGATTGGCCGTGAAGATGCCATGATGCCCCCCCGTGCCGCGCTGCGTTGGAGCCTGAGCGGCACCCATGATGGCTGGGGAATGTTTGGTCCCCCCACTGGGGCAAAAATTTACCTTCTGGGCATATGCCACGCCGAGTTCGGGCCTCGGGGTCTGCGGCGCGAATACGCCCTATTCGATGAAACCTCGGTGTGGAAGCAGATTTTGCTGCACACCGGATGACGCAATCGTCATAAAGGCCCGCGCGGCGGCGCGCGACTAAGAGAGAGACCGCAATGAACAATTACGAGACACATCACAGGAGCGCAGGCCATGTCTGAAATCGCCACCACCCATGTCGGGTCTTTGCCACGCACGCAGGACGTCGTCGACTTTATTTTTGCCCGCGAACGTGAGGAATCGTTTGATCCGGCTGATTTTGACCAGACAATGCGCGCAGCCGTCGCCAGAACCGTGGCCAAACAGGTGGCGGCTGGCATTGATATCGTCAGCGACGGCGAAACGTCTAAAATATCCTATGCGACCTATGTGAAAGACCGCTATACGGGCTTTTCCGGCGACAGTCCGCGCAATGCCCCCGCCGATTTAAAAATGTTCCCCGGCTTTTTGCAGCGGCTCGCCGACGATGGCGGCACACCGCAATACGCCCGCCCGATGTGCACCGGAGACGTACGCTCCAAAGGGCAGGGAGAATTGGGAAAGGACATTGCCAACCTGCAGGCGGCGATGGCGCAACACGGCGCCAAACGTGGCTTTATGAACGCCGCCTCGCCGGGGGTGATTTCACTGTTTTTACAAAATGATTTCTATTCCACGCGCGAAGCCTATCTGGCAGCGCTGGCCGATGCGATGCGCGATGAATATGAGGCCATTGTCAACGCCGGCCTTGATCTGCAACTCGATTGCCCCGATCTGGCATTATCGCGCCACATGCTTTTTACAGATCTCAGCGATGCAGAATTTGTCAAAATTGCCGACAGCCACGTCGAGGCGCTGAACCACGCGTTAGAAAATATTCCCGCTGAAAAAGTCAGGCTACATATCTGCTGGGGCAACTATGAGGGGCCGCACTGCTGCGATATTCCAATGGACACCATGTTTTCGACCCTGATGCGCGCCAAACCAAGCTATGTGTTGTTTGAAACATCGAACCCGCGCCATGGACATGAATGGACCACATTCCGCGACCGCAAGGCCGAAATACCAGATACGAAAATACTGGTGCCCGGGGTGGTGGACACGACGACAAATTTCGTCGAGCATCCAGAACTGGTGGCGCAGCGGATCGAGCGCTTTGTCGATATTGTTGGAACGGAGCGGGTGATTGCCGGATCGGATTGCGGATTTGGGACATTTGCCGGCTTTGGCGCCGTTGATCCCGATATCGCATATGCCAAATTAGGCGCACTTTCAGAAGGCGCCGCACTGGTCAACAACCGCCTGTGACAGATCACCCGTTTTACACTGTTGCGCTTTGGAGTAGTCTCACATGTAATCGGGCAGATACCCGCGCCCATCCGTCCTGTGTTTCAAAGGCTTATCAGCATGGTGTCATCCGGAAACTTATGGCGTGAAACAGCCCAAAATAGCACAAACCCGCAGAGACTTGAGCAGGATGTCAGCTGTGAAGTGGCTGTCATTGGTGCTGGGTTTACCGGGCTTTCGGCAGCATTGCATCTGGCACAGGCGGGGGTGGACGTAACTCTGATAGAGGCAGAGACGATCGGTCATGGCGGCTCGGGTCGAAATGTGGGTTTGGTGAACGCCGGTTTGTGGAAACCGCCGGATCAAGTGCTTGCAACCCTTGGGCAAGCGCACGGTGAACGGATGAACACCATGCTGTCCCAAGGCCCTGCAGTGGTTTTTGAGCTGATTGAACGGCATCAAATCACCTGTGAAGCCACCCGGAACGGCACTCTGCATTGTGCTCATAATGCCCGTGGCTGGCGCGATCTGCAAAACCGGTATCGCCAACAGGTGGCGCGGGGCGCACCTGTGATGCTTTTGTCGGCAGAGCAAGCGGCGCAAAGGACCGGCTCAACACGGTTTCACGGCGCCTTATGGGATGGACGTGCCGGAACCATCCAACCTTTGTCTTTTGCCACAGGTCTGGCAGGGGCCGCCCGCGCTGCGGGGGCAAACCTCTATGAACACTCAGCCGCAGAATCAGTACAGTTTCACGACGGCCACTGGAAAATTCAAACACTGGCCGGTGAGATCAGGTCGCGCAGACTTATTCAGGCCACAAACGCCTATGGCGCCGGGGGTCTGGCTCAAAATGCCTATATTCCGGTGCATTACTTTCAACTGGCGACGGACCCGCTGCCCGATGATCTACGCGCGGCTATTCTTCCCGGTGGCGAAGGCTGTTGGGATACAGCACAGATCATGTCGTCATTTCGTCTCGACAAATTTGGGCGTCTGATCATCGGCGCGATTGGCAATCTGGACGGATTTGGGGCAGGTAGTCACCGCCACTGGGCACGGCGCAAACTCGCCCGTCTCTATCCTCAACTTGCGGGTGTTGATATGCCACACAGTTGGACCGGACAGATTGCCATGACCGAAGATTACTTACCAAAAGTGGTTGATATCGGCCCAAAGGCAATCTCAATCTATGGCTTTAGCGGCCGCGGAATTGGCCCGGGCACGCTGTTTGGGAAATGCGCCGTCGACTGGGTGATAAAAGACGATGACAGCGCGTTTCCGGTGCCGATCACCCCGGCGACCCACGCGCGGTTTCGCACCGCAAAAGCGCTGTATTTTGAAGCGGGTGCCAGTCTGACGCATCTGTTGAACAGCCGTATCCCCTAGAAAAAGTTTGGATTTTATGGCTCGTTGGCTTTTCGGTTTTGGAAATCTGAAACCTAGACCATCACTTTAAGGGGGGTCTGTCCGGTCACATCAAAAACCCGCTTATACCGCGCAATCTCATCGTCAGGCCCTACAGCTTTGTTGGGGTTGTCAGACAATTTAACCGTGGGATTGCCATTGGCGGAAACTGCCTTGCAGACCAGCGAAAATGCATCCAGTCCTCGATCTGGTACGAGACCCCGAAAGTCATTGGTCAGATTGGTCCCCCAACCGAAGGAAACTTTCACCCGGCTTGCAAATCTGCGCTGCAATGACAGCATTTCAGCCACATCCAGACCATCGGAAAAGATCACCAGTTTGTCACGGGGGTCTTGGCCCTTGGATACCCACCAGTTGATGGCGGTCTCTGCACCCTGTGCGGGGTCGCCACTGTCAATGCGAATGCCTGTCCAAGTGGCTAGCCAGTCGGGTGCGTTGTTCAAAAATCCTTCGGTGCCATAGGTGTCCGGCAGGATGATACGCAGATTGCCATCATGCTCTTCCTGCCAGTCGGCCAAGACATCATAGGGCGCGCGCGCCAAAGCCACATCATCAACCGCAAGCGCCGAATATACCATCGGCAGTTCATGGGCATTGGTACCGATCGCCTCGATATCTCGGTGGCGGGCGATGGCGCAATTGGACGTGCCGACAAATTTATCGCCCAAACCCTCAAGCATCGCCTGAACACACCAATCCTGCCAAAGATAGGAATGACGGCGTCTCGTGCCAAAATCAGCAATCCGCAGGTCATCGACATAACGCATCGCTTCGATTTTCTGCCACAGCTTGGTCATTGCGCGGGCATAGAGCACCTGCAACTCGAACCGGCCCATATGTTTTAAAACCGCCCGACCGCGCAGTTCCATCAACACCGCCAGCGCCGGAATTTCCCACATCATTACCTCGGGCCAACTGCCCTCAAAGCTCAACTCATACTGGCCATCACGCTTCTCAAGATGATAATCGGGCAAGCGCATGCCCTCAAACCATTCCATAAAATCAGGGCGGAACATCTGGCGTTTGCCATAAAATGTATTGCCGCGCAGCCATGTGCTTTCGCCACGGGTCAATTGCATGCTGCGAATATGATCAAGCTGTTCGCGTAACTCACCCTCGTCAACCAAATCAGCCAGCCGCACCTCAGACGAGCGATTGATCAGCGAGAACGCCACCCGCGTATCGCGCCTGTTGCGGAAAACCGATTGGCACATCAGCAACTTATAAAAATCGGTATCGATCAATGACCGCACAATCGGGTCAATTTTCCATTTATGATTCCAGACCCGGGTGGCGATATCAACCATGTTTCAACCCTCTAACACTACTCCGGCCGAGCGCATGGTCTGGCGTGCTGCGACCAATGACCCGTCCATATCTATGGCGCGACAGGCTGGCAGGAGAACACGCACGTGATATCCGAGCTTGGCTGCATCTACCGCTGAATACGCCACGCAAAAGTCAGTCGCAAGGCCCACCATGACCAATTCAGAAATCCCCCGGGTTTTGAGATAGCCGTCCAATCCTGTCGGAGTGGTCCGGTCATTTTCAAAAAACGCCGAATAACTGTCGATATGTGGCCGAAATCCTTTCCGAATGATCATATCCGCCCGGTCCGTGTTAAGATCAGGATGAAACGCTGCTCCGGGGCTGCCTTGAACACAATGATCAGGCCATAGAACTTGCGGCCCATACGGCATTTCGATCAGCTCCATCGGGACCTTATGTTCATGGCTGCTGGCAAAAGAACTGTGGCCTGCGGGATGCCAGTCCTGCGTTAAGATGACCGTCTGAGACTGCGTCATTAAATCGTTGACCGGCGCAACAATATCATCGCCCCCCTGCACAGCGAGGGCACCACCTGGGCAGAAATCAACTTGCACGTCGATCACGATCAGCGCTGTTTGTGACATTTTGAGCCTCTCTAAAAGCCTTGTTTGCGGCGATCCTGCCGTGTTTAGCCTATTGGTGCAAGCGCACTTTTTTTGCAAATGAGCCGATAGTTTTTTCAAAGACTTGCCCATAAGCGGCGTTCATCGTATGGCCCTGTACATGTTTACCGTGGCAGCTCTTTATCATTTTACCCGTTTTGATCAGCCGCAGACGCTCAAAGGTCCGCTGCAGGATAAGTGCAACGCTCTGGGTCTGACCGGATCGCTTTTACTGGCCCCTGAGGGGATCAATGGCACCATTGCCGGCAACCAAGAGAATATAATCGCCGCGCTAGACTATTTACGAGCTCTGCCTGGCTGCAGCGATCTTGAGTATAAGCTGAGCCATGCCAGCACCCCGCCGTTTCCCCGTATGAAGGTTAAGCTGAAAAAAGAAATCGTGACCATGGGTCAGCCGGATGTCGATCCAAAGGCGCGGGTTGGCCATTACGTGGAGGCAAGGGATTGGAACGCATTGATTAATTCTCCGGATGTGGCCGTGATTGATACCCGCAACGATTATGAGGTGGGGATTGGCAGTTTTGCCGGCGCAATCAACCCAGACACCGAATCGTTTCGTGATTTCCCCGCTTGGTGGGAGGAAAATAAAGCCCGCTTTCACAACAAAAAGGTTGCGATGTTCTGCACCGGAGGCATCCGCTGTGAAAAATCCACCAATTACCTGCTGGGTCAGGGCGTTGAGGAAGTGTTCCATCTAAAGGGCGGCATTTTAAAATACCTAGAAGAAGTGCCGGCTGTCGACAGTACCTGGCAGGGCGCGTGTTTTGTATTTGACGCCAGGGTCTCGGTTGAACACGGGTTGACTGAAGGCCCGCATCAGCTGTGCTATGCCTGTCGTCGTCCGATCCTGCCCGAAGACCGCGACCGCAGAGAATACGAGCACGGAGTTTCGTGTCACCAATGCATGGAACAGACGTCAGAATCTGATAAAAACAGGTTTCGTGAACGGCAGAAACAAATCCTGTTATCGCGCGCACGTGGTGAGACACATATGACTGGTTTCGATGGCTCATAACCGCCGATAAGCCGTTTTAACGAAAAGGGCGCGTATCCATTGTTGTTGACGGTCATCGGACACAGCCCCAAAATTGACTGTGAGCCCGCCCGGGTCTGGGGTTGCCCCACCCCGGCGATCCGGGTGTACCGGCGCGACGCGAAAAAAGCCCAAGGATCCTGTTCACTAGTGGTAAAATCGACAGCAAAGAGGCTGGAAAATTTGGACTGGTACTGAAATCTGTTCCTGATAACACGCTGAACGCTGAAGTTGAGACAATGACCGAACAGATGTCGCGGGCCCCGATTAACCAACTCAGGCTCTTAAAAAATTTACAAAAGGGTAGGGATGGCCTTTAGAAAGGCCGCTGAACTGTGGTAAGTTACATCATTCGTGGCAGTAAAAAATACTTGGTTAAAAAATGGCAAAAATACTCAGCCCCTGTATCGACATCTGCAAATTCAAGCGCGAGGGGCATTGTATCGGCTGTTCGATGACCAAAGCACAGAAATCAACGTTTAAGGCGTTGAAGAAGAAAAAGCAGCGCGCCGAATTTATCAACACTCTGCTTGAGCAACAAAACCGTTTGGGCGGGTATGAGGCGTGGCCCCAAGCTTATCGCCGCCGATGCCTCAAAAAAGGCAGCAAGGATTTATTGGATCAAATGTCCGGGGTCACATCACCCTAGGTGGCTGCGCAAAAACCAAGCAAACTTTTCATGCTTATGGCCGCGAGAAATACACAGATCTTCAGTGAGCGTGTCACCATGATTGGCCGCGGTTTGCGCACAGCCTGCCAGGGTATCTGATAATGTTTCCTGCGCGGCACACATCATTTTGATCATTTCTTTATCGCTCGCATGGCCACTATGTTCATCAACTTTTGACCGCTTTAACATGCCCGCCAACGTGCCATCTGCATGGGCATTCAACGCTTTGATCCGCTCGGCAAGATCATCCTGCCCAATAAAATGATCTTCATAGATATCTTGAAATAATGCATGCAGGGGCGCAAAGGCCATGCCAGTCACATTCCAATGAAAATTCTGGGCCAACATTGTTGTGACAACGGTTTCTGCCACCGACTGATTGAGCGCATTTACTATTTCTGTCCTTGCATCGGTCGCCAATGCAGCTGCTGTCTGATTCATGAGGGTTATCCCAAGGTTTGTTACTATAATGATGGCTGGCTTGACATCAGCTGAGAGCAAAAAGGCTCATGCGATTGGTCTGGCTTGCTGCTATAGTCACAACATACACAAGTTTAAACCAATGCCAAGAACTTTTTAGAATCATTCTAAGTCTGATAAAATGACTCAGACATTGAGTGGATCAAAAAGGCCAAATTGCGCTGAGCAATATGCGGCACGCGTGACCGGATGAGAAACTCAAAACTGTTGAAATCTGCCCCCGCAGAACTTTGAATAAGCCGCATCAGCCACGCCTCATCAAAGGAAACTTCGCGAACCCCAGGTGCATAAAAAACCGGCTTTTTCCCAAGAGCTTGGCACAGGCATTTCACAAGCGTTTCGGCATAGGCGCGCTGCGCCACGGTTTTATCATGCGTCAGCACCGCACAGGCCTGATATAGATCTGCGCGCGCCGCAGACCGACATTCCAAAGCAACCAGGCGCAAGTGGTTCAGCGCCGTCATCGCCGTATCGTTCAATTCCGGTCGGGAAGACCAAGCCGAGGTATCATCCGCGTAAAGCCCAACTGGACGCATACTAAGCACTCCATTGATTGGCGACAGTTCAAAACGTGATGAGATCCTGTCACCGTCTATACCTGACAAATATGCTATGTTAAGCTGCAGCGCAATATCTGATCAAAAACTCTGGTGATTGTGACGTTTGGAAATTGACAAATTTTCATATGTGGCCGTCTCCGCTCTTTGAATTATACACCAATACATCTAAAATCCTTTTAATATTTCCAAGTTAAGTCATATGAAAACAATAGGTTGCACTCTATGCTCACAAGCTATTTGATTTATACAAAAGATACTGCGGCAATGGCTGCATTTTATCATCAAAACTTTGGATTTACCGCCCTGCAAGAACAAGGCGACCGAATCGTTGAATTACTACCCTCTGACAGCGGCCCCAGTATCATGCTGCATCCGTTGGCCCACGGTCGAAAAGATGGCCAAACTCTGGTCAAGTTGATCTTTGGCGTGCGCGATGTCGCCGGCTTCTGCACCCGGGCGCGTCAAAACAATTTGGTATTTGGACCCGTTCACAAGGCCAATGGTTATGAGTTTGCAAACGCCAAAGACCCGGATGGGCATCCGATACAAGTCTCATCGCGCATCTATCGCAAAGGCGCCCAACGCAACCGCCCCAGTCCTTAATCAGACAAGTAATCTGGTGATGGATTACTCACTTATCGAAACAGTTTTCTGTGCTGTGGTTCCCGTTCGTTCCACAATGGTGCAAAACTGTTACCAGGATACCTAGCTGCATTTTTATGCAAGTGTGTCGCATTTCATAGTCTGTGTGACCGATCTTCCTATGTCCCTTTCAAAACAAACCACAGTATCAAAGGGCAGAAAAATGAGGTGAATATGCGCTATTCCGGGTTCAAAGTGATCAAGGAAGCCTTGACAGGGCACAAGGGTTGGACGCCAGCATGGCGGGACCCAGAGCCACAAAGTGCCTATGATATTGTTATCATCGGCGGTGGCGGGCACGGCCTTGCAACGGCCTATTATCTGGCCAAAAAATATGGCGAGAAAAAGATCGCGGTCCTTGAGAAAGGGTGGATCGGCGGGGGTAACGTAGGGCGCAATACCACGATCATCCGCTCGAACTATCTGTTGGACGGCAATGAGCCGTTCTATGAAATGTCGCTTAAACTGTGGGAGGGTTTGGAGCAGGATTTCAATTATAACGCAATGATCAGCCAGCGCGGCATTCTGAACCTCATCCACAGCGATGCCCAGCGCGACGCCTTTACGCGCCGAGGCAATGCCATGATCCTCAACGGCGCGGATGCCGTTATGCTCAGTACCGAACAGATCAAAGCCGAATATCCGTTTCTAAACGTCAATAATGCGCGGTTTCCGATCAAAGGTGGTCTGGCACAACGGCGAGGTGGCACAGTGCGACACGACGCGGTGGCCTGGGGCTATGCCCGCGGGGCCGACAGCCGCGGTGTCGATATCATCCAAAACTGCGAGGTTACCGGTTTTCGCATTGAGCACGGCGTCTGCGTCGGGGTCGAAACCTCACGCGGCTTTATCGGTGCGAAAAAAGTGGGCGCCGCGGTGGCGGGGTCATCGGGCCGGTTGATGGCCAAGGCAGGCATGCGCCTGCCGATCGAAAGCCATGTGCTGCAGGCTTTTGTCTCCGAAGGTCTCAAACCGTTATTACCCGGAGTGATCACATTCGGGGCTGGGCATTTCTATTGCAGCCAGTCCGACAAGGGCGGTCTGGTTTTTGGTGGCGATATCGACGGCTATAATTCCTATGCACAGCGCGGCAATCTACCCGTTGTCGAAGATGTCTGCGAGGGCGGCATGGCCATCCTGCCGGCCATCGGGCGCGCGCGTCTGCTGCGGATGTGGGGCGGCATTATGGATATGTCGATGGATGGCTCGCCGATCATCGACCAAACCCATATTGGTGGGCTCTATTTCAACGGTGGTTGGTGCTATGGCGGCTTTAAAGCGACCCCGGCCTCCGGATTATGCTTTGCCCACCTTCTGGCAACAGACACCCCCCACCAAGTTGCCACCGCCTATCGATTCGACCGCTTTCAACGCGGCTATATGATTGACGAAAAAGGCATGGGCGCACAGCCCAATCTGCATTAAGGACTGCCCGATATGATTATAAATCACCCGCTTTTGGGGCCAAGAGATGCGCAGGAATTTACCTATCTTGGCGACGCGTCGCTGATCGACAGACCCGATTGGCAAGCCGACGACGCCGCCGAGCAGTTCTATAACTATCAATATTTGCGCAATAATCCCGCCGGCGAACACCGCGAACTTTGGTTTCACGAAGGCGGTGACCGCAGCTGGTTGGTTGTCACCCGCAACACGGTAACCCATGAAATTTCAAACGTTGAATTGGCCCGCGATGTGGCCCGCATGCAAGGGCGCAGCAAATGACGCAGATAAACCGCCTCGCCGGAGGGCAGGTCGACCAGACTAAAACCCTCAATTTCCACTTCGATGGTGCGGCCTATCGCGGTCACCCCGGCGACACACTCGCCTCGGCGCTATTGGCCAACGGTGTGCGGTTGATGGGGCGTTCGTTCAAATACCACCGCCCGCGTGGTGTTTTGAGCGCCGGCTCAGAAGAACCCAACGCGCTGGTCGAATTGCGCGGCGGCAACCGGCAAGAACCCAACACCCGCGCCACAACGGTAGAATTGTTCGACGGTTTGACGGCCCAAAGCCAGAACCGCTGGCCGTCGCTGACGTTTGACGCAATGGAGATCAACGATAAATTCTCGAATTTCCTTACTGCGGGTTTTTATTATAAAACCTTTATGTGGCCCGCAGCGTTTTGGGAAAAGGTATACGAGCCGATCATACGCAAAGCCGCCGGATTGGGGTCATTGTCGCAACAAGATGATCCCGATTGCTATGACAAAGGGTTTCTGCACTGCGATTTATTGATCATCGGCGCCGGACCCGCAGGTCTTGCGGCCGCGCTCACAGCTGGAAACGCCGGTGCGCAGGTGATCGTCGCCGATGAGGATTTTGCCTTTGGCGGGCGGTTGAATGCTGAAACTATTACCGTTGGGGACCAATCAGGTGCAGATTGGGCGGCACAAACCGCCGCCGAACTGGCGACAATGCCAAACGTACGCCTGATGTCGCGCACCACAGTGATTGGCGCGTTTGACCATGGCATTTACGGGGCGGTTGAACGGGTTTCAGATCACGTCGCCGTGCCAGACACCGGCAAGCCACGACAGATTCTTTGGCGTATATATACCCAACGGACACTGCTGTGCACCGGCGCTTTGGACCGGCCCATTGCGTTTGAAAACAACGATCGTCCTGGTATCATGCTGGCCAGCGCCATGCGCAGTTATGCCAACCGCTGGGCCGTGACACCAGATCAGCAGGTTGCCGTGTTCACCAACCATGATGACGGCCACCGAACCGCTACGGATATGTTGGCCAAAGGCGTCAATGTAGCGGCAGTGATCGATACCCGCGAAAACGCCCCCAGAATTGCCGATTGCGAATTAATTGCCGGAGCACAGGTGATCGACGCTCAGGGACGCCTTGGCCTCAAAGGGATTAGACTGCGCACACAAGACGGCAGGGAACGGGTCATTCGCTGTGGCGCTCTGGGGGTCTCGGGGGGGTGGAATCCCAACGTTCACATGACCTGTCACCAACGCGGAAGGCCCGTATGGAATGAGAGACTGGCGGCGTTCTGTCCCGGGGCTGACCTGCCGAGAGGTATGTTGGTTGCAGGCGCAGCCCAAGGCGATTTCAGCACCGCCGCAGCGCTTGCAAAAGGCGCTGCTGCCGCTGCCGCTGCGCTATCAGATATTGGCATCATCGCCAGCGTACCGTCCCAGCCCGAGACCGAGGATGGCGACGTCAACATCACGCCGTTCTGGTATGTGAAATCCGGCAGCGGGCGGGCGTGGCTCGACCAGCAAAACGATGTAACAGTGAAAGATATCAAACTCGCCCATCAGGAAAACTTTCGCTCAGTCGAACATCTTAAACGCTATACCACGCTGGGCATGGCCACCGATCAAGGCAAGACATCCAATATGGGCGGGCTTGCCGTCATGGCAGAATTGACCGGAAAATCCATTCCGGAAACCGGCACGACAATCTTTCGCCCCCCCTATACACCTGTGGCTATCGGCACCTTTGCAGGTCGCTCTACCGGCGCCGATTTTCGCCCGACACGGTTGACGCCAAGTCATAAATGGGCTGCCGAACAGGGCGCTGCATTTGTCGAGGTGGGCATGTGGCTGCGGGCGCAGTGGTTCCCGCAAGCCGGTGAAACCCATTGGCGCCAATCAGTTGACCGCGAAGTCTTGGCAACCCGCAAATCCGTGGGTGTTTGCGACGTTACCACTTTGGGTAAAATTGACGTGCAAGGAAGTGATGCTGCAACCTTTCTCAACAAGATCTACTGCAACGGTTTCGCCAAGCTGGCAGTTGGTAAAACCCGCTATGGGCTTATGCTGCGTGAAGACGGTATTGCCATGGATGACGGCACAACCGCGCGGTTGGGTGAGGATCATTTCGTGATGACCACCACCACCGCTAATGCGGTTGGCGTGTACCGGCATATGGAATTTGCCCGTCAATGCCTGTGGCCTGATCTTGATGTACAACTGATCTCAACCACAGAAGCCTGGGCGCAATACGCTGTAGCAGGGCCTAATTCACGCAACTTACTACGCAAGATCATCGATCCAGCTTTCGATATTTCGAATGAAGCTTTCCCGTTTATGGCCTGTAGCGAAATCACCGTTTGTGGCGGGCTGCGGGCTCGCTTATTCAGAATTTCTTTTTCTGGCGAGTTGGCATTTGAGATTGCGGTGCCAACCCGCTATGGCGACGCGTTGATGCGCCGATTGATGGTGGCAGGGGAAGAGTTTGATGTGGTGCCTTACGGGACTGAAGCATTGGGTGTGATGCGGATCGAAAAAGGCCATGCTGCCGGTAACGAATTGAATGGCACCACCAGCGCGCAGAACCTTGGCATGGGGCGGATGGTATCGAAGAAGAAAGATAGCATCGGATCCACCTTGTCTGAGCGCGAAGGCCTCAATCAACCCGATATGTTGATGTTTGTCGGCTTTAAGCCGGTCGACAGCAACGCCAAAGTCACCGCCGGTGCGCATTTAATGGCAAAAGACGCCGTGGCGAACGCTGCAAACGATCAGGGCTATATCACCTCGGCCGCCTATTCACCCTGCCTTGGCAGCTCGATTGGGATTGGTTTTTTGAAAAATGGCGGCGACCGAAAGGGCGAAATCATACGCGCCGTCAGCCCGCTTACCGGAACAGATATCCAAATTGAGGTGGTCAGCGCCCATTTTATTGACCCGGAAGGAGAACGTCTGCGTGCATGATCTTATAGCAATTACCCCGCTGGGCGGCACGACCGCGCAGACCGACAGTTTTCCAGGCTTGGAAATCTCCGAGCAACCAAATTGGGCGCTGGCCTCGGTGAGCGCGCGGCACGGGGCGGCGAAAACGGTCCATAAGACCGCCCCAAACTTGATCGGCATTGATCTGCCCGAGGTCGGCAAAGTCAATTCGGGGCTGGAAATGACTGCCTTTTGGATAGGGCCGGATCAGTGGATGGTCATGGCCGCACATGACGCCCATGAAGATCTTGCCCATATGCTGCGTACCGGCTTTGGGTCCAGTGCTTCGGTCACCGAGCAAACCGACGGTTGGGCACGATTTGATGTTGAGGGCGAAAATACGGTGGCGATGTTCGAACGGTTGTGCCCGCTTGATGCAAAAGCCATGATTTCAAACAGCGTCAGCCGCAGTGCAATCGAACATCTGGGTTGTCTGGTGATTTGCAGTTCTGCGGGTTACAAGTTCAGTGTGTTGTGCCCACGTTCTTCTGCTGCCTCGCTCCATCATGCGCTGTGCACTGCGGCCAAAGGTCTGAGCTGAATACACCATTAAACCGCAGGCAGCGGTTTATTGGACTGCACCCGGAACAGATTGATTTTCTTACGATCATCCTGCGGTGAAAGACCAAAAGCCTTTTTGTAATAGCGGATCAGGGGCGTGGCGTTGGCGTAACCAACCGCATTGGCGATTTCGGTCATACTGTCTTTTGAATATAATACCAGTTGCCTCGCCGCATTCACCCGCAGCTGGCGGTAATACAAGGACGGGCTTTGATCAGTTGCCTTTTTAAAACTGCGCTCCAACTGCCGTGTCGAGACGTTGACCATATCGGCCACCTCTGCCACATCCAATGGATGGGTGATGTGCTCGGCAAAAATCGCAACCGCTTCGGCAACCGGCGAGGGCAACATATCCGCAGTGCTTTCCCGTTTTGACGTGGGAATGCGTTGGCGCACCCCTTCACCACGCATCAGGGGATGCTGAAACCAGCAGGCCACCTCAGTCGTGATCGAGCCGCCAAGGCGCGCCTCGACCAGATGCAACATCAGATCGAAAGCCGCCGCAGCGCCCGACGCCGTGAACCGGTCACGATCAATCAAAATCACATTATCGGTGGTGGCCAGATCAGGAAACTCAGCCTCGAATGCAGCCTCATAGCACCAGTGCACACTGCAGGTACTGCCCGCGAGCAGACCGGAACGAGCCAAAGGAAACACACCACCGCTGACCCCCCCCATGCAGACACCGTGACGGGCCAGATGTCGCAGGCGGCCATTGGCGTGTTTCGGGTTTTTAAACTGAGCAAGGGGACTACTGAGAAGGATCAAAAAATCAAGATCATCGGCTGTATCGAGGGTTAGATCGGGGTCAAAACTGACCAAAGCGCTGGATTTGACACGGTCACCAGTTTCAGAGATCAGTTTCCAGGCAAAAACCTCAGCACCCGCGATTTCATTTGCAGCGCGCAACGGTTCAATTGCGGATGTCAGGCATGACATCGGAAAACCTGGAAAAATAAGAAAACCAAGAACGATCTTTTTTTTGTCTTGATACATATTATATTACCAAATAGCGGTGCGCTATGAGCAAGAGTAGAGCCGTAACCCACTTTGCTTTAAGCAGCGCATAGTATGGGAATATCATATAGCGTGGGGTAATATCCACCTTTTTAGTTGTATCGGAGAGTTTTATGACCGTTGCCAAACTGGCCCAAGACCCACACCGTGTTAGCGGTGAGCGAGAGAAAAATCTCGAAGTGGCGATTGGGCGCGAAGTTCGGGCCTATCGACGGCAGAAACAAATTACTGTTGCAGAACTGGCAAAAATGACCGGCCTGTCAATCGGCATGTTATCTAAGATCGAAAACGGGCATACGTCGCCGTCATTGACAACATTGCAAAGCCTGTCACGGGCGCTGAGCGTTCCGGTAACCAGTTTTTTCCGCCGCTTTGAGGAACCGCGTGCGGCGGTTCATACAAAGTCTGGCGAAGGCGTCGAAATTGAACGCGCTGGCACCCGAGCGGGGCATCAGTATAATCTTTTGGGTCACGTTGGCTCAAACGCCAGCGGTGTGATAGTCGAGCCGTATTTGATCACACTCAGCGGCGAGTCTGATGTGTTTCCTATGTTCCAACATGATGGGATCGAAATGCTCTATATGTTGGAAGGCGAGATAGATTACCGCCATGGCAATCAGGTCTATGCTCTTAAGCCCGGCGATACGCTGTTTTTTGATGCGGATGCGGCTCATGGCCCAGAAGTCTTGGTCAAATTACCCGCGCGCTACCTGTCAGTGATTTCCTATCCTCAAGTCGGCTAGGCAAGGATGGGTTTGTCGGGGCAAGCTTCCTGCTGGTATTATCTGTTGTTCAGCACAGCCATGTTCAAATAAAAAAGGCCGCTGAAACAGCGGCCCTTTAGAATTATTGATGGCTCATTTCTCAACTTTGGCGTAGCGATCATGCTCTGATTGATTACCTTTCCAAAGGACGACAATGCAGATCACAGCAGCAACAAAAGTATAAAAACCGGGTGCAAAGCTGCCCGCACCCACAAACATTGCGCCGTCGACAACATCCCAACTTGCACTTTCATAGGGAAAACCCATAGTTTATCTCCTTTTTGTTTTTTCGATTATTCAGCAGGCTGAAGTGAAGCGGGAATCCCCTCGGGATAGCCTTGTGCTGGAACTTTGGTCGGATCCAAGCCCAGAATTTCGGCTGCTTCAGGTGTGCGCAACATGCCCAATTGGTTGAGAATTACGGCGCTGATATAGCCCGGGACTAAGCCCAGCAAACCAAACACAACAGCCCCAACAATCTGGCCTGAAAAGCTTATGGTTGGAGCCTCGCCCGCAGCCCCTTGCAGCGCTGGGAAACCCGACGCAAAGACACCAAGCATGATAACACCGTAAAGACCAATCGTTCCGTGTACCGTGACCGCACCAACCGCATCATCGATACCGCGCCGCTCTAGCCAGTTGGCACAAGGCCTTAAAATAAGACCCGCACTGAACGCGACAATAAACGCCAGCGCTGGAAAATAGATATCCAGACCAGAAGCACATGAAATAATGCCCGCAAGCGCACCCGACATCATCCAGAAGGGATCTTTTGTCCAGATCCAAGCGCCGATGATTCCTCCGGCGATCGCCATAAGGATATTAAAGGATAGGGCAGACAATGTGATTGGTGTGCCGTAAATCGTCGACGGTTTATCACCGAACCAAGACCATGCTTCACCGGGGACAATAACGCAGGCCATTAAAAAGCCCCAGAAGCCGACGATGATCAGCATAAGACCAGTAACAGTCAACGGCATGTTGTGCCCGGCAATGTGGTTTGCAGTACCATCCGCGTTGAATTTGCCAATCCGTGGACCCAGCACAATCAAAACGCCCAGCGCAAAGAATCCAGCGACCGCATGCACAAGGCCAGCCGCCCCAAAATCATGCACTCCAAACTTGGTGACCAGCCAGCCATCCGCATGCCAACCCCAGGCAGCTGCGACAACCCAGGCGAACGATCCCAGAATGACCGCCAGAATGACAAATCCGACCGTTTGAATACGCTCGATCACTGCACCGGACATAATTGATGCCGTTGTTGCGGCAAACAGGGCAAAAGCCCCAAAGAAAACACCAGACGCTTGGTCAACAATATTTGGTCCCATGTACTGGGCGCTCTCGCCCCAACCCCAAGCAATGGCGTTGGCATAGGCAGCGCCGGAGATACCAGCCGGGCCTTCCGACAAGGTAAGACCCGTGGGGAAGCCCCAATAGACCCACCACCCAAAGAAATAGAAAGTCGGGATAACAAAGGCAAAGGCGAGGATATTTTTGACCCCGGATGTCAACACATTTTTGGTCCGCGACGCGCCCATTTCATAGGCTAAAAAGCCAGCATGAATAAGGATCATCAAGGGAATTGTCACATAATAAAAGGCTTCGGCAAACATTGAATTGGTCACGTTTGCTTTTGACTCGACCACTGCCAGCTTGGCTGCCAGTTCCACTATTTGTTCTTCCACAGCTTTTCTCCCTGCAGGTTTATAAGGACATACCTAAATCAAAAATATTCTTACCTAATATTGTACTAAGTCACTGTAGTATGAGTATTTATTACCACTCCGACTGGTTTAATTCCAGAAAAATTTAGTTTGTGTAAAAAATGTTTCTTAATGTTCTATTGCATGAACAGTTTATTTTTTTGATAACTCAACGATATAGGGATATTATTTTTCCTCAAAGCGATTAATTTTAGAGCTCGCGCATCTTTAATTCACGGTTCTTTTTATTAATAATAATTTCTTTAAAAAGCGTTTCTTCTAATCACTGGGCACAGCGTTAGAAACCGAATCAGTCACAGATTTTCGAACCTGATAAGGGACGGGTTATCTGAGGGGAATTTC
>OCVR010000303.1_pt1 | contig 41442 bp, 39 predicted proteins | sample 1539091 | NCBI WGS metagenome assembly OCVR01 (sample SAMEA3355530, study PRJEB22509) | marine metagenome | biome: marine; feature: coastal ocean; material: water | place: USA | collected 2010-08-07 | depth 16 m | reverse complement strand
TGGATTTATCCTATTATAAGTGGGTTTATTATAAACTATGCAATTATTTAGTTATATTGTGTCTTCTGAAAGACCTATATCCAAAAGAAAGCGTAAAATTTATACCCCAATTTCTATTTTTTTAAATTTAAACACCGTGGAGTTAGAACTTGCAGGTGTGACCCTAAGTCTAAGTGTCCCGATATTGATATCAACAGTAAATGTTGCAAGTGGAGAAGAACCTGTATGCATTTCTCCGTATTGAACATGGTATCCTGTAGTTCCATTATGTAAAGTTTGTATTTCGATAACGTGGTATTCACCCGAAGTCGAATCACTTGCTTGAATTTGGTACTTTGTACTTCTATAGGTGTTAATCGCCCACGAGTCTAAAGTTGTTTGTGTGGTTGCAGTAGTTGTTAGACTTCCTTCTGTAAGTCCACCTGCATCTCCAAAGGATAATGCACCACTACCATTTGTTTTTATAAATTGTCCATTTGTTCCATCACTGGTTGGAAAGGTTATGGAATTACCTGTAAGACCATTTGTTGCAGTTATTGTTGTTGCAGTTAAATCACCAACAAGTAAATCTGCAAGTGCATAGTTATCTCCTGAAAGATTAACTGTTGTAGTTGGTTCTACTTCTAATCCGTCAAATAACTTCCAAGTAGAATCAGAAGCGTCTCTGAAAAGACCAGTGTATTCTGATACACCACTTTCACCACTTAAACCGTCATTATAGTTTCCATAAAAACCAATATCAATTAAATCTGCAGAAGTATTTCCACTCGCAAGTTCCATCATAGAATCCACAACTGAACTTGTTGTAGAATCGATTATTGTTTGTGTACCTGAGACCGTTAAATTCCCACCAATTGTAAGATTACCATCAATCTCAGTGTGGGTTAACGACTTGATACCTAGGTCTGCATAGAATTTAGATTGAGTTGCCATATATCTATTTATACTTTAAAAGTATGCAGAAAAGAAAAGGGACTCCGAAGAGTCCCTTTAAATCATGATTTATTGAAGATTAAGCATCTACCAATGTTCTATCAAATTTGATGACCGTTGAGGAATTACTCGCAGGTGTGACCAATAAACGAACATTTGAACCACTAATATCAGCATCAATTGTTGCAAGGTTGGTATCTTTTAAAGTACCATATGCAGTTAATGTGACTACTGAACCGTCATGCACTAACATTATTTCAGTTGAGTGAAAGTTTGTACCTTGACTCATTGCAATAATGTATCTTGCAGCTCGATAATCTGCTTTCGCAAACGTATCTAAACTGAATTGTGATGTTGACGTTTTAGTTTGGTTTCCAACCTTCTTACTTTTAGAGTTAATATGTTTAGTAGTAGTTATAACATCTGTTGCGACATCAAACTGAATACCACGAATTAACTCAGCGATTTTAAAACTATTTGTCTTAGCCATTTGTTAATTCTCCTATGTTAATCTAATTTGGAAGGTTTTGAATGTTGTATTTGTATTCGCAGGTGTTGTTAGCAATCTCATGTTTCCACTATTGATATCCGAAGATAAAGTAAATAGTGAAGACGCTGAGTATGCATCACCGTATTGAGTGAAATACGCATTCGTACCGTTGTTTATTAATAATACTTCAGCAGCGTGTGTTCCTGTTGAATGGGTTGCAGATATGACATATTTAATTGACTTATTTGCTACTCCGTTCGAACTTAACACTTGATTTGCAGTTGTCGCTGTTAGAGCAGAAGTAGTATAATACCCCTGAACTAAGTTTGACACTGAAGTCTGCGCTACAACCTGTACGATGTCTCCTGACACAGCATTTGCTTGTAGTGTAATTACACTAGTTGAAGTTGTGACATAGTCACTTCCTGCTACTAGTTTTACACCATTTAAGTAAACTCCTTCCAGTCCAACAGTGTATGCTAAAGTAGCACTGTTGTCATCGGCACCTGAGAACACTGTTTGTGTCCCAGTACAAGTATAGATAAAGGTTGTTAATCCTGATGAAGCTGCATCAGTAAAACCTATAGTACCTGAACCGTTTGTTGAAAGTATTTGTCCACTTGTTCCATCTGCTGTCGGAAACGTCAAGGCATCATTGATAGTAAAAGTTTTAGGATTACTCCCGACTTCCACAATGGCAGCTGAACCGTCATTTTTTTCAGTATAAAATCTACCGTGATAAGTGTTTACTGCTAATTCACCTAGTGATAAATCACTAGTCGCAGGAACACTATTCTGAGTAGAACTTCTTTTGAATTGTATAACTGTTGCCATTATTGACTCCTATTAATGAATACCTTAGAAAGTACCGCCGTCTAAAGCTGTTATTGAAACTGCACCACTTGAGACTGTAAAGTTCGCAGAAGCGAAACTTGCAATACCCTTATTAGCAGTAGTTGCATCCTCTCCTGAAAGAGTAGCAGTACCACCTGAGTACGCAACGTCCATACCTTCTCCAACTGCGATAATTACAGAACCTAGATTTGAAGCACTGGATACTTCAGTTGCAATTGTAATTGCACCTGCACCGTTAGTGATGTCGATTCCGTCACCAGCAGTAAGAGTAGCCGCATCAAATAAACCTGAAGCAGTATCACCAATTAATAGTTTTCCATCTGTAGGAGCTGCACCAGCGTATGAGGTTAAAGAACCTGACATAGCAAGTGTTGACGCTTCTATACCACCAAATACAGCATCCATTGCTGTTCCTGAGAATACAGATGAAGAATCAGTAGCAGAACTTAATGCAACGAATTTACCAGTTGAATCGTCCATACCAAAGAAACCAATTTTAGCACCACTTGAGTTGTACTTAAATTTGATACCTCTGTCTAAGTTATCATCTGAATCATCAGCACCGATTTCGAATACTGGGTCTGCGATGTTAACTGTAGTCGAGTTAACTGTTGTTGTAGTTCCGTTAACAGACAAGTTTCCTGTGACTGTTAAGTTTCCTGATGTTGTTAATGTTGCAGTTGTGATGTCATCGGATATTAGATTTCCACCAACAGTGAAGTTTCCACCCACTGTCACGTTGTTAGGTAGACCTACTGTAATAGTTTGTCCACTTGCACTTGTTTCAATCTCGTTTGCTGTACCAGCAACTGTTAGAGATTGTGAATCTAAGTCGATTGCACCTGTTCCTGAATCACCAGCAACGTCTAAGTCTTCTAGTGTTGCAGTTGCTTGGATTTTGTCCAAGATTGCAGCTGAAGTCATAATAGATGTATCGTTGTCTGCGAATGCTTCACCTGAAGTCTGAACTAAAGCACCTGCTAAAGAACCGAATACAACTGCAGAAGCTGCTAATTCGTCAGCTCCAATTGCATCGTCAGCTACCATAGAGTTAACTACTTTTTGAGCTCCGATTGTTAGAACACCTGTATCTGCAAGAGTAGCGTCACCTGAGATGACGTTATCTATCCATTTACTTGTACCTGAATCATAAAATAAAACTGAACCATCAGCTGGAGTTGTGATATTAGTATCAGTCGCACCTGCAATAGTTGAAGTTGTTGATAAGAACGAAAGTGCTCCTGAGCCGTCGGTTCCGATTACTTGGTTAGCTGAACCATCAGCTGAAGGCATTGTCCATGTCACTGATGACCCAAGTGTATTTGGAGATTTAAGAGCAACGAAATTAGTTCCGTTGTCTGAGTCTTCCATCAACTTTAAACTACCACCTGTACTTGCACCATTACCGACTTTTAAGTCAGCAGGAGTTGCAGAAGAACCAGCAAGAATATCAGTATAATACTTACCACCAATCGCTTGAATTAATGGGGTAGAGTTATCTGAATCTACTGACTCGATGTATAGTTTTGCACCAGCACCTGAATTCGACCTATCCTGTACATATGCCAATTCACCTTCAGCGAGATTACTCGTTGCAGGAGCACTGGAACCTGTACTTCTTTTGATTTGAATTACTGTTGCCATTTTTATATTTCCTATAAAATTTAATTATTGTTTTTTGACCAGTCACTGTCGTGGTCGTGATTCATTATATATTTAACAGTCCACTCACAATGTGGGTCAATGCCTCACTGGTTGGCATCCTTGATGTTTGTATGATTATTTAGACAATCAGAACGTTCCACCGTCAAGTGTGGTTGTTGTTTCCCACTTATCGGTTGTTGCGTTATAAGAAAGTATTCCATCATCAGTTTCAGTTGCATTTACATCAGCAAGTTCCTGAAGTGATTTGGATGATATGTCTGTTCCAGCAGTAGTTCCGATTGCAACTTGTTTTGCACGAATGTTTCCTGCACCCACGATACTACCACCGATGGTTGCGACTCTGCTTAATGTTCCTTTAATTGCCATAATATTACCTCGTGACGCCTGGTGTGACTATTGCTTGTCCCTCTACAACTCTTGTAGTGACCCCACCACTCGATGTGACGTTTAAATCATATACATATCTGCCTGGAGATAATGCATTAGTGACCGTATCTGTTAAGGACAACGTGACTTGACCATCAGCAGCTGCAATTGAAGTTCCGAATGTTGCACTTACACTTGAAGACTCATATGTTTTTCGCATTTGAGCGGCTGCAGTATACCCTGTTAGATTTAACGTAGTTCCGTCAACATCTGCTACATTAACAGTTATTGAGAAATCTGCACCTTGGTCTATAAAAATGTTTGCAATAATGGCCATATTACTATTTAGTCCTAATTATGTTTGATACTGAGCAGTTGGTACAGATTGGTGTATTTTCCTTACAGTTCCTGAATCATTTACATGAACTTCGTCTATTTTCCTCAAAGTCCCACCATCGTTCACGAACACACCTTTCACCTTTGCAAGTGGGCCAATCGTTCTAGTTGAAGGGTATGTCACCTGATAAGTATACGGTTGTTGGAAAGTATACTGAGTAGTGTAAGGCACTTGATAAATGTTCGGTTGCCTCGCTTGTGCAATATATGGTTGTTGTGCAGATACAGGACTTCTATAGGTAAATGGAGACCTATTCTGATATGTAAACGGAGTCTGACCTTGTCTAGCATAAGTTGATGGCTGCCTATTTGAATATGTATCAGGAGTTCGACCAGTTGCTTGATAAGTGGTTGGATTCTGCCCTTGTCTAGAATATGTGAACGGTATTCTTCCTATTGTAGGATATGTGGCTGGTTGCCTCGCTTGTGCAATATATGGTTGTTGTCCTTGCGATTGTGCTACAGGATATGTAAATGGATTCCTGTGCTGATAAATGTTCGGTTGCCTCGCTTGTGCAATATACGGATACAATGTGTTCGCTTGGTGTTGATAAGTTCCCGGCTGTCTTGCTTGTGCAATATACGGATACGCTATTTGAGCTTGGTGTTGATAGGTAAATGGAGCCCGAATATTCGCTGGATAAGCAAATGGAATCTGATGTTGATATGTAGTAGGTGTTTGACCTGTTGCTTGATATGTAGACGGCTGTTGATAGGGTTGTTGTCCTATAGAAGGTTGTCTGTTTGCACTCCAAATACTCATTATTTGTTATGCACTATGTAGTTATTAACCACATAAGTGTCATTCCCCGATGGTGAATCTGTCACATCTAAATTATACACCGTGATACTGGCATCTGTATTAACCGTGATAGTAGAAACACTTTCTTCTACTGTATCTCCATTCGCATTTCCAACGTCTTTTAATAGTGTGTCCCCTTCTGCAAGTTCTGTTATATTTAATTCGGGGTGTCCTTCTTGTCCTTCTGATGCATTACATGACTTCCAACCATCTGTTGTAAGTATAGGGTGGCCACCAGTTGTTATCAATCCACCATTAATAGTGTACATTGCTTTATTAGTAAAGGTATGAGTTCTCATCACTTTTACTGCGTTTATAATACCGTCTTTACCTATAACGGCATCTCCTACTTGCATATCCTCGATATTTTTAGTAGTGTTGTCTTCTAATAGAACCTTAGTTCCAGCTGGGAAACAACCATTCCAATTACAATTAATCGTACCTTCCATCTCACCTACATGAGTACCACCTGTAATGTTAGTATAATTTGCTTTTATTGCTCTAGGTCTAACTGTAATAGTACTTACTCTAGTTCCACTGTTAGGGATTGAATTGTTTTCGTCACACAAGAACATATCGTTTCTCTCTGAAACAACATCCCCACCCGAAGAATTGCAAGTTAATGGTAAACTGGTAGTCGCCCCGCTTGTAGTCTTATGGTTGGACAATCCACTGTAATCCCAATCAATAGAATCGGGGTAATTACTGTCAGTAAATACCCATAGCTCGATAATTTGCCAACTAGTGGCGAGGTCAACTGTGCCACTTTGTAAATAAACTTTTGACCCAGCTTGTTGATTAGTGAGTTCAGTAAGTTGTGCAGTGAATCCTGAAGTCGTGTTTCGTCTAATACGCCAATAAGCATAATAATAACCATTTCCAGCACCTGTATACCACTGTAGATAAAATTGAGTCCCGATTTTCCGATTTTCAACATAGCCGGTTGGAGCCTCGTACGCAGTTAATTGCCATGTGTTGTTGCCAGATGTTGTTTTATCTTGAGGGTCATAATAAACATTGCTTCCTAATGGTGTTTGAACATTAATCGGTTGTCTTGCAGTTGTCTGAGCATTCGCAGGATACGGATACGGATTTTGTCTATTCCTAATAACTGGTTGTCTCCCTTGTGCTTGATAAGTACCCGGCTGTTGGCCATTCGCAGGATAGGCATACGGCTGTTGAGCTTGTCTTGCATAGGTAAACGGAGTCTGACTATTCGCAGGATAGGTATACGGTTGTGAAGCTTGTCTTGCATAAGTAAACGGAGTCTGCTGGGATGCAATAACAGGTTGTTGGTCAGATGCCTGATAAGCATAAGGAAACGGTGTCCTTGCCTGATAGGTAAACGGAGTCTGCTGGTTTGCTTGATAAGCATACGTTTGTTGGTCGCTAGCAGCATACGGATAAGGTTGTTGTGCATTTGCAGGATACGGATAAGGATTTTGTCTATTTGCAATATAAGGTGTTTGCTTATGTGCAATATAAGGATAAGGTTGTTGTCCGTCAGCGATATATGGTTGTCGTCCGCTTACTGGGTTTCTATAGGTAAATGGAGTCCTATTACTATAGGTGAACGGAGACTGCTGACTTGCATTTCCTTGTGCATCATATTGTGCAGTCGTAGGAGATGTTCCAATCGCAGGTTGTCTTGCAGTGTACTGTTGTTGAAAACTAGTACCTGTATTTATGAATATTTCTTCAGACATAACATAATCTTATATGACGAACCATAAGTGTCCTGTCGCAGTACTTCCAACACCTGAAGGTGCTGAACTTACAGTTTCGTAATCGAGTTCAATATTATCACTATTTATTTCAATACCATTAGAGGTATTTGCAGACATTTCACCAGTTGAATTGTTATAGGATAATCCGTCTCCACCTGAGATAGCTTGTCTTGCATCTGCTTGTGTGAATGTTGCAGCTGGGTTTGTGTTTGACCACGCAGAACCAGTCCAAGACAATACTTGTCCTGTTGAAGGTGAAGCACTTGCACTTACATTGTCTAAACCTTGAAGACTATTTCCAGTTAGAGCAGAAACAGTTCCTGCACTACCTGATGTATTACCTGTGACATTTCCAGTGACATCACCAGTTATATCACCAACAAAATTTGTTGAAGTGACACTTGAAAGTCCTGTTATTGTTGTTGCAGTTCCACCTAAAGCAATAGAAGTATTACCAACAGTTGTCGTATTATTTGATAATGCACTGTTTGGTATAGCAGTAAATGTATTACTTGCACCACTCATTGATTTATTGGTCACTGTTTGAGTAGCAGTAAGATACACACCATTTGTGACTGTATCTGCATTACCGTTTAAGTCTCCAACAAATCTTCCACTTCCACTTGTAGTGACACTCTTATTGTTTGCAAATAACATATCGTCTTCTGAGTATGTCTTACCTGCAAGTTGAATAGTGTATCCACTTTGTAATGTTGTAGTTTGGTTTGGAGAACCATCTCCATTTAGAATTACACCATCATCATTAGTATTATAAATTGTTTTACTTGCAGTCTCGGTAAAGAAACCAGCACTACCACCTACAGCGGCTTGAGTTCCTAGATAAGACCCAGTAAATGCGTAGATAACAATTTTATCTCCTGCACTTGCACCTGAAGTTAAAACCATATTTGCGAAATTACCAGCAGCATCAGCATTAGTGACATTATAGTCTGTACTTTCTAGAAGAAGAACACCATTTTTAAATACCTGACTTCTATCTTTTCTTAATAGAAGAGTATGACCGAATACATCATTACCAGTAAAAGTTGTTTGAGCTGCAGTTGCAGTATACACAAATTCTTGGAAGAAGAATGATTTATCTTCTAAACTGTTTAGTGCATCAATAACTGTTGAAGTATTAGTAGTTCGTAGGCCAGTCTTGTCCCCTACATCAACTGCAAGTGTATTATACTTCTGTCTGAAGTCTTCTAATGTACTGAATTGGTCTACTGTTTTAGCCATTTACTTTCTCTATTAATGTATGTAATAATTCTTTTATTTCACCTACTTCATTCTTTAATGTATTTATCTCGTTTTTTTGCATTCTAAAAGTCTCCTTTCTTTTTTTATGCAGTTCATATGAACGTATGTCATTACTGACTATTGCAGTTGAACTCTCATCTCTAAGTAAATTCGAGTGTCCCTCTACTTGAATATACTGAGTCTTAACTATTGCCATTATGCAATCGCAATACATCTCAATGCAGCTGCCATCGGCACTGCTGAGGTATTAGTTCCTTGTCCTACAATCTTGACTGAGAAGGCACTGTATTCATTTAGGTCATCTGCAGTGAACTCATATTCTTTAAAGTTTCTTGCATCTGATTCGATTGTTGTATCAGGAGCACCTGTAGTGTTGAAGTATGTCCAACCCATGTCATCAAATGGTGTTTCGTCATCGTTGTTTAGGACTTTATATAACACTTTAAATTCTGTTGTTGGTGGTCTAAACAAATCTACTGTCACTCTTAATCCTTGAGCAGGAGTCTTTAGAGACACCTTTCTAGTGATATAACTGAATGCATTATTGTCCCCAGTGGGTTCAGTAGATGCGATGTATGTGGTTCCTGTAGGTACTGAAAGAGTGCTTCCATCTAACTTCTTACCTGTTGCAGAATCAATATTGTTAATTCTATTTGCAATACCTAAACAACCAATTGAAGACATCCAATCACCGTTTTCATCCTTTTCTCCTGAACCACCTATATCAATCATTGGAGAGATATTTGGATTATTGGACTGTAGTTGTAATGTAAGTCTGAATGACTTAGTACCTGACATCTTCGCTGTTTCGTTAACCTGAGATGCAACAACACACGGAGCACCCATCCATGAGTTATCATTTAATGTAATACCAGTCGATTGAGTTCTTTGTGTGTAAACTGTTCCACTAATATATCCTTCAGGTGAATACATTGGTGTTGTATTAACTGAAGCAGCTATTCTAGTACCTTGACTTGCAACACTTGGTATCATTGAATGTAGTGTATCGAAGTAGTAATCTCTTGTTGAGGTTGCATCTTTACCACCACCTAGTGTTGATTCTGATGCAGTATACCCTGTTTTTAAATCATATGCAGATAGAGTTGGAGTCAGGCAGAAAGTATCCATATTGATATTTGACACTCCAGTATAAGCTGCGTTTATAGCAGCAACTGGTAATCCACCTAGTGTATCACCGATTGAATCAACAGCGATTGTTGCATCTGCACTTCCACCATCATAGTTTGTGACTGCTAATACATTGGATGAATTGTATCCTGAACCAACTGCAGAAATCGTGCAACTTGTTATTGCACCTGAGGCAACAACTATGTCAACGGTACATCCTGCACCACCTGTACCACCCGATTGAATTGTAGTAGCAACATTAGTATATGTACCATTAGTCGGTGTTCCACTTATTGATGGAGTACCTATTGTTAATACTGAACCTGTAGTATCTCCAGTCACACCTGCAATAGTAGTGTTTGAACCAGTGTGATACATACCGTGTGTATAACTGTATACTTTAAAGTAGTTCTGTCCACTAAATGTTTGTATTGGGTTTTCCTGTAATGACTGAGTTGGTAAACTAGCATTTACAAATTTCAATGTTGATGTTTTAGTCGTATCAAATTCACACTGTCTTAAGTGGAATTTCAAGTCGTCTGTTTGTTCTGCAGTCCATGTTGAGTTATTTTGTGATTTAAACAATGAACCTGCGTATGGTTGTTCTGCGATTGTTTGTCCTGTTGCAAGGTCTTTCTCACCCATTCTTGAAACGAAACAATTGTATTCGTTAGAGTTAGTGTAAACTACGAAACAGTATTCTACTCCGTCATCCAAGTGAACTGGAGATTCAAAAGTAAATTTAGTAGCAGTTGAACCATCTGTTGAAACGGCTACATCAGCAGGATTTTTAGTCACTGTTGAGAATGGTAATACTATGTTTGCAGGATAACCATTATGCATTGTTCTGATTTCTACAGAAACAGGCATAGTAGCATCTTTAGTTTGGAAGTATACATCTACTGAAGACATAAACATTCCACCATTTGATTCTACTAAGAATGATTGTGCAAGGGGGTCTCTCCAACCACCAATTCTTCTTCCAGTTTCCCATAAATCAGGAAGCCACATATCAAACCTTTCCCCAATTCCGTCTGTCATATTGCCCGGCATCTGTGGCAATGGGCCAGGGAATGTGTCGGGGTCAATTGGGCCACCATTTCCAGGCGCACTTGGTGGTGGTTCTGGCGGTGGCTCGGGTATCTCGGTGACAGGGTCAATCACTATTGGTGGCGGAGTCGTGTCAACTGGAATTGGTGGTGCTTCTGTATCAGTTGGATTAGTGTTAGTTGTTTCACCCCTCGATACGATAACTCTCTCACCATTTAATTGTTCATATACAACTCTACCATTTCTTGTAGAAGTAATTTCTGTTTGAGACGATTGTAATAATCCTTGTGCTTGATAATTTTCTGCAGCTGCAGATGCTGGATTAGGTAAGTTATAGAAACTTGAAGTCACTCTCATTTCTCTCATACCAGTTGCGAATCTTTGTTCATTACTATTAGGTAAGTCGAAGTATCCTCTTAGTCTACCTTGACCGTCTGTTTTTAAGTATGAAGTTGCAGTTGTTCCACCGTCTTGTGAATATGTTGTACTGAAAGGTCTTACATATTTGTTTACATCTATATTATCAAAGTAGAAGTAATGGTTTGTGTTTGGTTTTAGATTTTCACCATCAAGTGTAATTGTTTTTGCACGAATCCAAGGAATAAGAGTGACACTTACTATTCTGTCTCCTCTAGTTTCAACAAAGTCTTCTACGACACTTGTTGTCACACCTGTTCTTGTTTGTGTTTCTACTGTTTCAGTAATTTCTCTAGTGACTTCTTCTCCTGCAACCCATTCACCACCTTGTGTAGGGTCTCCATTCCATGCACCATTAGAAGTTGATTGTACTTCTGAAGATACTATATTAGGTTCTCCAACCCAGTTTGTCTGCCATGAGTTCCAAACTGTTCCCATTGAATTTGAAACTGTAGACTTGATTGAATCAAAGTTTCCTTCTCTATTAATTCTAACTTCAGGAAGTTGTGTAGTGTCCTGCCATACGTCTGTGCCAGGAATTAATTTAAGTGACCCCATGAATGAGAATACACTATAAGGGTTAACATTACTTGTTCTAGAAGCTTTATCTGCGTGTACAAAGGTCTTCTCTGTATATGGTAGTGTAAGAATATCTCCAGTCTTCGCATAACTAGAAGAACTTGCAGTGCTTAAATTCATATCAAACCACTGAGAGTAAGATTGTGGTCTCATTGTTCCACTCTTAACATCTATTGCACATTCGTAATCAGGATGGTTTACGTCACCAACTCTATGACCTCTGAAGTTGTCTACTAGGAAACCCGACTTAAATCTATCAAGTCCGTCTCCGTCTAAAATTTGTTTTGATTGGGTATCTCTTTCTAGTAAAGATAGAGATGTAATTCGTTCTAGGTTAGTGACTCTGTTATTGATTCTAGAGATGTCACCCATAGTAAATCTACGATGGTCTTTTGACCTAATTCTTATATTTTTTAGATTTAAAGTGTAAGGCGGAATATAGAGTTCAAATAACTCAATGGAATCATCAACTGCTTTTGGTTTAGTTGGTGATAACGAAGGTGTTCCTTGTTGCACTTGGAATTTACCCGATTTGTGCAAGAATACTTTGTCATATCTTCCAGTATAGAAAGTGATATCACCTACAACACTACCTGTTGCAAAATCTGATGCGTTCGCAGCTGTTGTTGTTATTCCTGTTCTCGCACCCTCAAAACTTCTACCACTTGTATATCCAAATGGAGAATATACAGCACCACTCGTACTATGAGAAATATTAATTGGAGATGTAGGATTTTGTGCATTGTTAGTTCCAAATGTAGTCGTTCCAATAATCTGTCCGACAACTGGTCTAAAGTCAACACAATCTGAAAGTTCAAATGTTCCATCAGGTTCTAATCCACCCAAATCAACTCTAGTAGGTGAGTAGGTTGGTATGTCTTTATAGTCGATGTTCGCATAAGAGGCAACATCGAAGAAATTACCTGCACCTGAAGCAGTAAAGTAATCAAATACTATTAATATTTTACCGTTAGGAGTTGGAGCTCCTGTTTTTAATGATATTTTTCCAAGGTCATAGTATCCATCTCTTTGACCATTGTCAAAGAAATATCTTGAAGTGATATTTGCACCACCTAATGATACATTACTTAATTGTGCAATTGCACCTGAAGTCTGACCAACTACCATTTCTGTATTTACTAATGTTCCTGAAATGTAATAAAAGTATGATGTCGAACCAACTGTAATCAAAACTGCGTGTGCGTTTGAAGTCTGACCTATAACAGTTTCATAGTTTACAAATGTTCCACTTGATACTGTAAATGTTGCACTTGGTGGCAAAGGCGTAGTTGTACCACCTGTTGCTTCGTAGATTCCTCGAATCTTATGTACGTCTGCAACACCTAGTGTTATTTCAGCATCATCGTATGCAGTACCATAGAAACCACCTGCACTTCTAGCACTACCAACTTGAAGACATCTTGCACTTCTTAGTGTTTTGTCTCTATTGACTGGTGTAGAAAGTGTTGCAGTATATGTAAATTTAATAACTGCATCGTTATCTGAACTGTCAAACCCATCGATGGTTAATGTTTGGTTTGAACCTGAAGTAGTAATGTCGTTTGAATCTGCAAAATCTTCTATGTTTATAACATCACCAGCAATTAATGTTCCACCTGCTTTAGGTTCAATAACTGCCATTGTAAAGTTATCAGTAGTGAGTGGATAAAATGTCCCACCTTCAACTGTAATTGCTATTGAACCTGAACCTATTTGTGCAGTTCCTTGTCTTCTAACAACCATAGAATCAGGAGTATGTGTTGCAACCCAATCTCTTGGCCATGATGCAATCGCTGCTGTTTGGTCTTGGTTGAATAGTCTAACTCTTCTTCTTGTACAATTTACATTTGCCATTGCACCACCAGTTCCACCAATTGTGGCAACTGTATTACTTGTTATTGATGCAACCACTCTTTCAACAGGCGGAACTGACCCATCCATAATGATGTCGCCTTCTTTGAGTTCTACCATGAACTTAGTTCCAAAACCTGTTAAATTAGTATTACCAGCAATAGTACAAGTTCCTGTTAATGTATTGTCTTGGTCTGCAACAATGTCTGCAGTAAATATCTCTCTTGAACCCTGTTTAGGTGTTTGTGTGATTGACCTTGCACGGTCAATGTTATATGTTCTTGTTGAAGAGAATTGTCTGAATGTAAGAACTGTATTAGCTGCAATTGTTTGAGCAGAACTTAATGTTAAACCAGTTCCTGATATTGCAGATACAGTGACACCAGCACCAACACCAGTTCCACTAACTTCATCGCCAACTGCGATTGTGTGTGAAGCATTAGCAAGTGTGACACTAGTACTATTACTTACTGCACTATTACTGTTCGCTTTAGTTTCATCTGTTTTTACAGCAAAACTTCCAGCACCACTTGAGGTGAGTGATTCACCAGCAGTAAATGTTCCGACCACATCATGAACAAAAATTGCACTTGAACCATCGTCATATGCAATTACAGCAGTTGCACCACTTGTTCCACCTGTAATTCTATCTCCAGCAACAGCAGTTCCAGTATGAGCAGTGTATACAAGTTTTGTAAATATTTTGATATCAAATAAAGATATATTGAATACGGATGCGTTAGAGTATACACCTGAAGTGTCTGTTCCACTATCCAACTCAATGTTTCTTGCTCTTGCAAATCCAATCTGACCTGAAGTAGGTTTAGTTCCACCTACAGGAGAGGTCACTGGAATTGTAGAATCCCATAACTCTAATTCTTTATGTGGAGTAATTGAATCCTGCCCAGCCTCATTTCCAAACTCAGGAAGTGAGTGAGTGTTCTTAACTTTTATATAATTACCTATACGAACTGGTGTGTTCGCACTAGCTAATGAAGTGGTAGTTCTTGCTTTTGCAAAAGCAACTGTTGATGTTCCAATCTTATCAATCTCGTACCCTTTAACGTACGCTTTACCAGGCGATACTTGTGCGACAAATCTATCTTCACTCCCACCATTTACTTTAGTGTAGAAACCTCTATTCGTAGTATCGTCTAAGTGTTCTCTTAAACTAGTTGTAAATTGTTGTGTGACAAAATCACCATTCGCATCGAATGTTCTTCTTGCCATTGTGTTTTCGATTGCACCGTACATTGGTTTGTTGATTGCAATCTCGATAATACCTTTATTGACTCTAATTAACTCTACAAAGTCTGTATCATCAGTAGTAGTGAGTGAGTACTTACTAAGTTCTAGTGCAATCTTTAATCTATCTGCACCAGTTGAGTTTTCGTTTGATGTTCCTTGGGAATTATCTAATAGGGTTGTATCAGTTGTTGAACTAATCAACGATTCCGTGATAGTAAGACCAATTCTATATGAAGGTTTACCACTATATTTTTCTAAAATAAGTTCTTGTGCAGGTACTTTAACAAAGAATCCTCTGATAAAGATAATACCTTCTGAAATATTTGCAATTGAAGCTAAACCATTAGGGTCACTTGCATCTGTCTTTGCATCAACTTCAAATTCGTTTTTATTTGACGAAACAGCTGCAGGTGTTCCATCAACACCTAGTGTACATTCTTGTAGTTCTTCACCAGCAGTAAATGAAAATGAGTTTCCAGTATCTGTTCCCTGTCTTATATATTTTACAAAGATAGTAAGTTTGTCGTCTGTAGTTTCTCCAGTCGTTGTGATTATTTCTCCAACAACACCTGAAGTCTTACCTTGAAAATATTTTCCTACTGATGCAGTTCTATATGTTTCTGCGTTTACATCACCTTCGGAATTTGGGTTTGCAGATTTTACTTTTACATAATAGAGTTCTAAGTCGAGTCCTGATTGAGCACCCTGAACGATAGACCCCTCTTTGAACATATGGTCTCCAAATCTTTCGATTTGGTTTTGAAGGATTGTTTGAGACTGTATTAACTCACGAGACTGTAGCGCTCTACCTGAACGATATAATACCTTATGAAAGTTCTTGTCTTCCGAAAAATCGTCATAATAGGGGGATACATTTAAATCTGTCTTTTCAGTCATATTCCTTAACTCTAGTTTAGTTAATGTAAAAGGGGAAGTACATCCCCTGTATTACATTTCAATAATTAACTTAATATCTTCGATTTGGTCAGCAGCTCTTGTCACTGCACCACGGTTCTCGATATACAATATCTGTCCTGAATGTTTTACTAATTCAGGGAAGGCCGCATTCACACTTGATACACTTCCTTCATCAGAAGAACCAAGGTAAACATCATTTCCAGCTGCGAAATTTGTAAATCCACCTGCACTATCAGCGATTGGTAAATGAGAAACCACGTTTCCTGTTATAGAAACGATTCTTGAGTTTGCAACACCTGATGCATCTGCAGATGCACTTCTAATAATGTCGTCAACTGATAGGTTAGATGCAGAAGATACAGTCATTTGACTATATGCAGCTAATGAAGCTGCAGATGCAACTGTTGTACCTGATGAGAATGGGTCTTGAACCAAACCAATTCTTCTGAAGTCGTTATCAGTTGGGAAATCTCCATCACCTTCACCGAACTCTAATCTAGAGTTTACGATTACATGGTTTCCACCAAGTTCTTGAACTGGGTCTGCACCGTGACCTGTTTGAGGTGACACGATACACTTAACTACTGCACCACTACCTGAACCAATTCCTGATAGACCTTGAGTAGTTGTTGCGATAATAATTTGTGCAACCTTATAACCTGTTCCAACAGTTGTAATAGTGACATGAGTCACTGCTCCACCCGAAACGTGTACAGTAGCTCTACCACCTGAACCATCTCCAACGATATGAACATTTTCGTATGCACCATCACCGTTAGTATAACCTGAACCACCAGCTGTCACATTTGCATGGTGAACTCCACCATCTACTGCACTATTCTCAACGTCCCATTGTGATGAACCGTCATCTGAAGCAGTAGTACCTAATCCACCACTATCTCCATCTACTTCACCTTGAGCGCCAATTGTTTTAACTGGAATAAAGTCGTTAGTCACAAATTTGATTGTATCTGAGGCAGTGACAGTATACATATATTTCCAAATGTACCCACGTCCTGTTCCTGCACCTGTATCTGAGGTTTCTACTAATGCAGTTGCAGAAGTTCCAGTAGGTTTAACTGTTGAATTAACAGCTGCACCACTGGTGTTTCTTCCAGTTCTGATACACTTATATACATGATACTCGTCTGTCATCACATAAAATTTTGATGAGAATAAAGATGTTGATGCAGTCGCAGGTGAAGTATTAGTTGCACTATAATCATGTGCATACTCATCATACTTAGTACCTGTTGTCCAATCGTATCTTGTTAATCCATGTGATACATCAGCACTACCAACTTTTTTCAATGCAGTCATGTCTGACCATGCATCAACTTCCTCTGAAGTTCCGTTAACTGGTGTTGGTGGTGAAGTATCAACTGTCCACGGATGTGAACGTCCTATAAACACATATGTTGAAGAAGCACTTTCTCCAAAATCCTCTTTGAATTGTTTAGCGTTATGTACTCTAAACTTTTCGGTTATAATTGCTGCCATTTTTCTAATCTCCTCAGATATTTATAATACTATTTATGCAGTTCCTGACTTTATGTATGCACTATATGTAATATTTGTTCGTTTTCTTTCTCGGTTTTCAAATTCAGGGACAAACATCAATGGATAATAGTTAGATAAATCCTGTACTCTTAATCCTTCGGGGTTTGATTCTTCTTTCATTAAACCACCATGTCCATTTTCTAATAAGATGTCATCATTGTCTGTTTCATCTTTTAGATAATATGCAATGTTGTAGGTTTGTTGACCTGTAATAGTATTTAGACTACGGAAAGTACTTCCTAAAGGAACAAATGAAGTTATTCCAACTTCCGAATTACCTTCTTGTAATGAAACTTGTCCAGTCTCATATACCATTCTATCTCCGTCCTCAAAATACAACCCACCACTTTCTAATTCTATACTTCTTTCAGATACAAAATACCTTTTCTCTTCAAGAGTGGTAGCTGTTTCTAAATTAAATAAGTCTAAACCATCCTCACTTACAATTCTTTCTCCAAACTCTCCTACATGGTAAACAACCTCTGCAAGTCTGTCTTCGAATCTTATGTAATCACTAACTTGTTCTATTTCTATTCGACCACCATCTTCTAATATCAATTCTTCTTCTGAAGGTGTGTATAATTGGATAACCTTACCTTTGTCTGAAGGTCTCCTCTCGGTTTCTATAACTAACCAACCGTTGTCTTTGTTTGCAAGGTTAAGTGACGTTAAATGATTGGTCGCAGTTAGATTTACAACTCCCCCCATTCCACTATGTGCAGAACAATAATAGTATAATGTTGTTGGTGTAGAACTTGAAGTCACAAATTTGACCTCTCCTGTTCCGTTTGTAATTCCTGTAGTGTATGCAGTTCCACTATTATGTGTTCCATCTGCAGTCGTTGAAAATCTTATCGGGTGACTGGTTGGGTGACTGAAGTGATATGTCGTTCCTATATTTAATTCTAATTGTTTATTTTGAACACCATCAAAGTAGTATTCTCCACTACTCGCAGTTGCAACTAAATGAGTCACTTCAGGTGTTCCTGTTCTTGCACCATTTAATACATGGGCACTTGCAAAGGAATTAATAACATTAATGTTCCAATGACGACTTCTCATCATAGAGTCGTACATTTCTGTTCCTTCACCAGTCTGAATACCGTCAACCATTGCGAATGATGTTAGTGAACCACCTGTTCTTGGGTCGGTGTTATATGCAGGTTGTCCTGCCTCTCTTAGTATGGTGAATGGACTGTTAACTTCTGAAGATAATGTGTAGAGGTTAACAATAGTTCTCTTATATGTAATTGCTCCTTGTTCGGGTGCTTCCTCTAATATTATATTATGTCTCATGTCATAATGTGACAATTCAGAAGTTGGGTTTCCGTCCTCATCTTCTACATATACTTCGGTAGAAGTTTCTAACATTATTTCTGATACATTGTCTCTATGTTCAGTCTCCAATCCTTCTAAAGCAAAATTATATGATGGTTCTGCAGTAATAACAATAACTGGTCTGAACGTAGAAGACATTGCACTACTTACATTTTGTTTAATCGCAACTTCACCAAATACAATGTGTCCTGCAGGGTGAATTAAATCTTTTACAATACCTCTCCACTTGTTAATTGATTCTCCGACCTTGACAACGTATGAGTGTGTCTGATATAATAGACCATCTTGCATTCGTGATGCGTTTGCGTTAAGTGTTCCATAATCTCCGACTATCTGTTCTTCGATTATACCTTCACCTGCATATAATCCTCTACCATCAAAGTTATTACTCTTAATAGTATAGAACGAATCTGAAATATTAAATGTGACCTTCTCGTTGTCATAGAACTGACCAACTAAATCTCTATAAGTTAAAATGTGTCTGTCTGCATCATAGGAAACAACTTTTCCTGTTGACCCTGACAAAGTTCCAGTGATAACTAAATCTCTTAATAGATTGGCACTAGGTGTTTTAATGAGTATATTGTGATACGAACTTCCTGATATCAAACCATCGTAATTAAACTTATTACCTTGGTCTTGTATATTAATAGATGCAACACCACCGATATCTTCTGAGAATGCGAATAGTTTTGCACCTGTTCCTGCAGAAACATTGTGTTGTGTGATTGTTCCTTTAGTTGTGGTTGCTCCACCAGTAATTAGTTCTGCAGTTTGGAACACTCCAGTGTCGGTAGAAAGTCTTTTGACTATAAGTCTACGATTTTGCTTATCGATTCTAGAAATAACACCTGTTGCATTACTTGTAGTACCAGTGATTATTTCTCCTACTGAAAAGTTTTCTATAGTAGTTGCATTATCATTTTTATCAAGAATGTCAGCATTTAGGTAAACGTATCCGCCTGGGAATACTTTAGGAATCTCGGTGTATTGTCCACCGTCTCTCATTAAGATACTTCTTATTCTTCCGTTATCTGCTGTGAAAGTTCCATTGTGAATTACACCATTATAATCTACAACACTTCCATCTTCATATGTAAGTCTACTGTAATCAGTATAAAGTTCTACTAATTGACCTGCTGCTAATGCAGTTGTGAATGTGACTCTATCGTTTTTCCAAGTGTAATCTGTAGTAGGTGTTTTTAATATTCCATCAACATATACGTCTAATTTATTATCATTGAAAATAATCCAGTTGTTATTATCGTCTTTGACGCCTGGGCCACCAATAAGTGTTTTACCTGTAGACGGATTGTTAATCATACTTGTAGTCACTATAATTTCATAATGACCAAATACAGAACCACCTTCCAGTAATACTTCATCACCAGTTGAACCTACAATTGCTTCTGCATTACCACCGACTCCACCTTCGAAGATAATTAAATCTCCTGCTTCATAGTTCTGTCCACCAGTTTCAATCATAATCTCTTCGATTGAACCTTCAGTCAAACCATTGATTACGGATTTTGTTTCTGTTGTGTCTGTATCTAATTTAGAACCAGTGATATTAATTTGGTCATTTAAACTATACAATGAACCAAAAGGATTTAACATCGTTTCGAGTAGTAAACCTGCACCGTCTTCTAGAAGTATGTCACCATCTCCATGGTCAACATAGGTTGAAGAACCTGTAGTGACAGATGCTATGATACCATAAACTGTTCCATCAAGTGTTGTTATACCATCACGGTCAAGTATCTTGATTGCAGAACCTTCAATAAAAGTCCCGACATGATTGTTCATTATTTCAAGACTGTAATTACCGTCCCCTACATCAGGGTATACATTTTCTATAACTGCTTGTGCTTGAATTACAGTTTCTGTTGCATCGTATTGTGTTATCTTATCATTTGCTTCAGGAACACCTTGAGTTATATTCACTCTCATTCTTCTTTGTTGAGAGTATCCTGATTCACCAACATGAATTGTTTCATCAATAGGGTATCTTACTGTTGCATCATCAGCATACAAAACTCTCATTAAGAACTGGATTGACTCTGCAGTTCCTTTTTTCTTATAGAGGTCTTGGACGTTTTTTACGGTTAATCGTTTATTTCTTAGAGAGGATAACTTTCCTTCATTAGTTCTAAAATCGATTGAAGGCATAAAGTCTTTGATAAAGTAATCTAAGAAATCTTCAGTAGTTCTATCAATATCAGAATAGTCTAATAGACGATTGTTTGCAAGAATACTGTTTTCTTTATAAGACTTGACTACTGCAGTTTGAGTAGACTGTCTTCCTATAACAGTTTCACCTTTTGCGAAACCATTACCTGAAATAGATTTGAGGTATAGTATATTGCCGTTGATTACCTCAATTTTCGCAACGGACTTACTTGTTTTACCTACAAGGTATTCTCCCCTACTAAAAGGGTTGGATTGAGGTGTTCCCCCAAATCCATCAAATAAGATTTTTGATGATTGCTCATCAGGTGAGGGTGAAACGGTAGCAACTTCGTGAAGTATACTGCCCGTTCCGTCCTCGTTTTGGACTCCCTGTATGTCTCCTTGACTTGAAAATACAAGTACTTCCGCCTCAAGATATTCAAAATATGCTTTAAGAAATGACTCTAATGCAGGTGATTCGTCTCGTAAATACTCAGGGAGCAGCGATGGAATTCTGTAAGAAAGTCTATCCTTAAGATACTTATCATGCGACATATTAGTTTCCTATACTAGCTTAATGTTGCGTTGACATTAGAAACAGGGAACCAAGAAGTTCCATTCCAAATACAAATAACTGCATCACCTCTTGTGTCAAGAATGATTTGGTCTGTTGTATCGGCTGAATACCCCCAAGATGCTACGTCAATAGTCGCTCTATGAGAACCAGCAGGTTCAGTAGATGCAACGATTACTTTCAATTGACCTGTATCTGTTCCGTTATCTAATGTAAAGTTAACGTCTGCAGATGCACCAGTCAAATCGATGAGAGTACAGAACTTTGATGCAAGATTATTTGCAGTCGCAGTTAGAGTCTCAATATCGTCAACTGCTAAGTGAGTTGGGATATTTTCGAATAATTGACCAATGGTCATCTTTTTGTTTACAGGCGTTCCGCCTGGGCTATCAACAATGTGTAGTAAATCATCTGAACCGATGTCAGCGTCTGCTACTTGTGTCAAAGCACTTATTTTTTTATCTGCCATTTTTGTTTTCTCCTATAAAAACCAAGTTAATGGGATGCTACTGTGAGCATGGAACCTACCATCTCACACCACTTTATTCATAATTTAATATGAAGAGGATGATGTAGATTTGAAACCTACACCAGCACTCGATTCACCACTTGCGATGGTGTCTACTTCACCTAATACTTTAATGTCGGTAGTCGAAATATCAACTAAGATACCTCGTGTTGCAACAACATCATTACCGTTAGGTATCATGGTGAAGTCAATCGTTGAGTCAACATTAACGGTAGACGTTATGTTAATCGCATTGATTGTAATTAGTCCTGTCGAATAGTCTATTGTCCCTGCAGTACTATTCGTATAAATTCTTGTTGAACCTGAGAGATAGTATTCTCTTAGATTTCCTTTTCCGTCATCATCAAAATAATGAACATTGGTTGCATCTCCTACTGAGTAGAAACCACTTGTTCCTGTGATACCACCTGCATCTGCATTGTATCCTGAAGTTGGGTTATAGAAACCATTCCCAAACGGATTTAAATATCCTAGCAATTGACCAGTCTTAACTTCCATTTTCTTTCTTAGTCTTACATTCGTGGTATTACTTAGTACTGAAGAACTGGATTCATCAATTGCCTTTGCAAGGTTTGAATGTCTAAACACTGCATCAAAGTTTGTAAGGCTTGTTGAGTCATAATCCATAATTGCATTAGTCACAATTGTTTCTAACTCTCCTTGAGATAGAGATGTTGACCTTTCATCATACTTAAATGTTGTGGTCAATAAAATTTTAACAATAGATGCATCTACAATCTCAGGTCTTACTGTTAACATATTTAATGCGTTTAGTTTAGACTTGATTGCAGTCTTTTCTGAACCTGAAAGATAATCTGAGTTTAATGGTTTGATTGCAAGGAATACTTTTCCGTATTGTGGTGGGTCATTCTCTTCACCACCCCATACTGCAACTGCATCTGCGTTCGGGTAATACTCTTTAACCTTTGCTTTGTAGTCATTCAATGTGACTAGTCTGTTCTGAGATGTATAGAACTTTGTTGCTTTAAATTTGATTGAGTCGATTGATTCTTTCTCCTCACCACCAGCTGCGTTCGATGTGACGGTGATAGTCGAATCCGAATATCCATTAACAGAAGTGACTTGAGAAAAGTTTTTTACTCCATTACAGTGAACAGTATCTACTATGATGTATGTGACGGTAATTGCATCTCCGTCTATAAGTTCTGCACCTAGTGTTCCATCTCCAAAGTATATTTCTCTAAAACCATCTTCGTTTTCTTGTTCGTAATAAACTTTAGAAGTAGTTTTGATGTCTGATACATCTAGTGCGTGAACGTATGCAGTAGAAACTCCACCTGAGTTAACAGAAACTTCAATTCTAGATGAGTCAACTCGTGAGTTAGATAATACAAATTTTGGATTCGCAATTTGTGAGTCAAACACAAATTTGTCCGATGCATAGATTCCTTGAACTAACGGAACACTTGCATAGTTATATGTCGTTCCATTCTGAGTTGGTTTAATTGTATTAGGAACAACAAATTGGTAGGTATAACCATCAAACATGGCATTAAACTGGTTTCCTCTTTGCAATTGCATCTCACTAATTGTCGGGGAAGTTCCATCTGCGTTTCTTACATTTTTAATTGCAATATCTACGATTGCACTTGCTGAAGCTTCGGATGCAGGAACAAATCCTAAATCCTTTGCACGAGATACTACGTTCTTTCTGATTTGGGCAGAATCTAAGAACAGTTCACTACCTGCAATGTTTGTGTTTACTGCACTAATATGTGATGAATATGCAAGAAGGTCTATCAACACTGACATGGTTGAACCTTCGAAGTTATAATCTTTTAATTTGTCTTGACCTTGTAGATATGATTTTAAGTTTGCTCCAATATCTTCAAAATCTAAGTCGGTGACGTTTATTTGTGAACTTTTAATTGCCATGTTATCTTGCCCTTGTTAGTGTCATTTCCATTGATTGTTTTGCGATGCCATTTTTAATTGAATAGTAGACGCCTAATTGTATTTCATTAGTATCCGTATCTTGTAATCTGACGTTAACCTCATGAACTCTAGGTTCAAATGTTTCTATAAGTCTTTTAATCCTGTTTTGTGCTTTTCGTAATTGTCTAGAGGTGTTTAACTCAAAAAGTAATTCTCTTATAGAAGCACCAAAACCAGGCTTGAATGGTCTCTCATAATGATTGGTCAATATGATATTTCTTACTGACCTTTTAACTGCATCTGCATCGGTTCTTACAACAACATCTCCAGTCTGAGGATGTGTTCTAAATAATAAGTCTAAATCAGAATATGCGTGTTTTGAAGTCGCAACCTGTTTACTTTGATTGGTTATATCTATTGCCATATATCTATTTATACCATGAGTGAGAGTTAGTTAATTAAGATATCTTAATTAATGAAATATCTTTAGTAGTCCCTGCATCATATTCTTCTTGGGTGTATATTGTAGTATCAAATGTTGCATTGTTTCCTGAAATTGTCACCCCATCTCCGTGTTCAACTTCATCTCCATCAACAAATACATGAACTGTCCCTGTTCCAGTTGAGACTGAGAATGCTGTTATACCTACTTGGGACTCTAGTCTTAGTTTAGTAAATGAAATCCCCTCGTCACTAGTGTCATCTGAATTAACTCTTGGTGCATTGACAGTTTCTTTTGTGACTGCAGTTATAACACCTGCAATCGCTGGAATTTTTAAATCGATACTCATAGGCATACCAATTAGTTTTAGGAAGTCACACCATGTTAAGAATACGAATTCAAAAATTGAACCCAGTCCTATTGCACTAAGAAACTTCTTAACTATCTTAACCCATTCAAATAGTATCTTCTTATGGAAATTCAGTTTGAAGTCTTCTAGTGCTAAAAGCATTTCTGAAATTTCTTCTTCGATTGAAGCAGTGGTCGATTCAATTTCACCTAGAATACTTTTTATACTAAAACCAAAAAGGTTGAGTCCTAGTATCTTGTCTTTAATTAGACCTCTAAACTTCTCACCTTCTTCTATTAACTTGTTTTCTAAATCTTTTTTCTCTAGTTGTAGTTTCTCCAACTCTTCCATTTTCTTTATGTGGTCTTCCATGGATATATCGGGGTCTGCTAATTCCTCTTTTAGTTTATCCATCTTATCATCTAGTTTACCAATATCTGATTGTAAACTTTCTTTCAATTCTTTCCACTGGTCTTTTAGAGTTTGGATTGCAGCTTCTACCATTGCCTTGATATCGAAAGTCATAATGTCTATGAGTTGAGAGAAAGGTAAATCAGGTAAACCTAACAGTTTCCAAATCTTATCAAAGATGCTGATTAGTTTTTCAAATGCTTTCACATACCAGTTCTGAATCCATCCTTTGATTTCAGTTTTGATATAATTCCAAACTATCTTTGCTTTACCCTTGTTATCAACTACACCAAACTCACCGTCAAATTGTCTAAACTCTTCAGGAACCATTTGAAAAAATTTGTCTACAAAATCATCTTTCAGTTTATAGATATCATCAACAGAAATTAATAGGTCTGCCTTTTTCTTTTCTAGTGCTTCCAACTCTTCCGATTTCTTTATATGGTCTTCCATACTAATGTCGGGGTCTGCTAACTCTTCTACTAGTTTTTCTATATCATCATTAATCTTTTGTATCTCTTTGAACTTCTCTACTATTTCTAAGTCGAAACTCTTACCTGATATTTGGTCTATCAACTCTTGTTTGTATGCAGGAGAAGTAATTAGTTTTAAAACATCAATTGATAGACCCATCAATGATATTGTAAATGAAATTGGAACTATAGAAGAAATGATTTCTGCAATCTTTACTGGAATATATGTATGAAACTCTTCAAGTAATTCTTTAAATGCTTCTCGTGCCTCTTTTTGCCAGTCCCGATTTAAACCATCTTTATCCCAATACGGAGATAATATTGTTGCAAGTGTATCAACAAACTCTTCAACAGTTTCTGTGACCTCATCAATCTGTTCTTGTATCGCACCTTCGATTTGAGTCTTAACAAAGTTTTCCTTTTCTTCTATCTGTTTGTTTATTGCATCTCGTTTTTCTTGTGTATCTGCTTCTTCTAATTGTTTGTATAAGTCTGCAATCTCCTTTTCCTTTTCTGCTTTCATCTCTTGGACTTTTGCTTGCATCTGGCCAGGGATTGCAGCCATTTCATTAAATGCGTTTACGATTTCGTCTTTTGTGGGTAAGGAAAAGATGTCCCCTTCAGGACACGCTAGTGCTGATGGGATTTCCGCCTCTAAAGGTTCGACTTCACTGTCTTTAAGTTTATTGGTTTCTGCATCAACCAATTGAAGTGTCATTGTTCCCATAATTAAGAGTTCGGTCTAAACTTAGTTGCTTTAACTAATACTTCTTTCGCAGATTTTAAGGTTATGTCTCCACCTGCTTCAATATCTAGTTTACCTACAACATCAATCTTACCGTCTTTAAAAGCTTTGAGTTCGAGTTTTCCTATGGTTTCAATCTTTGCATCACCTAGAACTTTAATGTTGACCTTTCCACCAACGAACACTTCCTCGTCTCTACAAATAATAGTGTAGTTGTCATTTACAACTCTAGTCACCATAGAACCGTCAGGATGAATCTCCTGAAACGTTCCTGACCTATGTTCAATTGCAAGTCTTTCGGCACTAGGTGTGTCATCCATCTCTATGACATGACCTGACTCTGACTGTACAACCTTGTTATATGGGTAAACTGGTTTTGCAGGACATTTGATTTCTTTCTTACTAGGAAGAAGGTCTTTAATAATATCTCTTCCTGCGTGAAGTCCCTCATCATCAGTAGTTCCAGCAAGTGCAGATAAATCAGACTTGTCCGTGTATAAAGGATAATAGGGTAAGTCTTTTTCAGTAAGCGTAGGTTCGGTAATCGAAGACCCCTTACCGATATAACTTATGTCCCTAGATTCATAAATCTTAGGTGCAGTGTCTAATGCAGTAGTTAATCCAAACCCTCTTCTAGGTGCATGGTCGGGATTCGCACCATCGGGTTTCCCATCATATGCAGAAGTTGTCAAACCTCTTGGGTCATTAAATCCATGTTCGGGGTTTCTTGTTATAAGAACGTCATCGATTGCTTCACGAAAACCTGATGCAGGTAGACCTGCAGTTGAACCAATCACTACTGGTTGTTGACACAAGTCACCATCTCTAAAAAATAGAATTACCGTGGAACCTTCCACAAGTCCGTGTTGTGTTCCAAATCCTGACAACCCTGCAGAAGTTGTTGGGAGCATAACTTGAGCCCATGGAAGGTCGGGTGTTGAAATAGAATTCTTATCAGGTGAGTGTACCCCATGAACACGAACACGAACCCTACCAATCTTAAGTGGGTCTTGTCTGTCCTCTATTATTCCGTAATATGTTTTCATTATGTTGCCTTACCTGTATTATCATCTGATGATGCAGACCCCGATTTATTCATGTTTTGTAGCTCACTCACGGTTATATCTTTTGCAAAACTTTCTTTTACACACTCTAAATCAATATATCCTCTTCCTTCAAACACACTTGCATTGATGCACAAATCTGTAATTAGATATCTATTGTCATTAATTCTATCTTCAGTGGATGATGTTTCATCCATAATTTCGGGTTCAGGAATTGATAAAGTTATTATCTGACCTACTGTTAAATCACTCCTTATTGGAATAGTTATTACAACTGTATGTTGTTGTAAGATTTGCAACAGTCCTCTTCTTTCGAGTTGCGAATTATCCTTAATCACTTGTCCCTGAAAAACTTCATCTGATTCGATGTCATTAGAATTATCAAAATCATGTTTTGAATAATAGTCATAAATTACAGTACTTTGAAATTGTTTGTTTGGGGGTAATTGAAAATGATGTGGCACATCTAGAACAGGTGGAGCATCTACTACTGCACTTCCATCTGTAGAAGGTTCCTCTGTAGTCAAACCTCGTTCTTGACCACCTGAATGGTCTAACATTCTTTCTGTTCTTATTAACGGAACTTTAGAAACATGGTTTTGATTTCTATCGAAGGTTTCTTCTATATCATATGCTTCTTGAAATCCTATTTTTCTAATAGGGTCATATCCTTCCATTCCTGATGAATATGCACCACCATATGTTCCTGTAAGGGTATCGAATAATTGGGGTTTCGCTATCTTCATAACCCTCTCTCTTGATGGTTTATCTTTTGCACCACTAGAAGGTTTATACGTCACTTCCAATCCTTTATAATAATTTGCATATCCAACTATACCCATCTTGGACTCGTCAATCCCCTCTTCATTTCCACTAAACATATTATCAACAGACTTGAAACAGTATCCACCCAATAAAGTTTGATAAAAGAAAAACCCATTTCTATATGTAGAGTTGATTCCTTTATTTGCATGAGTGGTGATATAGTCCATGAATCGAGTTGCAGACCAATTAGGACATACAAACTGATGGTTGTCACCTTCAGATTCTTCCCAATGTTGTATCTCTTTTAAGGGAAGATTCATTTCTCCATTCACAACATTGAATAACATTTCAGAATGAGAACCTCTAAGTACTTTACTCATTCTAGTACTTCTTGCAGTAAACATAGATGGGTCGCACAATTTCATCTGATATGATTGAACGGTTTCTTTTTGTCTTGCGACATTAATAATTTGATAAACTCTAAATGTTTTATCGATAACTGGAGCTAATGGGTCGTCTTCATCACTTCCGTGTCTATATGCTACACGACAAAACTCTTGTCCAGTAAAACGATAGTGTTTTAGAATATTAAGAGAATCTACAATAGTTAAATCTGCTGTGACAAACTTATTATAGATACTTTCATAAAGACGAAAGTTTGGAGCAATCTTACTTATATCAAGACTCATTCCTTCTTGATTTACTATATGGAGTGCTACTAAGGTGAAATTATCGGTATCAGTAATTTCTATATCTTTAATCTTTGTCGTGTCATTCATCAGACATTATTCGCTCAAATTCCCTGAGAACTCTTTTCATTCTCTCAGGTCTAATAATCTTAATCTGTCGTTTCTTTTCGTTTTCCTCTTCTTCTTTTTTTAGATGTGATACTGAAGACCAACCTGACCCACCATAAGTTCTGTGTGTTCCAACAGAATCTACATAATGATGAACACCGTCTCTATGATTCATAACACTAGTCGGGGAAATAGTTTTTGCACTTACATTAGAAAAAAGTGAATCACCTGATTCAATAATGTCTCCTGTCACAACAATACAATTGTGTGTTGGGTCTACTTGAAGCACACTTACCTTTTTAGTGTCAGGCAGCAATGTAAGTGTCTCTCCAATTAAAATCTTATTGTCCCCTTCCCAACCAAGAGGGTTGACATTACTCTTCTCGCTATTAGCAAAGCTTTGAGGAGAAATGATAGTAGAAGCATCATCAAAAATTAAACATTGGCCTGGATATTTTTCATTAATATAATTATTAAAAGTATCGTAGTCCATAAACCAATCATAATAGTTATCAAAATCATTCACTAAAAAGAATGTCCAGTGTAGATTACCGTCACCATATAGTTTACTTGCAACTACATCGGGTCTCTCACCGTCAAGTATTTCATAGTATTGATACTCAATTACACTGTCGAGTGCAGCTGTTTCTACTTTTGCTTTACGGAAGAAATCCTTGATTCTAACAATCTCTCCAGTGTTAAGAGTATAGTGTAGAGTTGGAAAATTATTGAATAGTTTGTTTGACATTGTTAACCCCCACCACGTTTTGTGGCAGTCACTTCGATTTCTTCGATATTACTATATTTGTCTTGTGAATCATCCACTAAAGACCCCATGGAAGTAATTGACTTATCACCCTTCGGAGAAATTTCTTGATAGGATTCTTGTGACAGTATTTTAATTTCTTGAAAACTCATAGACAACTTTGTTGATACTGGTTGTCCATTTGCAAATGTAGCAACCTTATTACCATTGAAGTGGTCAACATTACAAGAAGTCATAACCATTGGTAAGTATCCATCTAAATGGTTTGCAACTGGGCCATCATATTCAACATCAAATATGTTCGGGAAGTTAAAATAGTTTTCTGTATTTGCCTGAGCACCTTCCCCACCTGAACCATAGGTATCAGGCAACATTGCACTTCTGAATGTGTATATAATATTTTGAACCTCTTCTGCTTCTAAATCATTTTTAGGCCAGAATTCATATTCAAATGAAAATGACCTAAATGATACACCTTGAAATGTGGTTTCAATCATTGGGTTGGTCGCTCTTCCTGCTCTTACATTGGCGGCTCCACCAGTCATTGTGTCACCAAGTGCAGTGAGAAAACTGTCTCCCGCTGCTAAAGCTGCATCAACTCCAACCTCAGCTGCAGCTGCAAGACCTTCATTTTTATAAGTATCTACCATATCCGAACCTGCCCTAGCAGTTCTTCCCATCTCCGTTTCTCCGTAAGATACAGCTGCATCTGACTTAAGTCCTTCAGGAAGGTATAACATAATTTCCGTAGAATTTTCAGACAATACATTTTTACCTGCTTCACCACTTCTTCTTCTTCTTGGTCGTATTGAGAAAACAATCGTGTTTTCTAGGTGGTCATTAAGTGGATAACGAAATTCTATTTCCCCTTTGCTTGGAGTGCTTCTTGCTGCTGATTGAGAGACCTCAACTCCTGCTAATAAAGCAGACTCTCGTTTTCTAGAATCATTAAGAAAATCTTTTGCTTTAAGTGCTTCATCACCTAGTTTATCTATTTGACTAGTGTAGTTTAGTTCTTGAATCTTTGATGAAATACCCTTTAAGGAATTGATGGCAGATTTTGCCTTATTGATTTTGTTTAGTAATTTAGATAATCCCATTTTGTTTTATAAATACCTTGAAAGAAGTTATTAGAGTTTTTATTATTTATGTCTTATAAAGGTCGGTTTCGCCCAAAGAACCACAAAAAATACAAAGGAGACCCCACAAAAGTTTATTATCGTTCTCTTTGGGAACGAAGATTCATGAATTATTGTGATAACACTCCTTCTATACTAGAATGGAACAGTGAAGAAGTCATTATTCCGTATGTTTCCCCTGTCGATAACAAAGTGCATCGATACTTTCCTGACTTCTATATCAAGATGAGAACTGTTTCGGGTAAGGTTGTGCGTGAGATTATAGAAGTAAAACCTAAACGACAATGTCAACCACCCAAAGTCCCCAATAGAAAAACAAAAAAATACCTGAGAGAGGTAGTCACTTATGGGGTAAATCAAGCAAAATTCAAAGCCGCAGAAGAGTACTGCAAAAATCGTAAGTACAATTTCAGGATATTGACCGAAGACCATCTCACCTGAGTATAAATAGATATATGGCAAGTATATTCGAAGATTTAACTAAACTCAAACCCTTAGAGATTGAACAAAACAGTCGATTTGCGTTAGAGTGGTTTAGAACGAACATTAGAAGAATCTTTGATAGAAGAAATGACGAAAAGGTTTATCTTGACGGTACTAAAGTTGCTGGAATAGAAGAAGGTAAAATGTACATGATGTTCTATAATGCAAAGACAAAGGCAAAACTACCTTACTGGGATAGGTTTCCTTTAATCATTCCTTTTGACACTAGGACTGTTGAGGACGGATTCTATGCAATTAACCTGCATTATATTCCACCCCTGTTAAGACAAAGTTTATTAGACGAAATGTACAACTATCCTGCTGGAGAAGATGGGGTTAAAGTTGAATATGAATTCTTTAGAACTATTACAAGAATGAAACCTGCGATACCTTGTATAAAAAGATATCTAACTAGTCATATAGTAAGACCACCTCTACAAATATCAAGAGATTATTGGGATGTGGCTGCAATGTTGCCAACAGGTAATTTTGGTGGTACAAATAAAAACACGGTGTATGCCGAATCTAGGAAAGTAATTTAATGGCAAATATAGACGATTTAAAATATAATTTTGACCAAGGTGCGAGAGCAAACCGATATCAAGTAAGGTTTTTATTACCAAAGGTCTTTGGTGAGGGAGATGCAGGGAAAAACATGGGACTAAGAGTCGAATCATGTTCTTTGCCTGGCAGAGAAATAAAAACTAAAGAGTGGTCTGAATATGGAGCAGTAAGACAACTGCCTACAGGAGAGATATCAGACGGTGGTACTACTGACATGACTTTTATATGCACTCAGGATTTTGCAGATAGACATATTATTCAAGCATGGAATGGTTTAATTTACACTGCAAGTGAGGGAACATCAATACACCCTAAAATAGAATGGTACGATGATTACATTGGTTCTGTTGAAATCCATCAACTTAGAAGTGACCACAAAGGTAATTCACGAAGAGACGATGAGAAAAGAATCGCATTAAAGTATACTTTGAATGAAGCATACCCAGTAAAATTTGAAGCACAAGATTTGTCCTATGCAGAAGAAGGTATATTAAAATTTAAAGTCACTTTTGCATTTAGGACTTGGAGTTCGGAATATGTTCCAGCACCTGAAAGAAGTCTCCTAAATAAAGGACGAGTTATATTAGATGCACTACTAGGTGGTAGTAATCTATTAAGTAGGTTTGGTAAAGAAGGCAAAATGCGTAAAACTTTAACAAACCTCGACACAAGAACCACGCAGATACAAAACATATTCGGTGGTGGTTAATTACAATATGGAGTAAATTATGGGATTACCAATCCAAAAAGCACCTAAACATAAGTGCGTACTTAGTAATGGTCAAGAAGTCACATTCAGACCATTTCTAGTAAAAGAACAGAAGTACCTGTTGGTGACGAAAGAGAGTAATGATTCACTAGAAATACTTAGTGCCGTGAAATCTTTAATTTCAGCAGTGACTGATAATAAGGTAGACTCTGAAAAACTATCTGTCTTTGATTTAGAATATTTGTTTTTACAAATTAGAGCAAAGTCGGTAGGTGAATCAGTAAAAGTACACCTTTACTGTAAGAAACAAGATTGTGATGGAACAGGAGAAGTAGATATTGATTTAACAGAAGTTCAGATTGTAAAACCTGAAAATGAAGTTAACCCAACAGTTGAGTTAAGTGAAACACTAGGTGTCACTCTTCGTTATCCAAATACTAAACAACTTGCAAAAGTTGATACGTTAAAGGACGATGGTGATAAGTTAGTTGAACTACTTAAGTTTGGAATTGAATCTGTATATGACGAAGAGTCTGTATACAGTGCAGATGAAATATCTGATTCTGAATTAGTAGAATTTGTTGAGAGTTTAACTCTTGACCAAGTTGATAAACTCAATACGTTTTTTGAAAGCGTACCTGTTCTTCAACATGACGTTGAATTCGAGTGTAAGAGTTGTGGCACTTTAAATACTTCAACTCTGAAAGGACTACAAAGTTTTTTTTGATAGCTCTTTCTCATGAAAGTTTGGTGAACTATTATAACACTAACTTTCAATTGATGCAACATCATAAGTACAGTTTAACAGAACTAGAACATATGATACCATGGGAAAGAGAGATTTATATTGCTCTGTTGCTGAATTGGTTAGAGGAAGAAAAACTACGTCAAAAAGAACGGAGTAGGAATAAATAATATAGATAGATGATGTGTATGTGAAGTGATTTTTTAATTTTAATAATAGGATAAAAAATGGCTGACAATACAGACAATTCGAAAAATGAAGTCGAAATTGATTTAGATAAGTACATGGCTCTTATCGAGAAACTTGATGCACAAGAAGATGTTATCAAGGAGATGAAAGAAGATGCCATCAAAGCAAGAAACGGATTAGAACCACCTAAGAGAACTTTTGGTGGATTGTTTCTAGATGATAACGATGTTAATGAGAAAGCAATCATAGGATTTACTTCTTTCTTTTTAATGGTAATATTCGGAGTGACAGATTTGGTCACTGCACTTGCATGGGACATGGACTTAAAAGTTTCTGAAACTATCTATACATCTTTTGTTGTAGTGACACTAGGTGCATTTGGTATATCAGAAGCTGGTAAAGCATTCGGTAAATAACGAGAGATTAATTAAATGGCAAAATCGCCCTTAGAAGAACATAATGAGTCACTTAGGAAAAGTGCTAAGGAATTAGATGCATCTACATCTGACCTTAGAAAACCTTTTAAAGACTTAGTTAAGAACCTTGGTGAGACAAACTCAGAACTTGCTGATATAGCTTCGGGCGCTCTTTCTCAAAGTGCTGGTACTTGGAAGGGGATGATTACAGAATCAAGAATAGCAAAACTTACAAATGCTACAGTTGAATCTCAGATGTATAAAGATGCAAATGCAAGACTAAAGTCAGCTCAAGACCAAACGGTTGCACTTAAAGAAAAAATGTATCAAGACGAAAAGGATGCTGAAGTACAACTTCAAGCAAAATTTAAATCCAGTAGTTTTCTAACCCAATTAGAAAACGAAAAAATTGAGTTGCAAAGTAAGATAGCGGGTGCAAACAAAGACGAGTTAAGAAAAATCAACGAGGGGATTGCAGAAAGAGACAAGCGAATAGGCGAAGAAAAGAAGGTATTCTCTGATGGTATAGATAGTCAACTCGCAAGCAAAAAGGCAGCTGCTGAAAAGGAAATAAAATTAATAGAAGAGACAGGTCACGAAGACCGTCTTGCAGTTTCTAAAGCAAATACAGAATACGCTGAAAAAATTGAAGAGGCATCTAAAACTCCAGCATATGATAAGTTTGGTGGTGCAATAAAAGAACTTACTGGTGGAATGGTTGATATAGGTAGCGTCCTTGACCCAATTGCAAAAAAATGGGGTGCAATAAAAGACCTAGGTTCAATGATATCAAGTGGGTTTGATAAAACTAGGAAGGTTGTAAATAAAGGTGCTGATACATATAAGAACCTTTTTAACTCGCAAGAAGAACAAGACGAAGATAGAAAAGAATCAACTGCAGATTTTGTTAGTAAAACCTTAGAGGGTTCTGAGGATATGGCAGAGGCTGGTGATAACATCAGACTCTTCAACTTAGGAATTATGAGTGGTCTTGCAATGATTGCCATAGGCATTCTTGCACCAATACTTGCAATCGTAGCTACAATCGCAGCTATAGCAATAGCAGTTAAAAATGCATCATTCTCTGGCATGGGTCAAGCAGTTAAAACCTTTGTAGAAAAATTTGGTACTGTTATGAAAACAAGTGCTAAGTCAATCAGTACAGGTTGGGATAAAGTCAAAGGCGGATTCAGTAAACTCAAATTTTGGGATAAGGGTAAAGATGTTGTAGATGACGTTGCAAAAGGTCTACCAAAAGGTACTAAGATTCCTGATAATGTGAAATTGAAAGCAGATGGAACACCTGATATGCGAACCAAAGAGGCGAAAGCCCTTGTGGATGACGTTGCAAAAGGTACTAAAGGTGTCGCAGATGATGTGCTACAAGCAACATCCAAAGGTGGATGGTGGACTAAAATAAAATCAGTCGGAAGCACTTTAGTTAAAAAATTACCTCTGATTGGAGCAGCCGTAGAGACTGGTATGGATGGTTTCGAAAACTACCAAGATATTGAATCATTAAGAAAAGGTAGAGAAGAAGGAACTTTAATGAAAAAAGAGGTTGATGCAGAAACTGGTATAGAAACAGAACGTGAATATACTGATGAAGAAATGGATGAGTTAGAAAAGGCATTCTTAGCTAACCAGGCTGGTTCTGTTGGTAGAGGTGCAGGTTCATTTGCTGCTGGTGTAGGTGGAGCAGTTTTGGGTGCGAAGTTAGGTGCTTCTGTTGGACTAATTGGTGGCCCAGTTGGTGTTGCAATCGGTGGTTTCTTGGGTACACTTATTGGTGGTGTTGCAGGTGCTGTTATGGGTGGTAAAGCAGGTGACGTTCTTGCAACTGAACTTGCAGAAGAAGTCATTGGTGGTGACAACTCAGAACAATTAGTTAAAGATGCGCTGGGTAATATTAAAGTCACAGCAGAATCTGATGAACAACCTAGTGGAGACCAAATTGCTGTTGCAACCGAAGAAGTTAGTGAAGGTGAAAAGAGAGCAGTCGCAGTGACAACAGTTGCGAACACACAAAACAACCTTAGTAATTCTAATACTTCTAACGTGTCAGCAGGTGGCCAACATCAGAAAGACACCTCTAATGCTAGTCGTCTTTCAGCTCAGTCTGAGTAAACTTCTTTCTATTATATTTGGTTTTATCTTTTTGGACTTGAGTAAGTCCGTGTGATGGTGTAGTCTTTCTGACTTTAGATTCAATCTTCTTTTTTTTCTCGCCAAAGATTTTCTCCCAGTTAGAGGTATATGCATCTTCGTTTGAGTTTCTTCTTTTAGAACCCTTTCCACCGTGCCAATTTGACACGACTAAATCCAGCGTCTAGGACGACTTGCGTTTTCTCTCTTGATTGCTTCAAGTTTATTTCTGCGAGTCTGTTGTTGATTCTTTTTGTGTCTTACCTGATTAGGTTTTTCGTAATGTTGTCTATCTCGAACTTCTTGAACTATTCCTGCATTGTCACACGCCTTTTTAAAACGCCTAAGAAGACCATCGAACGATTCCGTAGTTCTTTTCTTCGCATTGTATTTTGGTGTCACGCTTGGCATAATAGTTCCTAGTTAAAAAAGTGTGTCAGTCGCCCCACGCCTTACAGCATCCCGCTCTGCACCGATAAACCCGCTTTATTGCTGTTTATCTTACCCTTACTGAGTACCCCCATTATCCACGGTCTCAGTGAATGCATAGACTTGTCAATTAAATTCATAATATAAACCTATGCACCCCAGTCGAAGTTAGTCTTGAGCTAACTTCTTAAAGTAATCCATTGCATCGTCTTCTGATGAGGCACTTACACCTGCTGAGACTTCTGCACTTTCAATTACTGGTTCACTTGCTGTTGAAGCAGTGTTTACATTAGACCATGGAACTTCTTCCAAATCTTCTGCAACTGATTCAGCAGTAGAGGTAGACCCAACTGTTCCGAGAACTCTTTCAAGTTTCTCTTTGAGTTCTTCATAAGTCTTGAACTCATTTGGGCCGATAACGGCACTTAAAGAATGCACTTGACTGAACACTGAGTTAATCAATGCTTCGTCACCTAATGGTGCAGTTGCATCGAATTCAGATTTGTCATAATTCCAATAACCATCAACCTTACGGATTTTGATTTTGAAATTCGCACCTTCGTCTCTGAGGTCAAAAGGATTGATTGCTTTCTCATCTTCAAATGCAGGTGAGATTGCTTCCTTGAGTGCTTCAAAGATTTTCTTGCCGTATCTATATTTAAATACTTTACCTTCGTTGTCGGGATTCTTAGGGTCTGAAACAACATAGACGTTAGAAACATAGTGAAGTCTTCGCTTCTGTTTTCTAGCAATCTCTTTGTTTGCTTCAATTCCAGTATTCCACAATGAAGTGTTGTACTCACTTACAGGGTCTTTCTTATTAAGAGTCGTTAAAGACTTCTCAATATACCATCCACCTGGCCCTTGAAAACCATGGTCGAAGTAGGATACCCAAGGCATCTCTTCTCCATCGGGGGTAGGTAAAAAACGAATCACTGCGTATCCATTACCAGTTTTATCCAGTTCGGGTTTCCACATTGTGTCGTCATTGTAGGATTTTTTTGCACCTTCTGTAGGTGAAGCAGTTTCCATCGCTGCTCTTAGTTTATCTAAACTACTTGACATTGTATTCTCCTATTGTATTACAATTATATCGCATTTTATTAACAATTTTATTAAGACTCTAGACCTTGACCTAGAATCCACTCTTCACTTATTTCATAATAAGATAGTTCATTATACATGATTTCATCCTCTTTGTCTAGAGGGTTTTGCCAATATAATGAACCTTTTCCATAGTACCATTCGCATAGTGCTATGAACTGAGAACGCTGAACTTGTAGTACTGCATCCTCTGTTGTATATTTAGACGGATAGTTAACACTTCCTTCGTAAATATTAGATGGTTCTCCTTCGAGTTCCAACCCATCAAACCCAACTAAGTTGATGGTTTTAATCCCAAGTGCCATTGCATATCCTAATGCAGACATCCCAGTCATTAAATTTTTTAACATCGGTTCGTTGTATGTTGTAATTAAATGAGGATTCTTCAATCCTAAAAAATCTGTTCTACTATCATTTCCTTGAATAATAAAGTGTGTATCATCTTCCTTTAAACTTATAACAGGGCCGTTGAAATCACTTTGAAACAATTCAATCATTTCAATTGGTATTGGGTCAATGTCTGCGAATGCAACATGATTCCCTCGATAGTATCCCGATTCAACTATCTCCTTTTGTACAGGCATATCAACTGCAAACACTAGGTCACACTTATCTGTATCCCTGTAGATTGCATTACAACCCCACACTTCGTGAGAAGTATTGAATTCAAAATCTAATCTACTTGGGCCGTTTCCCAGTATTGTCACTTCTTCTAACATAAATCTATAAGGTCTTTCTTGTATTTTGGATAATCATATTCCAAAAACGTTTTGTATTTCTTTATTAGTCTATACACTTCGGGATACACTAACTGTTCTGATATCAATGCATTCCATTCATTGTCGCACATATTAATAATGTCGTCCATGATACAAAGTGTCTCTAATGAAAGTTTCTTTGCAAGGTATTGTTTGAGTAGGATAGGGTGTTGACCATTCTTACACTCCAATACTTTGTTGATATGTTTCTTTCTGAGTAAATCAGATACTTCGGTTTTAAACATATACGATAACTTCTGATTTCTGTTCTTCCATTCTTTATATCTTTTATCACACTCAGAATCTAACAAGTCTCCTGCCCAATAATCTTTGAACGAAAGATTTGCAACATAGAAATCCTGCAAGTCTTGTTTATATGTTTTGTATAACTTACCAAAATGGTATTTGTCTTTTCGTTTTAAGAACGAGTTTATATCAGACTTGACTTTACCGTTGTATTTGATAAAGTCATATGTGTCCGTGTGGAAGTGAAGTTTTATACCAAGGTATAAAGTGTATGCATCATATCCGTCACGACTCGTCATTTATTTTGCCAATACTAATCCACTGGTTGCAGTCAAGTGTGCTTCTGCTACCTTTTCATTTGTAGGTACAACAAACACTACCTGTTGAAAGATTGCACTAGTAGGATTCTCTACACCTGTTGCAGCTAATCCTTTTGCGAATCCCATACTTCCGTCTGCAGGATTCGATAAAATCATTCTTGGATTTTCTAACTCAACTGTTGCATCTTCCATAGAGACTAGTTTACCAACGTACTCTCCACTAATTGTCACTACTGTGACTATATCACCTTTTTTCATACTGTACTCCTATTCGAAAAAACTTGTTATACTTCCTCTTCCCACTTTACCACGATTAACCATATTGAGACCTTGTGCCTCTGCTTCTAGTTTCTCTCGTAGTGGGATACTTATAAATCGTTTTGCAGATTCGGGTTCTAGATTATTTTTTTCACACACTGAAATAATCGCATCCATAACATCTGTCTTTGTCTTAAGTAGAATTTGTTCCACTTGTTCTGTAAATTCTTTTTTACTAATCACATTTATACTCCGTGTAAATTTCGATATTGATTTCTTAGACTATAGAGTTTATCGACATATTCTCTAGGGTCTGCTTCAAACACTTGACAACCACCACCATCGACACCAACTACTGCAACGATTCTATCGACAACTTCACCTGTAAGTTCCTCGACCATAATTGCATATGCTGTCATTTGGTGAAACCATGGGTCTGCCATGTATTCCTCTTTGTACTTTGCACTTGTCTTAAAATCGATAATTGCAAGTTCGTCACCCCACACACCAACACAATCTACTTGTCCTGCCATCTGTAATGAATTACTATACATACCTGCTTCTAAAGCGATAGGAATGATATCATCCAGTACTGGTTGGACTGCTTCAAACATTGAAGATTCCATAATGTTGTCAAAGAACACTGGTTCTTCTGCACGAAGATATTGTTCAAATAATGAGTGCATTCTAGTACCACGTTTGGCTGCACTTGTGGAAATTTTGTTTGCGACTTCCTCACCGACTCTTTCTCTCCACAACTTAATGTGGTCTCTAGTGAGTAGTCCAGTGACTGTAGTCACACTTGGATACTTTTGTCCTTCGGGTGTTTGATAAAACCTCTTACCGTTCTCTTGGACACGAGTCATTGTTTCTTGTAGTTGTTCTAAATCATTAATCGCAATCACATTATCCATTCTACTTTCCTTTGGACTGTATGTCCATATGTTTTTTAACAATTCTTTTGGTTGCAGTTGTCTTAGAATCTGTACCATTATATCTTTGGTCAACATCTGAGCCTGGATATGCCTCACCAACCTTAGATAGAACCTCTTTAAATCCTGCATCCGTTTTAACACGGTCTCCAGTTCCACCAACAATCATAGGTGTTCCTATAATCTGTTTAAGGTGTGGACATTCTTCTTTGAATGCATCTAGGTCTTTCCACGACATGAAGTGGTCTTCGGTTTCACCAGTAAGGGTGTTTTGAAATTCGTAGGTAGGCATTAGATACTCATAAATTGTGGGACTGGTCGTTCAGTCCATTTCGCAAAATCTTTTTTGTAGACTGCATAGTATTTATGGTACGCAGTAATAGTTGATTCTGATTTGACATCGTCAGGCATACACTGAGGTGGTTCTGAATAAACACCTAGTGTAATATTGTTCGGTAAATTGTTTAATAACTTTCTGAGTTTTTTGTCGGTCAAATGTATTTTACCATATCGATATGTGTACTCGTCACATAATGCAACAAACATATCGTATGCATATTGATACTGGATTGCATTCTCACGAACCCATTGTGTAGAAGGGTGATTGATATGAGACGCTTTGTATAAAGTATCTTCCATGTTTCCATCTAGTTTCCAACGTTGAATTCTGCGACCACTGGATGCATCTGTATATTGTTTTCCGTCCAGTATCCTATGTGCAGTCGATAACATTTGTGCATACTCTATTATCATTTTGACAACGTGTTTGTCACAATGTAATTCTGCAGATTGTACAGGGTCTTTATGAAGGTAAAATAAATTCAAGTTCTTGTTTCCAGTTTCGTTTGTTAGTTTCATAACATGGACTATTGAGTTGACAAATAATAATTCTACCACCATCCATGTCGAGTCTGATACTATCGGTGACAAACGTTCCACCGTTAACATCATGTACTACTGCTTCTATTATACCACTAGTGTCTTCTTTATGCAAGTGGTTAAATACTTTCACCAATTCTTCTTTTCTCATTTGTTTTCTCTGTATTGTTTGACACCTTCTAAATTAAAATCATTTGGTTGCCAAACAAGTATCTCTTCATCTTCTTGAAGATTCATTTTTAAATCCTCAAGTTCCCATTCTTCCATTCCAAACCATTCACCTCTAAGTTTTGTATCTTCAAGAGCAATCTTTAAATTGTCTTCATACTCTCTATAGAAAGGAATAGGGTCTGTAATATATTCCATTCTCAAATCTACTGGATTACCAACTTGTATTGCTTGCAATCTTCGTATTCCTGTTTGAGTAGTAAATCCTATCTTTACTCTATTATTAAAAGGAACTTCTACACATAAGTAGATAGATGCTTTTTCATTTTCTTGTAAATTCATTTGTAAAATATATGATTGTTAATAACTACAGTCTCATTCAGTGAGTCTGC
>OCVR010000302.1_pt1 | contig 41517 bp, 38 predicted proteins | sample 1539091 | NCBI WGS metagenome assembly OCVR01 (sample SAMEA3355530, study PRJEB22509) | marine metagenome | biome: marine; feature: coastal ocean; material: water | place: USA | collected 2010-08-07 | depth 16 m | reverse complement strand
CCGCAGTCACAGCGCATGCTGAATAGCGCGTCCCCGGTCAGGCATTCTGAGTGAATTCGAACTAATACCGGCTCACCATTGCTCACATCACCCAAAGTAAGAACCACATGCTCCTTGTTGCTCTCAGCATCTTCGAAGCCATGCATCTCGAACTCACCCCAGGCGGTGGGGAGGCGGGACGATTCTATATAGCGTGCGGTCAAAGGGCTCATCCGTTCAAAAGGGCGCGTAGTCTAACAGTTTTACGGAGAAATTAGCGAGATGGCTTACTGAGTGCGACTAAGGGTCATAACCCCCTGATTTTCTTCCATTTTGACATGGCGCAAGTAGGTCATTCCCAGCAGGACGTAGTTGGGGAATTCACCTTCGATCACTGTCGCTGGGACGTTGTTAACCTTGATGCCACCTACATTCACGGAGCGCAAATTCAAGGACCAGGCCTTGGCCATGCCGGAGGCGGTTTCGACCCTGGCCGGGGTGGCCTGCTCGAGGTTCAGCCCGATGCGGCGGGCGTGGCTTTCGTTCATGGCGACGATGTTGGCGCCGGTGTCTACCAGCACTTCCAGTTGGCGACCATTGATTTGGGCGTTTGTGCGGTATTGGAGCATCTGATCGCGTTGGATCGTCACCAACTGCGGGGCCGGAGGCTGATAGTTAGTGCCCACTTTCCTTGATAAGCCGAGGACCATTTGTTGGCCGTCAACTTCCAGAGTAGCGGTGTTAGTGTAAGCTGAAACCAGGGTTACGCCTTTGTGGGTTTGGCCCTCTTTTAGCATTTTGCGTTCGCCGTCGATTAGGAGGATGGCGGCATTGGGCATTAGGCCTTCCAGATCGATTTGAGGCGCGGCATTCGTGCTAATTGTATAGTGCATGCCAAGCAAAAGTAGCAAGGCCCTGATCACCCAAAAACAGGATCCCCGCGCTCGCGAGACTGACGACTCAAGTGTCCGGGAAAGCTTTTTCATGGCATCAACCATAACGCAATATGCAGGCAGGCGCAGGCCATGATGCCGGCGACAACATCGTCGATCATGATGCCGAAGCCACCGTCTACCTTCTTGTCCAACCAGCCGATGGGCCAGGGCTTGGCGATATCGAAAATCCTAAAGGCAATGAAGCCAGCGATTATCCAGGGCCAGCTATTGGGCAGCGCCCACATGGTAATCCAGTAGCCCACGAATTCGTCCCAAACGATGCCGCCATGGTCGTGAACGCCCAGTTGTTTGCTAGCTTCGCCGCAGATCCAGATGCCGAGAGTAAAGGTGATGACAACGGCCAGGGTGAAATAACCCAGAGATAAGTGAGATAAAGCCCAGTACAAGGGAATGGCTGCCAGGGTACCGAAGGTGCCCGGGGCTTTTGGGGCCAGGCCGGAGCCGAACCCGAAGGCCAGGAATTGGGCTGGAGATTTAAGATTTGGTTTTATGGGGTCTGGCATGGGTTCCAGGCTCTGGGGTATCTAGATTACGGATCGCCGCACCGCCGCCTGCGCGGGAACGACAATTATAGGCTAAAAATGCTGGTATCCGGCGGTGAAGTCAATGTCTTGGTCGACTTTCACGCCATGCCCTTTGGTTACGCGGCCGATTCGGGTGCAACCCTCGGGTGTTGTCGCCTCCTCAGGCAGGGTCAAGCATAGCTCATAGTCATCACCCCCTGACAAAGCCCATTTTAATTTACTTTCACTATCCGGGTGTGAGTTCAAGGCAGATGACAGGGGCACGCGGCCACACTCGATATCGATGCTAACACCACTGGCAGCGGCAATATGTCCTGCATCTGCCAATAAGCCATCGGAAATATCGATGGCGGAAGTCGCTTTACCCAGCAGTTCGCGACCAAGCTCTACCCGCGCTCGGGGACGGTGGAAGCGCTGCAAAAGAAACTCAGCCGCATCCGGTTCTGGATGCCATTCGCCGTTGAGAAAGGCGAGCGCTCCGGCGGCATCGCCCAACGTGCCAGACACATAAACCAGGTCACCTACCTGGGCACCCTCTCGCAACAGGGCTTTATCTGCAGGCAACGCGCCCATAACCTGAACACTGATAGTGAGAGGGCCTCGAGTGGTGTCACCGCCCACCAAAGGGAGTTTGTATTCAGATACCGCCTGGGCCAGCCCCTGACTGAAAGTGTTGATCCAGAACTCATCTGCTTCGGGCAGGGTCAGAGCCACGGTCATGCCGATAGGACGAGCGCCCATAGCAGCGAGGTCGGAGACGGCAACAGACACAGCGCGGAATCCGATGTCTTCGGGAAACATGTCTTCGGGGAAGTGAACTCCCTCGACCATGGTATCTACTGAGGTGGCGAGGCGTTCGTTGGGTTCTAGTCGGAGAATGGCACAATCGTCACCCACAGACAGATCTACTGCGGGGCCTGCCCCAAGAGATGAAAAGTAGCGGTAAATCAGGTCGAATTCAGAGGTGGGCATGAACGATTCCAAAGGTCGCTGGATTCCGTAATAGCGGAGCACCGCTGGCGTGGAAATAACGGTGTGATGTTGCAGTTTTCAGAACTAACGGCCGAGCTTAGCAGCGACCATCAGGCTCCAGTCTCAGCTTTACGCAACTCACGGGCCGCTTTATCCAGCACACCATTGACGTATTTGTGACTCTCACTGGCGCCAAACTTCTTTGCGAGGGCGACTTCCTCATTGATCACCACCTTGTAAGGTACGTCGATGCGCTCTTTCAGCTCGAAAGTGCCCATCCTCAGAAGAGTGCGCTCGATAGGGTCCAGCTCCTCAATATCACGGTCTAACAAGGGCTGGAATACTGCCTCAAGCTCATCGACACAGGCGGGTACGCCGTGCAGCAGCGCCTGAAAATACTCCAGATCCACATGAGCAAAGTCGTAATCGGCCCTGAACTCGGCCTCGATGGTATTTAACGAGGCATCGGCCATCAGCCACTGATAAAGTGCCTGCATGCCGTAATGACGGGCTTTGCGACGCTCCGCAGCCAGGGTGTTATGAGGCTTCTTAGGCGAGTTGGCGCTCATTTAGTCAAGCTTACCCAGCAGGCTGACCATTTCCAGCGCAGACATCGCAGCTTCTTCGCCTTTGTTACCGGCCTTAGTCCCGGAACGTTCTACTGCCTGTTCGATGGTATCGACGGTCAGCACACCGAAGGCTGCGGGTACGCCGTATTCCATGCTCACCATGGCCAGGCCCTTGGTGCACTCGCCGGCTACGAACTCAAAGTGGGGCGTGCCGCCGCGGATGACTGCGCCCAGGGCGATAATGGCATCAACATCGCCTTTGGCAGCGACCTTTTTACATACCAGTGGAATCTCGAAAGCGCCGGGGGCGCGAACGATGGTGATCTGGCTTTTGCTAACGCCGTGGCGGCGCAGGCAATCGATAGCGCCTTCCAGCAGATGCTCTACAACGAAGCTGTTCCAGCGGCCGACCACAATCGTGTAGTTGCCTTTGCCTCCGGTGAAATCACCTTCTATGGTTTTGATATCGCTCATTCTCGCTTTCCTTCTAGTTATCTGGATTCACAAAATCCAGCACTTCCAGGTCAAACCCGGAGATAGCATTGTACTTGATCGGGGCGCCCATCAAATGGATTTTTCCCACGCCCATGTCACGGAGAATCTGGGAACCCAGTCCTACCGTGGTGTAACTATCGGGGTTGGCCATCGCAGCTGAGGGCTCTGCGCCCAGGGCCATATCGATACTGCCCAATAGGCGCTCGGGGCTTTCATCCTTGGCCAGGATCACAACGACTCCCCGCTCATTCTTGGCAACTGCCTCCAAGCACTTGGCAATACTCCAGCTGGCACGACCCTCAACCTCACTGTTTACCAGGTCGCGTAAGGCCGATTGCACATGCACGCGGACCAGAGTGGGCTGGTCGGGGGTTATCTCCCCGCGCGACAGGGCCAAATGTACATTGCCCTCGGTCTGGTCGCGGTAGGCGGTGAGTTGGAATTCGCCGAAAGCGGTGTTGATCTTGCCCTCACGGACGCGCCATACGGTGCGCTCGTTAACCATACGGAAGTGGATCAGGTCGGCAATGGTGCCAATTTTCAGCTCGTTTTTGGCGGCGAACTCAGCCAGGGCTGGGCCATCGGCCAACGTGCCCTCTGGCGTCAAAATGTCCGTGATGACCGCGGCAGGCAACAAACCCGCCAGACGAGCGTAATCGGAAGCGGCTTCGGTATGGCCCGCGCGAGTCAGTACTCCAGCGGGTGCTGCTTCCAATGGAAAAATATGACCGGGCTGAACAATGTCTGCAGGCTCTGCATGAGGCGCAACGGCGGCCTGCACTGTTCGGGCGCGGTCTGCAGCAGATATGCCGGTATCGATGCCCACAGAAGCTTCGATCGAAAGGGTGAAGTTAGATTTTTCGCCCATAGCGTCATCGACCATGGGCGGCAGGTCCAACTGACGGCAGCGCTCCTCGGTCAGCGTCAGGCATACCAGGCCGCGAGCCTGGCGGGCCATAAAGTTTACGTGCTTATCGTCGCAATGCTCAGCGGCAACCATCACTACGCCTTCGTTATGGCTGTCGGCGTCGTCGTCCACCAGCACGACCATACGGCCCTGGCGGAGATCTGAAATGAGTTCGTCTACTGTGTTTACTTGCATGTTGGTTCCGTCGGCGTCATCGCCACAAAAGTGGAAATCACAGGATTAGGTATAGCCGTTCTCGGCCAGGGTCTGCATTGATATCGAGCCCGCACCGGGCTTGGCCGCCCCATCACCCTGCATCAATCGCTCCAGGTAGCGCGCAATTACGTCCACTTCCAAATTCAACTTGCTCCCGGGCTGATAGTCGCCAAACACTGTCTCCGCCATGGTCTGGGGGATGATATTCAGTTCGAATTCAGCGCCGTTAACTGCATTCACTGTGAGGCTGGTGCCATCAACGGTGATGCTGCCTTTATGAGCGATATATTTAGCCAGATCATCCGGCGCACGCATCACAAAGCGCCATGAGCGAGCGTCTTCTTGCAAACTAACCACTTCGCCAACACCATCCACGTGACCGGATACGATATGGCCTCCCAAGCGACTCGCTGGGGTCAGGGCTTTTTCCAGATTCACTTTGGAGCCTGTCTTCAACCCACCCAGGGTCGTGAAGTTCAGGGTCTCCACTGACACATCGGCCCAGTAGCCATCGCCCGGTAGCTCGACCACGGTCAGGCAGGCACCATTAGCGGCAATGCTGTCGCCTAACGCCACGTCACTGAGGTCCAGCTTGCCGGTGTTGACGCGCAGGCGCATGTCACCCCCGGAGGGCTGCATGTCGGCAATTTCGCCAACGGCCTGAATAATGCCTGTGAACATAATCTGTCTCTGGTGTTTCTAGTACTGCGGGATAGCAGTGATACGCCAGTCGTCGCCGACCTTGCGCATATCCTCGATTTGCAGCGGGATCTTCTGCGCCATGGCCTCTAAAGGCAGATCCAGCAGCGGCCTGGCCGCGCTACCCATCAGCACGGGTGCCATATATACGATCAATTCGTCTAAAAGGCCTTCTCGAACAAAGGCTCCCGCCAGACGGGGGCCGCATTCTACCAGAATTTCGTTGCTTTGCCGCGCTGACAGATAGTCGATTAATTGGGCCAAATTGAGGCCATTCTCGTCACCTCCCAAGGCCAGTCGATCGACGCCGCTAGCAACAATAGCGGTAGACGCATCAAGCTTCTCATCGTGGCAGATAAGCGTCGGCGCAGCACCATCCAGAATGGCGGCACTCGCTGGGGTTTGCAGGTTTGAGTCCAGCACCACCCGCAGTGGCTGGTTCAGGCTGGCCAACTCAGCCTCTGCAGCCGGCAACCCCAGCTCTGCGGCTCTTACTGTGAGAGAACAATCGTCTGAAAGCACTGTGCCAATACCGGTGATTACGGCACAACTCATAGCGCGCAGGCGCTGCACATCGGCCCGCGCTGCTGGCCCGGTAATCCACTGGCTCTCGCCAGAAGCCATGGCAGTGCGACCATCCAGCGACATCGCAAGCTTGGCGCGCACTCTGCCTCTGCCACCAGTCATTCGGGAAATAAAGCCGGGAATCACTTTACGTGCATCGGCTTCCAGAAGGCCAACTTCCACCTCAATACCCGCGGCTCGTAATTTATCTAACCCGTTCCCGGCCACCAATGGATTGGGGTCTTCTATCGCGGCAAAGACCCTGCTGACGCCAGCAGCGATCAAGGCATCGGCACAGGGACCTGTTTTACCGGTGTGGGAACAAGGTTCCAGAGTGACGTAGGCAGTTGCACCGCTGGCGTCCCCCGCCTCTGCCAGGGCTTGGACTTCAGCGTGATTGCCACCGGCAGGTTGGGTGAAACCTTCTCCAATCACCGCGCCATCTCGCTCCAGCACACAGCCCACATGAGGATTAGGCATACAGGAATACTGCCCACGACGTGCCAGTTGCAGGGCGCGCGCCATCATACGGGTATTTAATTCGGTGGCCATGGGTTGGGGCGGTCAGTGAGACCGGGGTTCGGATTCCAATGATTCAATAGCATCGCGAAACTCGGAAATATCTTCAAAGCTTCGGTAAACGGAGGCGAAACGCACGTAAGCGACCTTATCCAGTTGCTTGAGATTATCCATCACCAGTTCACCCAGAATCACAGATTTAACCTCGCGCTCGCCAGTGGCACGCAGGGCATTTTTGATTTTGTTGATGACGGCTTCTATGTCTTCAGTGGAAACGGGGCGTTTCTCCAGAGCGCGGGTAAAGCCGGCTCGCATTTTAGCTTCGTCGAAGGGTTCGCGGTTGCCGTTCTGCTTGATGATGCGCGGCATCACCAATTCTGCCACTTCATAAGTGGTGTAGCGCTCGCTGCAACTAAGGCATTCGCGGCGACGGCGTACCTGATCACCCTCGGCAACGAGGCGCGAGTCGATCACTTTAGTGTCTTCAGCGGCGCAGAATGGGCAGTGCATGGCTTAGTCCCTTGTTGCTAAGTGGCTGAACTTTAACACATTTACGTAGAGGAGTGCGCCGCTCTCCCAGCCTGGGCTGGCTGGCAGAAATCGGTACATCAACGGAGTAGAGACTGCCAAAACGACCGTTCACTCCGCCGTGTATTCGCGGCCGCTGCGGGACTCGGCAAAGGTTGCTGAGCGCAACCTTATATACGCCTCAGACAGTCCTCGCGGACAACCCCGCGCATTCACCGCTACGCTAAAGCGACGGCCTGACTGTTTTGCCAATCTCTACCCCGCCGACGCCCCTTAGTGAGTCATACCTCGAGGGGCGCAAATCGAGCTCTATTACTTGTAAACCGGGAAGCGCCCACAAATTTCCAGCACTTTACCCTTCACCTCGGCAATCACGGCCTCGGAGGTGTCGTTCTCCAGCGACTCAAGTACGTCACACATCCAGTGAGTGAGCTGAACGGTCTCTTCCTCACCAAAACCACGGGTGGTGATCGCGGGAGTACCCACTCGCAAACCGGAAGTGATGAAAGGAGAGCGCGGATCGTTGGGGACAGCGTTCTTGTTGACCGTAATGTTGGCTTCGCCAAGGGCTGCGTCTGCATCTTTACCGGTGTAGGACTTACCGATCAGATCGACCAGCATCAGATGATTCTCGGTGCCGCCGGAAACAATATTGATGCCGCGTTCGATAAATGTTGCCGCCATGGCTTTGGCGTTACGCACTACCTGCTTCTGATACTCCACAAAATCGGGGCCCGCGGCTTCCTTAAAGGAAATTGCTTTAGCGGCGATGACGTGCATCAAAGGGCCGCCCTGGCCACCGGGAAATACTGCGGAGTTGAACTTTTTCTCGAGCTCTTCATTGGCACGAGCGAGGATGATACCGCCGCGAGGACCGCGCAGGGTTTTGTGCGTCGTAGAGGTCACCACATCAGCGTGGGGCACTGGGTTGGGGTAAATACCTGCTGCAACCAAACCTGCCACATGAGCCATATCGACCAAAAGATAGGCGCCGACTTTATCGGCAATCTCGCGGAATCGGGCCCAATCCATAATCTGGGAGTAGGCAGAGAAACCGGCAATAATCATCTTGGGCTTGTGCTCCAATGCCAAGGCTTCTACCTGGTCGTAATCGACCTCGCCGGTCTCTGCGTTCAAGCCATACTGCACCGCGTTGTAGTTCTTGCCGGAAAAGTTGGGCTTGGCGCCGTGAGTCAGGTGACCGCCATCAGCAAGACTCATTCCCAAAATAGTGTCATTAGGCTTCAGCAACGCCAGGAACACGGCAGAGTTGGCCTGGGAACCGGAGTGGGGCTGAACGTTGGCGTAATCTGCACCGAACAGGGCTTTCACCCGATCGATCGCCAGGTCTTCGGCTTTGTCGACGTACTCGCAGCCGCCGTAGTAACGCTTGCCAGGATAACCCTCGGCGTATTTGTTGGTCAGCACGGTACCCTGCGCCTGCATCACCCGGGGGCTGGTGTAGTTCTCAGAAGCAATCAGTTCGATGTGCTCCTCCTGGCGGCGCTCTTCTTCGCCAATGGCGCTAAAGATCTCGTCGTCAAATCCCTCGATAGTCATGCTTTTGTCGAACATGCGGTACTCCCGGCTGAGTTTGGGGGCTGGCCCCGATTAGGCAAGCGCGGCATTTTACAGAATAAAAGGGGCAGGAAGAAGCAAGATTTGATGGTTTATTGGGCAGATGTTGGGGTGTAGAGCGACAAACTTCCAAATTAATCGCTCATTGTAACAATCGCGCAATCCCAACGCCGGGAATGACGGCTAATCCTGTCGCTGGTAGAATCCGAGCGTCATCATTTCACAGCGGTTTATCCATGGCTCAATACGTCTACACCATGAACCGGGTCGGCAAGATCGTGCCTCCCAAAAAACAAATTCTGAAGGACATCTCGCTGTCTTTTTTCCCCGGCGCCAAGATTGGTGTGCTGGGCCTCAACGGCTCGGGTAAGTCGACGCTGCTGCGCATCATGGCCGGTGTCGACACCGACATTATCGGTGAAGCCCGCCCCCAGCCCGGTATCAACATTGGCTACCTGCCGCAGGAACCGCAGTTGGATCCTGCCAAGGACGTGCGTGGCAATGTGGAAGAAGGCGTTCAGGAAGCGACCGACGCACTGGCTGGATTGGAAAAGGTTTACGCTGACTACGCTGAACCTGATGCCGATTTCGACGCGCTGGCCAAGGAACAGGCACGCCTGGAAGATATTATTCAGGCCACCGATGCCCACAACCTGGATCACAAACTGGAGGTCGCTGCCGATGCCCTGCGCCTGCCGCCCTGGGATGCGGACGTTACTACCCTCTCTGGCGGTGAACGCCGCCGGGTCGCCCTGTGCCGTCTGCTGCTGTCCAGTCCCGACATGATCTTGCTGGACGAGCCAACTAACCACCTGGACGCGGAGTCTGTGGCCTGGCTGGAGCGTTTTCTCGAAGGTTTCCCGGGAACCGTAGTGGCAATCACCCACGACCGCTACTTCCTGGATAACGCCGCCGGCTGGATTCTGGAACTGGACCGCGGATATGGCATTCCCTACGAGGGCAATTACTCCGATTGGCTGGACGCCAAGGAACAACGCCTGGGACAAGAGCAGCGCCAGGAAGCCTCGCACCAAAAAGCGATTAAGGCCGAACTGGAGTGGGTTCGCTCCAACCCCAAAGGCCGCCAGGCCAAAAGCAAAGCCCGTCTGTCACGCTTTGACGAATTGCAGTCACAAGAATTCCAAAGCCGCAACGAAACCAACGAAATTTACATCCCCCCCGGGCCACGCCTCGGTGACAATGTTATTGAAGTCAAAAACCTGAAGAAAGGTTTTGGCGATCGCCTGCTGTTTGATGACGTCAGTTTTGTCGTGCCACCCGGTTCCATCGTCGGCATTATCGGCGCCAACGGCATGGGTAAGTCCACGCTGTTCAAGATCATGATTGGCGAAGAGCAACCCGATGGTGGCGAAGTGAAAGTCGGCGAGACGGTGAAACTGGGTTATGTCGACCAGTCGCGGGATGACCTCGCAGGCGACAAAACCGTGTGGGAAGAGTTGTCAGACGGTAACGACATTATTCGCATCGGCAACTACGAGGTGCAGTCTCGCTCTTACTGCGGCCGCTTCAACTTTAAGGGTTCCGATCAGCAAAAATTTGTTAAAGACCTGTCAGGCGGCGAGCGCAATCGCCTGCACCTGGCCAAGCTTCTCAAGCAGGGCGCCAACGTATTGCTGTTGGACGAACCCACCAACGACCTGGATGTGGAAACCCTGCGCGCATTGGAAGAAGCCATACTGGCCTTCCCCGGCGCTGCCATGGTGATTTCGCACGATCGCTGGTTCCTGGACCGCATTGCCACTCACATTCTTGCCTATGAAGATGACGGCGGAGTCGTCTTCCACGAGGGCAACTTCAGTGATTATGAAGAAGACCGGAAGAAACGACTGGGCGCGGCGGCGGATCAACCGCACCGAATCAAGTACCGCAAGCTGAAGTGACAAGCTAAGGCACTTTTACCGCGAGACACTGTGTGTTTATCGTTATCCAGCACCCACTCGCCCGGGGTCGAAGGTGGCGTTAGGCGCCATAAAGCCTCGGTTACCAATATCGCAACGTGCTATCGCCAAACCTCAATGTCGGCGCTATCATAGACAAATTCAAGCATTACAAGAGTTTCAGAATGACCGAGATTCGTAACGAACGGCGCCGTTGCACCCGCGTCGCACTAGACCTACCCGCAGAAGTTCACCAGGGCGGTAGCATGTGGCCTCAGCGGCTCATTGATATTTCTTTGTCAGGTGTGGCAACTGATCAGCCGGATTTATGGGACGCTCAATACAATGAGCCCTTCAGCCTGATTATAAAACTGGAAGATGGTACCGACCTCGAACTTCACGCTTACCTGCAGCATGTTGAGTCAGGTCGCCTGGGTTTTGCGGTACAGCATGTTGATAAAGAGAATATTGAACCGCTAATGGCTCTGCTGGGCCAACACATGGATATCGCCACCCTGGAAGACGAACTTTCCCGTCTGGATTCTGAGAGCTAGCTCCGCCAGCTACTCCACCGCCCCCAGGGCCTCGCTCAATTTGCTAACACCAATGACCTGCATCCCCGGGATTTCTCCCTTGGGTGCATTACCTTTGGGCACGATGGCACGCTTGAAGCCGTGTTTTGCGGCCTCCGACAGACGCTCCTGACCAGAAGGTACCGGCCGTATTTCGCCCGACAAGCCCACCTCTCCGAAGATCACCATGTCCTGGGGTAGTTGGCGATCGCGGAAGCTGGAAACAATCGCCAGCAGCAAGGCCAGGTCAGCACTGGTTTCCAGCACTTTCACCCCGCCTACCACATTGGCAAATACGTCCTGATCGCCGACTTGCAAACCGCCGTGGCGATGCAGTACCGCCAGTAGCATCGCTAATCGATTTTGTTCCAAGCCGACTGCCACCCGGCGGGGGTTGCCAAGTTGGCTGTCATCGACCAGCGCCTGAATTTCCACCAGCAATGGCCTGGTGCCCTCCCATACCGCCATCACGGCGGAACCGGCGGCGGGTTCATTGCTGCGGTCGAGAAAAATCGCCGAGGGGTTTTTAACCTCACGCATACCCTGTTCAGTCATGGCGAACACACCCAGCTCGTTTACCGCACCAAAACGGTTCTTTTGTCCACGTAGGGTGCGAAAACGAGAATCGTGAGTGCCCTCCAGCAAGATGGAGCAATCGATCATGTGCTCCAGCACCTTGGGACCTGCCAACGAGCCATCTTTGGTGACGTGACCCACTAAAAACAGCACTGTGCCGGTTTGTTTGGCGAACCGCGTCAGGTAGGCGGCGCACTCGCGCACCTGGGAAACGCTGCCCGGTGCGGAACTTATTTCATCGGTATGCACCACCTGGATAGAATCCACCACCAGCACTTTCGGCTTGAACTCCTGAGCGGCGGCGACAATGGTTTCCACATTGGTCTCAGACATCAAGCGCAGTTTTTCGGTGGGCAACTGCAAGCGTTGGGCGCGCATCGCCACCTGCTGCAAAGACTCTTCCCCGGTAATGTAGAGCCCCTCCATCGACTGGGAGAGATGGCACATAGTCTGCAGCAGCAACGTGCTCTTACCCGCCCCAGGGTTACCTCCTACCAGCACTGACGAGCCCGGAACCAGACCACCGCCCAGCACCCGGTCAAACTCCTCGGCGCCAGCGGAAAAGCGCGGCAGGTCGTTGAGGTCTATGTCTTTTAGCACCTGCGCCGAAGACAAAGCACCGGCGAATCCCGCCCGACTGGCAGTGACACCACTGCCCGCGCGACCTGAACCCTTGGCGGGACCCAGCCTGATTTCGGTAATGCTATTCCATTCACCACAATCGGAGCACTGACCCTGCCACTTGGCGTAGTCAGAGCCGCATTCGTTGCAGACAAACGCTGTTTTTTGTTTAGCCAATTTTAAGTTTCCAAACCACTGTGCCATCACCTCTTGGTAGAAACCGGGTAATGAACCTGTTATCACTGTATGTCAGCGCCCAACAGCGGTATCCTATCAGACCGCTCACGAAAACAGTTAGAAGCATGTCCAACTCCTCCCTGGTCCCCGAACGACAGCTGGTGTTCTCACCCGGCCTGGCGGCGACTATCGGGCTGGAAGAGTCGATTTTGCTGCAACACCTGCAGGCACTGTTTGAGCATCGTCACGCCCAGGAACGAGACAACTATGCCTGGCTCAGTGTAGAACGAGATTTCCTGCTCACCACCCTGCCGTTCTGGAACGCAGTGGATCTGCACCGCATTACCCGCAGCCTGGTGGATAAAGGCGTCATGTTGATGGAATCACCACCCTTGCACAGCAGCGAGAAGCTGGTATTTGCGCTCAACGAACCTGTGCGCGCCAACCAAGCAACGCCGGTTCCAGCAGCACCTGAACCTGCGCCGAGCCGCCGCAGCGCCGCTTTGTTGCCAGTGCACTGGTCGCCCAGCGAAGATCTGCTGCAACTGATGGCACTAAACCACAACATACCTCGGCAGTTTGCCCTGGACCAACTGGAAGATTTCATCTTTTATTGGCGCGAACGCGGCGAAACTTCGCACGCCTGGGAAAACAAATTTCGCCAGCACGTCACCAACAACTGGCGCAGGAAACAGCAAACCGGCGAGTCGGAGTTTCAGGTCAGGCAACCGCTGGCGCTGGACAATCACTGGCGGCCCAGCATGGATGCCATGGAAATCATGGAGCGCGGCGGCATCTCCAGGGACTTTATCGAACAGGCCGTTCCCGAATTCATCCTGTACTGGCGTGAGCGCGGTGCGGCGCCCAAAGAACTGAATTCCAAATTCATTCAGCACATTCGCATTCAATGGGCGCGCTACAGCTCCAGCCTGGAACACAGCACTGAGCCCAAGCGCATTGTCGACCACTGGCAGCCCAGCGATGATGTTTACGATATTCTGCGCATGTCGCATATCGATCTGGACTTCGCACGCAGCCTGTTGCCGGAGTTTATCGTCTACTGGAAAGACTCTAACCAAACGCATACCTCGTGGAACAGCAAGTTTCTGCAACACGCGAAATATCATTGGGCCAAGCGCCACCAACTGCAACAAACGGAAAACAGCCATGGCGGACAGCAGGGATCTCATTCAACAGGTCGCACAAGAGATAGAAGCCTCGAAGACGACCTCAACGACACCAGCTGGGCAAGCTAAGTCGAAAAACCAGGCCACCGAGGGCCACGTAGAGGCCATTAACCAGGTCTTTGCTCTGTTTCGTCTCAATTATCACAACCAGTATTACGCTGCCTATCCGGACGCCAGCCAGATCAGCCAGATCAAAAAGCTGTGGCTGGAATCATTGGCCGATTTTCCGGTAGAGCAAATTCTCAAAGGCGCCAAGCATGCCATCGAGAACAGTGAGTACCTGCCCACCCTGCATCGTATGATCGAGTGCTGCCAGGCAGGCCTGATCGAATTCGGTCTGCCCGCACCCCACGATGCTTATATTGAAGCCTGCCAGGCGCCCTCTCCAAAATCGGCACAGCACTGGAGCCATCCGGCAGTGTATTTGGCTGGACGGGACAGCGACTGGTTTTTCCTTGCCAATAATCAGGAGCGAATCACCTGGCCGGTGTATCGCGAGCACTACCAGCGCTATTGTGCGGCGGTATTAAGGGGAGAGGAGCTGCTGATTCCTGCCCCGGAGGCCATTGAAAAACAGGCTGCGGAGCCACTGTCTAAAGATGAGCAGATGACGGAGTTGAAAAAGCTTCGGGAAGAGTCGGGGCTGTAAGATAACGAGACTTGCTAGTAATCGTCAGAGAATCCTCTGGCTAAATTTTCAAAGCGGGTGTATTGACCGATAAAGGCCAGACGGCAGGAACCGATGGGGCCATTACGCTGCTTGCCGATAATAATTTCAGCCACACCCTTGTCGGGTGAATCCTCGTTGTAGACCTCATCCCGATAGATGAACATGATGACATCGGCATCCTGCTCGATGGCGCCAGACTCACGCAGGTCGGAGTTGACCGGACGCTTGTTGGGGCGCTGCTCCAGGGAGCGGTTGAGCTGTGACAGGGCCACCATAGGACACTCAAATTCCTTGGCGATGGCTTTTAGCGAGCGGGAAATTTCAGAAATTTCAGCAGTACGACCTTCGGAAGAACCCGCCACCTGCATCAGCTGCAGGTAATCGATCATCACCATGCCTAACTCGCCATTATTCTCGCGCACCACCTTACGAACCCGGCTACGCACTTCAGTGGGAGTCAGCGCAGGGGTATCGTCGATATAAAGCGGCACATCGCGCAGCTTGTTTACCGCCGTTGTCAGCTTGGGCCAGTCTTCCTGTTCCAGCTTACCGTTACGAATACGGGTTTGGTCGATACGCCCAATGGAAGACAGCATACGGATAATCAGCTGGTCCGCGGGCATCTCCATAGAAAACACCAGAATCGGCTTCTTCTGCGCCATTACCGCATTTTCCACCAGGTTCATGGCGAAGCTGGTTTTACCCATCGAGGGCCTTCCAGCCACAATCACCAGATCGGATTTCTGCAAACCGGAGGTCATACCATCGAGGTCCTTGAAACCAGTGGTAATGCCAGTGATGTCGCCGCCTGAATTGAACAGCTCGTCGATACGGTCCAGCGCCCGCTTTAGCAGTGGGTTCACCTCCTGCGGGCCGCCAGATTTGGGTCCCTGTTCGCCGATCTGCATGATCAGGCGCTCTGCCTCATCGATCAGATCGGTGGAGGTGCGCCCTTCCGGATTAAAGCCAGAATCAGCTATATCCTGCGCGGCTTCAATCAACTTGCGCAAGCTGGCGCGCTCGCGCACCACTTGAGCGTAAGCTCGAATATTTGATGCACTCGGGGTGTTCTGGGCGAGCTCTGCAAGGTACGGCAGGCCGCCAGCGCCCTCAAGCTCTCCCAGAGCTTCGAGCTTGTCAGCCACAGTGATGACATCTACCGGTTCAGCCGCTTCAGCCAAACGGGAAATTTCTCGGAAAATTGATCGATGCGAAGGTCGATAAAAGTCTGTTGGTGCGACTTCCTCCGCTACCGAGTCCCACGCATCTGCTGACAGCAGCAGCCCGCCCAACACGGATTGCTCTGCCTCCAACGAATGGGGCTGCATCTTAATACGCGCGAGCTCGCCATCAGAGGCACTGGGCATCTCAGAGACATTGGGTGGATAGTCGTGGTCTTCCATGGATCGCTATTTCTTATAGGGCCAGACAGATTAACCAATATTATCGGCTCCGTCATTCTTCAGGCACAAAAAATGCACCGACCACTGAGTGATCGGTGCATCTTCAAGTCCCTGAGTACCCGCCGAGGCGGATACCAAGAGTCTTACTCTGGTACAACCGCCAGGGCGATGATCGCAGTCACGTCACCGTGAACCTGAACGTTGATCTCGTACTCACCCAGTTCGCGCAGTGCACCTTCAGGAAGGCGAACTTCGGACTTGTCGATGGCAACGCCGGCAGCAGTGACCGCGTCGGCGATATCGCGAGTACCGATAGAGCCAAACAGCTTGCCTTCTTCCCCTGCGTTCGCCGGAATAGTCACCAGCTGCATTTCGTTCAGGGTAGCAGCGCGAGCTTCGGCGGCCGCTAGTGAGTCGGCAGCAGCAGCTTCCAACTCAGCGCGACGCGCTTCAAACTTGGCAACTGCATCTTCAGTGGCAGGTACAGCCTTGCCCTGAGGGATCAGGTAGTTACGGCCAAAACCGGCCTTGACGTCAACCTTGTCGCCCAGGCCACCCAGGTTGCTGATGTTCTCCAGCAAAATGACTTCCATCTTACTTTCCTCGTTATGGGGAGCACGCTCCCTCTACTTCAAAATTCGTTAATCGTCTTCGCCGGAGCTGACATCGGTACCGGGCTTGCCGGTCCAGCGCTGGCGAAAATCAAACCAGCTGTCTGCGATAGCAACGAACACCACCATTAGTTTTACCGGATCCAAAAGCAGCCAGGCCAGGTAAAAGCCAATCAGCCATCCTGTACCCTGCCCCTTCGCAAGGACCCTCGCATGAACCAGTGCCAATCCGGCAAAGTTCAGCGGCAATAAAGCAATCACTGCCCAGGTGCGGTATTCCACGCCCAGCCCAGACAGCGCAGCGGCTGCCAGTGCCATTGCCGTGGCGACCGCCGGGGTATAGCGAAGGAGCCTGAACTCACCGCCGAAACCACCCGGGTTGTATAACGCTGCCTGCCAATAGCGTGCCAAAAGCAAGCACAGTATCGACATTGTCCCGGTACCCGCTCCCAACATACCGGCTATTTGCACGGCGGTGGGACGCGGCAGTTGCACGGCGTCTCCTCCCTGGGATAGTTGCTGCTCCAAATTGGCAAGAAAATCGCCAAACAGAGTTACCATCTGCTCCAGATAGGGGCCACCAAAGGCCACCAGCGCCAAGCCACTCAGGGCACCGACCGCGATGCCGGTCAACACCGACAACGACAAGCTCACCGTGGTTCGCAACACCATTGCCAGCGCGGTCGTTCCCACAATCAGAGCGAGTGGACCGCTGTCGCCAACGGCATACAGCAAGACCCCGGAGGGCAGCAGAGCCCACAACAATAACTGGGCTCCATTCCCCACGCCTTTACGCAGGGTGATCAGTGCAATAACCGCAGCACTAATCCAACAAAACAAAATACTTCCGGACCCACCTACGGCAAGTAGTAGGGCCTGAAAGCGCCCGCGCATGGCAAATTCAGCAATCGCCTTCATTCAGGCCTCACTGCTTGCGACACGGGTCAGGACTCTTACTGGTGCGAATCCGTGTAAGGCAGCAGAGCCAGGAAACGCGCGCGCTTCACTGCAGTAGCCAGCTGACGCTGATACTTTGCTTTGGTACCTGTAATACGGCTAGGTACAATCTTGCCGGTTTCGGAAACGTAGGCTTTCAGGGTCTCAAGATCCTTGTAATCGATCTCTTTGACGCCTTCGGCGGTGAACTTGCAGAACTTACGGCGACGGAAAAAACGGGCCATGGTATTACTCCTCTATTACTCTTCGGAGGCGGCTTCAGGAGCCGGCTCTGCTGCTGTTTCTTCTTCAGCGGGCATTTCCTCGGCGACGGGCGCCTCGGCAGCTTTACGCTCTTCGTAACGGGTCTTGCGCTCGCGGGACTCTTTCTCTGCCTTCATGATGAAGGACTCATCAGTGACAGACTCGTCGCGACGGATCACCAGATTACGGATCACAGCATCGTTGAAACGGAAGGTAGTGGTCAGTTCGTCCAGCGCTTCATTGGAAGCTTCCACATTCATCAGCACGTAATGTGCCTTGTGGATTTTGTTGATGGGGTATGCCAGTTGACGGCGGCCCCAATCTTCCAGGCGATGAACACTGCCGCCATCCTTCTGGATAGTGGCGGAGTAGCGCTCGATCATGCCAGGCACTTGCTCAGACTGGTCCGGATGGACCATAAATACGATTTCGTAATGACGCATATAGCAGCTCCTTACGGGTTAATGCTGACCGTCACTTCAAAGAAGGCGATGCAGCAAGGAGGATCGGCAGCTCATAGCCACCGGGCAAATTTTGAGGCGCGGATTGTATATAGTTTGAACAGGCCGCGCAAGGGGCAGAATCAGGACTTATCCGCGCTGCCTGATCACCTCAAACAGGCAGACGCCAGTTGCCACCGAAACATTGAGGCTGCTGACTGATCCTGCCATGGGTAATTTGATCAAAAAATCACAGTGCTCGCGTGTTAAGCGCCGCAGTCCTGCGCCTTCAGCGCCCATAACCAGCGCCATGGAACCTGTTAAGTCATTGTCATATATAGATTTTTCGGCCTCACCAGCGGCGCCGAATATCCATACCTGGCGCTCCTTTAAGGCATCCAGAGTGCGAGAAATATTGGTTACCCGCACGAACGGCACGATTTCGCCAGCGCCGCAGGCCACCTTGCGAACCGTGGGCGAAAGATCAGCCGATTTATCTTTGGGCACGACGACGGCATCAACACCGGCCGCGTCGGCACTGCGAAGGCACGCTCCGAGGTTGTGAGGGTCGGTGACTCCGTCTAAAACCAGAATCAACACGGGGCTATCTTTTTCATCAACCATGCGCAGCAGGTCGGACTCTTGCCACAGGTTGGCCTGCTGTGTATCTCCGTGGACGGGGTCACTCAGGGTTTCAGCTACCACCCCCTGATGGCGGCCTTTCACCATGTCATCGAGGTCTTTACGCGACTCCCTCGCCATGGGTACACCCTGGTTCTGGGCCAATTCCAACAGCGAGGCAATGCGCTTGTCCTCACGCCCCTGCTGCACCCATAGGCGCTGCACGGACTTGGGGTTTTGGCGCAGCAGGCTATCAACTGCATGGATTCCGTATATGTATTGCATAGTTATATAACGATCATCTGAGGGGCTAGTAACGCTTTCTCAATCCAGTCTTACCCTTGGATTTCTTCTTACCCGGTGCGGCTGTCTTCTTTTTGCGCGAACCGGATGGCTTCTTCCCGCCTTTCTTGGTGTGATGTTTTTGGGGCTTGTCACCACCGGAGCCGCCCTTGGCCTTTTGCGGCGGCTTGGAATCCAGCAACTCCAGGTCGATTTTGCGGTCATCCAGGTCCACTCGCGCTACCTGCACCCGCACCTTGCCTCCCAGCTGGAAACTGCGGCCGCTGCGCTCACCAGTGAGACGTTGCCTGGCGGCGTCAAAATTATAGTAGTCGCCAGGAAGCGCAGTGATATGCACAAGGCCTTCGATATAAATGTCGACCAGCTCCACGAACAGACCAAAACTGGTGACCGCGGCAATGACCCCATCGAATTCGTCACCGACATGATCTTGCAGATACTCGCACTTAAGCCAGGCGTTGACCTCACGAGTGGCATCATCGGCTCGACGCTCCGCCATGGAACTATGCTCACCAAGTACTACCATCGCAGCGACGTCATAGGGAAAAATGCGCTTAGTGGGGATGGGCTCTGCACCCTTTATCCTATGCACAGATATCGCCTTGTCGGTTGACCGGATTCGGTGACGGATACCGCGGTGCACCAGCAGGTCGGGATAGCGGCGGATAGGAGAAGTGAAATGGGCATAAGCGTCGTAATGCAGACCAAAGTGACCATTGTTTTCGGGCTGATACACCGCTTGGCTTAGCGAGCGAAGCAACATTGTCTGAATCACGTGAGCGTCGTCCCGGTCCTTCACCTCAGCCAGCAGCTCCTGATAATGCACCGGTGTTGGCTTCACCCCGCCAGCAAGACTGAGGCCTAACTCACCGAGAAACTTACGCAAGTTCTCCAGCTTTTCTTCATTCGGTCCCTCGTGCACGCGATACAGCATGGGAACTTCGTTGGCTTCGAAGAAGCCCGCTGCCGCTACGTTAGCGCACAACATACATTCTTCAATCAGCTTGTGAGCGTCGTTGCGCACCACCGGCACAATAGCGTCGATTTTCTTTTGGTCGTCGAAGATGATCCTGGTTTCTACCGTTTCAAAGTCGATTGCACCGCGCACATCACGTGCACCGCGCAGAGCTTTGTACAGGTCATGCAAACGCCGCAGATCAGACTCACGACCTGCATCCACATCAGGGTGATTGCCATTTTCCAATACGGCGCCTACCTGAGTGTAGGTGAGTCGGGCATGGGAATGAATGACCGACTCGTAAAACTGGTACTTTCCCAGCGCTCCGGCTTTGCTGATTTCCATCTCGCAGACCATCGCCAAACGGTCGACCGCGGGCTTGAGTGAACAGAGCCCATTCGACAAGGCCTCAGGCAACATTGGCACCACACGCTCGGGAAAATACACTGAGGTGGCGCGCTTACTGGCTTCCTCATCGAGCGCAGAACCGGGCCGCACGTAGTGACAAACATCAGCAATTGCCACCCAAAGTCGCCAGCCACCGCCGCTGGCGGTCTCGCAGTAGACCGCATCATCAAAATCGCGGGCATCTTCGCCGTCAATAGTCACGAAGGCAAGATGACGCAAGTCCATACGATTCAACTTGTCTTGCTCTGCGGGTTCTTCAGCAAGAGCCCCAGCCTCTGCTAACACGTCTTCTGGCCACTCCCAGGGAATATCATGGGATCGAATAGCCACGTCGATTTCCAGGCCAGGATCCATATGATCGCCCAAAATCTCGGAGATTCGCGCCTTGGCACCCAGTTTTCGCGTGGGATAATCGGTGATTTCAGCGCTAACAATCTGGCCGTTCTTGGCACCATTTTTTTCTTTGGGGGGAATCAGGAACTGATTGGTAAGGCGGCCGTTATCGGGAATGACAAAGCCGATACCGCTCTCTTCTTGGTAGCGACCGACCACGGTTGTCACACCGCGTTTAAGTACTTCAATAATCTTGCCCTCTGGACGACCGCGTCGATCCTCGCCGGTAATGAGAATCAGGACCTCATCACCGTCAAATACAAAGTTCATCTGGCGAGAGCTCAGGTAGATGTCGTCGCCCTCTCCCAAGGGCATGGCAAAGCCATAGCCATCGCGGTGCCCCTGTACCTTGCAGTGCACCAGGTTCATTTTATCCACCAGACCATAGGCGCCCTTGCGGTCCGACATCACCTGTCCATCCCGCTCCATCGCCCGCAGGCGCTTGCGCAGTGCGTCTATAGGCTCTGGTGCTGTCAGGTGGAGCTGTTTACAGAGCTGCTTGTGGTTCAGCGGCTTTTTCGCCGCCTGCAGCACCTCGAGAATAATCTCGCGGCTGGGGATCGGATTTTCGTATTTGGCGGCCTCACGTTCTGCGTGAGGGTCGGCAATTTTGCCTTTTTTGGCCATATTATTGGGGGCCTGCATTAGAGTCTTGGGAGGTAAGCGGCCTTTGTCAGCCACCCGTTGACGGGTGTCCAAAAAAGCCAATATAAAGCTGGGCTTTTAAGCACTAACCGCCCGGATGTCTGTATTATACGCGAGGATTGACAAAGCCGCGCGGTAAAAGTACAGTGCGCGCCCTCAGGTATTCCCGCTGTTTCTCGCGGCTATACCTTGAAGCCCAGGTGGTGAAATTGGTAGACACGCTAGCTTCAGGTGCTAGTGCTCGCAAGGGCGTGGAGGTTCAAGTCCTCTTCTGGGCACCATATTAAGGAACCGAGTCAGTCGACTCGGTTTTTTTATAGCTAAATTTCATACCACCCTCACATCCCGGTCCCCTAGGAATCTTAAAAACCAAAGAGACGCAGGGCGCTAACACCAAACATGAATGGCTTAGTCCACAAAATGCGCAAATGTCCGTTTAATGTTTACAGAAAATAGTGACATCCTCTCAAACTGTGCTTTAGTTATTACTTCGCAATGACCCCCGGTTAAAAGATTTAAATGAAAGAAGAATCCAAGCACTTTGCTATCAGCATTCGTATGACTGTGGTCGCCGTGTTCATGCTGGCCACGGCCCTCACCGCCGCACTGGCTATCGGACTGCAATATCACTTTGGCCAGGAACTGGCTTCCGAGGCGGCAACCAAGCTTTATACGACGGCCTCTTCCGGGATAGTGACCAAATGGGACGCGATCGGTGACCAGAACTCAACCGTTATCTCGCTGCTCTCAGACAATCCAAATATGACCAACCGAGATGAGGTAGATAAGCACCTCGCAACGTTCGCCAGTGTTATGCAGCGCAATCCTCTCTACTACGGTATGTATCTGGGTTACGCTGACGGCAGCTTCTACGAACTGATCAACCTCGACGCAAGCAAATCGGCCCGCAAGTCACTCCGGGCCACCCACAGCGACAAGTGGGTGGTGATCAGCATTGATGGCTCCGCCACCGAAAAACACCGGCACTTTGAATATCTGGACGATTCGTTCAACACCAGAATTGTCAGAAGCGAGGCCACCGATTTTCTGGCAACCGAGAGGGCCTGGTATACCGAGGCTCTAAAGACAGACTCAGCCTATGTTTCACCACCTTATCTGTTCGCCCAGCTAGGTGTGCCCGGCAGAACCTTGTCCAAGCGAATCGCGGACACCGATTCAGTAATCGGTATCGATATGACGCTGGATACCCTCTCCGCTTTCCTCAGGGATCAGGATATTTCAGATGAGTCAGAAATATTCATCTACAAAGCAGATGGACAAATTATCGCCTCGAATAAGGCATCCGAGGAAGCGGCATCTTTTGAGGTGCCTCAGCTATTGCTCACTGAACAGGAACAAGCCTATATCGCCTCGCTGCCGCCCCTGGTAGTTTCGAACGAAGCAAACTGGCCTCCCATCGACTACACCCTGCTGGGCAAACCGCAGGGCTACTCTATCGATGTTATGCGCATGATCGCCAAAATGATTGGTTTGGAAATCACTTTTGTGCAAGGCCTTACATGGACGGATCTGGTCGCCCAGTTCAAGGCCGGGAAAATAGATTTATTACACTCGGTGCGCCTGAGTGAAGAAAACGCCCAGTGGGGACAGCCTACTAACAGCTACACCAGGCTTCCCTGGACTCTGGTCACCAAAGAAGGGTCGCCCGCCATTAGCAGCCTGGACGAATTAGCGGGGCGCAAATTGGCTATCCCCTCCAGCTGGTCGGTTGTACCGGTGGTGGAAGAGCGTTTTCCAGACGTGGAGATTGTCGCGACCAGGAATACGCTTGAAGGCATCGAACGTGTGCAGGACGGCAGTGTCGATGCTGCTATGGACAACGAGATGATCCTGCGGTACCTGGAAAAGCATTATTTCCTCACTGGCATTCAATACGGTATCGATATAGACCTGGGAACCGGAGATGTGCCAGAAAACCTGCATATTCTGGTTAAAGAAGGCAATCCACAGCTGGTCGACATTATTGATAAAGCGATCGCAGCTTTAGGCCCTGAGCAAAAGAAATACCTCAACAGTCAATGGCTGAATTACGAGACCGGCAAAGCTGCCAGTGAAAATATGGCAGTTCCTTCTGATGACTTCATTCAAGCGGCCAACGACGAAGCGAAGCAGAAGAGACTGCTGCCAATCGAAATCGATGGCCGCGAGTATTACGCCTATGCCGCTAACCTGTCCGCCTTCGTCCAGGGCTCGCTATCACTGGGAATGTTGGTCCCCAGAGAAGCGGTCATCGATCCCTTTATGGACAAGGTAAAGTTGTCCAGCGCGCTTACTGCAGGGTTTCTGCTGCTTCTGATTGCACTGTCCTGGGCCTTCGCCACCCCCATTGTGCGCCCGATCAGGCAGTTAGCACTTGAGAACGACAAGATCAGTCTGCGTCAGTACGACGACGTGCAGCAAGTGCCGTCCAATATCAAGGAAATTTACCAGCTGTCAGAGTCCATGGTGGAGATGGTGGCGGCTATCAAGGCCCATGAAATAGCGCAGCGTGACTTGATGGATGCTTTCATTCAGTTGATTGCGCAAGCTATTGATGACAAATCTGCCTATACAGGAGGCCACTGCGAGCGCGTACCCGAGCTCGCACTTATGCTCGCTGAAAGGGCATCTGCAAGCTCCGATGGTCCTTTCCATGCATTCACCCTGGGCAATGAAGACCAATGGCGGGAATACAGAATAGCCGCCTGGCTACACGACTGTGGCAAAATCACTACGCCAGAGCACATCGTCGATAAAGGCAGCAAACTGGAAACGATTTACAATCGAATCCACGAAGTGCGCATGCGTTTTGAGACGCTGTGGCGAGATGCAGAAATCGACTTCCTCAAGGAGTTCATTGAGCATCCTGAAAAAGAGCAAGCGCTGCAAGAGCAGCTGGCCAGCCAACGCGAAAGACTGCAGGATGACTATGCTTTCATTGCCGAGTGTAACGTGGGTGGCGAGTTCCTGGACCCAGAAAAACAGGAGAGGCTTCAGTCTATCGCCGACCTAACCTGGCAACGGCACTTTGATGATCGTATGGGTCTGTCTCCGGTCGAAGAACTCAGTACGCCGCCCAATGAAACTGCCGATTTACCCGCGACAGAACACCTGTTACAGGATCGCCCCGAGCACCTGATTAAGCGCACCCGATCTACCGATTATCCGGCCGAGTTCAATATCAATATGGACATACCGGAAAATCTTTATAACCTGGGCGAGATTTATAACTTGTCTATCTCCCGAGGCACACTGACTGCGGAAGACCGGTTCAAAATCAACGAGCACATGATTAGCACCATCAAAATGCTAGAAAGCCTGCCTTTCCCTGACGAGTTGAAAAACGTGCCACGTTACGCATCCACTCACCACGAAACGATGCGTGGCTCTGGCTATCCGAGGAAACTCCCGGGAGAACAACTCAGCATTCCCGAGCGGATACTGGCGGTCTCCGACGTCTTCGAAGCGCTCACTGCCTCGGACCGGCCCTATAAAAAAGCCAAACCCATCAGTATTGCCATCGATATCCTGCATAAAATGGTACTCGATGAACATCTGGATAAGGACTGCTTTGAGCTATTTATTCGCGATGAGGTTTATCTGCAATACGCCGAGCGCTTCCTGCCAGCGTCACAGATCGATAACGTGGATGTCAGCAAATATCTGAACGTAGCATAAGCAACTCAGGCCTGGGCAGAACCGGCTCAGGCCTTGAGTTCAATATCTGGAAAGCGTTTGCGCATAGCAGCGCGGATGCCGTCCTTCCAGCCATACTCGCAGGCACCGGCAAGCTCCATGCGTTTATTGCTGTCCAGAATTTTCATCTGCCACATCGCATTGTCACCACTGTTCATCGTCAACTTCAGTCCAGTAATCTCTTCAATATAAGCGGCCATCGCTTCCACTGAAACAGGATCATCACCCCCCAGGTTCACCACCGGAGCCGGCACTGCTGCATGGGCCAGCAAACCCTGAACCTGCTGCGTAATATCATCCTGGTAGATGGGCGAGCAATAACTCTCACTATCGGCCTTGCGCTGGTATGGCCAACCGTTTTTCATGAAATCTACCAACACCATAGGCACGCCGCCGTGTCCGTGTTCACCGTAAGCCACATCAAGGCGAGCAATAATAGTAGGCAGGTTCAGGGACAGGGCCTGATAGCGCACCACAGCCTCCGTGGCGAGCTTGCTCATGGCGTAATGATGCGAATAGTGAGAGAAACCCCCGAGCACGGCATCCTCTGCAATAACCGCCAGCGGGTCAGGGTTATCCCGGTAAATGGAAGATGAGGACATGTGAAAGAAGCCCTTTACGTCCTGATAGCGCTGCATTAAGAAGCCAGTGCCCTCGGCATTAAGCATGCCTTCATCGGACGTTTTGGGATCGGTATTACAGCCACAGTGAATCACGTAGTCCACATCTGGCAAGTGTGCGAGATCTGCATCGCCAATGGTAAAGGTCGCCGTCTTAATGCCCTGAGCTTCCAGTTCACCCCTGGCATCCGGATTACTAAAGCGAGCCGCTGCCCACACTTGGTTGTTCTTCACCAGGCTTTCTGCGATCGGCCTGGCGACTTGACCGGTTGCACCGGTGATTAGAATGCGTTGGTTCTCAAGCATGCTGTTATGACTCTTTTTCAAAAACCGAACCGCAATGTAACTGAATACGAATGCGGCAACCATCGCACCTGTGCAAATCCGGGATGGCATGATAAACCCATCCGCAACAAATGCTGGGATGCCGCCATGGGCGCTCAACGCTGGTCGGGGTTAGTGATTTCCTATACTTGATTTTCGGGGCCTGTCGACGCACCCTATCAGCCTTACGGTTAAAGGCTGCACCCCATGGACCTCAATCAAGTTGTTACCCTCTCACCTGATGTTATCTCCCAGGAAGTTTCTGGCGAAACCGTACTGCTGGACCTCAATAGCGAACATTACTTTGGACTGGACGAAGTGGGCACCCGTATCTGGCAACTGATCGATTCCTCCGGCAATCTACAGGAGATATACGACACTATGCTGAGCGAGTATGAGGTGGAGGCCGACCAATTACTGGAGGATATGACGCAACTTTTAGGTGATATCGAGAAAGCAGGACTGGTTGCGTTAAAGGCCGCCAGCTAACAAAACCTAACTCCAACTCACGCGAACTCATACCCCGGTGGTTAATCGACATTTCATGCCGTGATACCATCGTCACAGCCCTGATCGTTCATTCCTGGAGAGAAATTTATGTCCGGCACTATCTTCTGGCTCGCGCTGCTGGCGCTGGTGATTTACATCGTCAGCATCTACAACAGGCTGGTCACGCTCAAAAATCGCTTCAAAAATGCATTTGCCCAAATCGAGGTACAGCTGAAGCGTCGCTATGACTTGATTCCCAACCTGGTAGAAACCGCCAAGGGCTATATGGACCACGAGCGAGAAACTCTGGATGCCGTTATTACCGCGCGCAACGACGCGGCAACGGTTCTCAAAGCGCTTGAGGGCAGCAATCTTGGCGGTGGCGACATTGCCAAACTCGCCGGAGCAGAGACAGCGCTGCAGGGGGCTCTGGGTAAACTGAATGTGACCATGGAAGCTTACCCTGATCTTAAAGCCAGTGAGAACATGCAGCAGTTGTCGGAAGAACTAACCACTACCGAAAATCGTATCGCGTTTGCCCGGCAGGGATACAACGATGCGGTAATGGACTTCAATACCTACCGCCAGAGTTTCCCGCCGGTATTCTTCGCCGCTAAATTTGGGCATCCAGAAGACGCTGGTCTACTGGAATTTGAGGACTCTGCGGAAATTCAGGCGGCGCCCAAGGTGCAGTTTTAGTTCAATCGGGCATTACGGTGAAACACCTGTACTGTCACCACTGGTTCACTCTAATCCGTCGCTCGCAACAATAACGGGGTAAGCCTGAGTGAACTTCTTCCAACAACAAGATGTCGCCCGGCGCAATTCGCGTTTACTGGTGCTGCTCTTCAGCCTGGCCGTGCTGGGGCTTATCTTGCTGACCAACGCCGCCGTAGCCGCTTTCCTTTATTTCGGTGACGACTACAGCATTTATAGCGGCAGCCGCAGCGGCGTATCAGGCTTTGTTTCCTATTTCAGCTGGGAGCGCTTTGGCGGCATTGGTTTGGCCATCACTGCAACCGTGACGCTGGTAGTAATGGTGAAGTGGATTCAGCTATCGACTGGCGGCAAAGTGGTGGCGGAAAGCATGGGAGGCATTCGCATTCTTCCACAGACTCGCAACCAAGCGGAGCGGCGGTGTCTCAATGTCGTAGAGGAGATGGCGCTGGCAGCCAATATGCCGGTGCCCCCGGTATATGTGATGAATCACGAGAGAGGAATCAACGCTTTTGCCGCAGGCATTGTGCCGGCAGATGCGGTGGTAGCGGTCACCCGAGGGACCATAGATCACCTCAAGCGCCATGAGCTACAGGGCGTAATCGCCCATGAATTCAGCCATATACTCAACGGAGATATGCGCCTTAACATCCGTCTGGCAGCGATGCTCAAGGGGATCACCTTCATCGGCGATGTGGGCCATATCCTGCTGCGCAGCAATAATCGGGTGCGCACTGGCCGCAGCGGCAAGAATGACGCGGCACTGCCCATGCTGGGGCTGGCGCTGTGGATACTGGGCTGGCTGGGCGGCCTGGCTGCCGGGTTTATCAAGGCAGCCATCAGCCGTCAAAAAGAATACCTCGCAGATGCGGGCGCGGTTCAGTTTACTCGCGACTCAGGTGGCATTGCTGATGCGCTTAAGGTCATTGGCGGATACATACCCGGCTCCCTGGTGCATGCGGCGCGAGCTGCGGAGATGTCACACATATTTTTTGGCCAGATAGAACACCACTTGTGGCAGCTGTTTAGTACCCACCCCTCGCTACAGGAACGCATTCGTCGGCTGGATGCGCGCTGGGACGGTCAGTACATTCAGCGCCAACCAAAGCACTATCCCAATCCCACAATCGAGCCCAGTGACGTCGCCGGCACGAAAAGGGCTGCGCTGGTTGCCGCCGCCATGGCCTCCGTTGCTTCGTCTGCCGGGACCCAGCAGGCTTTGCCAGACGCCGACTTCGCCGAAGAGACCGTGGATTTCGAGGCTGAAACGGCTGAGCAGGCACAAATTCCCTTAGCACTGGTGCGGCACAGCCACGAACCATTGGGTGCCCATGCCCTGACCTGTGCCCTGTTAATGAATGTGCACGAGGACGTTTATCCGCTGCAGATAGATGTGTTGCAGCAAAGTAAAACTCGCGGGCTTGCGGTGCTCACCCATACTCTGTTTCCCGCGGTAGCAGAACTGGGCGCGCCCAAACGTCTGCCACTGCTGGAATTGTGCCTGCCCGCGCTCAAGTCAATCTCACTCAAACAGTACAGAAGCCTGAAAACCACGCTGCTCCAACTTATTCAGGCGGACGCTCGCACCGAACTGCATGAATGGTGCCTGTACCAACTGGTACGTCACTATCTGGACCCTGAATTTATTCAGGTAAAACCCAGTCGCGCTCGGCATCGGAGCTTAAGCAAGGTACAGCCACATCTGCGAGTCACACTCTCGGTACTGGCGCATGAAGGCGGCGGCGACACTGCAACAGTGTTTCAGATGGGAACCCGGGAGTTGGGCCTGGACAGCCTGCAACTGCTGCCCCGTGACCAATGCAGTGTGTCTGCTTTTAGCAAGTCAGTGCACGAACTGGCAGATTGCTACCCCTTACTGAAGCCACGCGTTCTGAAGGCCATGACGCTCGCCGCCGGGGAAGATGGGCAGCTGAGCCCTGAAGAAAAAGAGATCATTGCGGCAATGGCCGCTGTGATGGATTGCCCCTCACCGGAGTTGCTGTAGATCATTTGGACACCGCAGGCCCGACCCCTTCATCAAATTCAGCCAACCACTTCCCAATAAAAAATCCTGTGCTAGTCTAAAAAGTACGCCGCGCCGATTGCGGCTACAACTGACAAGTTTCTATACACCACGACAAGGACGTTATGGCTATGGAACACGTAATTCCCCTCGGCAGTGGGGAGTCTCACTGCTGCATGCGCTCGGAACAGCCGGGCACCCATCATCGCTATCGCACTACCGATCGCGTTCTTCAAATTCTGCTCAACGACGATCTGTCACGGGTGAGGGCTGACTCCATTGCCGAGAGCATGGGTATTAGTCCCACAACGTTGCGGCGACGATTACGCGCCGATCATACCCACTACCAGTTCCTGCTGGACCGGGCACGACAGTATCGCTGCGAGCAACAGCTGCGCAACCTTTGGCTGCCCGGAAAATGCCTGGCCGACCAGCTTGGGTATTTAGAGGTAAACAGTTTCTACAGAGCATTCAGGCGCTGGACAGGGCTGAACTACAGCGAATACAAAGACCGATATTACAGTTAGCATTCATGGACTAAAAGACCCGCGGCCGCTAAAGCCAATCGGTGCCGAAAAGGCAGCCTAGCTAACCACGCTGAGCCCTTTATAGTTACCAATCATGACCTTGTTTCGGCCGCCTTCTTTACCATGGTAAAGCGCGGTATCGGCACGAGCAATACAGGTATCGAGGGACTCGCCTCTGCGGAAGCTGGCGATACCGAATGTCATGGTGATTTTCAAACGCTGGTTGTCGAATTCGAACACGTTTTCAGCAATCGATTCGCGCAACTTCTCGGCCAGGTTGGCAGCGCCCTCAGTTTCAGTTTCCGGCAACAGCAGGATAAATTCTTCGCCGCCCCAGCGAGCAATCCGGTCCACGTCGCGGGTACGCTCCTCGAGGATGCTGGCCATTCGTTTGAGCACGTGGTCACCGCAAACATGACCATGACGGTCATTGAAGCTTTTGAAGTTATCGACATCCGTCAACACCAGGGAGAAACTTTTGCCCGAACGGAACATACGGCGAATTTCGGTCTCTGCTTCTTCGGTAAAGCCGCGACGATTTAACAGACCAGTGAGGTGGTCTACTCTGGCTGCCTCAGCCAATCGCCTGTTGGCCGCGCTGAGGTCCGCCGTGCGCTCTGCCACCTCCGACTCAAGTTTGGAATACATGGCCGTAAATCTATTGGCCATTGACACCGCCATGGCCAGTAAAATGGCGACGAAGCCCAGTGGTGCCAACCTCACGGAATCCAGATACACCAAGTCAATCAGTAAATCATTGATGGCGGTCGCAAGAAAGATGATCGCCCCCAGTAATACCGTTTTTGCTTCGGGGTTGCCGACCCGCACCTGGCCAACCATCACCCAGAGGGCTATAGCAATAGCCGGCAACGTCCATAGCTGCCACCAACTCAGAGTCTGATAGTGAATAATGTCTCCGGGTACAACGACCACTAGCATAGACACGAGCACGAAACTGACCTGATAAGCCCTGAGCAGCGGACCAATCGGCAAACGCAGCAAAGACCAAAGCATTTGTATAGCCAGCGCGGGAAAGATATAGATAGCGCCCAGTTCTATTTTCTTCATAGCGATAAATGAAATATCAAACAAATACTTCCATTGGGTGAGCATCAATCCATAAATCCCAATATTCAACGCCATTAAGCCAAACCAGAGGTAAGTACTAAGCTTGCGGTTTCGCCCATAGAGATAAAGGTAGTAGCAGCCAAACCCAAGAATAAGTGCACAAAATAGCAACCCCGGCACCTCACTCACCATGCCTTCGAGCACCAGTTCACGATATTGACCCAGCATGTAAACACCGGAAATGGGGCCTCCACTCCAGGCCTTTACCAGTGCCTCATCACCACCCCATACGCGCAGAGCGAGTATCAGGACATTGTCTTTACTGATGGCAGAAGTGGGAATAGCAAAAACGCGCTCCCGGTCGTAGATCACTTCACTGAGCGGCGGCAAACTACCCACGCCGCCCACCAGCTTGCCGCCCGCATAAAGCTCATAAGCGCTGAGCACTTTGCCAATTCGAACAGCCAACTGCGAGATCTGGCTCTCTCGTACCAGCTCAGGGTCCAACCGCAGGCTAAGACGGTACCAGGCCATTTGCCCGGATTCAGGAAAACCACCACTAGGCCATCGATCGGGCACTGCCATACTGGACCAGCTGGAGTCGTCCACTGCCGGTGTGGCCCAAGCGATATTATCACCGGGCTTGAAGCGCCATTGACCGCGCAGGGAAATGCCCTCACGGAGGTTTTCCCCAGTTATAAAAGGCAGTCCGTCGGTTGTCGAAGCTGCCTGTGTCAGCGACCCAGCCAACAGCAGGCAAAAGAGCCCCGTGGCGAGCAAAAACGCCTTGCTGATCAGCCTTATTGGATGCTGTTGAGCCATAGTTTTACTGGCATTACCGTTTTATATTTATCGTAATTATAAAGAGACATTGGCGCTAAAAGCGACTGAGTCACCTAAACCTTGAAGCAGATCACAGAAAAAAGACCAACTAGAGCCAACCCTGGGCTCGATAGTAGAGAAAACCGACATATTCCTTGATGGCGGCGGTGCTACGCCATAAATCGTCCGCTGTCGGCAGCCAGCGCGGCACTGCGGGGATACCCACGAGTCGCTGGTAGTCAGTGGGGGCGGGAATCACCTCAAAGCCCTGACGTTCAAATAGCGGAACAGCCCGTGACATATGATATGCAGACGTTACCAGCAAAATCCTGCGTACGTCCCTGCCCTGCAAAATCAGCGCCGAATAGCGGGCGTTTTGCTGGGTATCCAGACTCTGGCGTTCCATCAACAACGCACGATCGGGCAATCCCATCAATACCATGTAATCGCGCAATTGCTCCGCCTCTGAGCGGCTGCCAGTGGTGGACCCGCCGGACAGTAATACCAGCGGTGCCTTCTTTGCTTTGTACAGGGACACGGCGTGAGTAAGCCTGTCTGCCGCCGCATTAAGGTCCGCCATGCTACTCCAATAGGTATCGCCGCGAGTGGCGCCACCCAGAACTACAATCGCATCGGCTTTAGGTACAACTGACATCGCCTTGGGCCTGAAATCATCCTCCAGGCTGGCCATCAAAAAGTCGGCTACAAGCGCAGTGGAGCAGGCATAAAGCCATACCATCGAAATCCCAAGCAAAGAGGCTGATGTTCGTCGCCAGGGCCACAGTAGCAGCGCCATGAGCGCTAACAGGAGTGACAGGCTTAGTGGATAGACCAGCAGCGACAACAACTTGGTAAGCGAAAAAGAAATAGTGGGGCTCCTGTATACTCAGGCGACTCTTAATAATACCAAGCTAAAGGAACTACACCATGCAATACGTTGCGATTGTTACGATTCTTCTAATCATTCAATACATGGCCTATATGATGTTCTGCGGCTTCGCACGCGGCAAAGACACCGTTGTTGCCCCCGCCACTAGCGGTGATGAGCGCTTCGAGAGAGCGTTTCGGGTGCAGATGAATACTCTGGAGCAGTTGATGGTGACACTGCCAAGCATGTGGATTTGCGCGTATTTTTTCAGCCCGCTGTGGGCCGCTGGATTGGGTGTGGTGTTTATGGTGGGAAGATTGCTATACCGTCAGGCGTACATGAAAGACCCTGCAACCCGCGGCACCGGCATGATGATCGGGTTTGTGGCAAATATAGGGTTAATCGTTTTGTCCCTTTGGGGCGCCATTGGGCAGATTTAATTGCCGTAACCTTCGGGGTTTGCCTCCTGCCAGCGCCAGGTATCGACACACATTTGCTCCAGGCTGCGGGTAGCCCGCCAACCCAGTAAAGACTCGGCCGTTGCCGGGTCTGCCCAACACTCGGCGATATCCCCTGCCCTGCGATCAACCAGCTCATAGGGTATGTTCTTCCCGCTCGCCTGTTCAAATGCACTAATCATATCCAGCACGGAAGCGCCGACGCCAGTGCCGAGGTTAACCGTTAGTACGCCGGCGTTATCCAGCACGTATTCCAGTGCCGCCACATGACCCTCGGCCAGATCCACGACGTGAATGTAGTCGCGCACGCCGGTACCGTCGGGAGTCGGATAGTCGCTACCAAAAACTGATAACTTGTCTCGTCGGCCTACCGCCACCTGGGCCACAAAGGGCATCAGATTGTTGGGCCAGCCCTGAGGGTCCTCTCCTATACGACCGCTGGCATGAGCACCAACCGGATTAAAGTAACGCAAGCGGCCGATACTCCAGTTAGGGCGAGCCTGACCCCAGTCCGCCAGAATTTCCTCAACCATCAGTTTGGAGCGTCCATAGGGGTTGGTGGCAGAGGTGGGAAAACTTTCCTTAATCGGCACAGATGCCGGATCACCGTAAACCGTCGCGGAAGAGGAAAATATAAACTTATCGACCCCGGCGCGTTCCATAGCCGCCAACAGCACCAAAGTGCCATTGACGTTGTTGTCGTAATACTCCAGTGGCTTTTCGACCGACTCACCTACCGCCTTTAAGCCGGCAAAATGCATGACCGCGGCGATGTCGTGGCTTGCAAATAATTGATCTAGCCCAACGGCATCACGAATATCGCATTGCACCAGAGGCACCGGCATCCCCGTGAGCTCTTCTACACGAGCAACTGCTTCGGCGCTGGCATTGCAGAGGTTATCCAGGACCACCACCGAATAACCCGCCTCGGCCAGGCACACACAGGCGTGTGTGCCGATATAACCGGCACCACCGGTGACCAGAATAGAGTGGGTCATAACAAACTCAGATAAATCACGAAGATTTATTGTAACCCGCTGTGGTGACGAGTGGCTAACTGACTGACTGATATGCAATCCAGGCACCGAATCAAAATTTGGTACTGATTATGTCTCATTGGGCTTGCGCTCAAACCTTTATCCACACGCTGTCAGATGCCCCAGAAACGGTTAGTATGCTGCTTGAGCTATTGATAAGCTTTGCTTGTTTCACAGCCTTTGGGGTGAGAACGAAAGAAACACACGATGCACTTCGCCATTATTGCCCTCATATCTGTCGTCGTCGCCAGGATTAGTATTAGTTTGGGGGCACGACTGGGCCTGGTCGATCACCCAGATGCCAGAAAGCAGCACTCGGGCACTGTCGCCCTGACCGGCGGTGTTTTCATTTTTTTGACCATCCTGCTAGGGACACTTTTCCTCGGCATTGAACCCTACACAGCGGAGATGATGGTTATAGCGATCGCTGTATTTTTAGTGGGTGTATTTGACGATTTTCAACAGATTCATGCCGGCCTGCGCTTACTTATCCAATATGTTGCGGGAGCACTGCTAGCGACTTATGGCGGCATTGCCATTGATAACGTCGGGAACCTATTGGCCTTCGGCGACATATACCTGCTATTACTTACCGTTCCGCTGACGGCGTTATCTGTGGCAGGACTCTCTAACGCATACAACATGATCGATGGCATTGATGGATTGGCAGCATCGACTATTGCCTTACCCCTCCTTGCTCTGTATTGCCTCGCCATTGACAACAGACATCCTGAGGCTGAGTTTTTGATGCTAATGCTGATACCTTTAGGCGTCTTTCTAATCTTCAACCTCGGCCCCAACAATAACCTGTTGCCTAAGGTGTTCCTGGGAGACGGCGGCAGCATAACTCTGGGCTTTCTTGTAACAGCGTCGCTGGTGCACTTTTCTCAGGGAGATTGGGCCGTTATTGAGCCGGTTACCGCGTTGTGGATGGTAACCGTGCCATTGATGGATATGCTTGCAACCATGCTGAGGCGCTATCGAAGCGGCCGAAAAGTGATGGACGCCGATCGGTCGCATTTACATCACACGCTAATGGATATGGGGTTCACTCCTCGGCAAACGCTAACGATTTTAGTAGTCTACGCGACTGGCGGCATCGCTGTGGGTCTGGCGTTAGAAGCTGTTCCGGCTTACGTCAGCCTCGCTGTTTACTTCCTGGTTTTCGGATTGCATTGCGCTTTTGTTCTGGACCTGCTCTCCATACAGAGCAGAGAATGATCGCCAAAAACGTTCACTTTCACGCCTCTTCACAGTACCATCTCTTTAGTCGTCTAATAGCGTAGTCGCTATCTAGCACTATTACTTCAGCGAGATGAATCGATTGGTGAAACAACCCACTATAGCCGTCATAGGCCTGGGCTACGTTGGCCTGCCCCTGGCCGTAGAGTTTGGTAAGCAATACCGAACCATCGGTTTCGATATCAACCAGGCACGCATTGATGAACTAAGTGCAGGCGACGACTGCACGCTGGAGTTTGACGCGGCTGAATTGAAACACGCCACACAGCTTACTTTTACTCACGAGCCGGCGGATATCGGAGACGCCAACGTCTTCATTGTTACCGTACCCACACCTATCGACCAACACAATCGACCGGACCTCAGACCACTGGGTTTGGCCAGCACCACAGTAGGTAAACTGCTTAAACAGGGCGACGTTGTGATTTACGAATCTACCGTCTACCCCGGCGCTACCGAGGAATACTGCGTTCCCTTATTAAGCCAGCACTCTGGCCTGGCATTCAATAGGGACTTTCACGTGGGTTATAGTCCGGAGCGCATCAACCCGGGCGATAAGGAGCACAGCCTCACCTCCATTATCAAAGTAACTGCAGGCTCCAACCAGAAAACAGCTGACTATGTAGACGAACTATATAACTCCATAATCACCGCCGGCACTCACAAAGCTCAGAGTATTAATGTGGCAGAGGCCGCCAAAGTTATAGAGAACACGCAGCGGGACGTGAATATCGCGCTAATGAATGAGCTGGCTATGATCTTTAATCGCTTGGACATTGAGACTGACCACGTACTTCAGGCCGCGAGTTCCAAGTGGAATTTTCTGCCATTCAAACCGGGACTCGTAGGCGGCCACTGCATTGGCGTTGACCCCTACTACCTAACGCATAAGGCCCAAGAGATTGGTTATCACCCTGAGATGATTCTGGCGGGGCGGCGCATTAATGATCAGATGGGAAGTTACGTGGCGGCCCAATTTGTTAAAGCGCTGCTGGAAAAGGACATACACATCAAGGGTGCGCGAGTGCTGGTAATGGGCTTAGTATTTAAGGAAAACTGCCCAGACCTGCGTAACAGCAAAGTTGTAGACGTAATACGCGAACTGCAAGATTATAACGTGGACTTGGACACTTACGACCCGTGGGCGGACGCAGCAATCGCTTACGACGAATACAATATTGACATGATCGTCGAGCCTGAAGCGGGCGTTTATGACGGCATTATCATTGCTGTAGCCCACCAAAAATTCAGAGACATGACGGCACAGCAAATTCGCGCTATGGGTAAGTCAACGCACGTTTTGTACGACCTGAAGAATGTGTTGCCAACTGATGCGAGCGACATAAGACTGTAAGCGATGACGCCTTATCAAAAAGTAAAAGATCAAATCACTGCCACACCGGCCACTTGGCTGGTTACCGGAGCTGCAGGCTTTATAGGATCTAACCTGGTAGAAACTCTGCTTCGCCTTAACCAGACAGTGATAGGCCTTGATAATTTTGCGACTGGCCACCAGGCCAATCTGGACGAAGTACAATCATTGGTCAATGAGAAGCAATGGCAACGGTTCAACTTTGTACAAGGTGACATTACTAATCCAGACGACTGCCAACGAGTCTGCATTGGAGTCGATCATGTTCTTCATCAGGCAGCGCTGGGTTCAGTGCCTCGCTCCCTGAAAGACCCCATCACCACCAACCGTGTAAACGTAGACGGCTTCCTGAACATGCTAATAGCGAGTAGAGATGCCGTGGTAAAAAGCTTCACCTATGCAGCCAGCAGCTCAAGCTATGGAGATCACCCCGCGCTACCCAAGGTAGAGGACAATATCGGTAAGCCCTTATCGCCCTACGCTGTGACCAAGTACGTTAATGAACTGTACGCCGAGGTATTTGCACGCTCTTACAATTTCAACACCATAGGGCTGCGTTACTTTAATGTATTTGGCGAACGTCAGGACCCCAACGGCGCCTATGCTGCGGTAATTCCTAAATGGATCGCTGCGATGATCAGCAACCACGATGTAATCATTAATGGAGATGGAGAAACTAGCAGGGATTTCTGTTTTATCGACAACGTCGTTCAGGCAAATCTACTCGCAGCAACATCAAGCGAAGATGCCAGAAACTCTATTTACAATGTGGCGTTCGGAGGCAGAACTTCCCTAAACACGCTTTTTTCGGCGCTGCAACGCACGCTTGCCGACAATAACGTCTGCTATGACAAGCAGGCAATATATGGCACTTTTCGCGATGGCGATGTGCTGCACTCACAAGCTGATATCAGCAAAGCTGAAAAAATCTTGGGTTATAGGCCGGAGTTCGATATCAGCGGTGGTATTGCCAGAACAATTCCTTGGTATATTTCGAAAAAACACTCGCCCCATGAGCAACAATTCTAACTGGTCTATTTTCAGGATACTCTGCGAAGTACTAGGCGGGCAAAATGATCAACGCTTAATACAGGCAGAGATGAATCGGCAACTGCCAGCACTGTTTGATATAGCAGCAGTGAACGACGTGCTACCTGCCCTTGCAGTAAGGTGCAATGATCAGCAGGTGAGCACCGACACTTTAAGTGAGCATCAGCGCAGCAAGCTCAAGCAAGCCCTAATAGACAACACCGTGCGCAACATGCAGATTAAGGCGCAGGCTCTAAAAATCACAACTCAACTGAACCGGGCCGGAATTACTCCGCTATTTTTGAAAGGCACTGTACAACTGCTAGACCCCAGCACAAAAGACCTGGGCTTTCGTAAACAAGTGGACATCGATTTGCTGGTAGAACCGGAACAACTAGCAATAGCTGCTGACATTTTCCTTGCCGAGGGTTACAACTTCTGCAATACAACTGCTGAATCTTATTCCAAATCAACATCACTACTAAACACGTCAACAGCGATAAAAAGCAGCGCCGCTCACCATCATCTTCCTCCACTCATCAAAGAGGGTTACGAAACCTCTGTAGAATTGCATCGGCATTTTCTACCCAAACGTTTTCAGCAGAAAAACCCCTTAGGGCCCTTATTTAAAAGAGCACAAGTCCAGCAAAGTCACGGTGCAAGATTTCTCACACCTAGTTTTGATCACCAGATCACACACCTGATACTAGGCAAGGTGGTACACGATGGACACTTGGTTCGCCGTACAATTCCTATTCGAGAGGCCTGCGATTACATTAGGCTTTCCGAAACTGGAAAAGAATTTATTGATTGGAACTCGCTGCCGCGACAGTGTAGTGACGCTCACGCAGTTTTTTCGAATATCATAGAAGCTTTAATGCTGTATCCTGCGAACGGTGCCCGCATAAATCCTCGTAAAACCGCAGTTCAATTACAGATATTACAAAAGCGCTACAACTCACCTGCCATCGCCAACCTGTTGGACGCTCACGCTAGAGCGTTGCATCTTATGAGCTCGTTTCTTCACAGCCCCGCGAAACTGCCAGCCTATCTTAGGCGACTCCAATAGCAACTCAGAAACCAATATGCATTGAATCGGCCTATAGAACGTTCTCTAACTGACCGCAGAGGACCCACAACTGCATCTGAAGTGTCAAAGACCAAGGGGATACTTGTGTCGGAGGAGTAGTACAATTGTCATCAAAACTCAACTCGTGAGTTTACAGACTATCGAAGAAAATACGCAGTCTAAAGCCAAAAAATGATAACCCAAACCTAATTAAGCAGCTGGTTTATTGTATTTACGGGCAGTTACTGCTGACTCGACAGCCCGCAGAGTCGCGGCGACGACTATTTTTTCGTCAAACTTCGAAGAAACGAGCCTACGCCCCTGCTCGCCCATTTTCGCGCGTTTTTCTTGTGTCATTTCCAGCATAGATGCCATGGCAAGTCGCAAGGACTCACTAGACTTGACCTCGCACACCAGCCCGTTAACTCTATCTTCAACCACGTCCTTACAACCAGGTACACTTGTAGTCACTACCGGCAACCCCATAGCACCTGCTTCTAGTAAACTACGCGGCATTCCCTCACGATAAGACGGCAACACTACGCAATCTACCTGTGCATAGACATCTTCCATTGAATCACTAGGGCCAAGCCATTCAACTCCTGGCTCTCGACTCCATTCAGACAACTGGGCACTTGTGACAGCAGAAACGTTTTCCACGTCCGCAAATCCAGACAACCAAAGTGTACACCTTACACACTCGGCATTGATTGCCCTTACAGCTGCAATGAGCTCATTTAGCCCTTTGTCGGCCAGCATTCGTCCAGCAAAGAGAAAACGAAACGGGCCAGTGTGATCTTTTTTTAAGCCAGGATGAAACCGCTGTAAATCTACACCTGAGCCCGGCAACAATTCCAGTCGTGACAGAGGAACTAGTTTCAAATCCGCGAGCTTCTTCATATCCTCTGCATTCTGGCAGAACACCCGGTATGCAAGTGGCTGACTGACCTTGTATAGCAAGCGCACCGCTGCCGAAATTAGCCCTCTGCGTATAAATGCTGTACCCAAGCCTGACACGTTATTGATAGCGAGCACGCCCAGAGTTCGGGCAGCCCAGGTACCGTATACATTGTTTTTGATCGTAAAGTGCAAGGCCGCAACCGGCCGCAATTGACGGTAGTAACGCCAGAACTGGACAACCAAACCTGCGTCTTTAAAGGGATTTCTTCCCTGATTGCTCATAACTAAAGGCAACCATTCGCATCCGAGGTCATCTTTTAACTTTTGGCTATAGTCGTCCTCCGGAGAAAGACAGATCACTCGATAGCCCTTCTTGATAAAGCAACGAATAGTAGACGCTCGAAAGTTGTACAAATACCATGAGGTATTAGCCGAGAGAGTGACAATTTTCATGCGATAGCCAGAGGCATAAACTTGCCCTTTCACAGGTTAAAATAACTTTGATACGGTAGCCAGGCAAAAGCGTGTGAAGCAAAATTTAACCAGACAAACTGCACTAGTGCATAGTAAGCCACCACACCAATTGTCAGCAATTGTCGCCACTCGATTCGGTTCGCTAAAAAGGGCAGGCGAGAAAAAGTAAATAACTGTAACGGAATAAAATACAGGGCGATTCTGTCTACTGCTGTTGATGAAATTGTCACCAGCGGCACCGTAGCTAGAGAAAATATGGCCAACCACACCCACAGCTTTCTCTCAGTATCGCTATAGAAAAGCCACTTTCTGAGCGCAATCAGTATTATTGAAGGAACTGCGTTCATCAGCACTCTAATTAAACCACCCTGGGAACGATAATTAGCCTCCACATAGTTTTTCCAAAGAATTTCCGCGGAATCCAGAACCAAGAAATATGCTCCGCTCGCGGCCACAACACACACCCAGATGAACGTGTATATTCTACTAGTAGTCGCGGACAACGCTGCAATAGGCAGTAATAGCACAGCAGATTTATGGAATAAGGCGCCCAGCAGAACGTAAACTACAAATTTCAATGTCTGGTGCTTGCCCAAGTAAGTGAGAGCTATAAGGGCCATCCCTAACGCCACACTTTGTCGACTGTAACCCATAGCCACAACGACGAGCAGGTACGGAACCGATACCAGCAAGGAAAGCCAAGGCATCGGCTGCTGCCTACAAAAATGACCAACCCCCCATACGACCAGTACAGCGCAAACGAGATTTACCGAGTAGATTGTCCCGCCTGCCCTAGCCACTACCCAATTCAACAAATAATAACCCGGATCTGTGTACTGCAGAGTCTCATCAAAAGTCATGAAACTGATATGGTTAAAATGCCTGGCGTAATTGGCCCAGTCTCCACCGACATCATGCCGAAAGCCAATCATCAGCGTGAAAATTATTAAAACTGCGACCCAGGCCAGACGATGCTCACTGTTTGTTCGCTCACCACTAAGGTCACGCAGTGAAGCGATCACCCCGAGAGCCGCAAGAAAAAACATAAACCAATAAGGCCACATATCGAACTACCTACTGCACCTCCAGCCAAGACTGAAACATAAGAATAGACCACAATCGATAACCGTTATTGACGCCTGCGTGACAGTGTTCGTGCCATGCAGCGCGAATGGGGGCAGGATGAAAAAAACCTTCGTTTGCTAAGCGCTCTTCATCCAACAGATTCTCTGTCCAGTCGCGCAGCGGGCCCCGCAGCCATTGATCCAACGGAATACCAAAACCCATTTTCGGGCGCTCAATTAACTTACTGGGCACATGCCGATCGAGAAGCCGGCGCAACAGCCACTTCCCCTGCCCATGGCGCTGCTTCATGTGCATAGGCAACTGCCAGGCAAACTCCACAAGATTATGATCTAAAAAAGGTGCACGGGTTTCGAGTGAAACTGCCATAGCAGCCCTATCAACCTTCACCAGAATGTCGTCCGGCAAGTACATCATGGCATCTAGAGCCATCATCCGCTCCACGGAGTCCTCCAGCTGTGGCCAGCTTCCTCGAGTATCGAGCAGGTTAGTAGGCATATAACCGTCCAC
>OCVR010000293.1_pt1 | contig 42096 bp, 78 predicted proteins | sample 1539091 | NCBI WGS metagenome assembly OCVR01 (sample SAMEA3355530, study PRJEB22509) | marine metagenome | biome: marine; feature: coastal ocean; material: water | place: USA | collected 2010-08-07 | depth 16 m | reverse complement strand
TAATAGCAATAGCAGTAATGTTTTACATAGTTTGGAATAACGGCAACAAACCTAAATTTTAAGGAAAGGCGATGAATAAATCAATAAGCAACAATAAGCGAAAGAATAGATGGAAGAAGTTTATGGAGAATTTGAGCCAAAAACGAAGTAATGAAGTCGAAACGATTCAGCCAACTACATGGCACAAGGGTTATATGGAGAATGGTAGTATAAAAACGACCAAAAACAAAGTAGAAAAATGACCAAAAAAATACCAGACTTTCCAAAATACTCTAATGTATTGCAGTTTCCTACAGTAAAGGAAGCTGATATATTGAGGCAAGAAATGAGTGGCATGGAAGATGCAATAAAAGAAAGGCTTGATCAGCTTCAGATGTTAAATGAAGATATAGTCGGGCTAACAGTAGAGTATGAAGCGATGCTTTATAGACTCTGCGAATTAACAGGGGTTAAGCTTCCCAGCGATCCAGATTGGGAGCTTGAGTAAGTATAAAAACGATGAAGATTAGGAGAAAAGATGGCAGCAAGATGGGGTAAGTTCATAGACGATACCCGCAAGAAGAAATTAACTTCACAAGGAACAGGTGGTAGAGGTCGTGGAACGCGAATAGCGACAGCTACTATGAATAAAAGTAAAAAACGTTCGCATAAAAAATATCGAGGACAAGGAAAATGATAAAGATTGGAAAAGGAGTTGAGTACGAAATTGACGATAGCGGAATGCTGACTATCAAGATTGATACAACAACCGATTTTGGACCCTCAGCTAGTGGTAAATCGAATATAATCGCCAGTAGTAGTGGGAATGCAAAAATAAACATTGGGAATGAGGAAAGTGAAGATTTGGCTTTTCTAGGACTCAATCTATATAGGAAGATATAATGGAAAAAGCAATGGCAACAAGTGAAAAGAAAGAGTTTGAAGTGACGGGCAGTTTTAAAGTAATATTTCATGCCCCTACACAGGGTGATGCAATATCTGCGGTACTTCAAAGTTTACTAGAAAATGATGTAGATGTGGAGGATATTAGAGCTTATGAAATCAACAACTAAAAGTTTTATAAACGAATATGGTGATTTTGTCAAGTCCACGACATCTAGGGAAAGTTTGAGAACTGAAGTAATGATGGATCGAATGATGGGATTACAATATTCCAATGAGGACACTCAGTTCTCCCAGCTTTTGACTGCATCTATAGGTATGCAAGCAGAATCTGGAGAGTTTAGTGAGATTATCAAAAAGATAATATTTCAAGGTAAAGATTGGAATGAGCATGAGAAATTTCACTTAAAGAGAGAATTAGGGGACGTTCTTTGGTATTGGGTACAAGGGTGCTTAGCACTCGGGTTTGAGCCAGAGGAAGTTATTAACGAAAACATAAGAAAATTAAGCGCGAGATACCCACATGGGTTTGATGTTCTTAGAAGCGAAAATAGAGAAGAAGGAGATATATAGTATGGAAACGATTGTTCAAATCATATTAGCTCCTTGGACTTTCTTCCAATGGATATTTAGTATAGTAGTGTGGTATTATGTTCTACGGCTATTATTCTCTCAAGCAGAGGATATAGGCTGGGAAAGATTTGCCGTAAAAACCTATTTTTACCAAGCATGGAATTGGATAGAAGAGGCTTGGGATGCTCTGAAGTCGCGCACATTTTGGAAGTAGTATGAAAACGATGCTACTAGGAGTATAAAAATGACGGAATTTAGTGAAGTCGTTGAAGAACGACGAGACGAAATAAGACTTGATAAACAAGTCAAAGAATGGAGTAAGCAAGTTAAGTACATTCTTGCTGAAAGTGGGTACATCAAAACTGCTTATAACGATGGTAGAATTCAAATAGTATATCATAGAGATTTTGGTAATCATGTAGCTGGAGATACTATAACCGAAGCTGAAGGATTATCATATAAAGAAGTTCGCCAGAGGTTTATAACTTCTGAGGTGGATAAGGGCAGATACTAATGGTTAATAAGTGGAGTGGTGTAAAGTTACCCTCTGTTAGTAGTAATACGACGTATTATAACTCAGAGATGGAAGATCAATATTGGAAAGCAGTTTCCGAGTATGGAGATGATGAAGCAGTTCATGTCCTAGCAGATATGTGGGGTGCATCGACACATCATGTCAAGAAAATAATAAAGGAGATAGATAGCTCATGGCTATAAATTATACACAAGAAATGGTCGATCTAATGAAAGATAGATACAGTGCTGAACCGACCAGAGAAACAGTAGAAGAGTTAGCACAAGAACTCAACAAGAGTATAAAATCGGTAATTGGAAAGTTATCTAGGGAAGGAATTTACTTAAAAACAGAATACCTAACCAAGACGGGTGAAAAGCCAGTTACAAAACGAGAGTTAGTTGAAAAGATAGGAAGTGTCTTAGGAATTGAATACAAAGCCCTAGCGGGGTTAGAAAAGTCACCTAAGCTGGCACTGAAAGTTCTAGCAGAAACACTAGTAATGCAAATAGCACCTGAAGAATGGGAGTCGTTATGAGAGTAGCAAAGTTAATAGCAGAGGATAAAGATACAGTATCGCTAAGGGAAGAACATGGGATGTATGCTGAAGTGTTGGGATTATCTGAAACCCCAGCGGGTCTTCATGCAAGATTAAAGTTTGGAGATGACCATAGAGCAGCTGTTAGAGTACAAAACATTAAGATACTACAAGAATCAGACTGGGAAAAGCTAATAAAAGACCCATATAAGCGAAGAAGCCTAGGCTAGTGAAAAAACTCTTGTAAATTACCTCTCTCATGTATAAATTACCTCAATCTTATTGGGGTTTTTTATTGACTGCTTAATTTCAATTGGGGCAAATTATACGAATTTTTGGTATTATTGTAGTAATTGATGATTAGATGTTTGTTTAGCGGGGTTGGATTAGTTTCGGTTGTGTTTAATTCTTTTTGAATAAAATGATTTACACAATAACTCCATTATTTCTCCTAGACCATCAGATATAGAGTCGCATCTCTCCCGCTGGCGCTCCTTCGATGCTCCATTTCTTAGTTCTGAGATTAGGAGTGAAGGAGGAGTTGGTGATTCGTGTTGGTTAGTTTTTTAATTTATATTTATTATATCACACTTTTTGAAACAAAGCAAGTTCTGTTTTTCTTAGGGGTGATGTTTATTGGGTAGGAATAAGTTTTAAGAACGTAAAAATAAATTATTTTTCAAATTTAGTTGAGATTGTCTGGGCTATAAGTCTCTGTGGGAGTAAATAGACCAACGATTTAGTGCCAGTGATTAGGTCTTCGCTTCATACGATCCTTTTCTGCTTCAACAATTGTTTGCTGTCTACGCTTGGCAGCGTTTTTTAATCTTTGTTTCTTCTGGGCGGGTTTCTCATAATATTCTCTTTTTCGTACCTCTTGCAGAATACCTGAGTTATCAACTTTTCTACGGAAGATGCGCATGGCTCTCTCGAAGGGAATGTTTTTAGAGTGCACTTTAGGCATTATTTAGGAATCCACCCTGCTGGTGTTCCGCCGCAAGAGTGGTCATTAAATACCTTTTCTTCATGCTGTAGTTGTGCCCAGTTCTTCTCTCTAATGTCTGATTTGCGATTAAAAGCCATTCCTTTCTTTCGCATAATAGCAACTTTAGATCGAATACTTTGTTCCGTGCGTTGAAGGGTGCGAGCGATCTTTGCGATTGGCTCGTTGTTGTACGCTTTCTGAAGAAAGCGGATTTCTTTGTCATTCCAAGTTTTCATATTGTTATTATACTAAAAAATAAGTTCTGTGTCAAGAACTATTTTTAGTATTGTTGCAAAAAGTACTTGACCTCGCGTTCAAAACCATGTATAATATCTATATGAAATGAGAGAAATAGGGGCTGTAGCTCAGTAGGGAGAGCGACTGGTTTGCATCCAGTAGGTCGTAGGTTCGATTCCTATCAGCTCCACCAACATGGTGAGTATAGCTCAATGGTAGAGCCCCTGCTTGTGGAGTAGGTGGTTGTGGGTTCGACCCCCATTGCTCACCCCAAATTTAGGAGAGATGGCTGAGAGGCTTAAAGCACTCGGTTGCTAACTGAGAGAGGATTAAAGTCCTCCGCAGGTTCGAATCCTGCTCTCTCCGCCAAGAGTACGCGGGATTAGTATAATGGTATTACCACAGCCTTCCAAGCTGAGGACAGGAGTTCGATTCTCCTATCCCGCTCCAAAAACAATGCTCTGTTCGTCTAGTGGTCAGGACACATGGTTTTCATCCATGCAACAGGAGTTCGATTCTCCTACAGAGTACCAATATGGTCTGGTAGTTAAATGGTTATAACGTCGCCCTGTCACGGCGATATTCGGGGTTCGATCCCCCGTCAGACCGCCAATAATAGGAAAAATTATGGATTTAGGAATAGGATTGAATGAAGCACAATGGTTGACACTTGTTATTTGTGCTGGAGGATTATTCTTCACGATAGGAAAGCAAATTGGAATTTCAGATTGTCTTGACTATATGCGGGAAAAAGGCTTCATTGATTATGATGACTGAAAATAGTTCTTGACAACAAGGTCTAATTTTGGTATAATAAGTATGAATGTGAAAACATTCGAATTTTAGGCGTCCACACCGCAAGGGTGGGCAAAGTTTAACCGAAAGGTAAATTTAGGAGGAAAAAATGGTAGCAAATCACATAAGCAGAGAGCTATTTAGAAACTTCTGGTTAGGGCATAATCCAGCATGGTTCGACCATATGGAACATACGTCTTACCCAAGATACAACATAGTAGAAGGTAAACAGGGATTTCGATTAGAAGTTGCTGTGCCGGGTTGGAGTAAACAAGACCTCAAAGTTAAGTTGCATAATAATGAACTTAGCATAAAGGGACATAGAGAAGAAAAAGGAGGTGATCCTTATCTACATCAAGGACTAAGCACCAAATCGTTCGACAAAGTCTTTATCCTTAACTCAGACCTACAAGTAGAAGAAGTCAAACTAAAAGACGGACTACTCACGATTACTATTACGCAAGATGCAAGTTCAGACAAACTGTTCGACATTAAGTAGTAATTAAACGACACAATGAGGGCGTCTTTAGGGGCGTCCTCATACCTTCTGGAAAATGGGAGACGATATGAATAACCGATTACAATGGTTAGCTATTATCCTTCTGACAACAGGACTAATATGGAGCATTTATATGCAATTAAGTAATAAAGGACACGACATACTGAAATACTTTGAAGGGTGTAGGCTAACAGCTTACCAAGACTCAGTAGGCGTGTGGACGATAGGTTATGGACATACAAAAGGGGTTCATAGCGGAATGCAAATTACTCAAGAGGAGGCAGAACAGATGCTTCTTGAGGAATTAGTAGAGTATCAAGGATATATAGACGACTTAGTGGAAGCACCACTAAACCAAGAGCAATTTGATGCACTTGTAGTGTGGGTATATAACCTCGGACCAACAAACTTGAGAACAAGTACTCTTTTGAAAAGACTAAACACAGGCAACTTCGAAGACGTACCAAACCAAATCAAAAGATGGGACAAAGCAGGTGGTAAACAGTTAGCAGGACTAACTAAAAGACGAGCTGCAGAAGCCGCACATTTTGAAGGTAAGGAATGGCTAAATTAGTAAGAATAAAAGGCTTCTTTAAGGCGGTCTGGAGAATCTTAGTAAAGATATATGAATGGATATACTACAAGCTATTCCCACGATATTCAGTAGTAGTTAGTTATAACCAAATATGGGGGGACGCTGACGACCGTGAATATATAGTAAAAAAGTTTTTAGTCAAAAAAGAAAAACAATTAAAGTTCGTAAATGATGATGGTGATGTAATAGAAATATCAGGTTCGGACGGGCTAAATTATAGGATAGAACAATTATGAAAACATTAGTAGCACTTCTAATTGCACTCACTTTTACAATAAGTGGTTGTGCGATGATAAAGGAAGCAGACGAAAGTATTGAAATTGAAACACCAGAAAGTGTTGAAGAAATCAGAGGTTAGGCATGAATCAATTATTGATAGGGATTGTTATAGTATTAGGACTAGGTGGGTTCTGGCTATACAATGAAAATATAACTCTAAAAGAGAATAATGCCAAACTAGAGATAGCAATAGCTCAACAAGAAGAAGCCATTGCTGTGATTAAGGAAAGCTATGAGAAACAAGGCGCAGCCTTGAATACAATGGCTTCTAGAAATGCTCAGATTGAGCAAGAAATGAATGGATACTTGGATATATTTAGGAGACACAACTTAAATAAACTTGCGATTGCAAAGCCAGGTATGATAGAAACAAGAGCCAATGAACAAACACAGGCTGTATTTGAGAGCATAGAAAATGATAGTAAAGAACTCGATTCGCTGGATGATCCCAGCACTGATATTAACCCTAACAATTAGTGGTTGTTCCATGTTTGGAACTAAGAAGATAGAAGTATCTTCTAAACCTATTGAGATAGATATTATTCAACCTACAATGCCGAGAAATATTGATCTTAAAGATCCTGTTTGGCATGTAGTATCTTCAGCAAAAATAGCAAACCCCTGTGTAAAAGATGAAGAAGGTAAAAGACCAAGACAAAAAATTGATGATGTATGGGTATGTGACTTAGGAAAAGAAAACCCAGATTGGCCTGCTGACTACACATATTTAGATAAATTTCTAGAAGATGTAGCCAAAAAGAACAATGGAGATATAGTATTTTTTGCTATATCTACTGAAGACTACGAACTAATGTCCTACAATATGCAGGAACTTCGCAGATACATCAGGGAAGTACAAGAGGTAATAGTATACTATAGAAATGTTACTATTAAAACGCCTCAAGGAGACCAAGACGCTATTGGTCTAAAAGTTGAAAAACAATGAAAAATATTCCAATAAAAAATATTAGATTTCTAGAAAGACTAGATAAATTAGCTGAGAGCTTATATAAGTACCCACACTCTTGGACAGGTTTACCAAAGCCTGATCTAAAGTATAGTACATTGAGAGCTTATCAAGCAGACGACGACTTTGTAGGATACCCTAAAGAACATAACTATAGAGACTATGCTAGTCCCTGTCGTCATGGACACACAACTAAGCAAGAATTTAGAGAAATGAAACACTGGTTTCTTACTGCTATTAGTGCAGGCATAGAAGGAGCTAAATCAGATAAGTGGTATTTTGATACCCTAACAGTGATGCCGCCTGATAAGGGGTTTACTGGTTGGCATAACAATAAAAATAAACCACACCACTCCCTTAGATTTATCCACAACTCAGGTCGTGGCTACTCAGTTGCAGTAAAAAATAAACGGGTAACTAAAGTACCTGATCAATTTAGGAAAGGAAATATTGGTGGTGGTAACTGGACTTGCATACGAAACGACTTTGATGGAGACACATGGTTTGCAGATAAAAATCAGGGTAGTAAACCTAGATTTGTAGTAGATATAGCAATCCCTAGACATTTAGGGAATAAAATGGACGCAGTAGAATCTTTTATTAAAGAATTTGCTTAATGTATTTAGAAAGTCCTAATGAATGGTATGACATACTGTTTCACGACAAGCATTTAAGGACTCAGCGAGAGTTTATTGTAAAAACTAAGATAGACGACATTGCTCAAGTAGTGTTGCCCTCTAAAGGCGATGCGAAGTTAAAATATGACATCATAAAAAAGGGGTTAACACACCCCATTATAGTAATAGAGAACACAGAATCTAACTATAAGATGGCAATAAGACAGATAACCGAAGATTTGATAATACCTTTTGATAGTAAAAAACCTTTATTAGCTTACACAGGAAACCAAAGACTAACAATAGCGAAGAAGTGGAGGTATAAGTACATAAGTGCTTTAATAATGCCAGACGTGCATTGGGCTCATGCAGCTCAATTACTAATACAAAATGGAAAGGTAGATAATCGTGACCCAAGAAAATATAACATTTAAACACTTAGCAGAAGACGCCCTTAAATATATGTCGCCCCAAAGGCTATGGACATATCCCAGAGCAGATGTGTACATGTTCTACTCCTTACACCAACGCCCCCTCTATAATTGTTCCGCTCCTTTCTGGAGAAATGCAAGGGACAAAATTTTCCACGACTTAAGATGCATAGGAGGACATCCTACTATAGCTTATTTTGTTTTAGTAAAGCACAATGAAAGCAGTTTGCATTTACCAACAGGAGATAAAGGTCTTGGAGATCACTTATACCTTCCGATGACAGATTCAGGAAGTATAATTGTGACACCAAATACAGAAGATAGTTCTTATGTCTCTGCTTGTAAAGATGTAAGCATGCACTCTCCACAATTAGTTCCAAACTGGGCAGATAGAGGTGGAAAGAAATGGAAGTACTTAAAAAAATACGAATATATTATGAGGAGTAAAGAAGAATTAGTAGTAATTCTCCCAAAGCCTGACACAATGTACTTTCATATAGGATTCAGAGATGATTAAAATATTTATAGGCACAAGCGACACAGAAGATAAATGGATAGAGCAAATATATCTATACAGTTTATATATGAATACAGATGCAGAATTGGACATACGTTTCTTAAGACCAAAGATGTTTAAAGATTGGAATAAGAATGGATGGGGAACACCTTTTACTTGTTTCAGGTATGCAGTACCTGAACTATGTAATTTTGAAGGTAGAGCAATTTATACAGATGTAGATCAGTTAAACCTTAGAGATATATCGGTTTTATATAACATGGACTTAGAGGATCATGCTTTTGCAATGGCGTGGGACGGACTACACGATAATGGTATGGAGTGGGCTCAAACACCTAAAGCAAAGGGTTGGTTCTGCGATAGTGTTATGGTAATTGATTGTGAAAAAGCACAAGAATTTATAGCTCCGATTAGTGAAATAAAAAATTGTGAGAAAAATTATAAACACCAGTTTATAAGAGACATAGGCAACCCTCACAGAGAAAATGTATCAGGTATAATCAAAGAATTAAATCCTAGATGGAATAGCTTTGATGGTAGAGATACCTCATGGTACGGAGATGAAATCTTGCCGGTAGCTGGAACGCCTGAAGCAAATGATGTAATACCTAATTTTGATTTAGAGGAGATTTATCATATACATTTTACAAGTATGAGTACTCAACCTTGGCATCCTATCTATTCGCCTTGGGGTAAAGGCACTTATATGAGAGATGATATTGCAGCAATACTCTGGGACTATGCACGAAAAGTAAAGACGATCTCTAACCCAGAGGAATTCTAATGAAGGTAGCAGTCTTTAAAGACGCGCTAAGTGTAGAAGTATATAGTGCTTGTATAGAGTGTTTAAAAACCCATGTACCAACGCCAGGCGTAGTAGGCAGTTCAACAATAAAGGCTAGGCTTGATGATGCTAGAAAAGTAGATGTTAGATTCTTAAGGGATAAAATAGATCCTTGGCTATCTGAGTTTATGAAACCCTACGGGGATCTAAAACCAGAGACAGCAAATGTCTTAACTTATAAAGCAGGGAACTACTATAACTGGCATAAAGATGGAAGCGGAGAAGGGTATAGAAAATATAGTTTTATTTCGGTATTGTCTCCAAAAGATCAGTATGAAGGTGGTGAGTTAGAAATTGATGGAATTGAACTACCAGACCATGCATTTGATCCTCTATCAATAATTGTTTTTAATCCATCACTAAGGCACAGAGTCAAGCCCGTAACAAAAGGAGTAAGACATTCCTTAGTAACTTGGTTTATGGAAAGATGAGCATACCATTTGAACAACTACTACCAATGTCTCTCGAACGATTTAATGATGAATTTAGAGAAAAAAAGTATTTTGTAGCTAAAAGCAAAGAAAATATTTTTAAAGATCATTTTAGTTGGAAAGAAGTTGATCAGTACCTAAACAGTAATAAACTGGGAGGGTGGGATCGTATGCCCCAGCTACAGATAGTAACCCCAACGGGTAAGTACTGTCATAAAAAAGCAAAGGTTAAATTAACTAGAGAAGAAATTTTCGAATATTGGCAACAAGGTTGCAGTTTCATTTTGACTCTTAGTGAGTTCTTAAATAAAACAATGTGGCAACAATGTCAAGAGTTTGAAAAGCACTATGGATTGGGACAAGCTAACCTTTATTGTTCTAATATGAAGGGAGCGAGATGTTTCCCTATCCATGCAGATAGTACGGATAACTTTCTCTTTCATGTAAGAGGAAGCGTACGTTGGTACATATATAATGAGTTTGAATATGATTGTCCTAAACGAGACGAAGCAACTGTTGAAACAGTTATTGATTTATCAGAAGGAGATTTATTATATATACCAAAAAAATTATATCACAGGGTAGATACCCTAAGCCCCAGAATATCCATTTCTTTTCACTTTACGGAGCGAAAAAAACCTTATAAAAGAATGGAATGGCTAGACTGGTTGGGAGAAATAAATGGCACAACCGAGTGAACAGTTCCAAGGCGATATGTCTAGGAACGAAGTTGAAATAGACCTTAATAAATTTATGGCTATGGTTCAAGAAATTGGAGAGCTAAAATCAAAAATAATGGAAATGGAGAATGAGAAAGAACCAGATAATCCGTGGCAACGCTGGATATGGTTATCTCAAATGATAGACTCTTGGAGGATTTTTCCACGTCTATTCCTTTCTGTTTACATTTTCCTATTGTACTACTGTACAATGTGGTTCATGGATCTTGAAGTCCCCACGCTAGAGCAATCAGGACTGATTTCGATAGTAGTAGGAGCAGGAGCTGCATGGTTTGGTTTATACGCTGGTACAGCGAAAGATAAGATCAACAGTAAGTAATTATTATATGGATTTGAAAAATAGTTCTTGACACGACTTCGAAAATTTAGTATAATATGTATATGAAATTGAAGAAGAAACTAAATTCCGCTAATACATCTTGGGATATCGCACTTCAACATAGTTTGAAAAGCAGAAAAAGATGTGTTTGCGGAGAGTTATTAAGAGAGTGTGAAGACGCATATAGTCATACTACTCAAGGTTATTAGGGAGTCCCCTATAGAAGTGAACTAACTCTTTAGATACGCAACCCAAAATATGAAAAGCAAAGCGTCCTGAACGCATAGCTAGTAATTAAGGCGGAACGCAAAAAATAAATGGGGAGCTACTTTAGACACAGTAACTGCCTGTATACAGGAAGGGGACTAACCCTTTTTTAGAAAAAGGATATGGATAAAAATAATTTAATTGAAGATCCCCAAACGGGTATTAGAGCATATGAACTCGATGGTATGAGAGTATGTTTTCCACCTGATTGGGATGATGAACGCAAAAACGCTTGGTTTGAGAAAGCTAGGCTAGACTTTGGTCAGCGTAGACAGTTGAGAATGATTAAGAAAAACGGAATTTCAACTGTACTTAGGGCATGGCGGGAGCACGGGAGCAGACATGGCGAAGAAAGCTGAACTAATTGGCATACTAGATGATATGAACATACAAACTATGACACAACGAACAATGCTACGAATAAACCTTCAAAAGCAACAGAAAGAAGCTGAAGAGCAGATAACTGTACTTGAAGGAAAACTAGCGCGGACCAAGGAATATCTTGCAAAGATAGAAGGTGGGCTGGACGTACTCGATGAGTTAGACTAGTGATCTACATAGTAGATGACTTCTACCCTAATCCAGACGCAATTCGAGAAAAAGCACTGGAACTTGACTTTATAGATGGGGTAGACGAGAAAGGCATACGTCACCACACAGGTATTCGCTGTAATAATCCAAGCTGGCTTAATATGATATACCTTCGTAATAGGTTTAAAAGCATACTAGGCAGAAAGATAGTCGCCTTTAAAAACAACACCAGTAATGGTGCTTTTAATTTAGGGTATGAACATAAACATTCATTTAACTGGGTACACGGAGATCACACATTAAACTTAGGTGAGCCTGGCGCAACCGCCCTTTGGGCAGCAGTTATTTATCTTACTCCTAATCCTCCTGAGAATAGTGGAACAGTTCTAATGGAACATATACGAACAGGCACAAAAAGACAGTATGAAAATGATAGATTGATCAAAGGTCCATCGTTTTACGGAAATGTCCTAGAGTCGAAGCGTGTAACAGATACATGGAGACCTCACATAACAGTTGAAAATAAATATAATAGATGTATAATCTATGATGCTTATAATTTTCACGCTCCCACTAACGCTAGTTTCGGAAACAATAAAACAACAGGAAGATTAACACAAATAGCATTTTGGGAAACAGAATAATGGACAATGACGTAAAAAACCACGAGTACAGAGATATAGACTATAAGTTTAATGAAGAAGAAGCTCTTAATACAGCATGGAAGTACATAGAAGAAACTTATGGAAAACACTATGCACAAGGGAAGATTCAAGCAACAGAGTTTATATTCGATACAGGACATGGAGAAGGCTTTTGTATGGGAAACATACTTAAGTATGCCCAGCGTTACGGAAAAAAGAATGGGCATGATGAAACTGATTTACTAAAAATTATCCACTATGCTATCATGTTACTAGGAACAAAACTCCCTGATGATGGAGACTTCGATTGGCACTAAGAAGCAAAGATCATGAAAAGCTTACGGATGTAAATATCCTCAAGGTTATTAGTCTGCTTGATGCGGATAAGCCAATCACAAAGAAAGAAGCCTGCGAAATTCTGAATATAAGGTATAACACGACCAGACTTCAGAAAATCATAGATGAGCAGAATGAAGTTTGGGCTTATAAAGAAAAACGTAAGAACCAAAATAGAGGTAAAGGTGCAACTCGAGACGAAATAAAAACCGTGATAGAGTACTATTTAGATGGAGAAAATATCTCCGAAATAGCCACCAGAACTTATCGTTCTAACGCATTTGTCAAGGCAATAATTCAGAGAGTAGGTATTCCTGAGAAACTATCAAAAGAAGAACACTCTAAGTGTTATAGACATAGATATCAATTGCTTCCAGAACAATGTGTTAGGGACGAGTTTGATAATGGTGAACTTGTATGGTCTGTAAAGGATAACAAGATTGCCAAAATCATAAGGGAAAATACAGTAGAATACATGAACTCAATGCCAGGCTATATGAAACCTGTTATAAATTTTGAGGAAAAGTATGGGGCAAAGGGATATGCACTTTATGTGTATGACCCAGTATCTCAAGACGTCATGGACAAAAGCTACTTCCCTTGGCTCGATGGTAGCAAGGTAGGATATCACTCCTTTGCTTTGGCTTACGATTTAGGAAGTCTAAAGCATTTGGAGCAATATGGAGTATCTATTTGATTGGGTTCTACCCCTGTGGTTAAGTAGTTGGATTTTTATTATTTGGCAAATTTATGTGCCAAGTATTCGCATAATAGGCGAAGCCAACCCTGACCATGTAATTTACCGTTGGAAAGTAGCAACTTTCTTTTTATTCAGTATAATGGCTTTTGTTACTGTACCTCTATTATTGTGGGCAGCCTTAATAGAAAAGTATAGGATAGCTTTTATATATAATTATGTCCGAAATTTAATAGGTGACGATGATGAGACAAAAGATTAAAACTGCTTTAGAAATGAAGTACAAAGGCGAGATAGCAGAAGCTGACGCCAATCTGCATGTTTATTTAGATAATCCAGCAGGTATAGGGGAACACCCCGAAGTTATTGCTGCGATTGATACTCAGATAGAAAAAATTGCAGAAGCAGAAGACAAGCTACTCGTATTAGATAAATATGTGGACTTATAGTCCAGTTAAGTAAGGAAGATATGCCAGACATACACACAATAGCCCAGTGTAGTGCAAAACTTGTTGTATTGCTAGAAAAACTTGATTCATTAAATACTGAAGATTCCCAACTAAAGCATAAGGTAGAGGACGTTAAAGCACTAGGAAAGGAGTTAGAGAATGAATCAGAGTTTGTTTCTGGAATACGATAAAGGCACTATAGCTGTAGTTCGTAATCCATACGAAAGACTCATCTCTTTGTATAGAGATGATTGGGATTACGTAGGCTTTGATAATTGGGTAGCCAAGAACAAGATTCAGAGTCAAGCAGTTCTTTATGAAAAGTGTGAAGTAGTTATCTCATTAGAAAACTGGGAACAAGACCTCATAGCTCTCTCTATTGATGAACCTAAAAATAGTTCGATTTTGATAGAACAAACTATCTCAGACGACTACAGAAGGTGGTTTACAAATAAGAGTTTAATGCTAACTGCCAGGTTAATAAGACCAGACCTTAACACCTACGGGTACACATATTAAAAAATAGTTCTTGACATCGCCCTCGATTCCTAGTATAATATACTTATAAATGGAAAAATCATGAGCGACAGATTTTACTTTCAACAACAACAACGGAGAAAACGAATGCCTTGGGAAGAAGATAAAAAACAACAAGCCATCAATAAATATACCTCTGAAGATCCTACTCCTGAAAACAGTATGGAAATCGTTAAAGACATTGCTTCCGAATTAGGCGAGAGCCCAAATGGTGTAAGAATGATCTTAACCAGAGCTGGTGTATATGTTAAGAAGACTCCTGCAACGCGCGCATCTAGTAATGGATCAACTGGTGGTGGTCGTGTATCTGTAGCGGATGCACAGGCAACTTTAACCAATGCAATCCAAGACATAGGCAAAGAGCCAGATGCAGCAATAATCAGTAAGCTGACGGGGAAAGCAGCTAACTATTTTGCAGAGATACTTAACTCGATGAACAATTAACTACCCCTAAATCGTAGAGGATAGCAATATCCTCTGCGTATTTTTGCATCTATTGAAACCACCTCTTTTTTAAGGATACCATTGTTTGGGACGGTAACAACTAAGTACTAACCCACAAGGAACCTAATGAGAAAGGACGAATTTATCACTCAGGTGGAAAAATGCGGTGATGCAATAATTACTTATAGGAGTCAGAACAGTCGTAGATTAAAGTATAACGTCTGTACACTAGATTTCGATAATAAGTATATTCAGTCAAAGAGAAATAGAGCAAGACCTACTGACAAGCAGGTTTTACTATTTTGCTGGGACACAGATTCGTATAGACTACTTCAGCCTGAACACGTTACTTCTATTATTCCTTTACAAGCGATCTTGAAGAATGATAGAAATACATGAAGCACCCCCAGTATTTGAAAAACTAATACACTATAACGAAGAGAAGCACGAACGTGTTTATCTAACCATCAATACCTTTAGAAATGTAGAGTATCTCTCCATCAGAAAGTATTTCCTAGATTTTGACGAAGAATGGAAGCCCAGCAGGGAAGGCGTCTCGCTGCCTCTAGACTTTGATAATAGCAGAAACCTTTTCGATGGGTTAGTTGAAATCCTCTCTCTTACTGAAGTCAAGGACATTCTAGAAATCCATTTCAAAGACAAACTTGACCAAATATATTTAGATTAGCAAAAATAATTCTTGACATTACCTCTATTTTCTAGTATAATATATACATGAATAGAGATTTGGAAACGTATTTAAGCAAATGTCGCGATCAATACTATCGTGGTACTCCCATCATCCCAGATGAGGTGTACGATAGGATATGCGAAAACACTTTTGCAGAACTTACTATTGGGCACGAAACGGATTCCCGTTTTGCCCACCCTTTTCCAATGTACTCACTTCAAAAAGTCTTCGCCAACGAAGGCACACCCCCCGATTATGGAAACAACGCAGTAGTAGCCACACCTAAGATGGACGGCGCAGCTGTGTCTATTTGTTATGTAGATGGAATCTTTCATGACGCCTTAACGAGAGGGGACGGAAAAGCAGGTTTAGAAATAAGTGATAAAATTAAGCATATCGTACCTCGCTCATTAGAATTTGGAAAGTCATTATTCTCTGGATTGAGACAAATCACAGGAGAAATAGTAGCCCCCAAATCAATAAAAAATGCGAGAAATTATGCGGCGGGAGCATTAAACCTCAAAGATGCCGAAGAATTTAAGAAGAGAGACCTAACGTTCATAGTGTATGGGATTCAACCATACATAGGCGCGTATTGGCTGGAAGATATGAAGTTATTAGATAACTGGTTCAACGTAATTTCTATCGGAAGTTACAACCATTTTCCCCAAGACGGCACAGTATTCCGTGTGGATAAATATTCCTATTTCCAAGAAATGGGTTACACCGCGCATCACCCTAGAGGAGCTTACGCTCTTAAAACTCGAGAAAAGGGGATAGTTACAAAACTATTAGATGTAGTATGGAATACAGGAAAAAGTGGAGTGGTAGCTCCCGTTGCAATTCTCGAGCCTATTAACATAGGGGGAGCTACTATCTCTAGGGCTACATTACATAACATAGGTTTTATAAATCAGTTAGATTTAGAGATCGGTTGTAGTGTAGAGGTTATTAGAAGCGGAGAAATTATACCCCGCATTGTGAGACGAGTATAATGTTATTATATTTAGAGAGTCAACTAGCCGAAGCTTATCAGGTTTATATATCTAAAATCCCACAAGGGAATGGCTATGTTGGAATTGAAGAATTTAGAGGAATGGTTGAGAATGACGAAGAATGGTTCGAGGATTTATTAGAAGAATACAAGGAACTAAATCTTACTTTACACTAATGAGTAAAGGTGTCTATAACGAAACTTATTTTAAAAATCGCCCGAATGAAAGGGGACGAGACGGGGTTCTGTACGCCGTCGTTTTAGTTAATAAAAAGACATTTGAACGAGAGTGTATTAAGGTTGGCATGGCAGCAGGTAAAGACTGGCGTCATGTTATTAAACGTGCTAGAGGCTTTAAAGGGTATGATGTACGGATTCAAAGGACATGGAAGAGCACCCTTTATGAAGTGTTTTGCATGGAGCAACAGCTACATGAGAAGTATATAAATGATAGGTTTAAACCAACCCATAAATTTGGTGGGCATACGGAATGCTTTAATATAGATAGTAAAATATTAGATGATTTTCCTAGACGAGTAAGTGATAGATGATAATACAACATGGAAAAAAATTTCACGTTATAGGCGTGGAGAAAAACTTTTGGTCAGTAAGCCAATGTAACTCCTTGATAAATGCTTATCAAGATAAATTTATACCTTATAGTTTCGATAAGCTAGGTACGCATGGAGCGGCAGAACAGCCGCGTAACTACCCCGCTACTTCTAACAGAGCAGTAGTACATAGTAAACAGGTTCCCAGCGATATACATGAATTAGTTAAAGAGTATAATAGAAATAGTTATAACTTTGTACTACAAGATGAAACAGTACAGTATATAAATAAACTTACTCCTGCTGAAGACTTAGGGTGGCATAAAGATAATCTTGAAGAAATAGAAACTTTATACACTAAAAGAGCACCTTATCGTATTAGTGTAGTAATCAAACTAAATAATAAATTTACTGGGGGAGCAACAGAAATATATAAGCACGATCCTTTTAATCTAAATACAGGAGATGCTTTATTATTCTGCTGTGATATGTGGCATAGGAGTACTCAAGTAACAGCAGGAACAAAGTACTCATTTAATATGTGGACACGCGGAGTACCAATTCAATGAAAAAGAGACCCAAGATCAAATTAAAAGGTGGAGCAGAATGGGACACCTTTACCAACTGGCGTCAGGTTATGTGCTACCTTGATAAATCTAAGGTAGTAAAGAAGATTAAACGTCAATATAATAAACGTTTCAGAAGGATAGAAAAGGAACAGATTAAACAGGAATTAGACCAATGAAAGTATTGGGTGTTAGCGAAGGATTTCACGACGCTTCCGCTTCTTTAGTGGAAGTTTCTCCCTATACAGATAAAGTAAGTATTCATTGGGCTGCACAGGCAGAAAGATATTCAGGCAGAAAAAACGATCCATTCTTACCGCCCGAATTACTGAATGTGAACGCAGATGTCTCGGTCTTTTACGAAGATACTAAACTAAAGAATGAACGTAGAACGTATCATTCCATGTCTCCCGTAACATATTCGAATATATGTCAGCACCATTTAAATCATCATCAAAGCCATGCAGCTGCAGCGTATTATACTGCACCTTTCAATGACGATACTGTTATAGTAGTAATTGATGCTATTGGAGAGTGGGCATGTTCGAGTATATGGGTTCCAAAAGAGTTTGGGCTAGAATGTGTGTGGGAAGAAAAATACCCTCACAGCATCGGACTATTTTACAGTGCTATAACGAAGCGTCTTGGTTTAAAGCCTAATGAAGATGAATACATTACTATGGGGATGGCTGCGTTTGGTGAACCTATAGTTTCAATGCGATGGTGCTTTGATCTACCTGATAGAAATTGGCATAAAGGTTTTGGAGTTTTTGACTTCCAAGGCTGTGCTCCAGAAGATATAGCGGCTAGTGCTCAGTTTGAAGTTGAAAATCGAATCCATGCTATAATGTTAAAAGCTAGAGAGTATGGATCAAACATTTGTTATGGAGGTGGAGTTGCACTCAACTGCGTAGCTAATAGTAAAGTATTACCTAGACTCTTTAATAAGATTTGGATATTTCCAAATCCTGGTGATGGAGGGAGTAGTTTAGGGGCTGCGTTAGGTTATATATGTCGCCAAGTAGAATTTAAAGATTGCTTTCTAGGACACAATATAGAAGGAGTATTAAATCCTAAAACCGTAGTTGATACTCTAATAGCAAATAAAGTAGTAGGAGTTGCTAATGGTAGGGCAGAGTTCGGACCGAGAGCCTTAGGGAATCGTAGTTTACTTGGAGACCCCCGATATAATATTAAAGGCAAAGTTAATAAGATTAAGCGAAGACAAAAGTTTAGACCCTTTGCCCCTGCAATTCTTGAGGAGTACGCAAATATGTATTTTGATGGAGAAAAGAACGAGTATATGCAGTTCGTTTCTCGAGCAAGACACGACCACAAATCAGTAACACACGTTGATGGAACCGCTAGAGTTCAAGTTGTAAAGGAAGATAGTAGTTCTATTTTGAGAAAAATTCTAGAAGAGTTTTATAATAGAACAGGTTGCCCTATGTTACTAAATACAAGTTTAAATATAAAGGGGAAACCTATGGTTAATACTAGAAAGGATGGTAAAGCATTTGAAAAGTTATATGGAGTAAAAGTATTTTGATTTATTTTAATGGATGTAGCTTCACTAACGGATATGAATTAGAGGATAAATTTAACAAGAGATTCTCAAATCTAGTTGTGAAACACTTTAATACAGAAGAATTTAATGACGCTAAGGTAGGCGGATCCAATGATAGAATATGGAGAACTACTATGAATCATTGTTTGAATCATAAGTATGAAGCTGTAATTATAATGTGGACGGGTGCTAATAGAATGGAGTACTTACAAACAGGAACTAACATCTCAGGTAATACCAACCTGCCACAAAAAGCTATTAGTGGTCCAAGATGGAGAGCAACTAACTGGGAAAGAGATTCAACAAATATAGAAAAATCTAATCTCTATAAACACCCAGATCAATTACATCAACATTGGTTAATTACTAATGGATTTATGAAACAAGTAAGAAACAGAGAGTATAATATAAAATATAGTATATCTTATATGCTCTCAACAAAATACTTTCTAGAATCATTAGGTATTCCTTATCTATTTTATACATATTCGAGTGGGCAATATAGACCCTTCTTGTATTTGCTAGATGAGGACTACTTAGAAGCGGCAAACAATTATTGGAAGTCGGAAGAATTAAGTAAAAAACAAATACTAAAAGAATTACCATGTTTACTAGAAGATGGTTTTTATGATAGAACAAAAAAGGCAGGTCTCCCTATCGGGAAAAAAGATCACCCCTTAGCAGGAGCACACCGCTTAATGGCGGACGTAATGATCAAAGACCTAGAGAGAAAATATGAAAACATTAAGAAAAATAATTAAAAAAATTAGAATATGGTACTTCGAGTGGAAACTTCGAAGAACATATAAAGAAGACACCTATGTCTATGAAGACGAAGAAAAATTTGAGCCTGAAAAATAGGTACATTTACATCAAAAAGTTCTTGACACGCGGTGAAATTTTTAGTATAATATACAATATAAATGAAAAAGAATGAGAAATCACGAATGGAACAAATTTTAGCCCCAACGAACTGTCCTTCCTGTGAAGGCGAATTGAAGTTTATTAACGAACTACTCTATTGCTTTGACAAGATGTGTCCAGCTCAATGGGACAAGAAAATGGAACATTTTTCAAGTTCTTTGAAAATAAAGGGGTTAGGCCCTGCAACTATTAAAAAGTTGGAAATCCTAGACTATCCAGAACTGTATGAGCTCACTGTCGGGGAAATTACCGTCAGACTGGGCTCAGAGAAAATGGCGAAGAAGTTGGCACTCGAGATTGTTAATTCATGTAAAGTCGATTTGCAAACGTTATTACCCGCTTTTTCTATTCCGCTTTTTGGTCGATCAGCTTCTCAGAAATTATGCGAAAGAATTACCTCTATCGAAGAAGTAACCGAAGCAAGCTGTACTGAAGCAGGTATCGGTCCGAAAGCAACAGCTAACCTAATGGCTTGGTTAGAAACAGAGTTTTACCCAAACAGGTACAATGACTTACTCCCTTTTAGTTTCAAATCTAAAAGAGTTGTAAAACGAGATATAATCGGAGTTGTTTGTATTAGTGGCAGACTCAAAAGTTTCCCTAGCAAAGCTCATGCTACAAAGGTTCTGGAGAACCACGGCTACGCCGTAAAAACCAGTCTGACTAAAGACTGCACTCATTTAATAAATGAAAGTGGAATAGAGTCAGCCAAAACGCAGACTGCTCGGGATCGAGGAGTCATAATTATAACAAATCTAAACGATTTATTTGGAGAATAAAATGGCATTACCTAAATGGACAGACGAAAGAACCGCATCATTGGAATCTTTTGTTGGTGCTGAAACCCCTGTTTCCCAAGCTACTGTGGCAGAAGCCGCAGGCGAACTTGAAACTTCTGTAAGAAGCGTAAGTTCTAAACTTAGGAAAATGGGATATGATGTAGAGTTAGCTTCTAGCTCTAATACAAAGTCTTTCACAGACGAACAAGAAGCAACACTTTCAGCTTTCGTAACTGACAATTCTAGTCAGTACACATACGCTGAAATCGCCTCCAACTTTGAAGGCGGGCACTTTAGTGCAAAATCAATACAAGGAAAAATCCTTTCTATGCAACTTACTGAGCACGTTAAACCTGCTCCTAAAGTTGAATCAGTTAAAACTTATACTGAAGCAGAAGAAGGAACTTTTGTTGGTATGGTTAACGATGGCGCGTTCATCGAAGCTATAGCTGATACTCTTGGCAAGAGTGTAAACTCTGTCAGAGGAAAAGCACTTTCTTTACTTAGAGCTGGCGAAATTAACGCTATCCCTAAGCAGGAAGTTACCAAAGGATCTGGTAAAGCAGACCCATTGGCTGACGTAGAAATCGACGGCATGACTGTCGAAGAAATTGCTGATCAAATCGGCAAAACTGTAAGAGGTGTCAAAACTATGCTCACGAGGCGTGGTCTTGTATGTGCTGATTACGACGGAAGCGCAAGAAAAGAACGAGTTCAATCTTAACTTTTTATTGTCAGGAATACTAGGAGGGGTTCGCCTCTCCTAGTTACTCTTGGGAGAGAATATGGCAGTAGAAAGCGCATTATTAAAACAAGTTTTAGTTACCGAAGATTTCGACACTTGGAATCGACTGAAACAACATTATCTACCCGAAGGCGAATATCAAAAGCTATGGAAGATAGTGGACAAACACGTCCATAAATTCCATGCTCTCCCAACTTTTGAAGTATTAAAATTCGAGATTCGGTCTAGAGAATTACAAGAAAAAATATATGCGATAGAAGCTGTCGAAACAGAAGTACCTGCTTATGAACTACTAGAGTATCTGAAGGATCAATTCACCCAGAGTGAGATACTAAGGCGAATGGAAACCTATTTAGATGATACGATAAGTATAGCAGATGCTAAAGAAAATATTGACTACCTACAAGAAATTGTAGTGCAAGTTCAAGACAGAGTTGATACAGCGATTGATAGTGACGATATGGATACTATTGAATTGTTTGACTCTGAAGAAGATTTAGGAAAATATTTACCTCTTGGTTTAAATCAAGACTACGATATTTCCTATCAATTCTCTCCCAAAGACTTGGTCGTTGTGGGAGCACAAAGAGGACACGGAAAATCTTTCACTTGTTGTAATGTTGCTGTTGAAGCGCAGAAAGCAGGTAGAAGTGTTCTTTATTTTACAATAGAAATGGATTCCAGACCAATTCTACAGAGAATGGCTGCTATGGCCACTGGTGTACCACTTGGTAGACTTATAAAGAGAAATCTTTATGAGAAAGAGTGGAACAGAATTGGAGAGTGGTGGGCTGATCGATTTATCGGAGGAGATGAAATACTATCTAAGTACGCAGTCTATGATGATTTTGATAAGTTCCATTTTGATCTAACTAAAAATTGTGAATTTAAGAAGGAAGCACAGTTAGATGTGTTCTACGATCCTGGCTTAACTATGGCTAAAGTTATTAGCACGGTTAGACAGAAGAAAGTAGAGTATCCTGACCTCGGTTTAATAGTCATTGATTACTTAAACCAAGTGAAACGCCACAACGCCCCAAGTCGCTCTGGGCAATACGAGTGGACAGAACAAATTGAGATCAGTAAAGCTATGAAACAGCTTGCTCAAGATCAAAATTGTCTAGTTCTTTCTGCTTATCAAACCAACCCTAAAGGTGAAGCCCGATTCTCAAGAGGTATTCTTGATGCAGTTGACGCTGCTTTTACGCTCGAACATTGGGGAAAAGAAGAGAATTGTATTAAGTTCAAATGTGATAAAATGAGAAATGGAGAAATGAAGTCCTTCGTTAGTGAGCTCGATTGGGAGACACTAAAGATTGGACCACATACTGCTTTAGATCCTGATGAAAAACAGGAGATGAAGGAAGCTATGTCATCTGGAGAATCTGCTGATGATTTATGATGTAAAAGGTATTCCATTTCGAGCAGTCATATTTGAAGTTAGTATGAGGAACTTTCCTACCACCAACTTTAAAGAACTTAACTCAGGACAATATGTACCTATATGGCTAGAGAGACAGAAGGATAGGATCCATCTGCGCTTATTCACGTTTGTAGAGTCTGTATTAAATCAAGGGTTTCTAGACCCAGTAATAATATGGGGTAACATAAAAGAAGGAACAATGAGAATACACCCTGGTGTAAATCAGTTTATTCTATATTCTTTAATTAAAGACCAAATAATCAGTCCTCGTAAAAAGAAGTATGATTTAAATGGTTGGGTAGTAGACTTTAATTGTAATCATAGGGACGAGTATCAAGGAATATTTAAAGATATTAAACCCTTAGAAAGAAATGAAGATGGAAACAATAATATGATTTGGAAAGTAGATCATAGAACAACACCAGACGGAGAAGATCAGTATGAATTCTCTCCTTCAGGACGTAAGCATATGGGTAACATATACTATAAAGGGACTGAAGATAGATGGAATTATAAGCAAGAAGCTCATAAAGGTTTTGGGTGCTGGTACGAGGGGAAGAAGTTCTACGATATTGGAGGGAATGATCCTATCCAGTATGAAATTAAAAAAATTGCGGGGGTCTATCAGTTGTTTTTAGAACACTTCTTTGATTGGAACCCTGATATCTGGCAGGAGAAACATTATGAAAGCAGGTAAAATATGGGGACAAACAGAACTAATCCATGCAAATGGAGTTTTAGAGTTCCACCGCATAGAGTATAAAGCGGGATACAAATGCTCAGAACATGAACATCAATTTAAATGGAACGGCTTCTTTGTAGAGAGTGGTAAAATGATAGTTCGAGTTTGGCAAAATGATTATGACTTAGTAGATGAAACATTACTACTTCCAGGCGACTTTACACAAGTTAAGCCTGGTTGCGTACACCAATTTGAAGGTGTAGAAGATGGTGTTGCATTCGAATTATACTGGGCTGAATTTAATCATTTGGATATTAAACGAAGATCTGTAGGAAGAACTGTTTCTATGGATGAGTACGAAGATAATCCTTCTGACATAGACCGAGATTATGAAACCGATCCTATGAAAAGAATACTTGATGAAGTAGAAAAAGAAGCTGAAGAAATGCACGGCTCTATTCTTGGAACAGGAAGCATACTCAGATGAAAATTAAACCAATATCAAAAGTAAATCCAGTAGCAAAACACAGCAGAAATAAGTCTGGGGCAGGCACACATAAGTCTAAAAAAGACTATGATAGGAAAGTAGGAAAAGAAGAACTAATAGATTTATTAAGACAACAACAAGAAGCAACCCGTGGTCCAGGTGACTGGATGAGGCTAGAAGAAGAAATACAGTCCTTATTGGACGCAGAGGACGAAGATGGCAAATGACAGAATAAGCAGAGCAACAGCAGAGTTAGTACCTATGCCCCCTCATACTTGGTATGTGCGCTCTATAAATTGGTTGCTAGAACAACCCAAAGTAAAAGAGAATATAAAATCTGTTCCTTTGAATCAAAAACTTTGTGATAGTTTATACGATCATGGAATGAAAAGTCCTGTTTTAGTAATGCCTAACTGGTACCCAATTGCAGGTAGTCAAAGACTGAGAGCATACGCTGAGATAGTACAAGGACGACCTGATTTAGGAGAACAAGAGATAAGAGTTTGTCGAATAGATAAAGAGTATTGGCTAGTATGGTATCTATGGGGAGATAAAGATTTTCGAGATACAGCAGTAGCAGTATATTTTCAAATGGTAGAATTGGTATGGAAAAGTAGATACTATGAAGATACACATGATCCTAGTGGAAACTTGATGACAGATTTTGAAAAAGAAGGGGATGAACTTGAATGGAACCATAAATCAGAGTTGGGGAAAGCAAGAATTAAAGCAAAAAGATTGAAGGATCTAATAAAGACACCATTAGAATCCCGTAAAAACAAAGACGGAAAGTCCTCTAAAAAATAGTTCTTGACAGAAGGTTAAAAATTTAGTATAATATATAAATAATGATAGCAATAGACTTATTAAGCGAAAGGGGAATAGAATTTACTGTTAAAGGACAGGACGCTATCATATCATGTCTAAATCCCGAGCATGATGACAGCAATCCTAGTTGTAGGGTTGACAAAATAACAGGTATAATGCATTGTTTTTCCTGTGGTTTCTCAGGAAACTTATTCACATACTATGGTGCTCCCGAGAGTCCATTAGAAGTGAGAATACACAGAGTTAAAGCAAAGATTGCGAAAGTAAAGTCGCAAACTACAGGTATCCAACTCCCAAAGGATAGAATAGAATGGAAAGGTGGTCCGTTTAGAAACATATCAGAGAAAACTCTTAAGATATGGCAAGCCTTCACTTGGAATGTTCCAAAGTTTGAAGGACGGATCATCTTTCCCATTCGAGATATCACAGGAAAGACAGTAGCATTACTAGGCAGAAAAATAACAGGTAGTATGACAGATAAGTATTATATCTACCCACAAGGAGCAGAGATGCCCTTTTGCCCAGCTAAAGTTAAGCCCATAAATAATAGAGTTATTCTAGTGGAAGGAATATTTGATGCTCTAAATTTATGGGATCACGGATTAAAAAATACAGTATGCTGTTTCGGAACCCAACAAATGAATTGGGTTAAACTTTCACTTCTAAAATTACAAGGAGTGCAGGGAATAGATATAATGTATGACGGAGATGATGCAGGTGTTAAAGCTGCAGAAGCTCTAAAAGGGATTGCAGAAGAAATGGAAATGGGAGTTCAGATAGTGAAGTTAGCTGATGGACAAGACCCAGGTAACTTTAACGCAGATCAAATTAAACGGTTAAAGAAACAATTATACGGTAAATGATGAAGAACAGATTATTGGAATGGATGGATAGAAAAGCAGGAGGAAAAACCGAAAGTGAAATCTACCAAAGCAGATGGGTGTGGTATCATACTATATTAGCTTTTGAGATATTTTTAACAAACATTCTATTGATCTCTATTTTATTATTACTGGCAATTAAATTATGATAAAAGGTAAGAAAGTAAGGGGTAAGACAATGAAAAAGACATTTATGTTTTTAATACTTGCAGTAGGAATTGGATGTACAGGTACGCTCAACGAAGTTCCATATACATGGGAACGTGGGGTGCCTCAATTTGAATGGGTAGAGCCTTTGATATTCGAGCACAATCTACAAATATGTAGAAGTGCTGATGTTTGTAGAGCAGAATCCCTATTCGAGAAATAATATGATGATAGCTGGATGGATAATGTTTGCAATACTGGTGTGTATTAACACAGCAGTATATGTAGGCATTGATATGGCTTTTGAAAATGATTTTTGGAGAGAAGATGTCAACTGAAATGGGATTACGGTGGCGTGAAAGCAGAAATGCTCTGGCATTTCATGAAATGGAATTACGTAATGCAATCTTCGGACTGCATACTCGTAGATTCGGCACAGTAGCCGAGATTATGGTTAAGAAAATCATAGGGATAGAAAATAGTAATAAGTTGAATTACGATCTATTTGATAAAGTTAATAATATGAGAGTAGAGTGTAAATTCTCACGATGTCAACGATCACATACTTTAAAAATTACTGAGAAGAATGTTCTAAAGGCTTTAGAGTTTGAAACTGATAGGCATATCTTGTTCGCAGAACGGGAAGATTATGATTGGGATAGCAATATTCAACAAGTAAAAAAGTCTGAATTTGACCAATTATTTTACGGAGTATTCTTCGCAGATCTTATAGTAATATTTAAAATAGAACCCAATCAGATAGGGGATAATGTACAATATTCTGATAAACAACACAGAGGAAATACTGGAGAAGGACAGTTTCATTTAAACAATAAGAATATCCAGTATCATTTAAAAAATCACTTATACAAATATATAAGTTATAACGAGTTAAACGAATGGCTACAATAGCACTAATAGAAACGAAACCCACCGCTCAAAACTACGATAAGTATTTTGAGTTTGAATTTGACAGATTTGCATTATGTTCAGATAGTGGTGTGCAGAAAGTTCTAAAACGAAATGTAGACTTAGAGATAGACACAGACGATTACGAGTGGCTTATTCTAGTTGGAGCTGAAGCGTTTAAACATTTTACAAACAAGTCTTCCGTGACTGAATATAATGGCAAAATCATAAATGATAAGTTTTTAGCACTTATGAATCCTGCTGTTATTAAGTTCAGACCTGAAGCAAAAAAGAATTTTGAAGAAGCAATAAAGAGTATTTCACAGTACGTAAGTGGTGAATTAAAATTAGAGAAATTAGATGAAGAAAAATGTTACGGAATCCAAGACAAAGGAAAATGCCTTGAGTTCTTACAGTCAGCAATCGATGCACCTAGAGAGTATGTTGCACTTGACTCAGAGACAAGTAGTTTATACGCGCGAGATGGTTATATGCTCGGGTTTAGCATGTCTTACGAGCCTGACCATGGTTGCTATTGCGATGCTAATATCATTGATAATGAAATAGAAGCAAAGATGCAAGAACTGTTTGATAAGAAAACAGTTGTATTTCATAATGCTAAGTTCGACCTTCAATGGTTTGAATATCATTTCAACTTTAAATTTCCAAAATTTGAAGATACTATGCTTATGCATTATATGTTTGATGAAAACCCAGGCACTCATGGATTGAAACAACTTGCTATGAAGCACACTCCTTATGGCGATTATGAAAAGCCGTTAGAGGATTGGGGTAATAACTATAGAAAACAGCACGGCATACTTAAAGCCGCCTTCAGTTATGATTTGATACCTTTTGATATAATGAAGAACTACGCAGCTATGGACGCTGTAGTAACCTTTTTATTATATGAGAAGATGTCGGTAGCTTTAGCTAAGAACGATAAACTTAAGTGGGTATATGACAATATATTACTTGAGGGTTGTGACTTCCTAAAACAAGTAGAATCAAATGGTGTACCGTTTGATCTCGAAAGACTTACACTAGGACAGAGCATAATGCAAAAAGATATAGAAGTTGCTATAGAAAAGTTATATGAGTTTCCTGAGGTAAGACAATTTGAAAAAGCAAAGGGAAGCCCATTTAATCCAAATAGTACAGTTCAATTACGATCACTTTTATACGATTACATTGGTTTAACCCCAACGGGTAAAAAGACGGGTACTGGGGCTGATTCCACTGATGCCGAGGTTTTGGGACAATTAGCACAAGACCATCACGTTCCCGAACTAATTTTAGAAATTAGACAAAAAGTAAAAATAAAAACTACATATTTGGATAAAATTATACCAAATTTGGACAGGGATAGTAGACTAAGAACAGGTTTCAATTTACATGGAACTACCTCGGGTCGTCTATCTTCTAGTGGAAAGCTTAATATGCAACAGTTACCGCGGGATAACCCCACAGTAAAAGGATGTATTAAAGCGCGTAAAGGACACAAAATTGTGTCAATGGACTTAACAACGGCAGAGGTGTATGTTGCCGCAGTTTTGTCAGACGATAAAGGTTTGCAAGACGTATTTAGACAAGGGGGAAACTTCCACTCTACAATCGCAAAGCAAGTCTTTAAACTACCTTGTGAAGTTGGACAAGTAGATGAACTCTACAAAGACAGACGACAACAGGCGAAAGCTGTTACATTTGGAATAATGTATGGAGCTGGGCCTGCCAAGATTAGTTGGCAAGTTAGTAAAGATAGCGGTAAAGAATTTACCGTGCAGGAAGCAAATAGAGTTATTGCAGGATACTTTGAGTCTTTCCCTAAATTGAAAGGTTGGCTAGATGCACAACAGGCTTTTATTAGAGCCAATGAGTTTGTATATAGTCAATTCGGAAGGAAGCGCAGACTTCGTAACGCCAAGAGTAAGGATAAAGGCATAGCCTCTCACGAGGTTAGAAGTGGTATTAACTTTTTAGTTCAATCTGCAGCATCAGACATAAATCTATTGGGTGCTGTGGAAATGCAAAAATTCATAAATAGAACAGGGATGGATGCCAAAATATTCGGACTAGTACATGACAGTATTTTAGCTGAAGTACCAGAAGATGAAATGGAAATCTATTGTGATAAGTTGAAATTCTTCGTTCAAAAAGAACGAGGACTTTCCATTCCAAATTGCCCTGTAGGTTGTGACTTCGAGATAGGTGATGACTACAGTTTTGGCAAATGGGAAAAAGTATATTAGAAATGAATCTACAAGAGAAGAAAGCGGTGCGCGTTGGCCGTAATGACTACAGACGCAGACGAGATGCTAAGCATCAAGAGGATCTCACAATGTTGATATTGATGATTGCAACCTTTGGTTCAATTATTTATTCACTAAACTCATTAGGATAAGACTATGAAAAGACCACCCACACGAAAAATAGGGATTACAGGACACACAAGCGGTATCGGAAAAGAAATATACGAGCACTGTATGTTTAAAGGACATGACGTTACAGGATATAGTAGAGCTACGGGCTTTAATATACTGGAGAAAGATGCTGATAATATTATTAACGATATTCTTAGAAAAGATATTGATGTTGTTTTTAACAACGCTTGGGTTCCTAAATTGCAGATTAAAATATTAAAAGTTCTGCATCAGCAATGGAAAGATAGAGAGGGCAAGTTTATAATCAGTACAGGCTCTGCAAGTATCTACCAACCAGGTTTAACAGGTGAGGTGTATCAACAAGATAAAAAGGAGTTGAGGGATTACAGTATCAATGCTGCCCTTCAATGGCCTTATAAGAACGCGTGTAGAGTATCTAATGTTAGTCTAGGATGGACTAATACTGCTCTAGTGGGAGATACGTATGAGAATTTCATTGATCCCTATGAAGCAGCTTTAGTATTATTAAATATGATGGAGTACCAAGATTATGTGATTCCTGAAGTAATAATATCTAATAAGATGCAACCCCCAGAGGAAGTTGCTCCTATAAGAGATAGGGCAGCAGCTCACATGGGCGCTTCTATTATCCAAAGTAATAAAATGATGTTAGAAAAAAATAGTCCAACACTTAGTAAGATATACGACTCCCGTGAGAAATGATCGTAAATGAAGCTAGGATAGGATTTGTTCATATTCCACGAACTGGAGGAACAAGTGTAGAACGAGCCTTAGCAACAAAGTATAGAAGTGCTACGGCGATGGTTAATGAGATGCCAATGAAACAAGCTATACAGAAGCAAACTACTGTATCTATGGGTACTAAAGAGCTTCAAAAGAAACACGCTACTTATAATGAGTTGATAGAGTTCTATCCCGATTATAAGTATTATACTCTAGTAAGACACCCCCGAGCAAGACTTGAGAGTGTTTATCATTTCTTTGTATGGACTAAATTAGTACATACATCTTTTGAGGAGTGGATCTATCGTACACTATATGGTTTAATGTATAATATACCTAATGCAGAGATAGACGAAGAACCGTATTTAGTAGACCTAAATATTCCGTATTTACAAGTAGACTATATCGGTAAGGCAGAAGTACATAAACTAGAAGAACAAACAATTTGGGAAGCATTAAATATTCAACCAAGACATGATTTTAATGTTCCTCGAACACAACCAATAAAATGGGATAAAAATAGTATAAAACTGATGAAAAAAATCTATCAGAAAGACTATGAAGAATTAAACTATGAATGAAAATATAATGAGCACAGAAGATATGGCATTAGAAGTAGCTGGGGCTGACCCCCGAACAAATGCATATATGCCCCTTAGTGCAGGAGTAGAGAGTACTGCTACATTGTTGTACGCAGTAAAAGATCCAGAGATATTTCCTTGGTGCGTACATTGGTATGAACCACGCTATGGACCATTTGCGGATGCAATGGCTTTTTATAGTAGGAAACAGGCAGAGTATTTTAACTTACCATATGGAAATGATACTTCTATGCTTTCTACAATAGGATATACTAGAGAAGTTCCAATTATTATAAGTGGACTAAGTGCTTTTATGTCAATAATATTAGGTAGCCCAGGCAAGTTTAAATTTAAATGGTTTATGATGGGAGGTAATGCGGAAGATGATATGCGTATGCGTCTACAATTTAGAGAGTATCGCAAAATTATGATAAATTATCTAAGTGATTGTTTAGACTCATCTGGTGCACACTTCAATGCAATTAGAGATGTTCCAGAAGTAAGAAATCCACTGGACTTTATGAGTAAAGCAGAAATGCTTTCTTTAATAATGCGTCATGATCCTAACCTATATGAAATGATATGGAGTTGCCCCTTCCCCAAAGGAACTCTTACTAAGGATGATGAAATTACTGGGTATATTCCGTGCGGAGAGTGCTATAAGTGTGGAGAATTTAAAGCTGCACATAAGTTAGCAAGTGACGCTAAATTCAGATATCAGGAAGGGAAAGAGTATTTTACTCGTTTTCATAATATTGAACAACAGATGGGGAAAGATCAAAGAGATGATGGACAGAACTGAGATTCAGGACTGGACGATAGAAGCAAATTTTTTATCTCAAGAAACCTGTGATATTTTAGAAAACCATTTTAACTTGGCAAAGGAAAATAACAGATGTACTTATGAAGATGTGAATGAAGTTTATGAAGATGGGAAAGCCTATAATTTATACGGAGATAGTTTTTGCGAATCTATAGGACTCTACAAAACTCCAGTTGCAAATCAATGGGCAAAGGGTAAATCTCTAAGTCTTGCATATGGACTTATGAGAGAGTACGAAAAGGGGGCACAACTTAAGTGGCACAGAGATCGGTGGCAATGTGAGTACTCCTGTACTGTACAAATAAGTAATAAGCCTTGGCCTATACATTTCTCAGAAACATACATAGGTGGTATATGGGGAGCAGATGCTTCAGTAATTCTACAAAGAGGAGATGCTGTTTTCTATAAAGGTTGCGAAATATATCATTGTAGAGCGCCTCTAGAACATAAAACTTCTAGGCACTTATTTTTGCATTATGTAGAAAAGGACAGCGCATTAGATAACAAAGACTTCAGACCAAATTACGGACTGGCAAAGCTGGAGTTACCAAAATTAAAATCAGTCAGAGGAGGAAAAGTATAGTGGCAGCAATAGTAAAGGAAGCCTACAGTGATGGGATTATAAAAGAGATCCGTCATTTTAGAGACTTAACAAAAGAAGAATATGGAAAAATTCTTCATCAAAGAGTAAATATGTTCGTAGTATGGAATAAACGTATTATGAATCCTATTGATAAGCATGATAAAGATTCACATTTTATAATGGTTTGGGAAAGAGATAGACTATTAGGATGTACTAGAGTTTGTCTACCTTTTTCCCAAGGTTTTGAAACAGATGATTTTACCTTTAACTATCCTACATGGGATAAATGCACAATAGTAGATATGAGAGTATCAATGTTTCCTACAGATCAGTCCCACGCAGTATGTCATATGTGGGCTCCTGAGTGGGGATTAAGAATATGTGGTACTGAAAATGGACAAATGGATATGTATGCTGATGGACACCCAATACTATTAGCGTATGCAAAGAAAGAAAAGAATTTAAAATACATTGGGAATTATAAGGACAAGTGGGGGTATGAAGGATATCGCTGGATATACGAACCCAATGACAGACAGGTGGAGCATCATAAATTGCATGAGTGGTTGAACGCCTATCATGAAACCTAGACGACTCCAGCATCAAAGAATACAACAAAGACAAAGATCCCAAAGAAGAGTTTGGAGATTGAAAGAGATGAATAGCAGAGTAACAACAATAAAAGAATTAACATTTCCGTTATTTGTAATACACACAGATAATATAGAAGAACTCGACGGTATCGTATGGATAGATGATCAAGTACTAGATGATACAAATATGGAAGGAGAGACACTAGGCTTAAGACGAATACAGAGTCCGATGAAAAGTATATACCCCTTAAAGTATATGATTGAAGATGAAATTGGACTAATGAAGCATAGAGGTAGCACGTTTATTGATAATCAAGGTAAAGTTATAAATTATGAAAAGACTAGAAGCCTTAAGCTAAAGTATCACAAGATAACCAATAGGGAAAAGAAAGGCGTAGCTACTGTTCTATGGTTAAAAGATGTACCTTTTCCGTTTGCAGAAAAAAGTCCCCCCGATATAGAAGTTACTTGGGCAGGATTGTTGTATGATCACAGTATTCCTTGGAAAATATATGACTTTTCTAGTGAGAAGAAAAAGGATACTTGGAGAAAGATATGAAAAAAGAAGTTAATTTTAGAGGCTGGAAAGAAGATAAATCTTTTCGTTGGTTTGTTAAACTTTTAATAGTAGGAGTTCTTTTAATACCGATACTAGCATCATGCCAAACAATAGATAAAGATATTTACGATCCACCTTTATACCTAGATCCCCCTAAGGATCTCTTTGAAGAGTGCGTTATAACAAAAGAAGCTGTTTATTGCAGCGAGGAGATAGAGAGGATAGCATAATGATAGACTACCAAAAAATTATAGACAAAATGCATGAAGGCATTATTTTATTAGAGTACACCAGCTTAGTTAGTGGTGACCACAAGAGTAGAGAAGTAACTACTTGCCATAAGTACTTACCAAGAAATGCACAGGTATTCAATAAAAATTGGGTACAAAATGCTGGAGATACTAAAATACTTTGCTATGATCTAGAGTTTCAAAAATGGGACGATATTGATGTAAATACTATAACCAGTTGGTCTGAAATTGAAGGAGACTGGAAAGTAAAAATGTTACAACAAACTGATCTTAATTGGGACGGTAATATTTAATGTGCGGATTTGTCGGAACAACTAATCATCAGTTAATAAACTTAATGATAGATAAACAGCAGCATCGCGGACCAGATGCTCTGCACTATTATGCTGACAACAAGTTTACCTTTGCTCATGTATTGTTAGATATTAGTCAAGAAAGGCAGTTACAACCTTATATTACCCCAAAAGGAAATGTATTATTATTTAATGGGGAAATGTATGACACGACAATTCCTAATGATACAGAATGGCTAGGAAAAGCCTTAGATAAATATGGGTTCAAATTTTTAGAGAACACAGATTGGCAAGGATCAATCGCGTGGTACCTACCTAAGCAGGGCAAACTAGTTCTAGTACGAGATCATTTTGGGGCTAAACCTTTATGGTGGCGCTGGGATGGAACTAATTTTGAATTTAGTACTACTTTGACTAGTTTTCTTAGTAAAGAAATTGATGAAGATGAAATGACACCTCAACTATTAAGGAATACTCAATCTTTTGGAGACAAGTGTATATATAAACAAATCCATAAGGTAGAGCCAGGTGGCTGGTTAGAGTTTGATTTAAATGATAATTTTAAAGTGCATAGGAAAAATTTATGGAACTATTTTGATATGCTATCTGAACCATTAGATACAGCAGAGTTTAGATATAATATCAAAGAAGCAGTTCATAAAGTTTCAAAAAATAAGAACAAAACAGCATTATTTCTAAGTGGTGGAATGGACAGTACAATGGTTGCCTCGCTTTTACGTGATTGCGAAATAGACTTAGAAGTTTTTACAATGGGGTACAATTTAAATCAAAAAGGAAAGCATTGGGATCAGAAAAATTATGCTGGAGAGGCTGCTATGGCAATTAAAACTGCCGAAGATTGGGGATATAAAGTACACCACCTAACATTAGATAAAGATGACGTTGATAACTATGGGAAGATGTGGTTAGCAAATACACACTATTTATGGGCAGATCATAATAGACAAGCTCCTAGATATTTATTATGTAAAGCAGCTGCAGAGGCAGGATGTAAAGTAGTATTAAGTGGAGATAGTGGAGATGAATTATTTTCAGGGTATATTCACCATAACAGAAGATTTGAAAAAGGTTATTGTGAGAGCTTAACAAGAAACTTCAGTAATCAGAGGTGGTTTCCATATAAAGCATTTGGAGACGATCATCTGAATAACTCTCTCTTTTCAGATTTACTATGCACTTCAGAACAGAATATTCTAGCAACGGATCAAACTGCTGGAATGTTTGGAATGGAAAGTAGAATTCCTTTGTTAACTCAAAGTTTTGCTAAGTATGTATTAAGTATAATGGGTAGTGTTAAATTTCGACAGACAAAGAAATATGCAAAAGGAACAAATAAATTTTTAATGCGGGAAGTAATGAAAGATTACTTACCAGAGCATGTACAAACTAGAAAAGAAAAAGTAGGTTGGTCTAGTCCATGGGACAATAATCACCCTCAACTAACTCATAGATGGAAAGTGCAAGCATTAGACTTTCTTAGAACACAAATTAAATGAATAAACCAAAAACAAAATATTGGGGTAGGTATAGAACAACTACATATGACTGGTATCTAAAATGGATAGCTAGTATAATTATACTTTGTGCTATGTCTATAAGAGGAGTACCAGAGTTATCGACACTAGACTTACAACTGTCTATAACAGGAGTATTTCTGTGGTTAATAGTATCTCTAGTATGGAAAGATAGAGCTTTAATTCTTCTTAATGGAGTAGGTCTTTTGTTTTTAGTAAAAAATTATATACAAATGATGGGATTATGAAGGCAGTTTATGCGAATAGGATACAGATTGAAGGTAGCGCTAGTTTACTTGAGGATATGGAAAAGGAACTTACATATACTTTACCTCCTCGTATGCCGCAAGATCCCCCTATGGTTCTAAAAACAATTAGACCTTTAAGAGAAGGTTTAGTTTCTATACCAATGGGGAGAACGGATTTAGTACCTACTGATTACGATATAATCGATAAGCGGGTTATGGTGCCTGCTATCTTTCCTGAATTTAGGTTTACTTTACGAGCAAGTCAAAAAACGACGGTTGATGAAGTAGATGACAGTGCTATAATTAACGCTTGGGTTAGTTGGGGAAAGACAGTAGCAGCTTTAGCAATAGCTGCGAAGCTTGGTCAAAAGACACTCATAGTAACCCATACAACCAATTTGAGGAACCAATGGGAAAAGGAAGTACAGAAAGCTTTCGGAATACAAGCTGGCAGAATCGGGTCAGGAGTCATGGACACTTCGTCCCCAATAGTAGTGGGGAACATTCAGAGTTTATACCGACGCGTCGAAGACATAAAACATTTGTTCGGGACAGTCGTTTTAGACGAGATGCATCATGTGAGTTCACCGACCTTCACTCGTATTATAGACGAAATGCCCGCGAGATATAAGATAGGTTTGACAGGCACGTTGGAAAGAAAAGATGGTAGGCATGTAGTCTTTAGGGACTATTTTGGGCATAATGTTTTGAAACCGCCCAAAGAAAATTACATGACTCCAAAAGTTGATATTGTTAAAACAGATATAAGATTCCTTGACGGTTCTTACACGCCCTGGGCTGAAAGAATAAATCATTTAGTGAATACTGAAGAATATGTACACACTATAAGTATGATTGCAGCTAAGTATGCTGCTGAAGGACACAAAGTATTAGTAGTATCAGATAGAGTTGCATTTCTAAAAGTCTGTCATAGATTGGTAGGAGATAATTCAGTATGTATTACAGGGGATATGGAATTTGGAGAACGAGAAAAAACTATGAAGTTAGTAGGAAAATCTAAAAATATACTATTTGGAACACAAGCAATATTTTCAGAAGGTATATCTTTAGATGCTCTTAGTTGTTTAGTACTAGGCACACCAGTTAATAACGAACCTTTATTAACCCAGTTAATTGGTAGAATAATAAGAAAATTACCCAATAAAAGACAGCCCACAGTAGTAGATATTCATTTAAAAGGTAAAACAGCCAGTAGACAAGCTAATGCTCGAATGGGTTATTATATGAAACAAGATTATAAGGTTAATGTATTATGAAAGGATTCAAAGGGAAGCAGTTAAGCAACAAAAAAATAGTGCTTGACAAATGCTTGTTATTTTGGTATAATATATGATATATTATAATTGGAAAAAGATTGTAAAAGCGAGCAACGGAAGCGTTGCTGACATTATAACGATACTTAGAATAATTACATATAAAATTACACCTAAGAATTACTATGATAGAACTTTTAAGTTTTACGAAAAGAATTTTGGTGGTAGTAGTTTTCTGATAAACCCAGATGAACTACTTACTGTTGGACGTGCACAATACAGTGATAAAGAAGTTGCAGAGTATGTTGGTATCGCATCCTTCCGCAATTATCATGAGTACGTCAAAAACTTAGATACTACATTAGACCTCATTTTCTGTAAAGTTAATGAGGACATTATAAAGCAAAACAGACTGCTCGATATTAGAGATGGGTTTATTCACTTTAAATTTGAGGAGACAACAATGGAGAAAAATTATGGCAATTAGCTTTAATACCACAAAGGGCTCTGCCCAAAAAGAAAAAATTGAAACTTATAATTTCAGTAACAAAGAGGATCATAGTATTCGTCTAGTAGGCGATCTACTTCCTCGATATGTTTATTGGGTTAAAGGTGAGAACAACAAAAATATTCCTATGGAGTGTTTGTCGTTTGATCGTGAAAGCGAAACCTTTAACAACAAAGAACATGATCACGTTCGTGACTTCTTCCCTGACCTAAAATGCGGATGGGCTTATGCCGTTCAAGGCATAGACTTGGCTGATAATTCTATCAAAGTAGTAAATCTGAAAAGAAAACTCTTTGATCAAATTTTAGTAGTAATGGAAGAAATTGGAAACCCAACAGATCCAGCAACTGGTTGGGATATCCACTTCAAAAGAAAGAAAACTGGACCACAGGTATTCAATGTAGAATATCAACTTCAACAACTGAAGTGTAAAGCAAGAGAACTTAGTGACGCTGAGAAGGAACTTACAGCCGAATTAAAGTCTATGGATGATGTACTGCCCAGACCTACACCTGATGCTCAACTTGAGCTTCTTAGAAGGATTACTGAGCAAGCATCTAACGATACTGTTGATGAGGAATTTGACGTAGCATGATTTTATTCACAGCTGATTGGCATTTAAAATTGGGACAAAAGAACGTTCCTTTAGAATGGGCTTGCGCTCGTTATAAGTTGTTTTTTGACCAAGTTAAAGCATTAGAGTCAGACTGTGACATGCACATCATAGGCGGGGATTTGTTTGATCGAGTCCCCTCTATGGACGAACTTACTTTATATTTTGATTTTATTAGTGGCATAACGATACCTACTATTATTTATGACGGCAATCATGAAGCTACTAGGAAAAATAAAACTTTCTTTTCAAATCTAAAGAAAGCAACAAAAGATATAAATCCTCTCGTTAGTATTATAGATACTACAAAGATTTACCATCAAAAAGGTTTTGCTATCTTACCTTATGCTGATTTGCATAAAAAAGGTAGTATTGAAGCGATTAAAGGAGTATCACATTTATTTACTCATGTAAGGGGTGAGATTCCACCTCATGTGATGCCTGAAGTCGATTTAAATAGGTTTAATAGGTTTGATACTGTCTTTGCAGGAGATTTACATGCCCATGCTAATACGCAAGGAAATATAATATATCCTGGTAGCCCAATGACTACATCATTCCATCGAGCTAGAGTTCAAACGGGTTATCTACTAATTGAAGATGATTTTTCTTGGGAGTGGGGAGAATTTGATCTACCCCAGTTAATCAGAAAAACAGTAGATGACCCGAATGACATGATCGCTACCGAGTGGGATCATACAATATATGAATTAGAAGGAGATGTTCAAGATTTAGCATTAGTAAGAAACTCTGAACTTTTAGATAAGAAAGTTGTAAGACGAGAACTTGAAGCAACTCTAAATCTTACTCCCGAGATGTCTATTAGTGATGAACTAGTAGTATATCTACAAGATATATTAGGATTAGATGAGAATAAAATTAAAAACATAATAGGAGTGTATAGTGATTATTCTACAAAAGCTGAGTTGGGATAATTGTTTTTCTTACGGCGCAGGCAACGAAATTGATTTAGCTAACGCCAATTTAACTCAATTAGTAGGAACTAATGGAGTGGGAAAATCATCTGTGCCCCTTATTCTTGAAGAAGTATTATTTAACAAGAATAGTAAAAATGTAAAAAAAGCAGACATAGCTAATAGATATGTGAATCAAGGTTATGATATTAGTTTAGATTTTAGTGTTGATCAAGATAGTTATAATATAACAGTATCAAGACGAGCAACTTTAAAATGTAAGTTAACAAAAAACGGAGAAGATATAAGTAGTCATACTGCTAGTAATACTTATAAGACAGTATTAGAAACATTAGGTATTGACTTCAAAACTTTTACTCAATTAGTTTATCAGAATACTAACACGAGTTTGCAGTTTTTAACTGCTACCGATACTAATAGGAAGAAGTTCCTAATTGATTTACTAAAATTAGACGATTATGTCGCGTTCTTTGAGACGTTTAAAGAGGCTGTAAGGCTAACTACTCAAGATGTTATAAAGCTAAACGCAAAAACAGATACAATAGTTAAATGGTTAACAGACAACAAATTGGAGAGTATGACACTACTTGAGAAAGTGAATTTACCAAAAATCTCGGAAAAAGATGAACAAGAACTGCGTTCTCTACAAGTAAGACTTGAAAATATCCATGAGAAAAATCGAAAAATAAATGATAATAATAATCTGTTGGAAAGGTTAAAATCAATAGACATAGATCAATGCCGTAAAGACTTAGAAAAGTGTGAAACAGTTAAACCAACTTCAAAATTAGTTTCTAAAATTGGAGCTATGGAATCTCGTAGAGAACAAGAGTTAGCTATGAGTGAGAAATATGAAACTCTTAGAAATAAGCGAAGATCATATGATCTAAAGACTAAGAAAGTAGAACCTATGTCTTGTCCTACCTGTGAACAAGAAATAGATATGGAGTTTGTAAACGACCAATGGGATAAACATGAGCTACAAGTGGCAGGATACACAATAGCAATAAAAGATGTTCAAGGAGAACTGGAGGAAATAGAAAATGAAAATCAAATACATAGGGAGGCAGCCCGAAGAACAAGAGAGTGGGAAACCCTCTACAGGAGTGTTGACACCAGCGTCTCAACAACAATATTTGACAAAGCACAAGTGGAAAGTCAAATACGAGAGTTGGAAGACAAGGTTAAAGAAGCGCGTGAATCGCTCAATGAGATAATTGATGAAAACACAAGAAGAGAAAGACACAATACTAGAATTAGTATTATTGGAGAACAAACTTCAGACTTTGAAAGTGAGTTGGATGGAATTACAAATTCACTCGGACGTATCGAAGATAAGCTTTCAATTCTTGAAATACTTAAAAAAGCATTTAGTACGAACGGACTTCTCGCCTATAAAATCGAATCCCTCGTAAAAGAGTTAGAAGATTTAACAAACGAATATTTAGCAGAATTTAGTGATGGACGTTTCTCTATTAACTTTGTAGTAGAAAATGATAAGTTAAATGTTGAAGTTACAGATAATGCAAAAATTATAGATATATTAGCCCTCTCTAGTGGAGAGCTAGCCAGAGTTAATATTGCTACATTAGTAGCTATTAGAAAACTAATGACTTCTATCAGTAGAAGTCAAATCAATGTGCTATTTCTTGATGAAGTAAATCAAGCACTTGATGAAGCAGGAAAGGAGAAGGTCGTAGAGATACTTCTCAAAGAAGAAACGCTTAATACATTTTTAGTTTCTCACGGGTGGACACACCCATTACTTGAGAAAGTGGAAATCATTAAGGAAGACAATATAAGTCGATTGGAGTAAAAAATGGATATAGAAGCAGCAATAAAGAAAATAGTTTCAGAACACCTAGACATCGAGTATGATGCTGTTAGGGGTAGTTTTATGGACGATCTGGGAGCAGATTCTCTAGATACTGTGGAGTTAGTAATGCAAATTGAAGAAGAATTTGACATTGAAATACCAGACGAAGATTCGGAACTTCTAAAAACCGTAGAACAGTTAGTAACTTACCTAAAAAATAATACCTAATGGTAAACAGTAGAGCGAAAGGCGCAAAAGCCGAACTGCTCGTTGGTAATATGCTAAACAGGCATACAGGATTGAATTTTATTCAAACGCCTGGTTCGGGGAGCGGTAAGATCAAAGGTGATCTATACCTAGAACATGAACATAATGTATTCCTGATAGAAGTAAAATTTTACAAAGACGACGCAGTTACAAGTAAAGTTTTCACAAATAAAAGTAATAATTTTGTGCAATGGTGGAAAAAACTATTAAGACAAGCTCAAGACAAAGAGCTAGAACCCTTACTATTTTATAAAGCTAATTATGCAGAATTTTTTGTAGCAACAGTAAGAAAACCACAAAGTAGTATCAGATATATGTATGTTAATTGGCTAGGAGCCTATATATGTCTTGCTGAAAAATGGTTAGAACACGAAATAACGGAATTTAGTAATGGCAATAGAATTTACGAACCTTGGAAAGCCAGCCCCGAATGGGAACTTGCTGATAGTTGATGGTCTCAACTTAGCATTTCGCTGGAAACATCAGAAAAAAGAGTTTTATAAACAAGAGTACATACGAACAGTAGACAGCCTCGCAAAATCCTACAACTGTGGAGACATAGTTATACTAGGAGATGGAGGAAGCGATTATAGAAAAAGTATTGATCCTGAATATAAAGCAAACCGTAAAGAGCGGTATAAAGACCAAACAGAAGAAGAAAGAAAAGAATTTGAAGATTTCTTAGGAGAATTTCAAAAGACAATGGAAGCCTTAGAAGCTAAAGGCTATTTAACAATGAAGTACAACGGTGTAGAAGCCGATGACATAGCTGCGGTTATATGCCTCGCAAGAGAAGAGATAGGAATAGAAGATATATGGATGGTGAGTTCAGACAAGGATTGGGATCTTCTAATCACAGAGAACATATCACGGTTCTCAACCGTAACAAGAAAAGAAACAACAATAGGAAATTGGGACGAGCATTATGATTTTGATCCAGAGTATTACTTGACTTTCAAGTGCTTAACAGGAGATAAAGGAGATAATGTCCCAGGAGTTAGTGGTATCGGTCCAAAACGTGCCGCAGGTATTATAGAAGATTATGGAGATGTCTTTGACATCATGACAACATTACCAATAGAAAGTAGGTATAAATTCATGCAGAACTTAAATGAGTTCGGTGCTGAAGCCCTAGAAACTAATATAGAGTTAATGGATCTTTCATACGACCCTGATGCGCAAGTACTGGGACGACGATCAGAAATAATAAAATTAGTGAGGAATTATGTCAGTAAAAATTGATTATAGCA
>OCVR010000291.1_pt1 | contig 42437 bp, 49 predicted proteins | sample 1539091 | NCBI WGS metagenome assembly OCVR01 (sample SAMEA3355530, study PRJEB22509) | marine metagenome | biome: marine; feature: coastal ocean; material: water | place: USA | collected 2010-08-07 | depth 16 m | reverse complement strand
AATATGTTTGGCATGTAGTTAGGACTGCTGAGGGTTCGAATCCCTCCATGCCATCTAATCAATAAGAGTAAAAAGATGAGTTTAAAAAAGAAAAGAATCCGAGTGCCAAAGGGAGGTTTGGCTTCGCTGATCAGAGACAAGAAGTTTCAAGAAATGTTCAAAGAGGTAGTGTCCGATATAATGGAGGAGAAGGGCTGCGCCTGGACCGAAGCAGAGAAAATTTACAAGTTCAGAAGAGCAGAGAAGAATATAAAAAGAGAGTTTAATTTAATAAAATAAAGAGATGATTGAAAAGAGAAAACAAACATATTATGAAGAGCAAAGGCTAATTATAATTAATGAAAATCATAAAATAGTAAACGGACTGCATTGTATTTTAGAAGACCACCTCATAGAAGTGTACACTGATAAAGAGTACAAAGCAAAGAATAGAAGAAAAAAGTGGAATAAATTTATAGACACATTAAAAGAAATGGCAAGAGGTGCGTCTTATGCAATAAACAAATAGAACTTATGAAAGAATACATTCATCCAATCACAGGGTTTTCAAAGATAAAAATCCGTGACAAAAGAACAGAAGCTGATATAATTTTAGAAAATAGAATCAGTAGAAGTAGTATTAAAAAGTATGTAGGAAATGCTCCGAATTTGTCGCTACCTATATATCAAACATTAACATTTAATTTTTAAGATTATGAGAACAACAGACGAAAAACATGGACTAAGATTTGAGAAAATCTTAAAAGGAAAGAAGATAGCCTCTTGCAGATACATGAATAGAGAAGAGGCAGATGCATTTGGTTGGTACAAAAGACCACTAGCAATAATGTTTACAGATGGAACATACCTAGTATTACAATCAGATGATGAGGGTAATGATGGAGGTGCAGCATTCATTGGAGGTGGAGATGATGACCATACAATCTATACGATATGAGTAAGTTCATGATATACAATGCAGATGAGGTAACATTCATACTAGCAAGAACCCTAGACCAGGCAAAGCAATGGGCAATAATGTATTGCGACCATTCTTATGAGATAATAGTAAGAGAAGTAAGTGACATTAAATATAAATATTAAAGATATGACTAGAGAAGCTAGAGAATTAAGAAATGAATTATTATTACTTAGAAAAAAGAATCAATTAATAAAAGAAAATAATGAGTTAATAAAAGAACGTATTAAGTTACTGAAAGAAAAAAACAAATCACTAATAGGGCAAATTTATGAGCAAAAAAGTAGTATTTACAGACAAGAAAAACATCTTCGTAGTTAGTAAGAGTAAGACTAGTAACAAGAAGATATCAGACGGAAAGCCATTGGTCCAGACGTACACATTTAGTAGAGAGCAGTACCACTTGACCACCACTAGCAAGGGCTTCGGCATGAAGAAGTTCTTTGCATTAGACAAATCAAATTGTATGGACTGCAAGTTCAGTGGGAATCAAGGAGATGGAGGATGTTACACACACAAGTTCAATCAGTATGTAGGGTTCTTATCAATGCTTAGGAGTATCAAGCTAGAGCAATTGACACCGATTACAATTAGTAAAGTTGCAGAGATAGTAGAGTTAAGTAGAGATACCTATGTTAGATTCGGCACATATGGAGAGCCATCACTGATGCCATTGTATTTAGTAAAACGTATGTCAGATGTTGCATCTAATTGGACAGGCTACACGCATCAGCATGACAAGGAGTTTGCTCAAGGGTACAAAGATTTCTTCATGGCATCTACGCATACAGAAGAAGAATCTATCAATAGAGCTTCGGATGGTTGGCGTTCATTCATTGCATTAGAGAAAGGTTCACACTCATCTGCAATTTCGTGTCCTGCTAGTAAGGAGGCAGGGTTTGTGAGCAACTGCTCCAAGTGCAGTCTGTGCAGTGGAGCTAAAGGTAAAGGAAAAAAGAACGTTAAAATACTATTACACTAAACAATTATAACAATGGGAAAACAAGTAAAAGAAATTACTGGAGAGATAATCTCACAGGAGTTATTCAACAGAGATGTGTTGGCTGACTATTATGACAACCCTGAGAAAGGGTATGCACAAATGCAGATTTATTTTGGATTTGAATTAGTAGAGGATGATGCATACAGGCGTGACTTTGTTATCTACCAAGAAGACACGGCAGATGGCTACGAAGTATGGATAGCACACGAACCTAATAATCGTATAGATATAAGTTCAGACGTATACTATTACAACTACGATTTATCAGATGTATTGATGGAGGCAGCACAAGAGACTCATATTGATACCATCTATGTTGATGACATAGAGGCACAATACGTTGAATATGCATTGGAAAGTCTATATCAGATAATGAAAGACAAGATTACTGAAGATATAATAGAAACTCTAACAGAGAAAGGATTCGAATATAATAATTAATAAACACAATTAAATTATGAAAGTAACACACACACACACAATGCAAGGAACTTTGTTGGTAATAATAGACGACAAGGATACCTATGAAGTATCAAGGACACATTGGTCATCTCACTTACAAGTAAAGGGAGACCCTGACACTAGAATACTATCGCCAAAAGAAGAGGTAGAACTAAAAAAGCTATATTGGAATAGCGATGCAAGTAGACACTAATCAATTAAATAAATAAATAATGAAAGTAAAAATCGAACAACGTAGTGTATACCACAAGTTTGTAGAGTTGGAGATAGAAATCCCTGACACTATTGAAGCAGACAAGATTGATGAATACATACTATCTATTGAAGATGAGTGGATAGAAGACATAGACCACAAGCTAAACGAAACAGAGTTTGTTAGTGGGACAGGATTATACGACCATCCTGGACACGAGGACTCAGAAGCAGAGCATGAATGGAGATACAAATGCGAAGAGTGGGGAATAGGAGGACATTTATAAACAATTAAACAATTAGAAATGGCAAGATTTATATTAGATGTTATGACAGATGACATCAGAAAGGTACTTGATGTAATTGAAAGGGATAATTTTCTTTCAGACAATGTCACATCAATTAGATGTATTGACGAAACAGAAGACAATCAGTTTTATTCTTGGGATGAAAACACATCACCAATGATGAATGTATTGAGCAAAAAACAATTAGAAACCGACAGAGAAATTCTGTCAAAATATTAATCAATTAAACAATTAAACAATTAAATTATGGGAGCAACAACCATTCATTACAATGCAAGCAAGAAACATTACAAATCAGCAAGAGAAGCATACCAATCCTTAAGAGAAGAGGAGTCGTATGAGTACGGAAACGATCCGTACAATGGCACAATTACTACGTGTTCATTAGAAGGTAGGATATCCGAGCCTAAAGATGACGATGCTTATGATGAGGCATTGAACAATATAGACAAGAGAGAGTGCAAGTATTATGAGACAGACACACACTATGTATTCATTGGGTGGGCAGCCTGTTAAAAAAAATAAAGACATGAACATAAATACAAAAGGCACATGCGTTATAGAAGAAGACCACTGTAAGAGCAAGTGGTGTTTGAGTATAGACTACTCATACTACTACAACACAGGAACACACGAGCAGCCACCTGAAGAGGACTTGGAGATTGAATCCGTAGAATTAAATGGAATGGATATTACAGATTTCTTTTGGGAGTTTGTAGAAGACAAAGTATACCAACAAGTAATAGAATACGCAAGAGAACAATAAATATTAATCAATTAAAAAATTAAAAATTATGCCAAATCATTGTTACGCACAAATAGTTGTGGAAAAAAAGTACGAGAAAAAGTTAGAAGAGATAGCCAAAGTAGGGCTATGTCAATACTACAGGCCGATGCCTAAAGAACTAGAAAATACCACTAGTCCGGCCAGAGTAGTGAGTGAGGAGGAATACGAAAAGCAAATGAAACTAAACGAGACTGCTAAGTTTAAGTCCTATCCACTTACAAAACCTAGAAGAGCATACCTACTAGATAAATATGGGTTTGACAATTGGTATGACTGGGCTTACAAGAATTGGGGTACAAAGTGGGGTTGCTATGACAACGAGTACCACGAGGGGCAGTACAGATTTACCTCAGCATGGGGGCCGATTGATAATGAAATCATCTTAGAGCATTTTGTCAAAGACATACCAACTTTCAGTTATTCTTTTGAGGAGGAACAGGGTTGGGGTGCAGAGTTTGAGTTTGATAATGGAGAAGAAACTTATGCACTTGAATGGGACTTACCTGACTGGAAGGACACAGATAATGATGAGATATATTTTCTTCCAAACAAATATATAAATGGTGAGGGAATACATCTAAAAGGATATTATCTAGATGGGAACCTTGCAGAGTATTTAGGTGACAACTTTGAAGAAGCTAAAGAAGAATTAAATGTATAAGGTTTCAATAGCATTATTGTTCACACTCATCTTTTGGGGGTACGCCCCCACAGATGAGGTTAGTGTAACAGCAACTGTATACCATGCAGTTGAAGGACAGACAGACGACACACCACTGATTACAGCAAGTGGAAAACATATAGACCCAAGCAATCCAGCCTCACACAGATGGATAGCAGTATCAAGAGACTTAGAAAAGTTAGGTTTTGTGTTTGGGACTAAGGTAACAGTAGAGTGTGCAGGAGAAATGAATGGAATATGGACAGTACAAGACCGAATGAATAGACGGTGGAAACACAGAATAGACTTCCTTGTTAATGAAGGCAAGATGGGTAAGTGGGATAAAGTGTCTATAAAAATATATTAATAGTGGAGTTTAAAAATCCTTAGTTGTCGCTAATGTAGGCCGTTGTAATGCTTGAGTCAAAGTTATTTCCACTAGCTATCAACCTTCGACTTAGATAGTCATTAAAAAATAGCAAATTACAATAAGACTGACAGGACGGAAAGACGCCCCTCTTATGAGGTAACATTTAAATATTAAAATAATGAAAACACAAATTTTTAAAGTACACTTGTATTACAGAGGAGAAATAGATGACCAAACAAGATACACTCCTTATATACAAGAGGCAAGAAGATGGGTGGCAGACGCAGCCCATGGAACAATTATTAATCAAAATAATATCGTAATTCAATGAATGTATTAAGTTTATTTGATGGCATGTCCTGTGGACAGATAGCCCTAGACAATTTAGGATTCAAGGTAGACAACTACTTTGCTAGTGAGATAGATAAGTATGCTATAAAAATAGCAACGAAAAACTTCCCTAACATGATTCATCTTGGGGACGTTACTCAGGTAGAATCCAAACACTTTGGTGCTTATGGATTTAACAAAAAGATAGATCTTATCATGGGTGGTAGCCCATGTCAAGGATTTAGTAGAGCAGGTAAGAATCTCAACTTTGATGACCCTAGAAGTAAATTGTTCTTTGAGTTTGTCAGGTTGGTTAAGGAACTCAAACCTAAATATTTCTTACTAGAGAATGTAAAGATGACAAAGGAACACAGAGACACTATATCAAATGTGTTAGGTGTTGAGGCAATATACATAGACTCAGCACTTGTATCTGCACAAACCAGGAAGAGATACTATTGGACAAACATACCGTACTTGTTTAATCCTATTGACCAACATATTACATTAAGAGATATCATTCAGACAGAGGATGAGCTTCAAGGGTCAGAGGTAGATGAGAGAATGGTAACTAACAAAGGCAAGGCTTATTGTTTAACTGCAAGGTACTCAGGTGCAACATGGTGGAATAGTATAGAGCGAAGCCAACGTACTATGATTCGTATAGAGGACAAGGTATGTTTCCCTGAAGCAACCAAGAAAGGTTATGCTGCTGTAGGTGTAGGTGAGGGATTAGATATATCATATCCAAATAGTCAGACACGAAGAGGTAGAGCATTGAAAAACAAGTCTCATTGCTTGACCACAGCACCACCAAACCAGGGCATTATAAATGAAAAGTATAATTGGAGAAAGCTTACGCCAATAGAATGCGAAAGATTACAGACAGTTCCTGAAAACTATACTGAAGGAGTATCTAACACGCAGAGGTACAAGATGTTAGGTAATGGATGGACGGTAAAAGTAATCGAACATATACTTAAAAACATGGAGATAGAAAGAAAATATAATGCAAAAAAATAGCATATATAAATAAAAAAGATTATTTTTGTAAAACATAAAAACTAAATTCTATACTGATGGGAAGATCAAGTGAAGAGTTCATTAAGCAAAGACAAAAGGAGACTGACTCACTCCCAGCCAATTTTAATACCTTAATCGAAGAGCCGTTTACTTGGCGAGGTTTCTTTGAAGATTTAGGAAGTCAATACATTAACAAACATACCGAAAATGAAAAACAGAATATTTAATTTGTATGCTGACTTCGTGTGCGAAGCATGCGGCATACTAAAGACTGATTTATTTAGTAAAAAGAAAAAGAAACTACGGTTATATTCTCAAGCTAGGTTTATGTTATTCTACATATGTAGTGTGGATAACATGAAGACTATAGAGATTAAAAACTTATGTGTTCTTAATGGATACACGCTACTGAGGCAGAACATAGATTACGGAATCGAAAAGATTACGAACACTATAGATGACCCAGAAAATAAAGAAATGAGGCAAGTAATACAGTCTTGTATCCGTAAATACAAGGACGAGTAATGTACGAATATACAATTGAGGACATATGGCATCAAGCTGTAAATGACAGTATGAGTGTGAACACTTCATTTGAAGGTCATCACTCTTACCTCTTTAAAGGTATAAAAATTGTAAAGCAGGGGAAACGTATTGTTATCTATAACACTAAGTTAATGGGATTAAATTACAACCCTGTTCTTGAAGACGAGCTTTATTATTTTCTAATGCATGGCTTTAGAGAAGGAGTTATTAATGTTTTAAAATGTACTTACTTAAAGAAAATCAATTTACTTAATGATAAAATAAAAGTAGAGATGAACAACAGAAACAATCTAAAGCATTACCAATCACTTAAGAATAGAAGGGAAGAATTAATTAATAAATACAGTAAAATTTCAAAATCACTTTAAATTATGTCAAACACAAAATCAACATTTAAAACATTAGCTGCTCTCAATGTAAAAGACAGAGTAGAGAAAAAGGGAAGATTCGATTATCTATCTTGGGCTTATGCTTGGGCTATGATTAAAGACCAATATCCTAGTGCAAACAGAAAGGTATATGAGTCAGAACACACAGGTCTTAATTATTTTACAGATGGCAACACTGGTTATGTAAAAGTAGGTGTAATTATTAATGATGTAGAACACGTAGATTATTTACCTATTATGAATCACAATAATCAATCGTTACCTATTGATAAGATAACATCTTTTGCGGTAAACAAAACTATTCAACGTAGTACAGTAAAAGCTATTGCGATGCACGGATTAGGATTATCTTTGTGGGCAGGAGAAGATTTAGTTGGAATAAGCGAAGAAGCACCTGCTGTAAAGGCAACAAAGAAGCCAACTTTAAAAAAGACATCTGAAAAATGGGATGATGTAGTTAACTATGTAAAGAGCAACAATTCAAAACCTCTTTCAACTATCATCAAAACATTAGAAACACGATACACAATACCTGCAACAATTAAAAAAGAACTAGGAAAATATGTCAAGTAATATAATAGAACAATTAAGGGATGATTCTAAATACTACGGAGACTTTGGTAAACAATATTTATCTAACTCAGACATCTATAATCTACTAAAGAATCCTAGAAAATTTAGACAGAACGATAAAGGACTTCCTTTAATAATGGGAGGCTACTTTCATACAGCAATGCTTGAGCCTGATAAGTTAAATACTTACTCTATAGTGGATGCTTCTACTAGGTCTACTAAGGCTTTTAAGGAATACATATCTGATAACAACTTAGATCCATATGATGTGCTACTTTCTAAAGAAGTAGACACTATTAATACTTGGGTAGATTCAATGAAGTCTAACTTCACAATGTATACAGATATATACGAAGAAGGAAATATCTACGAGCAACCAGGAGTTACTGAGTTGTTTGGAATTACTTGGAAAGGAAAGGCTGATATCGTAACTAAAGATAAGGTTATTGATATTAAGACATCAGGAGATATTAATAAATTTAAATGGAGTGCTAATGATTACAACTACGACAGTCAAGCATACATATACCAACAACTGTTTGGTAAACCTGTTGAGTTCTATATAGTAGACAAGAAGACTCTTATGCTGAAGATAGCAAAGCCGAGTGAAGAAACATTACTTAGAGGTAGAGATAAGGTAATAAGAGCCGTAGAGATGTTTAATAAATACTTTGCTGAAGATTCAGAAAAAGACCTTACACAATTTATTGAGTACGAACAATTTTAATTAAGGAGTCAGAGTAGCTTCTCCAACTAAGCTACCAAATAAACACAATTTTATATGTCACAAGACAAAATTTTTGCAGACGGATTTCTTTTCAAGAGAAGAGAGAACGCACCAGACTTTGTAATCGGTAACATCAGCGTTAAAGTTGAAGAAGCGATTTCATTTTTAAAATCCAATCAAAAGAATGGTTGGGTAAACTTAAATGTTTTAACTGCTAAATCAGGAAAGACATACATTGAGCTTGACCAATTTGTTCCAAAGAAGAAGGAAGACGTAAATGATATTCCTGAACCTGCAAATAATGTAAAGGAAGAGCCTGGATATCCAGAAGACTTGCCATTTTAATATCGATTGAAAAGGATCAGGGGTATTTATCTACCCCTTTTCTTTTCTTTTTTTTATGACATAAATGTTAACTTTTTTCCTTAGATACGAGGAAATAAAAAAATAAATAATAAATAAACTATATAGTAGTATATAGCTATCAATCTTATCATATGGGTAACGTAACAATTTTTAGAAACATAAAAGACACTTCGACTCCTTTCTATAGAGATATGGAATCTATTTTACTTAGAATAAAAGAAGGAAAGTCAAAGGGTTTAATAAAACAAATAAGGTCTGAGAAAGATAAGTCAGTAAGGCAGGAATTAAAAAAGAACTTACCTGCAATATGTTTCTCAGGAACATTTAATAAAAGATCAGACAGCAGTCTGAAAGAGCATAGTGGTTTTATATGCTTAGACTTTGATGGATATAAAACAAAAAAAGATATGATGTCAGAAAAAGAAAGACTGTCTAAAGACAGGCACGTCTACTCTGTATTTATATCCCCTAGTGGTAATGGCCTGAAGGCTCTTATCAAGATACCTAAAGACTCAGAAAATCACAAAAACTATTTTTTATCATTAGAAAAACACTTTAATTCTAAATACTTTGATAAGACAAGTAAAAATATATCAAGAGTTTGCTATGAGTCATACGACCCATTGATATACATTAATGTTAATTCTCACGTTTGGAATAAGATAGAAGATATCGAGTACAAAGTAGTTGATAAGTATTCGTCAAAGCCTACTATACCAGTCACCAATAAAAATAAAATAGTAGATATTTTAATGAAGTGGTGGGTTAAGAAGTATGGAATGATTGATGGAGAGCGAAACAATAATGTTTATATACTAGCTGCCGCATTTAATGATTATGGAATAGATAAGCATTTTGCTGAGTATATAATGGGTCAGTTTGAAAGCAGAGACTTTAGTCTTAATGAAATAAAGACAACAATAAACTCAGCTTACTCTCAAATTCAAAATCACGGAACAAAGTATTATGAGGATGAAGATAAGGTTAATCAGATTAGGGCAAAGCTAAAGCGTGGAGTATCAAAAAAGGAGATACGTCTTCAATTAGTTGAATCTGGTATTGAAGACGCAATAGCCGAGTCTACTATCACAAAAGTAGAGGAGGAGGAATCAGATAAAAGATTTTGGGTGAAGAATGAAAAAGGAGTTATAAGTATAATACATTATTTATTTAGGGCTTTCCTAGAGGATAATGGCTTCTATAAGTTTATGCCTGAAGGAAGTAAGCATTTTATATTTGTAAGAGTAACAAGCAACTTGATAGACCATACAAATGAGGAGGAAATAAAAGATTATGTTTTAGGATATCTTGAAAGTATTGATGACCTTTCTATCTATAATTATTTTGCAGATAAAACAAGATTCTTTAGGGAGGATTTTCTTTCTTTGTTAGGTACAGTAGATGTTTACTTTATTGAAGACGATAAGAATACAGCATATTTATATTATAATAACTGTGCAGTAAAAATTACTAAGACAAAAAAGACTACAATATCTTACGAGGATTTAGGTGGTTATGTTTGGAAAGACCAGGTTATAGACAGAGACTTTCATATATGTGAATCTTTTGAATGCGATTACAAGACTTTTATATCTAATGTTTCTAGCGAAGACAAACAGACCATAAAGTGTATGAGAAGCACAATTGGATTTGTATTGCATGCTTATAAAAACTTATCGTATTGTCCTGCAATTATACTTGGAGATGAAAACTTATCACAGGATCCTGAAGGAGGGACTGGTAAAGGTTTGTTTATGACAGCCTTATCTCATATGAAGAAGCTAGTAACAATAGATGGTAAATCATTTAATTTTGAGAAGAGCTTTGCATATCAACTTGTATCTGCAGATACTCAAGTCCTGTGTTTTGACGATGTTAAAAAGCATTTTGATTTTGAAAGATTGTTTAGTGTAGTTACTGAAGGTCTTACTCTTGAGAAGAAAAATAAAGATGCTATTAAGATACCATTTGTAAAATCACCTAAGGTTGCTATCACAACAAACTATCCTATAAAAGGTAAGGGTAATTCATTTGAGAGAAGAAAATGGGAAATATTTTTTACGAACTTTTATACAAAAGAATTTACTCCATTAGTTGAATTTGGTAAGTTGATGTTTGGTGAATGGAATGAAGATGAGTGGTGTGCGTTTGATAATTATATGATTGAAAATTTAATGTTCTATTTAAAGAATGGTTTGATTAAAGGTAACTTTAAGAATGTTGATATTAATAAACTAGCAATCAACACCAATTATGACTTTGCTCAATGGTGTGGAATTATTGGTGATAGAAAGAACTCAATGCTTAGACTTAATGAGAAGATATACACCAACGATCTGTATTATGATTTTATATCTGAGTATACGGATTATGGTCCAAATAGAAAAACAACTATCTCTAACATTCAATTTAATAGATGGTTAATTGAGTATGGACAATATATTACAGGAGTAAGACCTAAAGATACTGACAGAGATATGAATGGAAAATTCATTGTATTTAAAACAAAGAAAGATGTTAAAATAGAAAAAGACGATGACAGAGGATTGCCGTTCTAATTTCAAATGGTGTATTGAAAATGATTTCCAAGTGTATATTAAACCTATAAATCGTAGTGGTAATTTTAAAATAGCTATTAGAAAAGGAGGTATAACTACAAGAGGAAAAGATAGCTTTTATTGTAAAGTTAAAAAGACAACTATCTATAGTTCAGAGACTTTAGGAAGTAAACTGTATAAAAATCAAAAACTAGCAATGAAAGAATTGCCTAGTGTGTATAAATATTTAAGAGAAACTTATGGAATTTAGAGACTACCAAAAAAGAATTATAACTGATGGAGTCAAATGTTTATCTAATTACAACTTCGTATACTTATCTATGGAGGTACGAACAGGAAAGACACTTACTTCATTAGGCATTTTAAATCAAATGATGAGAGTGAACAATGTATTGTTTATCACAAAGAAGAAAGCTATAGGAAGTATTGAGTCAGACTACAAGCTGTTAAATCCAAGTTATAAAATATTTGTTATAAACTACGAATCTCTTCATAAGATTGATGTAAAGGGTTGGGATGCAATTGTTTGTGATGAAGCCCATAGTATGGGTGCTTTTCCTAAGCCAAGCAAAAGAGCCAAGCTAGTTAAAGAGTTTATAGTTAAAAACAATCCATATATAATTTTACTATCAGGAACACCGACTCCAGAGTCATTTAGCCAAATGTATCATCAAGTATACGGTATTAAAAACAATCCTTTTAGAAAGTATATAAATTTTTACAAATTCTCTAAAGATTATGTAGTTCCAAAAACAAGACGTATTGGTTCATTTATGGTTAATGATTACTCAGTAGGTAAGCAGTCCATCTTAGAGAAGATGAATAAGTATATGATTTCATACACTCAAAAAGAAGCAGGATTTGAGTCTTCTATAAAAGAAACAATACTTAGAGTAGATGCTCCTAAATCTATTTACAGCCTCTGTAATAAACTAACAAAGTATTTAGTTGTTGAAGGTAAGGAAGATGTTATATTGGCAGATACAAGTGTTAAATTGATGCAGAAGCTACATCAAATGTATAGTGGTACAGTAAAGTTTGAAAGCGGCAACTCTATGGTTCTTGACACATTTAAAGCTCAATACATATATGATAACTTTTGTTTAAATAAAATAGGTATTTTTTACAAGTTTAAAGAAGAGCTTAATGCAATTAAAAAAGTGTATGGAGAGCAAGTATGTACTGACTTAGAAACATTCAATACCACAGATAAATCTATTGCATTGCAGATTGTTAGTGGGAGAGAAGGTATAAGTTTAAGAGAAGCTAAATATTTAGTATATTACAATATAGATTTCAGTGCTACTAGTTATTGGCAGAGTCGTGATCGTATGACTACTAAAGATAGGCCAGAGAATGAAATCTTTTGGATATTCACATCAAAAGGTATTGAGGATAAAATATACAAAGCTGTAAGCAAAAAGAAAGATTACACCTTAAAACATTTTAAAAGAGATTTATTAACTTTAAATTAAATAACATGAGTAGAATTGTGAAATTAAAAGTAAAATGCAACATCATAAATGATGAACATTACAATCTAAAACTTTGGATTGATGATGATAAGATTTTAATAGATGTTGACGTAGACAAGGAAAATGTACGACATATACTTGAAAAATTAGATAACGAATTACAACCTTAATATTATGATAGAAGCAATCGGTTGGCTAGGAGTAGCCGCAATAGTAATGATAGTAGGAAAAGCAATAGCTAAGAAATTATTTCCTGAGGACTGGAATAATGATCCATTTTAATGACAGAGCAACAAATACAAAAAAAAAGAATTAATCAATTGGAGGCTGATGGGTATTATGTAATCAAGCTTATTAAAACTAATAAGAATGGTATACCTGATATAATAGCTATCCCTCCTAATTGTGAGGTATTATTTTCAGAAGTAAAAACGTCAAAGGGGGCAGTGTCTAAACTACAAGAATATAGATTAAAAGAATTAAAAAAACATGGGTGCAAAACAGAAGTATATAGAGGATGAATTCGAAATAGATGAATTCTTTTTAAAACAAATGTATAGTTTTAATAAAATAATAAGAAACAAGATAGCTTCGCAAATAGATACGCTAGAAATTGAGAATACAGATGGTATAATAAATACAATATCTGGTGTTGTTCATGACGATGAAGACAAGCCTACATTTTTTACGATTGAGTATTTTAGAAATCCAAACTCCTTAGCTATGTTGGTTGATGTTTATACTATATCTCTTAATGAATATCTAGATGTAATTAATGAAGGATTTAAATATATTAAATAATCTATGACAAACCCTATCGAACTACTAGAAGAAAGACTTAAAGAAATAGACGAAGTAAAAGTTATTGCTGAAAAAAATAAATTAGATGGAGAAGAAATGGAAGAGCTTAGGTTAATGTATGATAAATATAATGTGTGCGCCAACATATTAAAACTAGCATTGAGTGAACATTTTGTCTTAAAAGGAGAAATAATTAAATCATCTATGGGTTTGTTTATAAAGCAAGAAAGAAAGATTTGGGAATTGAAAAATCAGATAAAAAAACTTTAAATAATTTTTCGTAAATTTAATGCGAAAAAATGTCTGCAAATTACACCAACAAAGTTACTATAAACTTTATTAATGTTACTATGAAAAACATTAATAATATTACTGACGATATTTATGAGAGCTTGATGGATGAAGATTACACTGTGTTGAATTTAAAAATAAAAGAAATAAATTCAATATTTAGGGAACTTCAAAAACTTTCGGAAAATGAAATCTAATTCAGATTCAAAACAATACAGGCCTAGAATAAATTCACAAGAATATAAACTAATTCAAGACCACAGAGCTTTAAAAGATGAATGTGAGAAAGTAGGAATTCCTATGGATCAAGTTGATCATTACTGGCACAAAGGAAAACACTTCTCAGTTCATGCAAAAAATGTAGGGATAACTCCAGAAGAAGTGAGAGACAGGGTTATTAAGGAAATGAATAATCATTCTCCATCTTATCCTAAAATAGAAAGAACAAAAAGAAATGACTCGTACTTATTGGTTATTGACCCAGCAGATATTCATATAGGAAAACTCGCTTCCTCATTTGAAAGTGGTGAAGAATACAACTCACAGATAGCAGTAAAAAGAGTAAAGGAAGGAATTAAAGGTATTTTAAAAAAATCTGACGGATTTCACAAAGATAAAATATTATTTATAGGGGGTAACGATATACTACATGTTGACATGCCGTCTAGAAAAACAACAGCAGGCACACCTCAAGATACAGATGGGATGTGGTATGAAAACTTTATAACAGCTAAAAAACTTTATGTCGATATTTTAGAAACATTGATGTCAGTTGCAGATGTTCACTTTGTATATAACCCAAGTAATCACGATTATATGTCAGGATTTATGTTATCTGACTCCATACAGTCTTGGTTTAGAAAATCTAAGAACATAACTTTTGACTGTAGTATAGCTCACAGGAAAGGATTTAAATATGGAAAAAACCTAATTGGATCAACTCATGGGGATGGAGCAAAACAATCGGACCTGCCGTTAATAATGGCTAATGAATTCTCTAAATGGTGGGCTGAAACAAAACATAGATATGTTTATACTCACCATGTACATCACAAAACTAGTAAAGATTACCACGGTATAACTGTAGAGTCTCTTAGGTCGCCTAGTGGCACAGATTCATGGCATCACAAAAAAGGCTATGGTGTTGGAGGAGTTAAAGCAGTAGAAGGTTTTTTACATCATAAAGAACATGGTCAAGTCGCAAGACTTACACATATATTTTAATCTAAATTAAATCAAATGAAATCAATTGTCACCGATCAAATCCTTAAAGAAAAATTAAAAGAAAGACCAAACTATAAGCTGATACGAAAGCTTCAGCAAATGCTTGATGAAAAAAAAGTTAAAAATTAGTTCTTCATCTTTTTATTTCGTCTTTTTATTTTATCTATTAATCTTTTCTGTTGAATAAATCTAGGGTCTTTTTTTAACCTATCTTTTTGTTTTTTTAATTTTGCTGCACCTATTGGGTCAAACTTTAACATCTCTTTATATGTTAAAGGTTTCGGTTTATTCTTTTCAGCTTTTACTTTAGACCAATCTTTAGCCATAAAATATCTTCTAAGGTCTTTGTAGAAAGGAACTGCTCCAGGAATATTAAGCATTTCTATAGCTGTTCTTTCAGAAAGAAATTGTTCGTATGCTTTACTAGATATATTAGGGTCATCACTCTTCATCTTTGCTAATAAATTAACTACCCTTAGACTTGCATTTACCTGATTTGCTATAGGGCCGGATAAAACATTTATCAATGCAGCCTCTGCTCCTTTTCTTTCTATATTAGATGTATTAACAGTGGAAAAAATTAATGAGTGTTTATATGGATTATATCCTTCATCACCTTCGCTTGTCCATAATCCAAGTTCTTCTCCATACTCTTTATTTAATTCCTCTATAATCGCATTAGGCAAAATCATAGGTACATTGCCTGAAACCCCTCTCGTTATTAAAGATACGCCTGCACCAACTGCTTGCCTTACAGCTAACTCTTCGTAATCCACCTCATCTTCATCATCAATACCTAGCATTGATTGCCATAGTGATGTAAAGAATTTATATGAAAGAACGTACAAACTCATTCTTGTCAGTACTGCTGTTAATTGTGCAGCTCCTTGTATTGGTGATAGGTCTCCTTGCCCCACCATAGATGCAACTGCTTGCCTAGCTGTAGCGTATTCATTAATAGAAAATCTAGCCATGTATGAATTTATTGTTCTATAAGTATTCAGACTAGCATTACCTGGGCCTGATTTTAATTGATTCTTTAACACAGAACTAAATGGGTCATTAGAAGTTGCTGCTTGGGTTACTGCCTTATCAGCTGCAATAGTAGCTTCTTTAATAGCATCAGCATATTTTTCCATATACTCTTGGTCATTTTCTGATATCTTATTTACATCCATTTCTTGACCTGTTGAAGCTTTAAAACTTCTACCAAATGTACCAAAAAACAAAGGTCTTGAAATCATTTTATCAGGAGTACTTAATAAGTTATCTGCTATAAATTCAATTCCTTTAGCTCCTTGAGAAGTAAACCTACCAACATACTCCGTTGCCTCTCCTGCCTTAGTTTCTTTAGATCTTTTGCTGTTTTTCTTATTTCTAACAACACCACCTTGTTCTGTTTTAGAACCTGATAGTATTTCAGAATTGTATAATTTAGTAAGAGATGTAGCTTTAACAGCCTCAACAAAAGATAATCCGTTTTGCGCAAATCCTAGCTTACCGTACTTACTCATTCCATCCATTGTAGCTAGAGGACTATCTAAAACTGCAAAAGCCAAGTTAGAACCAAGTTCAGCTGCTGCTCTAGGAATAGAAGCTAATGTTCCGTAATAACCTATTCTCTTTGCTATATCCATATACTTACCGCCAACCACATCGGTACTAAAGTTAGAGCCAATAACATTATCTATAGACTCATTATACACATCTTGTAAATCTTTAGTAGCCTGAACAACTTCTTTCCTGTCTGTATTTCTTTCTGTTATTTTAGTTAATTCATTTAATGCTTTTCTTTGTGTTTGAATTTCATTAGTTAAATAATAATCCATACCTACGGCTCTTAACGCCCTAAGTGCTGTCGATACAGGACTAAAGTCTATTGATTTATTATTACTTATTCCTGTTCTGCTTATTGATGTTTTTGACTTAGTACTAGCTTTGTTAAAATAATTTATTTGCTCTTTTAGTTGAGCATCATTTGCATCACTGTTTTGTAAAAAACCTTCCTTATCTACATCCATTTTATGGTGTACGTAGTTATTCAACAAGTCTAATTTGTTTCCTCTTACAATAGTTGTAACATAAGCTTGTTTGTCTGACAACGAACCGTAAACATCACGCATTATATTAATGGCTTTCTTTACCTTGGGAGACAAAGACTCATCCATTTTTTTAGTTGTAACAACACCATTCTCACTATATTTTTCTTTAATAGCTTCTAAAGCTTCAATATCTGTTTTATTATATTTACTTTTATTAGGGTCTTTATTATATTTTTTAATAACAGCATCTATAAAACTATTCGCTGTATCAACTCCCTTAACCCCTGGGTTACTTTCAGACTCTAATGCTAATAAGTACGCTGTAACCTCAAATTGTCTCTCTATGGCCTTGTTTATACTTTCATTTAAAGATGGTGCTAAAATCTTCTCTACAGCATCAAGCTTATCCGTAAGCCTTCCTGCCCAAGATTTAAACTCAACATATTTAGTAGCTATGGGTGTAAATGTATTGTTTCGTATTGTTTGATTTTTATAATTGCCAAACACATTATCAATAACAGATAGTGGATTTGACCTCATCATTTCCGCAGCTACGCCTCTATTAGTTGCTAAGTTTTTTACCGTAGATGCAATCATAGTTTTAGCCATAGCCGCCTTGTGCTTTTTAGTACCATACTTCATAATAACAGGCATCATGTCTTGCGCCCTGCTATTTATAGATTGTCCAAGTTTGTTTGCAGCATGAGTATAAAAACCTTCGTTTATATTTTCAAGGTGGAATTCTAATTCCATTAGTTGATTACCTGTTAATCCAACTATATCAGAATCTTTTATGTTTTTGTAAACATCAACATCACCTGCTTCTCTTGTTGTATTGTCTAAGTTTTTTAAAGTAATTCCTTTAGACCTTGACTTTATATTATTTAAAACCTTCTGTCTGTTTTTAGCATACTCATTAGCAGACTGAACTATGTCAGTATTCTCATCCGTTTCGGCTGCATTAATTTTTTCTATAAGAGTTTCTAACGCAAATGAATCTAGCTTTCCTAAATCATTTTCAATAAACTCAATATTATCTTTAAGTAGAGTTTCTCCTGAAACTTCTGGGTCAATTATTTTATCAACTATATTTTCTAATTTCTTAGTCTCTTTAACTTCTACCTCTTCATTAACTTCAGGTGTTTCTATATACAAGGAGTCAAATAAATTTTGAGCTTCTAATACTAATGGAGCTAATAGTGTTTTATTTTTTTTATAAGTTTTAACTTTTTTTAGAAAATCATTATAAGCATCTATGTTTTCAGAGGTAAGATTACCAATAGGGGTGTTTAAAATATTTGACAATCGTGTATTCAAATCTGTATTAAGACCAAAGTCTCCAGAGTTAAGCTTCTTAGTTATATCCTCATTAAGTTTAATAGCTGTTTTTTCTTTAATAACATAATCAGCATCATTAAAAACTTTCTCTGAGTAATCTATTAACTCTTGTACTTTTAATTCATTGTCAAGGTTTATGCTGTTAACTTTATTTATAATAGCTTTTGTTTGCGCTGAACTAATAGTTCCTTTTTTACCTTTAGCATAAGCCTTAATCTGGTTATTAAGCTCTTTTCTTTTAGTCTTTAAATCCTTCTTAGTTTCTCTAGATGATTTATTCCAAGACTTCCAAAATCTTTTACGTTGAGCATTCTCTCCCTCCTGCTTCGCTTTATCAGTTCTAGTTGTACTCTTTATAGATTTTAAAATACCTTTATATGTATCAGCCGTTACAGTCTGACTATTGGTTTTAGCAATAGCTTCCACCTCAGCTTTTACATCTGCTTCATTTGAAGCGTATAAATCTATCTGCTCATTTGAAAAGTTAGTGTCTCCATTAGCTATTTTTGTAGCTAGTCTTCTTGTTTTAGATTCATTCTTAGGAACATCTTTTCTTTTCTGTATAACCAACTCATCTATAGCTGATTGATTCTCTGCATAAAACTGTTGAGCTTCATCACCAAACTCCTGAGTAGATTCACCATCTACCAATCTATTAGCAAATGACTCAATCTTATTTTCCTTGTTCACACTCATACCTTCCTCTGTTGAGGTAGGTTGAGTTACTTGTTCAGTATCTGTCTGCGTAGTCGTGTCGCTAGTTTGGTCGGTTTTCGTGTCACCTTCTTCGACTTGCGTGTCGGTAGTGACTTGCTGAGTGTCTCCTTCTCCCACTTGCTGCAGTCCCACTTTGGAGTCTCCCCCCTCTTCTTGGCTTCCTGCATCATCTGGTAACACTTGCTTCTCTGTGCTTGGCTCTGAAATGGCATCTTTATCTGTTTTAATTTTAATTTTAGCAAGTTCTAATTGCTCCTCTTGAGTTAAATTATTAAAGTTTTCTATTGCTCTATAAGTGGCTTGACTATTATCAATTGTAAATTCTTTTTCACCTCTTTCTTGAGCTTCAGTAGTAAGCTCTTTAATAGCAGCATCTTTTAGCTTAACCTTAGCATTATTATCTAAATAATCAAAGTTTGTTTTTTTAATTATATTATTTCTTAAGCTCAGTATTTTTTCATCTATATTTTGATGAAAAGAAGGATCAAGTTGTTTCTTTAATTCTTCTTGTTTTTTTATTTCTTGAATATCATTCATTACATTCAAGGCTGTTTCAGGACTTAAATTGTTAGGAATACTGTTGATAGTCTTTCTATAAACATCAATGTCTGATAATATATTTTTAACTTGCTCTTCCGTATATAATCCTTTAGTTACTTGACTATTTAAAAGTTCAGTTGTTTTGTCTACATCTACAGACAAAGTATATAAAGCGTTCATTTTATCTATAGCAGCCTCTCCTGGCTTATATATTTTATTTATTTTTGTTCTTGCATTAGAAACTAATTGCCCTCCAAAAGGCATAAAAAATCCTGCAGCAGCAGATAATATAGTGGTATTAATAAACTCATCACCACTAATAGTATTTGCCATTATTTCTTTCCCTGCAATCTCATTTACATTTTTACCAATAACATAAGATTGTCCAACTTGCTGTATGTTTTCCTGAATCACTTCCTGCCCAGAAGCTTGCAGATAAACCGATGCTTTTTGTCTAGCTCTAGCCCAATACGCTTTAGCTCCTTTAGCACCTGCTTTTTCGTAAGCCTTTAAAGCTCCACTAACAAGAGCATTGTTTGCGCTTTTCCCAAATATTTTATCCATTGCAACTGTTTGCGTAGATATAGGGGCTGTTAGAACCCCTAAAGCAAGACCTTGAGATCCTGCAATAGATTGAACTTCTTGTGCTTTTTCAATTGACAAACCGTTATCCAAAGCCTGTTTATAAGATTGTTCAGATAAGTTAGTTGCAAACAAAGTACCTTGAGCAACCATAGCAGACGCTGTAGTTGCTTTCATAGGTATTTTAGACATAAAGCCAACAACCCTACTTCCTTTATCAGTTAAAGACAAGCCTGCGCTTACTCCTTTTCCAAATGTCCCTACGCCTTTAGTTAAGGCTATTTGCAATAACATATCAGCAGCAATACCTGTTCCTTGAATCGCAGTACCTGTAGCAGAAAATGTAGATGTTTTGTTTCCATACTTACCTACTTCAGTTTGTATTCGTTTAGCTTCTCTAGGTGATAAAACATTTGTCACTCTTAAACCTAAATCAGTATCATATATTTGACCGTTGTCATCTATTAAATAACTTGTTCCATCTACATTTGACTCTTTACCACTTGCGTAAGTATATCTCATGAAATCTTCTCTCTCTAGTTCGGTCTGAGCTTGATTCATTCTTACCTCATCAGCTATGCTATCTGCTCCAACAAGGTCATACACACCTGCACTAAAACTATTTATCCTGTCTGTTATTGACCTCCATCCCTGCTTAAAAGCTTGACCACCACCTTTTATTTCACCGCTTTTCATAGCTTGATAAAGCTCTTGGTTCTTAACATCTCTTTCTTTTAGCTTAGATGTCATTATTGGAAACTCGTCTTCAATATAAGAAGTCAATTCTTTAGAATCAACACCTGATGAAAAAGATAACTCTACATCATCAAAAGATGGATGTCGTCCTTCATTGTCTAGCTGATATTTTAAAACTTGAGATTCAACATTTCTTTCTACTTGATTGTTTATGTAATTTGTTAAGAATTGTAATTTTACTCTTTCAGATGCAAGTGATGGATTGTATCCTCCACTATAATCAATTGACCTTCCGTCTTCAGCAATGGTCTCATCATCTAAAAGTCTTAAATATTCTTCTTTGTATCCTTGCTCATTTAAATAACCGTCAAAGTCCTTTATGTTAAATCCTTTTATTTTTCTAAGACTCTGAACATTATACATTCTTGACACATCAGTATCCTCAAATCCTGTAGGAATAGAATTATCTTCAGCTAATTCGTATTGCTCATCACTAGGACCACCTTCTCGATTCATTATAGCATATAATTCATCTTCATTAGCCTGTGGATTTGCTTCTACTAGTTTTTTGGTTTCATCATCAAAAGACTTTACAGCCTGAATAGCTTCTAGTTTTTTTAATTTATCTTCAGGATTGGATTTAAACTCAACTAAATCAGAACCTTCTTGATAAGCATATGGTTTATCTAAACGGCCTTCAGTTATTAATTTTTTATATTCTTCAGGAGTTTTTTTAGCTAATTGCTGTAACTTTTCAATGGACTTTTTATTTCCTTTTAAAGCACTATCAACTAATGACTCGTCAATTATATCATTCTCAATAGCTTTTTGAATATTGTAATCGGAAAGTATTTTTTTCTTTGTCTCAGGATTTATTTCAACAGTATTCTGTCTCATAACTCTAGCCCTCATAGAATTTGCAGTTTCAAAACCTTCTTCTGTTGAAGAACTAGATATGTTTTTTAAAACATCAAAATCATCTTGAAGATAGTCTACTACTATCTCAGGCTTTTCTACTACTACCTCAGGCTTTTCTACTACTACCTTTAAACCATCCGAAGACCCAAGCGGTGTTTCCGTTTCTGTAGTGGACTCCGTAAGAACCTCTTCCCCATCTGAAGGAGTAACGATTGGATTTTTTTTTTCACCAAAACCTACTAATTTCGAAAACTCTGAAATATCTTTTCTGTATCCTTTAGACTGGACATACTCAAAATTGTCATTTAAAACTTCTTGGTTAGAACCTATTAATTGCTCAAACTCTTCTATAGATTTACGATACCCTTTTGATGTAGCTCTATCGTATAAGTCTTGTAGTACCTGTTTATCCATTATATATTTTTATATTGTTGAGTAGTCTAATCCTTCTTTTTTTAATCTTCTTTTTTCATTAAACGTTTTATATTCTGGTGTCAAAATATATTCGCTAAGAGCTTTGGAAATTGCATCTTTTACTTTCCCTGGACTTAAATCATCATCTTCTACCTCAAAAAGGAATTTGTATTTACCATTTGCTCCTTTTTTGCTAAGTATAATTTTATCATTAAGAGTCGTATCACTATATTCTAGTTTAAACATCTCAGGGTCAATGCCTGTTGCAGAATTAGCTTTAGCCATAGTCTTAACAACTGCTTTTTGAAGGGACGGTCCTAATTTTGAACTAGACGCTGCTGTTTCAAATAAATCATTTGCTGTTATAAGCATTCCTTTATCTGCTCCAAAAATAAGGTCTTCAAAACTTTTATATTCAACTAGCTCTAATTCAGGGTCAGTTGCTTTAATCTTACTGTCAGATAATATCTTTTGTGCTGCAAGTCTTTTAGCTTGTAAATCAGCATTAGCTGCAATTCTCTTATCACTTTCACTAGATATAAAATCTCTTTGGTTTTTAGGGTCATCTACACCTCTTTTTACCTCACGACTTAATTGAGAATAAATTGTAAATTGAGCAATTCTTTCCGCAGCTAACTTATCTTCAGGTGTAAGCACAGGCACATTTGTGTTGTTCTTACTAAAAGTCATTTTAATATACTTACTCTTTTCTCCTTGCTTTATTTCACCTGAATCAAAATCATAATAATCATATGAAATTGTATCTTTCATAGCATCTTTGCCTATCGATTTTGACATCTCATCCCACTGTCTGGCATTAAGAGGTATTGACTGCTCTTCAACAGGACCGTTGTCTGATAAAATACTTAGCGCCTGCCCTGCCGTTGTAGACATAAGGTTTGAAGCATTAGTTAATAATGTTTTAAATTCTTCTTTGCTTTTACCCTTAGCGTCATCAACTATGTTTCCTACAAAACCACCTGAATCAACCATTTGCTGATATTTATTCTTAAACGCACTACCTTCGCCTGTTACTTGTTTAGCTTGGTCTTGTAAATAAACTCTAGGCAATCCAGCACCTTGATTTCTTTGACCTTCATAAGCCAAAACACTTACATTTTCAAGCCCCTTTAAAGGTATTGGATTTCCATCTTTATCTTTTACTATCTCTCTAGTACTAGTAGCTTCGTTTATTTTAGTTTCATAGAATGTAATTCTAGCCATTCCATCTTGTCCAAAAGAAATCTTTGTAAATTCAGGATTACCCATTTGAGAATTTAAATCCTCTAAGGCTGCTCCACCTTTTCCTGTAGTTGGTTTGATAAAGTTTCCTTTTTCATCTGTATACCCACTAACTGATTTCATGTAAGCTTCTCTATCTTTTGAATAGTTGTTTATTCTTTCAGCAAGAATATTAAATGATTGCTTTCCGTTCTCTTGAAATATTAAATTATCATTAGGATTTATAACTCCTTTTTGAACCATCTTCATATTGTCATACAAACGATTCTTATAACTATCTAAACCTTTTAAAACTTGAGCTTTATATGTTTCATTAGTCGGAAGGTCTTCATAAACCTTTTTCTCAGCATCTCTATATTTTTGAGCAGTATCTGTTTTTAACTTATTGTCAGCATCATCTAGTCCTTTTTTCCAAGTAGCAACACTCTTCATTCCTTTCGTTATGGAATCTAATATAGCTGTTGGGTCACTTGCTCCTGTAAAACCCTGTGACAATGCAATTCTTGTTGCGTCTAATTTATTTCCCATCTACGATCTTATTATTATTAGCATTAGCATAAATCCTGTTAAACTCTTCAAAAAAAGAACCTTGAATAAAGGGATTAAAAGAAGCAAAAGTTTGTGTGTTTGGTGTAACAGTTTGTGTGTTTGGTGTTATAACAGGTGTAACAGTTTGTGTGTTATATATAGCATCTTGAAAAGAACTTACACCTGGCACATTACTTCTACCGCTAACGTCAAGAGCAGTACCACCTTCTTTCATGAATCCTCTTCTCTCTTTATTGCTGTACTTAGATATTTCTACCTTGGCATCATCAATACTGATACCTTTATCTGCAGCTAATTTCTCAGCTGCCTTTGCATCTTTCCCTGCAGATATTGAATTTGATAATGAAAGTCCTGCTTGAAGTGTACTTACACCTGCATCTATAAAAGCACCTGTTGCCTGTCCTCTTAATTGGTCTGCTTGCGCATCTAAAGCATCTGCTTGTAATCCTGCTGCTGCCGCTCTATCATCTTGTAAGGCTGCTATTTCAGAAGCTGACATTTCATCTGCTTTAGCCCTAGCCATATCTATGTCTAATTTTTGCTTTGCAAACTTATCGGCTGTTGCTCCTAATGTAGCATCCTGAACCTGCTTAACTTTTCCTGCAGCTGCCGCTACACCTCTTTGATCTCCTTCTTGAACAGCTTCTAATATTTGCGCACCCATTACATTTCCTTGCTGTAGTTGCTTATCATAAACATCTGTAGTTGCTCTAACTTCATCAAAAAAGTTTTGCTCCAATCTAGCTACAGATTCTTGCTCTAGCCTGTCTTGCTCCACTCTTAACCTACCTGCCTCTCTTGCTGCTGTACTTGCTGCATCTCCTGCTAAAGACCCTTTTGCTAGACTACCTCCTATTGCGACTGTAGCTGCTGCTATTGTTGTGAATGCTGCCATATTATAAAAATTTAATCATTTCTTTGTTATAAGTTCCAGACTCTATATATCCGTTTTCTTCATAATGTTTGGTAAGTGATTTTGACTTTAAAAGAGCATATGAATATTTACATCCAGATATTTTTAATGTATTTGTTAAAACACTTATTAAAAAAACTAGAGCCTCTTCTCTTTTTATCTTGTCCTTATATTCGAAATTAGATATAATCCAATCACACCAACCTACTTTTGAATTTGTTACATACATGTATCCTGCACACACAGGAATCGTTTCGTCATATACTATAAAGCCACCTGCACCATCTTCTGGTAAAAAATCTTTTGGAGGGGCTGTCCATCTCCAATCTTTCCACCATGGCACTAAAATTGAATTATAATCTTCTGAATTTAATTTCCTTACAGTAAACTTCATATAAACAAAGATACAAAAAACTACGGATTACTTTTAAATACGTCTGAATCTACTGTAAAAAGCTCTACAGCCTCAGTACTTGAGTTTGTAAGTTTAAATTCTAAAAAATAACCTAGCGTCCCATATGACTCTGCAACACTATTTTTTACATATAAAATATAAGACAAAGGTACAGCACCTACAATTGTTGGATTTTGAATTGTTAAGGTTTTTCTGTCTGAACTTATAGATGTTATTTCTCCTATCTCTGTTACAGCACCTGCATTATTGTAATAAGATACATCACCAATGCTTAAAATAGAGTCTATCGCAAAACCAAATGTTAATGTAATTGGATTTGGCCCTGATCCTGTAGTAGAATTAAAAACACCTATTCCTTGAGCTGACCTCAATGATAAGTTATTTGTATTTGCAATTCTTCTAATAAAAGCAAAATACCCACCTTCTTTTAATACAAAATAAGAAGAAGGCATAAATCCTGCTCCTAAGTCAGAAACTACACCACAGTCCCATGGAGCATCACTTTCAAGCTCAATCGTCTTGAACACTTTATTGGTTGTTGGTTCTTGGTTGAATACACTTGTTATTGTTGAATCATTATCAACTCCATAGTAGTTGTTTCTACGCTCGTTGCTGTTATGGCGGTAAAGCTTACCCTCTTTAAAGGTATACAAGTATTGGTTCATTCCTAAAATATAATCAGGTATGAAGCTATAAAATGAAGGCCATCCATTAACCGATTCGCTATATGTTAAAGTATATTCTTTTTGTTCAGCCATTGCTTATTTATTTATGGATTTACGCAATTGTTTCCTACATCACACACAAGAATATCAATCACTAAATTATTTTGAATTTCCATTATCCTCCAGCTTGAACTTGTACTTGTTGAACTAGCAATGGCATCATAAGCATAAAATCCATCAGCTAAACCTCCCACAATCTCATCACCAAAAGTTAATGTGAAATAGTCGTTACCACTCACTGTACTAACATTAGCAATAATGCTATAGTTTGTTGTACAAAATGTAGTACAAGCATTAGCAGCTCCTGACCTAAAAAATCCACTTGGTGATGGACACGTAGGGCAATTAGTAAGAGGCTGCAAAGACCCCAAAGATTGTTCCCTGTATTGATTAGAAGCTTTTATCTGATACCATCCATCAGGAGCAAGAGTAGTTAACCCTGCGTCAGCATACATTAATGTTGTTGATGCATCTGTAAACGAATCCCCTGAAGCAAAAAAAGCTGTGTAGTTACTACTAGTTCCACAGCACAATTCAGTAGCGGAAACACCAGTTACTCTCAAAATCTCCGAAGAGCCTGAACAAGATGGACAAGTTGTAGACCCAGCTAATAAAACTCCTGATGACTGTTGTCTATATATTCCATTTTGCTGATAAAATCCATCTGCTGAAGGAGTAGTTAGAGCTGCATCATCGTATATAGAAGTTGCTGTTAAAAAATCTGAACTATCAATGTATTTATTTACTGTTGTTGCCATTTATTTATTTTTTATACTGGTACTACACAATCACAACAAGCTGATGTTGCTGAAGCTGCGTCATAACAAAATTCTAACAATGTTGAGCAAGATGGACAAGCAGAAGAACCAGCCAATAAAACTCCTGCTGATTGTTCTCTATATACTCCTGATATTTGATAAAATCCATCTGCTGAAGGAGTAGTTAAAGCTGCGTCATCATATACCGAAGTTGCTGTTAAAAAATCTGAACCGTCAATGTATTTACTTATTGTTGTTGCCATTTATTTATTTATTTATTTATTTATTGCACTACACAATCACAACATGCTGATGCTGATGAAGTTGCGTCATAACAAAATTCTAACAATGCTGAACCACAATCACAACATGCGTCTTGCGGAATTGTTACATCATAACAAAATGATTCAAGGCCAGTTGTTCTTAAATCCCATACCAAATATAAGTATTTTAAGTCACTTGGATTTGAATAATTAAAATTAACAAAGTAAGTTGGATTGCTAGATGTTGGATTTTGCACCTGTATTGGAACTATGTTGTTTAATAAAGGTATTAGCGTGTTAATATCAGACTCATTATAATTAACATCAGAAATTAAATAAAGTAATTTATCTGAAAACTCATTAAAATTTAAACCTGTTTGTGTTTTAATTTCCATTCTTACATTTGCCCCTTCAGCTGGAATAGTACCAAAAGACTCAGAACCTGTTTGTTCTTTAAACAAAGATACTCCATCACTTTCAAGCACTATAAAATTAGAATTGTAAGGACTTGTGTTATTTGATAAAGTCCAATTATATCTAATTTTAGATGTTAAACCTGCGTCCGTAGAGCTATTTAAAAATATCTGCTTTACAGTTAACTCACTTGATTCAGGGCAATTAAACGTCATCTCATATTCCGAAACCTCTTGAGGTACTATAAAAACCTGAGCTAACACTGGGTTGCTTTGATTCTTTAAAAAAGTTAGTGTTCCTGAGCTAGATACAATGGTATCTATTACTTTTACATTATTATAAAAAACAATAACTTGAACTTGACCTACAGATATATCATAATCAATATCTACGTTTCCAATTATAGTCGTAAGATTTAAGTTAAATGAAATATCAGATTCACTAGATTGTTGAATTAATTGATATCCACATTGTCTTTCAACTGGAGGCAATGGAACTAAATCCTTAGTAGAGCTTAATACATATTCATTCATATACGGATCAAATCCACCTAGTTTTTCAGTAAAATATGAATCTAAAAACAAATCTCTAAACCAACTTCTCATACCTACTTTAGATATAACAGATAGTCTGTCAGACTGAGACGAACCTCCTTTTAGATTTATTACAGAACTTCTTTTGGCATCTGTAAAATAAACATCAGATCCATACGAAGCAAAACTTTCAGGGTTATTACTTATTCCATATTCTTCTATTCTAGCTAACTGAGTTCCAAGCACTTCAGGAACAGATGTTATAGCTCCTCCTGCAGCAGCATCAGATAATAAATTTTTACCAACCAATACATATGATATCTTATCTTCTTGTAAAGCAAGAATATCAGTCTGCCTTGAATGCATTTTTCTTAATGGCCCAAACTCTCTCTCTAATGACTTAAAGTTAGCTAATGCTAAATTAAATTGATTTAACTTATTTAACCCACTTTCTTGATTCAATACACCACTGTAAGTAATGTCTGAAAATCTATGTATTTCCTTATACTGCTCTTCAGAAACAGATGTCACTTTACTTCCTAAAGACAAAACAGGTGAAACCAAAGCATCAAGAACTTTATCAGACTCTACCCCATTCCCAAAGGTATAGCAATTAAAAAAACTTAAATCAATGATAGCAGGAAGACTAGATGTTTGGTCTTGGTCAGCATCAGCATTTCCTGATAAATGAAGTCCATTTACAATATCAAAAGTTTGTTCATTTTCATAGTATAATTCATCATTTGCTTGTAATGCCTCTGTTTCAAAAACAGACAAAGTAGTCGCTCTATTTACAATAATTTGAACTGTCTCATAAGACCCTCTTTTATCTGGGGAAGAACAAGCAGGAGTACCTGTTTGTATTACAAGAAAAAGCTCTCCTTGATTTGGAACTTGTTGAAAAGAAATATAAGTTAACCCAGGACCTCCTAAGGATGTATAATAATTTGAAATTACACTTGATTGACTTACTGTGTTTGAACCACCATCACTACCACTTGTGATTCCATTTGTAAAATCAATTTGATCTCCTTCAACAAATTGATACATACTATCATAATCTCTAGAAGCAACAAATGTTTTATCATAGTCATAAAATCTACTACCACACCTAGAGCCTCTTTTGTATCTGTTGGTTCTAAAAACAAAATTAACAACACTACCTTGAGGGATAGTAAAAGGCACAAATTGACCTACATTATTTTCATCTAATATAGAACATGATACTACAGCGTGACTATAGCTACTTCCTGTTTCTGGAAGACCTCCCACACTAGTTCTGTCTATAAAAGAATTTGCAGGTGAGTTTGCTGCAAAATTAGATGGTCTTAATTTCATATAAGTACCGGCTGGCTGCCCACAAGTACCTGAAATTACCTCATCATCTTGATTTTTTGTACAAAGAAAATCTTCTAATTGACTTGAAAAATCTAAAACTTTTGTGGTTACACATCTAGACGATGGTCCGCTACTATCAGCTTTTACAATTAAATTAGAATTATCTTGAACCTTATCTCTATTGTCTCCATCAAGCTTATACCATACATCTCCAGTATCTTCTTCTCTAAAAAATATATTAGAATACACTGTTCTAGCCCCTGTTTTAGACTCTTTAACAACAAACTTGTATTTTGTTGCCCAATAAGGAGGATAATTATTTAACTGAACTCTTATATTGTTTTTACTTATTGAGTTCCTGCAAGGAACATAAATAGTGTTATCTGTATCAACTAATGCCGTTGTGCTTCTTCCGTAATTGTCCATGTAAACAATAGCAACCTCATAATCTCTATTACTATGAAGACTTTCTTTAGATGAATCTAAAGCATATAATCCTGTTGCTCCTATAGATGTTAAATACTCATAAGCATAAATTCCTAAAGGAACTTCAGGTTGTTGCGTTACGTCATATTTTTGAAATCTTAAAGCAGGGACATTTAAACTAACAATACTACTACCTAAAGAACTATTTAAAACAAATCCTTGATTTGTAGAAGATACTCCAAAACCATCATATTTCCATTCATTTTTAGCTACTATTCCACAATTAAAAATATCTGTCAAAGATGTACCATCAAGACAATCAATTTCAAATTCAGATACAGCACTTATAAATTCTGGACTTGTAAATAAATCATGAATACTACTGTAATTTTCTTGAATATTAAATAAAAACGTATAATTAAATTGATTCAAAGGTTGCGAACCATCATCATATGATGCGTCTCCACTAAACAAGGCGCTAACATAATTAAATTCAATTCCTATTTGTGAGCCTGGTATTAAGTTTATGTCTCCAAAATCAATAGTAACTTCAGCATCTGGAACCTCAACAATATTGTCTATAGTATAATTAAAGTTAGATTCTGTGGCTATTATTTCTTCATTAAATAAATCTTCTGTTATTAAAGATAAGTCATAATTTAAATAAACTTCTTTTCCGTTTTCATTTACAATATCATATCCATCTATATAATTTCCATACATTAATCTATTCCCCATAATGGTCTGAGCCTGAGCTACTTTAGGAACATTATCGTATAGCCTTAAAAGCTGTTCTTCTGGTAATGCTGTATATATTTTTTTATTATTAAAAGGAATTGTTTGAATAGTATTATCTAACCATCCTTGATCTACTTTATTATATCTCTCAATTACATTTATTGATTGACTAGTCGAAAACTTAAACAGAACATCAACATCCTTTACATTTCTTCCACCTGAGTTAAAAGATATATTAACACTGTTAAATATATTTTTCATCCCATCATTAAGATACGTATCATAATTTAATTGAAATGGCCCAGGTGTAAATGCAACTTTAGAAAATGGCGATATAGCTGAGTACTCTCCGTCTTCATACTGCCACCTATAAGCAAAACTTAAAAACAAGTCTTCCATATAGTTTTCTTCTCCTGCTAATTGAATTAAATCTATTGACGGAGGATTTAATGGAGGAGCTAAAATAACTCCAATATCTTGTTCCGTTATTTGGTCTACCCCTGCTAATGGCTGTGCGTAAGTTCTGTCAATGTTTATTTTTCTTGGAGGATTTAAATTATCTGTAAAAAATAATAAATCTCCAATTAAGTTTATTCCATTTATTAAGAATTTTTTATCAAAATTTAATACAGATGTCGATATTACATGATAAAATAAAATAGAACTTTGAATGTCAAAAGAAACAATTAAATCAACATTCCCTGTTGGGGATAATAAGTTTTCTTGGTCATGAACAAACCAATATATGGTTTCGTTTGAGCCATCCTCATAAGCACCAATACATCTAGCATTTTCAGTTAAAGGAGTTCCTAGGTATTTTAGCTCAACTAAAAGCTCATTTCCTTTTGAATTTTCTACAGCACCTATCTCAGTTCCTTCTGTAGAACCTAACCTAACGTTTAAAGCATCGATGTATTCTCCTTGAGGAACTAAACGCTCATCAACGGACTTATTCATTCGACCTTTTATAAAGTTCTTTTGAATCTTAGCCATATTATTTTATCCACTTGTTTTGACCCCTTAGGTTCATTAATAACCTCCCTGGGTGTATATTGCTTAATCTAATTTTTGCGTTCCTTAGGAGGGCTGTTTTTTCTTTTCTAGTTCTATTTATAATATACTCTTGTATTCCAAACTTACTAGAAAGAATTGAAAATTTAATATATGCATAAATAAATTCTTCAAATAGTTTGTTTAAACTTATATCAGAATTTACCCCATTTTCCATTCCGTCAGAAACATACTCTAAAACAACTAACTCTCCTGCCATGTCAGAGCTAAAATTAATTACTCCTGATTTTTTGTTTATTTTAAAAGTAGGGTTTTGATTAGCTGTTTCAGTATTTAAACCATAGCGCCCACCTATTGCATATTCAAAATACCAAACATTATTATAAAAATAACCTTCTTGGCCATCATATGGACTTTCTGCATTTAAATATATTGTTCTATTACTTCCTTTTATTCTATCAATATCTACTGTAGAAAACTCAGGCTTTAAAACATTTCCCTCTTCATCAAATAAAATTTTATAATTATTATCTTGAAGATATGCACTACTCCAATTAGTTTGAATATTTTCTGTTAAAGGAAACAATGTTCCGTTTTTATACATTGAAATCCTAACCCAATTTACATAATCATCTGGTAAAACAAATCTTAATTCGTCATTAACAGATAGCTCTAATATTTTAATTTCTTTTAAAGAATCATAATTTAACTCTTGTATTGCTCGTTTTGCATGAAATAAAACATTATATCTTTCTGAGTTATTTATTAATTTATCATTACCAACATACATTAACATGAAGTTATTTACTATGTCTTTTAATGAAATGTATTGATACGAACCCCAATTCTTATCTTCAGGATTATTACCATCGTTTTCGTAATACTGATATTGTGTTAAATATGCCATGTCTTATCCTTGTTGTGTGTTTTCTCCCTGTTCCTCTGCTTGAGCAAATTGAACCAAAGGTATTTCTCTAATTGACATCCCTGCGTACTGAAGTATCTTATTAATTAAATTTACTTGATCTGATGCAGGTAATTCAAAGTCTTGATAATCAGCAGGTGACTGGTCAAACAGAGGTTCTCCTTCCGTTAAAGTAACATAAGTCCATTTAGGGTCTTTTGGATACCTAATATACTGACAATTCACGACACCTGTTAAAGATGGGTATACTGTAATATTATCTCCCTCAGCAGTATACGCAGGAAACATTATAGATGGTTCTGTTAATTGAGAACTATTAAGTAAAAGTATTTTACTCTGACTAACTCTTTCTATTTCATTATTTCCTTGAAATATCTTATTTACTAAATAATAATCTAATGGAAGTTCATAAACACCAGCGTTTAAGACAAGAGGATTCGTTACAGAAAAACTATCTATAACCTCTACCAAACCTTTTATTATATCTGCATATCCACTTCCTGAAACTCTTGCATTTTGCTTTACAATCCATGAGTTATATTGATAGAAATAATCTTCAAATATATCTAATTGAGCTTGTTTTGCATATAGGTTAAAATCATTAGGAGTTATATATCCATAATTGTTTTTATTCGCAATTGACAGAACAGTAGACCTTACTGTATTTATTATTGATGCCATTTATAAGTCTTTTTACAAATGTACAAAAAAAAGAGGCTTCATATTTATGAGCCTCTTCTCTAATTTATTTAAAAATAATGTTAACCTAATTTACCCTCAAGTATTCTTAATACCTCTAACCCTTCATCACTTTGAAGAAATGAAGCTAATATAAATAATGGGTCTTCTCCGTAAGGTACGGTAAGTAGTTTGTTTTTATTTCCTTGAATGTTATAGTAAACATCTTTTTTGTTTTTAAGAACCAATAAGTTTTCGCTAAAAAATTTAGCGCATTTATTTTGAAGTCTTAATAAAGGATCATTTAATGATTCCATGAATTCAGCAGGATATCTTTTTGCAAATATTCTAACATCTCTCTTTAATTCAGACGAAGTTAAATTATCTATTCTTAATCCTATTACAACTCTAGCAACAGTCTCAAGCATTTCAATATCTAACTCTTTTGCTAAAAGTTGAGCGTCTAGAGCTAAATCTAAAGATTCAACTAGAGAACTAGCATCTTTTTCTTTATCTACTTCAACATACATATTTCCAAGCCCTGGATGATGTGCTAAAAACTTTTGTAATACTTGATTTTCTTTAGGAACAAATAGTAATCCATCCTCAAACACAATAGGTTCTAGAATAGCATTTCCATCTTGGTCATCTTCAAAAATACTTTTTTGATTTTTAGAATACCTTAAAGCTCTGTTAGTTCCTGTGCTTTCATCAAAAAAAAGTAGTGACTTTCTTTTATGGTTTCTTGATTGAATGTGATAGCTCAATGGAGCGTTATCTTTAGTAAGTTTGTAGGCTTTATCTACAAAAACCTGTTTCTTTTTTGTTGGCATTTGATTTGATTTTTAATTTTAATTTATAATAAAAAAAGAGTCAGCCAAGCCCCTGATTTTTGCTTGGCTTCCCCTTTTAAATTTACTTCTAGTTGTTAAAGATAAAGAAGTTGTTAGCACCTAAAGTACATAAAGCTCTTTCTGATAAGAAGTTTACTTCCATCGCATCTAAATCCGATGTAGCAGCTCCACCAGCTGAACCTGTAATCCAAGTTTTATAACGTCTGTCTTCAGTTTCTGAAGCTCTATATCTAACGTGTAAGAATGGTCTCTTAGCATTTTTACCAAGAACTTGATCGTAAACTGTAGTAGAACCTGCAGGAACTAACACACCGTTTACAGTACCACCTCCAATATCACCCCTCATTGTTGGGTCATTTAAGTATTTCCAGTCTGTTTTGTAGAAATCATAACCTCTACGGAATCCGGTAAATCCTAAGTTAAGAGCCATTTCCTCATCATTGTCAAAAAGACCATAAGATGTTCCACCTGCTCCATAAGAGTTTTGAGCTGCTAACATATCGTCAATGTCAAAACCAAAGTTTCTGTTTAAGAAAATAACATTTTCTTCAATTGAACCTTGCTTATCTAAACGAGAAATGATAGAATCAAAATCTGATAATGCATTTGGGTTTCCACCTGACCATACATTTCCTCTGTTTTCAACAACATAGAAAAGACCTTCTGAACCTTTGTTACCTACACCACTTGCAATCCCTTCTACAATTGCTGCTGCACCACCACCTGCTTCAGCAGGTACTGCTTCAACCATAGCCGTTTCTAAATAGTCTTCAAAACGAAGTCTAGTTTCATGCTCTGATTTCATGTACCATAAGAATCCAGTTGCTCCATTTTCAGTTGTTACTTCAATCCATCCAATCTGTGCCATGTCAGAACCAGATACTGCGTAACGGTCTTTAATGATAATTGGTGAATTTTCGAAAATAAAATCATCTGCTTCTAATTGTCCTTGCATTCCAACAGAACCTTTCTGAAATTCAGAACCATAGATAAACAAAGAACATACTACAGCTGCTGCCATTGTCTGACCTCCTGCTTCATAGTAAGCTACATCAATTGTTCCAGCTGTTAAATCTACTGCTGTAACGATTGCTTTATTGCTATTAGTTGAATTAAGAGAACTATCAGATAGCATAATTGTTTGACCAACTCTAATTGCTATAGAACCAGAACCTGGCACTAATACATCTCCAATTGTTAAAGTAGCAGTATCTTGACCTGCAGCTGCTGCTGAAGTCACTGACGTATACTTTGTGTGTAATCTTCCTTGCTCTGCCCATTTGATAAGGTCAGAATTAGAAGGCATTTCAGCGCCTACCATTCTTAAGAATGATGCTACTGTTCTGTTTCCATAACGTTCGAATTCTTTTTCGTAAGTATCTGGAAGATACTGATTTAAGAAATCAAAGTTAGTAATGTAATTTGTTTGTAATAATACTTGTTCCGAACTTGGTTGTAAATCAAATCCTGGGACGTTGTTAACAGCTCCTGCCATAATTTTTGTTTTTTTTAATTATTATTTATTTTTGTTACTTCTTATTCTCAAACCTTTTCCACTGTTGTCATTTACTGCTCTAGCTTTAAACCCTGTATCACCAATTGATTGCGGAGTATTTCTAACATTCATATTAATGTTTTTGCTTTTCTTAGAAATATCATCTACACCATCTGATTTTCCTTGCTCGTAAAAATACTGAGCAAATCTTTCAGGATCCATTGCAGCACTAAGTGCCTTGTGCCAACCTTTAGCATCAACAATCAATCCATCGTCCCCTACATATTTTCCTATAAGGTTTTCTAGATTCATTTGCTTAGACTTCATTTCCTTTGCATCTCCATAAGAATAACCAATTTTTTTATCTCCTATTTCGAACTCAAAACCTTTGAATTCAGAGTTAAAAACCTCATCAGTTTTTCTTGAAAAATACTCATTCTTTTTTTGATTAGCTTCTTCAATGGTCTTCGATTCTTGAATATACTTTTTATATGCATCAAGTTCTTTTTGCATTTCTTCAGAAATAACCTTCCCACTTGACTCAAGAGGAGTGCTATATTTTTCTTTGAAATCATTAAGATACTTTTTTGCTTTCGAAAGTTCTCTTTTTTTAGCTATACTTTTTCTTTTAATTTCAGAGGAATCATCTACGTCTTCATCATATGAAAACTTTTCATCCATTAAATAATGAATATCTTCACTATCTAAATCCTCTTCTGTTAAAGAATAATATTCAGCTAACACTTGGTCGTCTTGTAAATCTTCGTAATTTTTATTTGCTTTTGCAAAATCACTAAACCCTCGACCAGTTTCTTTTTTAAATTTTAAATATCTAGAAACATCTTCTGGTAAATCTTCACTTACTTCTCTTTCCGTAAATAATTCATCAATAGATGATATTTCTTTATTATATCTTTTTCCAATATATGAAAGAACGTCTTCTTCTCTTAATTCAGCAGGCTCTTCAGTTTTTATTGATTCTTCAACTTTTATTGACTCTTCAGCTTTAGGTTGATTTTCATTTAAACTTTCTTCATGCTTGTCTAAAAGATCTTTTTCTACCTCTTGAACTGATTTTTGTTCTAAAGGATTTACTTCTTTTACTTTAAATTCCATTTGATTTGATTTTTACAAAGTTATATAATTAATTTAATTTACATTTAAGGTATTATCTAGGCTCAAACTCTGCAAGATCAAAACCATCTAAGCTGTCTTCATTGGATTCAAAACTAATTGGAGGTAAGTTATTTTTTCTTTGCTCTATTAATTTTGATTGCTCTGTATTGGCTTGAGATATTCTTTCAGATTTTGCACTTTCTCTTTGAAGCTCTCTTGATTTTAATCCATCTATCTCTACGCCTTTTAACTTCATTTGAAGTTGAAATTCTAAATTCATTAACTCAGCTTTTATAGCAGCTTCACCTTGCATTTTCTTAACAGAGAAAGTAGCCTTTGCTTCTTCAATCTGCATAGCTGCTTGAGTTTCCATTTGAATCTTTTGCATTGCAGTTTCTGCAGCCATTTTTTGAGATTGCATATTTATTTGACCTTGCTGTTCAGCGGCAGTGGCTTTCGCTAGTTGGTCAGCATCTTCTTTAGCTTTTCTTTTAAGTTTTAAAACTTGATTAGCTAATTTTATATTTCTAATTTCTCTAATATCAATTGCGTCTTCTAAATTTATTGAATCACGTTGAAGTGCCATTTGAATGTTTTGTTCTAACATTCTTTGTTCTTCCTCGTCTGGTTGTATTTCAATAAATATTCCAAAATCACTTAAGTATAATTCACTTATTTCTTCTAGTATTCCAACATTAAACTTTCCAATTTGATTTATAAATTGTTCTTTAAATTCAGAATACTCTAACATATCTGCTATTCTACTAGATAAAGCAGTACATAGTCTTTGACTCATTTGTAACCCAGCATCTAATATGTGTCTAGTTGCTGTATTACTACTTAGTGCTGCTAATTTCTGAAGACCTACTAATGCATATGAATCAGGTGTTGCTCCATCTCTTGCCTCATTAAGCCCGGTTACATCTCTAAGCATAGAAAGATAATGATTATAAGAGCCTATTAAACTTTGTATTTTACTTTGACCTGAGCTACTGGTTAATTGTTGAATTGGAACCTTTGCTTGATTATAGTCCCCATCTTGAGTGTAGCTTCGTCCAATAACACTACCTGTTTGAAAAAACATTCTAAGTGCATCCTCTGGATTATATGATTGCCCTGTTCCAAGGTCTACTTCATTTAAACCATCGGCATCTATAAAAACACCATCAGGAACAACTTTAGATAATACTTGCTGTAGTTTTAAATGTGTAATTTGAATTAAATCAGCAAACGTTATCATTCGTCTTACTAAAGATTCTAACGCCCCTTTATACATTCTTGGCGCACAAGCTACATACTCTGGGTATACTTCTTGAGAAGCTGATTCTGGTCTAGCCATGTTTTCAGACATTTGCCATTTAAGAATTATGTTAGTTCCCATAACCATAACTCCTTCATACCAAACATCAATTGTTTTTGAAACTTTTTCAAACCTACCCTCTTCCATCATTTCTTCAGTTGGGTCGAACGTATCGTCTTTTTCAATTAATCTTTCAGCACCTGATGCATTTATTTTTTTCTTGTATGTAAAAGTTTGTGTTGTTTTATAGTTAAAAAACAAAAGAGTCACACTGTCTCTACTAAACAAGCTATTGTTGTAATACTGAGCAGTGTTATTATAATCATACCAACTTTGACTGTATTTAGAAATTTCTTCCATATCTACCCTTGTCAAACTTGGGTCTATTTTTTTTAATTCAGTAATTGGAATTGTTTTAATCTCTCCCCAATAAAAACAATCAGAAAAATGAGGGTCTTCAGTATAGCTATAAACCACATTTGCAGGGTCAACATACTCTACTTTTATTCCAGCTCCAGGTTGAAAAACATTTTTACACATTGAAATACCCAAAACAGTTTGATCATAATAAATTCTCTTTTGAGTTTCATGATATCTGTTACTTTCAAGAACAGTATTAATTGCTTGCTCTTCAGCTATTTCAATAGAAGGCTTGTATTTAAGTTGCATATGAAGAGCTAACTCTTCAGATGTATTTGGAACTTCTTCTTCAGATGTTGCAAAAGTATTAATACCAAAGTCATTTTGAACTTGATTCATCATGTCTTTTCCTAACATGTCTTTTTCAAGTTGCACTTGGTATTCACTTCTTTTGTCTAAAGACATTCCATCTTGAGCATAAGCGTTTACTTTAAAAACTCTATCGGCCATTCCGTTAACAACAATATCTACAAACTTTGGTATAATTGGGACAGGTGTCCAGTCTAAGTTTAAATAACTTAAATCTCCATCAATTGCTAATTCATTTTTATATTTTTGAACAGATTGCTCTCCTCTAGCATAAAGCCTAAGCCTATGAAAATCTGCCCATTGATTATAAAACCTTCCTTGACCTCCGTCTTTTCGAAACCACTCATATTGAATAGCTTGACCTATCTGTAATCCAAAGTCATAAGATTTTTTTTCTGCATCAGAAACAAATTGACTTGGAAAACCTGTTGGATTTATGTTAACCTTTACATCTTTCATTTATCTTATAATTTGGCTACTATTTCCTTTGTTATCATATCTAGCAAAGTTAAGTTTTATTTTTGATTGTTTTTTAATAGGTTGATATAGGCTTTTTTGAGTAGCCATTATAGCTAAACCGGAACTAATAGAAGCATCAAATTTTGTTCTATTATTAATATTAAATCTAGCCCAATCTTCTAATGTCCTAGTAAAATACATTGAACCTATTTGGTCTGAGTCTCTAAATGTTTCAGTTAAATCAAATCCAACATTTTTTTCTATATAAGATTCTATAGCAGCAGCATGAGCTTGTTTAATATCTTCAGAACTATTTGGTATTCCACCAAGTTCTTTTTCTGTTTTTGATAACTTATTGTACGTCCTATCAGGCCTGTTTATACTGTAACCTCTATATCCTCTATTTTTAAAATGATATAATAACCTAGGCTTGTTGTTTTCTATGAGTATAGGCATTCCATAAAAAACACATGCCATTAATATTTCTTCAAAAAATATTTCTGCAGTTTGTGGCCTAGCTACATATTCTAAAAAAAACTCATTTGTAGGACCTTCATCCATATGAAACTTAGTTAGTCCATGGCACGCACCATTAGAAGCACCACCACCCACTGTTCCTGATATATCATAACTATCACATCCAAATGCTCCCATATGCTCATTACCAGGGTAACGTATTCCATTTTTAGAAAATTGATTATTTTGCAAAAGTTTATTTGGAGTCCATGATATTAGAAACCTCCCCTTGTTGTTTGGGTTAAATATAACTTTAGTATCTTTAATGCCATCTTTCCAAGAAAAAGAACCTCTAGTTATAAATCTATCTTTTATTAAAGAATCATTATAATCAATTTGCTGATATATTTTTGTAAGATTAAATAACGATTGCTTGCTTTCGTCTCTAAAAGCATGAGACTCTGTCCTTGGAAATTGTCTATAAAATTCATTTAAAGCATCAGGATCATTTTTTAAACTATCAACTTCAGCTTCCCAATAATCTATAGCTCCTTGTTTTATATAATCTCCATCAATCCCTAAAATGGGTTTATCAGGTGTTCTAAATACAGGCATCCCATATCTATCAATAAACCCTTCCATATTGTACTCCATTGGGATGAAAAGTGAATATAACCCACTTTTAGTTTGACCATTTCTGTTTCTTTTTCCCACCTTAGAATCAAAGTATAATTTTTTACCATTTTCTCCCCCTTTTTCTAATGCATTAGCCGTAGAACCCATCATGCATTTTCCAATAACTTTACTACCTAAACGCAAACACGTTTTGGTAACTCTCCAGTTATTTAAAATATTATTCGGTTTTTCCCATTTTTTAGATTCATCATGCACAAGAAGTTTTAATTTTTCTCCATCATAACTGTTGTCTCCTGTGTTTTTCCAATCAATAGAAGTATCCAATCCTTCAACAAGGCCTTCATCTTCTATGTACATGTTTTTCTTTGTAATTTTAGATGCAGGAACTCTAAAAGCTAACTCAGTTTTAGGTTTATCCATACCATCTTGAACAGGTTTAAAAAAGAAAGGATAATTATTTACTATAGGAACAACCTTATCAGTAAACATTTTTTTAGCATCTGCTCCTGTTTTAGAAAGTATTCCAAGTCTAGCGTCTTTACTTATTGTACCTATATTTGCTGATTCCTCACTTGCCATATAAGAAAACCCTGAACGTCTTATTTTTAAATAATCTTGTCCAAAACTTCTTTTATCTGCTTTACAAGCTTCCCAGTGTAAATAAAAAATTCTATTAGCATCTCTATAATCTGGAAGACCTACATCTATTTTAGTCCATTGGACATACATATAATGAGACCCTGTAATGTAGGTTGGAATTCCGTTATTCATAAACCAGAAACCTTCTTCTCTTCTATCAAACTCTTGTTCAATATACTCAACCCACTCATCTTTAAATAATAATGATGCAGCATGCCATTGAAATATTGATTTTATTTTTTGTAGTTTTTTATCATACTCAAACGGCTCCCAATATTGTTCTTCTTTTTTATTACTTCTAGAATATATTTTTGCAGGTGGTTTAGGGAGTCCTATCTTTAAACCTTCAATTTCAATTATAGTTTCAATTTGTCCTGTTTTTGAAATTACTATAAAATCATATTTTTCATTATAACCATAATCCCAAGCTTTAGCTTTGTTTTTATTAGTTATAACGGTTTTTGGAATAAAATCTTTTAACTCTTTTATTAAACTATTTTGATCTTCGTTCTGCAAATCCTTCTACTGATTTTTTACTGTTAACTAAATCTTTACCTTCTATTAAACTCTTTTCTAATTCTATTCTATTTAATATTTCAAAAGCATCAAATATTGCAAGTTTTTTTGTAGCCGCTGCATTTTTTAATTTATCAGCAGCAAGCTCATCATCCTCTCCATATTTTATTATATGCTCTTCAGCTACTTTAATTAATTGAATTACAGCTTTTTCACCTGCATTTATTATTTCTAATTTAATTTGATTTACATTCATAAAACTAGTGTTATACTTTTATCAAACATTCGATAAAGTTTTTCTCCATCAACATTAAATTCATATTCACTTTCAGGCTTAAAAGAAACCTTATCCCCTTTATTAACTCCTTTACTAATTAAGTATTTATTAGGGTACTTAACCAAACCCATTAAAGGTTCATTTTCTTCGTGTGTTTTTAAGTAATTTTCTTTTTTTGGTATTGGTTTTATCATACAATATCTAGAATGAGCATTCCATTTATTATTTTTATTGTACATGAAAAACTGATCATTATCTATAAAAAACAAATCATCTTTAAAAAAACTTTTACCACTTCTTTCATTTCCTTTCATGTCATTATAATATTTAAAAACATTATGATGAACTAATAAAGTATCCCCTATTTCAATAGGACCATTGTAGTTTATTGGAGTCTCTACAACTATAGCATATCTATTTGATGCTGCATGATCTTCTTTTGAAGTACTAGTAATAAAGTTTATGTTTCCTATTTTTTTAGTACTATCATATCTTTTATTACCTCTTGGCTTAACTATAAAATAAAAAGGTGATTTCATTCAAAGTATATATTATACTCAATCGATATAGGCATATTAGAGCTAAATTCTTTCCAGATATAAATTTCTCCTTTTTTGTTCTCTATGAAAATACTTATTGATTGACTGTTATTCATTCTTATTAAATGAATTAAATGGCTACCTCCAAGTATTTCCTGACCTACAACATAATGCATAGCTCCACCTTTATAATCAGGACCTA
>OCVR010000287.1_pt1 | contig 42658 bp, 36 predicted proteins | sample 1539091 | NCBI WGS metagenome assembly OCVR01 (sample SAMEA3355530, study PRJEB22509) | marine metagenome | biome: marine; feature: coastal ocean; material: water | place: USA | collected 2010-08-07 | depth 16 m | reverse complement strand
AACGCGTTGTAAAGCTCCAAAAATATTTCAAATGCCCTTCGAAAGAGAGAGGAAGTAGACTCATAAAATATATCCGATAAAAATAAAAACCAAGATGACTTTGATGAATTCGTATAAACATTTCTTTCTGCTAATCACGATATTCGTGGGTGTTAGTGGAATGGCGCAAACTGAACTGGAGAAAAAACTATTTGAATTGCCAGATGTCATTTTTAATAAAATAGATACGCCTGATGGTTATCAGTCTGCTTATAAGCTGATGGTTAAGCAACCATTAGACCATAGCAATCCAGACGCTGGATACTTTTATCAGCGAGTATGGCTCAGTCACAAAGGGTATAGTAATACTACAACGATCATCACTAATGGATACGCTAGAGGATATAACAATATCAATGAAATAGTAAAACTGCTGGACGCCAATCAACTCAATGTAGAACATAGGTACTTTGGTGAAAGTATGCCTGATAGTCTCGATTACCAATATCTTAATTTTGAGCAAGTAGCACAAGATTACCATCATATTCGGCAATTGTTTGACAATATATACAACGGCAAATGGGCTGCATCAGGAATAAGCAAAGGAGGTACCACTACTATATTCTACAAATATTTTTATCCTAATGATGTAGATGTATCCATTCCATACGTTGCCCCTCTCAACTATGAATATGAAGAGCAAAGGATCTATGATTTCTTAGATAAAAAAGGTACTCCTGAGTGTAGAGCTAATATATTAGCCTATCAAAAGAGACTGCTTCAACAGCGTGAATCCATACTTCCTTTACTTGAATGGTTTGTCAAAGGAAAAGGATTAAAATTTAATTATTTATCTCTAGGCGAAGCTTATGAATATGCTGTGCTCGAATATCCATTTAGCTTTTGGCAATATGGCTGGGATTGTAGTAAAGTACCTAATGAAAATGCTACTCTGGAAAATCATATAGACTACCTACTAGAAGTTGTTGGCCTCGACTTTTTCGCGGACGAGAGTATGGAAGCTTATGCTTCTCACTACTACCAAAGTGCCCACCAAATGGGATACTATGGCTATGAGACAGAAGACTTCGATGGTTTACTGAAATACCTACCATATAAGCCTCATCCGCATGCTGCATTTACTCCCAATAAGATGGAAGTGAAATTTGATGCTACACTTACGAATAAAGTAGCGAAGTGGATCGCCAAGAATGGAAATCAAATGATATACATCAATGGTGATTTAGATACTTGGAGTGCAACTGCTGTGCCCAGCTCAGAAGGGATAGATGCCATTTGGTATTTTCTCAAAGATAAGCATCACTCGAGTGCTAGGATTAAGAATATGAGCGACGACGAAAAGAGCTTGCTTTACATGAAGTTAAATGAGTGGCTTGGAACTGAATTGATATTTGAGAAATAAGGTATTGGAGAATGCAAAATCTACTGTACGGATGAGAAAAGATAGCTGCTGAGCAGTGAAGGATATATCTTAATAGCCAAAAGTTGAAGAAATTAACAGTTTGCATCTCTTTTCAAGACCTAAACCAGCTTTCTTCTTTTTTAAACTTTACCACATACCACTATGTTAATCATTAGAACAAAACAATAATACATTGAAGAAAATAACATTAGGTGGAGGATGCTTTTGGTGTACAGAAGCAGTTTTCCAAAGGCTAAAAGGAGTGGAGCATGTAGAGTCAGGATATATGGGTGGTCACATCATCAATCCTACTTATAAAGATATATGTACGGGAGAGTCTGGTCATGCAGAGATCATACAGATTACATATGATCCTGATGTAATATCTTTAGCACAATTACTTGAGATATTTTGGACTGCTCACGATCCTACTACACTTAATAGACAAGGTGGTGATAAAGGTACTCAATATAGGTCTGTGATATTCTATGCAGATAATAAAGAAAAAACTATTGCAGAAAAATCTGTTCAAGAAGTAGCCAGTAAATTGTATTCAGATCCAATCGTAACAGAATTAGCCGAACTGACGACGTACTATCCGGGAGAGAAGTATCATCAAAACTATTACAATGGACAACAATCTAAGCCATATTGCCATCTAGTGATCTCTCCCAAAGTAGGTAAGCTCAAAAAGTCATTTGCACATATGATAAAAGAGGAATATAAGTAGACTAGAGCACCTAAATACAAAATCATGGACAATAAAAAATATAACAACCTCTCTGCAGAGGAATCACGAGTAATAGAGCAAAAGGGAACAGAAAGACCCTTCACAGGTGAATATGACAAACATTTTGAGCATGGTTATTACATCTGCAGAAAATGTAATACGCCACTATATACTTCAAACAGTAAATTCGATTCAGGCTGTGGATGGCCTGCATTTGACCAAGAAATAGAAGGTGCTGTAAAGAATGTACCTGATGCAGATGGACGCAGAATAGAAATCGTCTGCAATACATGCGATGGACATTTAGGTCATGTGTTCGTCGGAGAGAGATTGACAAAAACTAATACACGTCATTGTGTGAATAGTCTGAGTATAAAATTCGTAAAGGAGTAGGGCTAGAGTGCGATTATAAGATAAAGACAAGAACGGACTTGAAAGGATTATTTTAAAAAAACTTGATAGACTGGAAAAACACTCAGAATGATCGCTAGCAAAGCCAAATACTTTCCTACCCTATTGACCACATTCATTTTTTGCTTACCCGATCTAGAATAATTAACTGAAAATGATAATGCTATTAATGAAATAGATAGAGCAATCATCTTTATGCTCCAATGTACAAAAACCACCGTAGGTAAAAACGAATTTTCATCGATAATTAAAACAGCATTAGATGCTAAAAATGCATTTATCTGAGCTCCAGTTATGAGCATAAAAATTAACCCACCAATTATTAAAGACAGCAAGCCTTTCATAGTTAATTTAGTTCTTGTTTCTAGCTATTCCTTGACTCGCTCTATTAGTAAATTAGTCTTGCTTCTTGGTGATAGTCTCAGATTGATTATCTTCTTCCAAAAATTCACCCCAATCTACTCTAGTCCAATCCTTTTGTATTTCTTTCAACTCCGCATTAATCCAAGCTTGCGCATCTAACGAAAGTTGAGTACCATCATCAGCCGTCATAGCCGGACCAAAACTCATCTTAACTTCAGTTCGCCAAGAAGCAAACTGCTTGAAATAATGCTGCAAAAAATTCGTGCCTTGCCATAAATCTTTGGTATCACGATATTCTAAAGCTATTGGGACTACAGGAATATTATTTTTAGCCGCTTCAATAAAAGTTCCTTTGCTAAACTTAAGCGTTTCTGGAGTCACACCTACGGTTCCTTCTGGATATACTAATACGTTGTAACCTCTCAATAATGTTTCAACCAATTTTTCTCTTGTGGCATTTCTTGACTTGACACTTTCCCTTTTGACCCAAAGTACGCCTGTTGCCTCCGCACCCTTATTGATGATTGGGTAGTTTGCTATTTCAGCTTTGGCTATTACATATGCATCCAGAAATGTGCAATTAATAATTGGATCAGAAAAAGATCTATGATTACAGACATATAGTGCCGGCGTCGTTGAAGCCTCACCTTTTACCTGACATTTTATATTGAGTATAGGGAGAGCAAAATATTTAATCCATCGTCGACGCAAGCGAAATGCTTGCTCTGGTGTCTTACCAAAAACCAAAATTAATAAAGGATAACACAATAGAAATATAGCCATAGTTTTTACTAGAAATATGGCTTTGAAAATAGATATTACTTTGAGTAAGAGTTTGATAGCGTATGGTTATTTGTGTATATAAAAAGCTTAAACAATTAACTATTAATTCAGAAGACCGATTTCCGTTTGTATATCCATAGATACTGCTACCCCTGATAGGAAGAGTACTGACTAAAATGATATACTGAAAACTATTTTTCCGCTTTCATCTGTGGAAAGAAGAGTACATCTTGGATCGAATTGGAGTTGGTCATAATCATCGCTAATCTATCCATACCCATTCCTAATCCTGCCATTGGTGGCATACCATATTCGATAGCTCTTAGGAAATCTTCGTCTAATACCATCGCTTCATCATCACCGCGCTTTCCAAGGTCTAACTGAGCTTCGAATCTTTCTCTTTGATCGATAGGATCATTAAGCTCGGTGAATGCATTACAAATTTCCTTACCATTACATACCGCTTCAAAACGTTCTACTAAGCCATCTTCTGTTCTATGTTTTTTAGCTAAAGGAGACATCTCTACTGGATAGTTGGTTATGAATGTGGGTTGTATCAACTTTGCTTCACACTTCTCACCAAATATCTCATCTATTAGCTTTCCTTTACCCATAGACTTATCCACTGGTACATGAAGTTCTTTGGCTGTTTTGAATAATTCTTCTTCATTCATCTTAGAAATATCTACGCCTGTAAAGTGCTCTATCGCTTCATACATTGTAAATCTCTTCCACGGTCTTGCAAAATTGATGACATTCTCTCCTACTTGTACTTCTGTAGTACCATGCATTTCCATAGCGATACGCTCTACCATCTCCTCCGTCATATCCATCATCCATTCGTAGTCTTTGTAGGCTACATATACTTCTACTTGCGTAAATTCTGGATTGTGGAATCTACTCATTCCTTCATTACGAAAATCTTTACTAAACTCATATACACCATCAAACCCGCCAACAATCAAACGTTTTAGATATAACTCATTAGCGATACGCATATAGAGTGTCATATCTAACGAATTATGATGTGTCTTAAAAGGTCTTGCCGCCGCACCACCATAAATAGGCTGAAGGATAGGAGTCTCTACTTCTAGATAGCCACTTTCGTTAAAAAAGTTCCTAATTGTATTATACATCTGAGTACGCTTACGGAAAATCTCTCTTACCTCTGGATTGACTACTAAGTCTACATATCTCTGTCGGTATCTAAGCTCTGGATCTGTAAACGAATCATAAATAGTACCATCAGCATCTGTCTTAACTACGGGCAATGGTCGAAGTGACTTACTCAAAAGAACTAACTCTGTTACGTGTACTGAACACTCTCCTACATTAGTGTAGAATGCATATCCTTTGACACCTATAAAATCACCAAGATCCAAAAGCTTCTTAAACATCGTATTGTAAAGCGCCTTGTCTTCACCTTCGCAGATGTCATCTCTACTAACATATAGTTGGATACGTCCATCAGAGTCTTGCAACTCTGCAAACGAAGCTTTACCCATAATACGACGTGACATCAATCTACCAGCAAGTACTACTTCTTGATATGAAGAATCTCCTTTCTTGAAATTCTGTTTTATCTCTTGCGATAAGACATTAACTGGAAATTCTGCTGCTGGATAAGGTTCTATTCCTAAGTCTTTGATCTTTTGAAGATTTTCTCTTCTTACTAATTCTTGCTCGCTAAGTGTTTGTTCCATATTGTACTTGTAAAAATTGAACTGCAAAAATAGATAATAAGCAGCATATGACTTATAAATATAATATTTACTATATATTAAATTGAAAATCAGTATTTAATGATCAAAACAATAGCAAAAGTTGGTCTATTGAACTCTAATTAACCGAGTATTAATTGCAAATGAAAATTTTGCAATTTCGCTGCAATACAATGTAAAACAGACCTTGTAGCGACTATTATTCTATATATTTGTTTTAGTAGATAAAATTAAATTTTATTAAGTATTAGATTAAAACTCTCCACCTGAAGTATGATTCTCAATTACCTTAGACTTGTCACTTTAATTATTTTATTTATTTACTACCAAAATAGTCATGCGCAAGTTATTGCAGATGGACTTCCTGGATGTTTAGCAATTGAAGACTCTGCAGGGACATCTTGTGGAGGTGGAACAACATTTTTTGGCATCAATGGATTAGGACAATTCGAAGTAAATAATATCGATGGAGAGTTTTGTTGTTCGGGGTCTGGTGGAGATGGAAGCGGTTATTTTGAGTTTGAGGAGATTGATATTTCTTGTTTTCAAGATATTATGATCTCGATGAATTACTCAGCATCAAGTACAAATTTTGAAGATGACTATCCCTCGGCTCCACAGTTTGGGTGTACTGGAACAGGTACAGATAATAGTCATGATCAGATAGTTTTTATGTATATCATTGATGGTGGAGTAGAAGTTCAGTCATTATATGTTCACGGAACAACACAAGGGAATTTTACCGGAACTTGGAATGAAGGTCCACTCAATGGAAATACACTTACCATAAAAGTATACGCAGCAAATAAAGCTAGTGCAGAGAAATTTTATTTTGATAATCTAGTGATCGAAGCTGGTGCATCATCCGTATCCGCTGGTAATGATTTTACCTACTGTGGAGATGGTCCCATAAATCTTGATGGAGATGGAAATGGTACGTGGAGCGGTGGTCTAGGGTCATTCTCAGACCCATCTAATCCTAATAGTACTTATACACCTGACGACTCAGAATTTGGATCTACAGTGATATTGAATTATGCTGGTTGTAGCCCATCGTCTTCGTGTTCTGCTGATGATGCTAGTGATGAAGTAGAAATAACCATTAACTCAGGTGCAACTGCATCAATCGATCAAAGTTCCGATGGAGAACTATGTTTTGGCGAATGTACTACCATCAAATTTGATTTTGTTGGGGGCGAACCACCTTATGATCTTGATCTTACATTTACAATAACTGGAATAGGATTTCCTATCAATTTCAATGCCCCAGGGTTTGAGGCGAGTGATGCTATTACGATATGTTATGATATTGGTGGGATATTTCCCACTTATGATTCAGGATCTCAAACTATAAGTGTACCTGAAATAGCGGCCGGATTTAGTGGAACATTTACACTTAACGGATTCACTGATTCTAATGATTGCGAGGGTGTAGTGGGAGGTTCAGGTTTTTCTGTTTCATTTTTGGATACTCCAGAGGCCAATTTTGCATCACTTGAAGCATGCGATGAAGGTGGGGGAGTTGCTACATTTGACTTAAATGAGATGGATAGCGATGTAAATGGTGGAAGTGGAGATGCTGTCAATTATTATGATGATCCCGCATTAACAAATGAGGTTTTTTCTCCTTATGTCAGTCCCTCTTCTGTATTATATGCCACTGTATCTAATGCTGACTGTACGTCAGAACCCGAAGAAGTAGATGTTATTGTTATCGATAATGGAGATGTTGGAATTGTAGAATTCTATTGTTCTGATATCGGATCTACCAATTGTATTATTTGTGATGAAGATGGAATACTAGGAGAAGTAATCGAAGTACTATTTGTCTTCAATGATCCGTCAGTAGAACATATAGTTACCATAGATTTTATAGATGATTCAGGAAGTACTGAGGGTACATACACTTTAGGAGTTAACCAAACAAGTCTAGATTTTACTGTTAGCAGTAATACCACAATAGAAATTATTTCAGTCATTGCGGGAGACGAGTGCGCTGATAATACTGATTTAGGAGAAATTGTCAGTATTACATATCTCCTGTCACCTGCTCTAGACGATATAGGACCGTTTTCAGAATGTGGTGGTGTGGTGCTACCCGAAATTACTGGAAATAATCTCAGTGGTAATGAGATGTATTACACAATGTCAGACCAAGGAGGAATTAGCTACTCAGCAAATGATTTAATAACAGAATCGATTAACTTATTTGTCTATACAGGTAATTCAGATTGCTTTGATGAGATTTTTGTAGAGATCGAAATATTACCAGAAACCATATTTGATGAACCCAATGACACTATCGTTTGTGGTTTTCTTTTACTTCCAGAAATAGAAGGTTCTGGAGTAGAATTAAGCGCAGCCTATTATACAGCTCCGAATGGTGGTGGAAATATATATGTTCCTGGCAATATTGTTCTTACTAATACTACTCTTTATATCTTCGATCCTTTATCTTCTTGCCCCTCAAATGAGCCTTCATTCCAAATAACTATTCTGGCCGAACCAATACTCGATATTATTGAAGACATCGACACATGCGGCACATATGAATTACCAGCTATTACTGGAGCATTACTTACAAGTAATCAAGCATACTATACAGAACCTAACGGAATGGGTATCGAACTACAATCTGGGGATACCATCTTCGTATCGGATACAATTTATGCTTTCGACAATAATATGGGATGCTTCGACGAAATAGAAATAGAAATTATAATAGATGAAGGCCCTACAGCAGGTATTGGTGATACCATAAGCCTTTGCTCTGCGACACCACAGATATTAAATCTTCCAGAATTGCTTACACAACCCGCTGATACCTTAGGACTTTGGAGTGACGATATTGGATTACTTACGAATGATACTGATAGTACGCAAGTAAATATAACTGGCATTACCGGAACCATAAACTTTATGTATGTCATTGAGAACTTGGAATGTGGCAATGATACTAGCCACTTACAAATCAATATTCAAGAACAATTTGATGCAGGTGGCCAAGACCTAATCACAGGTTGCGAAAGTGATTTTGGGACCATCGATCTAAATACATTCTGGAACATAGTAGGTATTAATGATACGATTATCGTTTTGGGAGCGGAAACCATCGATGTAACAGATCCATCTGTTGTAGATCTGAGCATTGTTAATCCTGGCATGTATAACTTACTATACATTGTAGGTATGATGGATACGATATGTTTACCAGACACCGCAAATCTGACTATACAAATCGATGAAGCTCTAGATGCAGGAGAAGATATAAGTACAAGTACTTGCGAAGGAAACATAGTGCAGTTAGAAAATGTCCTCCAAGGAAATAATACAATTGGCGTATTTGGAGATCCTGGAGTTACCGGTGCTCTTACAGGAAGTAGTGTAGACTCTGAAATACTTGGTGTTGGAATATTTACATTTACACATACAGTGTCTAGTAACGGTACTTGCGATGGAGAAACTATAGAGATCGAAATAGAAGTAACTAATGATGTAACTGCTGGAGTGGATGTGATAGATACTATTTGTTTTACTGAGGATGTAAATCTTTACGACTACCTGGATGGCGCATCGCAAGGTGGAATATTTTATGATCCAAATAATGGCAATGCAATAATTCCTGATGGGATATTAGTAATAGATGTGTGGCCTACATTACCAGCAGGTACTCCTGTACTAGTTACGGCAGCCTATAAAGTTGGTGATGATATAGATTGTCCTGTATCAACTTCTACATTAGAGTTATTAATCCTACCAGAACCGAAGATAAATTTAGAAGCAAGTCAAACTATTTTATGTGATAATATACTTGACATACTTATAGATTATACATACTTATCTAATTTTGGATTTACAATAGAGATAAATGGCCCTCTTCCTGAATTACCAATATCAATACCATATGTCGATTTCGAACCTGCATTACCAGCGACCGAAATTTTAGCCCTGCAAATAAACTTAGATAATTATAATCTTCCTGCTGGTATAGAATATACAATTAGTATAACCTCAGTAATACGAGAAGACTGCTTTACAAATATCACGGAAATCCCAGATACATTTGTAATAGGACTACAAGATACTCTATTAGTCAATGATATTATCTGTGTCAACGAATCAGTTACTTACGACGGGCAAGTATATAACGCGAGTAACCCTACCGGAGAAATTATTATTCCTAGAGCTGGACAATGTGATAGTATTATCCTTATAAATCTGGATATAAAAGATCCAGCAACAAGCCTAATCAACACTACCTTATGCACTGGCCAGTCTATTACTGTTGGTGGTACTGTATATGATGAAACTAATCCATCTGGAGATTTCATATTCTTTGGTGGATCTGTCAATGGATGCGATAGTACTGTAATTATAGATTTAATGTTCGGCGATGCTAGTGTCAATGATATTGTAGAAAATATATGTGAGGGAGAAATACTTACTTTTAATAGTATAGTATACGATCAAAACAATCTGAATGGATCTGATACACTAATAGGAAGTAGTGTTGGTGGATGCGATAGTATTATCAATGTCAATCTCACACTTCTATCTACAGAAATAGGAACTGAAACCACCACTACTTGTGATGTTACATATGGCATCACTGTGAATGGCGTACTTTACGATATCAATAGTCCAACAGGAAGTGAAACTATAGTAGGTGGATCTGCCAATGGATGTGATAGTACAGTCATCGTTGATATTACTTTCCTTAACACAGCATTGGGATTAGAAGATGGCTCAATCTGCCCAGGTGAATCTATAATGGTAAATGGTAGCACGTACGACCAAAATCAACTGATTGGAACAGAAATATTTGCAGGGCAATCAAGCAACGGATGCGATAGTATTGTTAACATAAATTTGACATTACTAGATATACCAGAAGGCAATTTTATCAATTCTAGTTGTGATGAAAATTATGAGCTAACTATCAACGGAAATACTTATAATATTGAGAATCCCAATGGAATAGAATTAATTGCCAACGGAGCTAGTAACGGTTGCGATAGTTTAACAAATATACAATTGAATTTTGAAGGAATTACGGCTACGAGTTCTATAATACAACCCGATTGTAATAATTCAGAAGGCGAAGTAGTAATCACAAATATTAGTGGCGTAGCACCATTCTTTTGGGAGCAATCTGGAGGTAACTTTATCGAAATAACCGAATTTCCTTATACAATAACAGGGTTATCAGAAACAGGCCAATTGGACTTTATAGATACAGATGGATGTGAAACTATAGTAACATATTTAATTACTGAATTCAATACTCCTATCTTATCCTCAGAAATAATCGGCAATCAGATTTTTGTTACTGGCATATCTATAGATGAGATTAATTCTATTACTTGGTCTTCTGAAAATGGGCTAAGTTGTAATGATTGCCTTAACCCGACTTTTGTAGTGCTCGAGGATACCGATTATAATATAACTATCAACTATGGAATAGGATGTGAAGTCACTCTTTCAATCCTCGTGATGGCAGAAGAAACACCTGTAATACCTACATATAATATTCCTAATGTATTTAGTCCTAATGGAGATGGCAGCAATGACATATTTTATATTATCCCGGGTATTGCTGGAAGTAGCCAAATAGTCTCAATGACAATATATGACCGATGGGGAAATCAGATCTTCCGCAAAGAAAATTATACCACGGAAATAGGTCAAGGGTGGGACGGAACATTCAAAGGTCAAGAACTCAATTCTGGCGTTTTTGTATACTTTATCGAAGTATTAGAAAATGATGTGATCAAACCATTCTATGGTGATGTAACCATTGTAAAGTAAATCTGTTATATAACCGAACTTTATACTACCAGATGCTTAAGATTGCCTATAGTCCTATCTACAAATATCCACTACCTGAAAAACATAGGTTTCCTATGATCAAGTATGAGCTAATACCTGAGCAACTTATTTATGAAGGTACTGTAAGCGAAGATCAATTTTTCCATCCAGAGCCATTAAGTGATGAGCAATTACTGCTTACACATACTGCTGAATTTCTAGACAAGCTAAAAAATCAAACGCTATCCGCTAAGGAAATAAGAGCTATAGGCTTTCCTATGACGCCACTATTGATACAGAGAGGGAGACATATCGCAAACGGAACACTCCAATGCGCTAAGTATGCAATGGAGCATGGTGTAGCGATGAATATAGCAGGAGGAACGCACCATTCATTTGCAGATCACGGTGAAGGCTTCTGTATATATAATGATATCGCATTGTCTGCACATAATTTATTGGCGACTGGAAAAATTAAAAAGGCATTAGTAGTCGATCTGGATGTACACCAAGGGAATGGTACTGCCAAGATATTTGAAGGTGACAATCGAGTCTATACTTGGTCCATGCATGGTGAGCGTAACTACCCTACTCGCAAAGAAAATTCTGATCTTGATACTGCTTTACCAGATAAAACTGAAGATGCTCTGTATCTCAAAACAGTTAGAGACATACTCCCTCGCCTGATAGACGAAGTGGAGCCCGATATTGTATTCTATCTAAGTGGTGTAGATATTCTAGAATCAGACAAATTGGGTAGACTTTCTGTAAGCATACCAGGTTGCAAAGAGCGAGATAAGATCGTATTAGAAACCTGCAAAAAAAACAATCTACCGGTTGCTATTAGTATGGGTGGTGGATACAGTCCTCGTATCGTTGATATCATTGATGCTCATGCTAATACGTATCGACTAGCTCAGGAGATTTGGTTTTAGATTCAGTCAGCAATTTTACGTTTAGTGATAACAATAGGTACTTATACCGTGACAGAAATGAGGTCTTCTTTGGAAATAAAACTCTAGGGCTCAGAGTCCAATAAAATCAAATAAGGTAATAATCTATATTTTAGGGCAGTCTATAAAATAAAAGAGGCTCATCAGTAACTGATAAGCCTCTTTTATTTTTTTGTTTACTTTTTCCCAATTTGCTTAAGACACAAGATTGAGCTGCACTTGCTTCTCTAAATCTGCCACTGTATCCTTGAATACTAGGTCTGTGTCCATCATATCTTGAACAGCCTTTACTGAGTAGATAACCGTGCTATGATCTCTGTTTCCAAATTCACTACCGATAGCCTTTAAAGAACTATTAGTGAAATTTTTGGCTAGATACATTGATAGCTGCCTTGCTAATACGATTGCACGCTTACGAGTCTTACTGTGTAACTTCTCAACTGGTAGATTGAAGTAGTCCGCAACTAGTAGCTTGATATTAACAACAGTAATTTCTTTACTTACTTGACTAATAAACTGAGCAATGACTTCTTTTGCTAGACTGATATCTATTTCTCTTTTGTTTAGTGTGCTCTGTGCCACTAGCGACACGAGTACGCCTTCGAGTTCACGTACATTATTACGTATGTGATAACATACATACTCTATTACATCGTTAGGTAGCTCTACTCCTTCAAAGACCATCTTACGATCAAATATCGCCAATCTAGTATCATAATCAGGTGTAGTTAGATCCGCAGATAATCCCCACTTAAATCTCGAAATCAATCTATCATTTACGTCCTTAAGATCTTTCGGAGGTCTGTCAGATGTGAGTATCAACTGTTTCCCACCTTGGTGTAATTGGTTGAATATATTAAAGAAAATCTCTTGAGTCTTTGGCCTATTCGCTAAGAACTGTATATCGTCGACTATAAGGACATCTATCATATGATAGAAATTCATAAAGTCGTTAACTCCATTATTTTTGATCGCTTGGATCACCTGATTGGTAAATCGTTCGGAAGTAACGTATAGTACTTGCTTATCTTTAAACTGGGAGATCACACTACTACCAATAGCCTGAGCTAGGTGCGTCTTACCCAAGCCTACATCTCCATATATAAATAGTGGGTTGAAAGCTGTGCCTCCTGGTTTAGCGGCTATAGCCTTACCTGCCGATCGTGCAAGTTTATTACATTCTCCTTCTATAAATGTATCAAAGGTATATTCTACATTGAGTTGTGGATCTATATTAAGTTTCTTGATACCAGGAATAACGAATGGATTTTTGATTCTCTCTGACTCAAAAGCGCCAGGTACTGGAGATTGATCTGCTGTAGCTGCATTTCGTCCAATCTTGCGATGATTATCAACTAATATCTGATACTCGAGTCTTGCATCACTTCCTATCTCAGCGGTGATTGCTTTTTTTAGCTCTTTCACGTAGTGCTCCTCTAGCCATTCGTAAAAGAACTTATTAGGCACTTGAATGCTTAAAATATTATCTTTAAATTTCACTGCTTTCACAGGCTCAAACCAAGTTTTGTAACTCTGTGGATTGATGTCTTTCTTTATGATGGTAAGACAATTATTCCAGACGATATCGGGATCTTTTATCATTCGTATTGCTTATAAAAATAACGGTCTCAAAAAATATGTTCATCAAGAATCTTGATCGTGAGCATTACCTAGACTGTAAATCGTGGTAATGAGGGATAACACGGTAAGAAGTTGATTAAATAAAAAAACTTCAATACGAAAGATCACTTCATGCCTGTATTAATAAGGTCTTTTTACTCCAGGTTGGTCAGTAGATTATATTTCTTTCCAATATAATCTGAAAGACTACTTTAAAGTTGGTTGACAAAAGTGTCTCTTTTTTAGCAGACATAATAGTATCCGATCTTCTTTTTTGTAAAAAAATAAAAGTCGTCTAACATGTTGAATTTCAACAATATGAATATCTTTTCAACTTAGTTATCCACATCCTTGAATGGGAGCAAATTATACTTGAAAAAAATATTTAATTTGTTAATAATCCTAATATGAGTCTTTTTTCTCTTTCTTTAGACTGTTGTAACAAATGTCAATTATCCTTGTAAGCCGCATGAGTTATCTAATTGGGAAGAATCTATTGTGACTTCAATAAATATTAGAGTTAAACGCAATTTTATTTTGAAATGTATAATCTCTTGACTCCGACAAGAATCATCGACGAGTGCAATGTGAACAAGTACGGCCATCAAACAAAACATTGATGATTAGTTGTCACCTATGATTTTAGAGATAAAAGTTTTAAATCATTAATATTCACAATTATGATTAATACGAGGTAATTATTTGATTCAAATTTCCAACTATGTATTTCTACATCATTGCTTGAATCAATTATCAATCTTTATCGTATATAGCTATTCCTGCATGTAATACACTTCTTGTTTTTACCTTTCTCTATCATTACTTCTAGCCTACCTAACATTAGTCCAGCCCAGCCTACTTGATTGATAATTACTTCTTCTCCATTCAGATTTTTGCGTACATCTGGCTCATCCATAAACGTATGTGTATGACCACCAATGATGATATCTATATCTTTACTATTGGTCGCTAACTTTGTATCGCAGGGCTTTTCACTCTTGTAATTGTATCCCATATGACTGAGACAAATCACTAAATCACACTTTTCATCGTTTTTGAGGATATTGGCTATTCGATTTGCATTGGATATTGGATCACTATAGACAGTATCCTTAAATAATGCTTTTGGCACTAAACTATCTAAGGCTATACCTACACCTAATACACCTACTTTTATCTCACCTTTTTGCCAGATTCGATATTCCTTTGTTTTTCCCTTCATGACTGTATTAGAGAAGTCATAGTTAGCGATTAACATATCGAAGTTAGCGTGCTTGAGCTGCTTTTCTAGGCCATCTATCCCGCCATCAAAATCATGATTACCAATAGTCGCTGCATCGTAGCCCATCTCTGACATCAGCTTCATCTCTATCTCACCACCAAAATAATTGAAATATGGAGTCCCTTGAAATATATCTCCAGCATCAAGTAACAATATATGCTCTTCTCTGGATCTTATTTTCTTTATTAGCGAGGCTCTCCTCGATGCTCCTCCTTGACCTGCATTACGCCCACCATCCATTGGAAATGCTTCTACCCTACTATGTACATCATTAGTGTGTAATATAGTAAGTCGAGCAATATTAGGATCGTGCATCGCCATCAATGGAAATGCGCCACTGCTCATTACAAGTGATCCTAGTCCTGCTTTTTGTATAAATACTCTTCTATTCATGATGTGATGGTTATCTATTGGAATTTGTTTTTTAAAAGCTGGAATTGGGTTTACCTAATCCTTATTCCTGTTGGAGCAACTATTGGCTCCGATGGTGGATTATTTTGGAAGTACTCTATGATTAAATCCCTGATCATTTTATCATTATCTTCTTGCTTTTCCTCCTTGAGAAAAGTGCATCTATCTCCTCCATTGGCCGTGTAATCAGGTAAGGCTACTCGATAAGATTTTTTGATATCGAATGATTCACCTTTGATCATAATATCCGTTGCTTTTTCATCTTCAATAGCAAATGTCAAGTTGCTACTGATAGGCCATCCACCGTAATCTGCAATACGATTGAGCAGCATTAATGTCTTCTCTCCAGTCAGATTAAGTACCACTAACTTATTATCAAATGGCATCACTTCGTAAATGTCTCCCACCGTAAGATCTCCTTTAGCGACTACTGGCACTCTTAGTCCTCCATAGTTTTGTACTGCAAAGTCTACGTATCCATCAAACTCTACATTGGCAGTGGTCTGTAGCAAATCTGCAAACCAGTTTCCAAGATTAGAATTAGGTTTTGACTTTACCATATCTTCTGCTAGAACCCCTAATACGACATTCATCTCCGCATCCAGCTGCTCTTTGTATGGTGAAATCATGTCTTTTACCTTCTTATCTTCTTTAGCGGAATACCTATTGACTCTAATATAGTCCGTATCAATATCGGCAACGTGCACATATTGCTTTTCGGAGCATCCGCTTAGAAGTACTACAGCGATGGATAAGTATAATAATCTTTTGACAGCAATCATATAGCAATGTTATTCTGAGTGATTAGAGTAATTGTTTAATCTCTTCCTTGATAGCAGCCTTAGCTTGCTCCAATGGATTCATATTCATACTATCGATGATTCTAGTAGCTCTTTCTAAAAGCATTGATGGAGGATCTCCAGCTTGCATACCTTCAGATGCCTTGGAGATAAGTTGAATCGTCTGATCTTTAGCTAGATTGATAATATCCCAGAGCTTATCTGATACATAGATCTGTTGAGTTAAATTATGCTCATATTCTTGCTGTATGGCGATCATCATGGCAGTCTGCAACTGCTCTTTACTGATGTCTTTATTAGCCAACCTGTATGTCAAATTAGGAATAGAGATACGTTCGCATAGCAACATAAGTCGCTCATAGGCTTGAAGCTTGAGAGGTAGTATATCTTGGTTTTGTCCTTGACGGAATTTTAGCGATTCTAGGGCGTATTGATTATCCATATACTTTTTCATGATAGTATATACGGTAGCGAATACGATTAGCGCAGGTATTGAGTATTTGAGTATTTCTAAGAATGTTTCCACTTAATGTAATTACGTTTGATAATGGTGGCTAAGGTAGTTGATTAGATGGTATATCTCGAATGTGCGCTATGGCATAATTAAGATTTTTTATCAATTGCTTGACGATAGTTCACTTTCTCTCTAGAATTAGGCCACGGTTAAAAATTGAAATTTAGTTGACAAACGGTATTACACTTGTTAACTACAGAATCAATACATTTGCCCCAAATAAAGAATATGAAATTTAGCTGTGGTATAGAGATTGGCGATGAAGTGAAGGCATTACTATTTGACCTCGATGGTACGCTAGTAGATAATATGCAGATACATATAGATGCTTGGGTGCAAACAGGAACTCATTATGGATTACCTATCACTCCAGAGATGATACAAATCAATGCAGGAATACCGACTCGACAACTAATAGTGAAATTAGCATCTGAGAATGACTGGAAGATTAATACTGATGATTTCACAAAGCTGAAGCAGTCGACGTATAGAAAATTGAAAGCTAATGCTGGTCCGATCAAAAAAATCGAACCGATCATCCAAATCGTAAGACACTATTATGGCAAGATACCTATGACAATAGGTACTGGATCAAGCAGAACTAATGCAATAGGAGCCTTACAAGATGCTGAGATTTTAGATTGTTTTGATCTAGTAGTATCTGCTGATGATGTTGACAATCCGAAGCCACATCCTGAAATATGGCTGAAAGGAACTACACATATAGGCATAGATCCAAAAGACTGTCTAGTGTTTGAAGATGGAGATAAAGGGATGGAAGCCGCTGATGCTGCTGGAATACCTTGGATTGATGTAAGGAAGCATCTTTAATCAAGAGAATTTGGATTTTTTTAAGGACTTGAAATATAATTTTGCATCAATTCCACCTTATTGACTTCGATACTAAGACTTGAAACAAAGTACCGAGAATAAATACTGACATCTAAAAATGTCCCTATTCCAATTTTCTACCTTATATTTGACATTATTAATAAAACTATGCTAGGCAATATACGTTATGTTTAATAGAAGTAGACAACATTAATACTATGAGTGAAGTAATAGATAAAGCAGTAAATACATCATCAATCGTATTGACTGACGATGCTGTAGTCCAACTTAAGCGAATCATGAACGAGCAAAACGTTCCTGAGGAGTATGGTCTACGTGTAGGTGTAAAAGGTGGAGGATGTAGTGGATTTAGCTACGTTTTAGGATTCGATGTGCAAAAGGAAAAAGACACTGTTACTTATAGTAATGGTATTAAAGTATTTATGGAAAAGTCCCATGGTATCTATTTATTAGGCATGGAAGTAGACTGGTTGAACGGACTCAACAATAGAGGCTTTGCATTCAACAATCCTAATGCTTCCGAAAGCTGTGGATGCGGTACTTCTTTCAATGCCTAATAGGTGATTGAGAGTTGAGAGATAGTGATCTTATCTCCATGATTAAAAAGCAAAATTAGTGTAAAGGCTGACCTGTAAAAAGGACAGCCTTTTTTTATTTGCTCAACAGTTAATTATAACCATAAGAAATGGCTAAAACTTGATAGACATTTATTATTTGAATTTTTCGATGAACTGATTGAATCTACAATACATAGATACTTTTCTACTTCGAATATTCTAATATAACTCTGATGAATACAATTATACTGGTCATATCATTCCACAGCGACGTATTCGGATACAATTTATCTGCCAAAACCAGTTCGGTTTGAACTAAATGTACGTGGAAGTAAGTTTTAACTACATGCATAACAAACTAGCTATAGATCCATCTTGGACTTTATTTCTTGATCGCGATGGCACTATCAATCGTAGGCTCATAGGTGATTACGTAAAAAATATTGGCGAATTCGAGTTTCTACCCAATGCCTTAGAAGGTATTTTTAAGCTTTCCCTACTATTCGATACTGTTGTAATCGTAACTAATCAGCAGTGTATCGACAAAGAGATTATCACACATGAAGAACTAAAGCTTGTGCACGACCACATGATGGATGGTATCAACGCTGCACATGGCCGTATAGATCAGATATATTACTGTCCTCATCTCGCCGTATTTGAACCCGTATGTCGCAAACCTAATCCTGGGATGGCCTTGCAAGCAAAAGAGGAATTTCCAAATATCGACTTTCAAAAGAGCATTATGGTAGGTGATACATTAAGTGATATGCAATTTGGTAAGAGATTAAATATGACGACAGTATTAGTGCTCGATGGTAACAATACAGAGATAGAAGCAGATATAAAAATTAATAACTTAAAAAACCTAGCATCATATTTGATATAATCATAATATGTAATCTAAATATTTATAGATATTTATACTGATTACTCTTTTATTTTAAATTTTAACAACACTGTACGAATTATGAAAGCTAAAATAATTTTCACTTTTATCTTTTCTGCTGCATTCTTTATGGTAGCCTTTACTTAAAAAGCCAAGTCAAACGATGGAATGAACTTCTTAAGAAATTTCGGAAAGTTCTAGAGCTCCATTAAGGGCTTTGGCTAGAGTGTTAAAGAGAAAACTGAAGAACAATTCTTTGGTTTCAGTCAAAGTATGATATAATTTATATCTAATGTATCACATTCAATGCCAGATGAATTGACCATTGGCGTTACAATATTAGCATTCTTTGCAATTTTGAATGTAAAGATTAACTGCTTTCTATGGAGAGTAATATAGGTCTCACCCCTATTAACCAAAGTTGCAGCACAATTTCTTCTATTGACGATCCACTTACCTTGGACGATATCTATTTCTCCTTACCGAATAATACTTAAGTAACGAGTGTAAACTTCCTCTAATTTTGAAGGAAGTAACTCGATGATTCCTTGGGAATAATTTGTACACAACCCACTCCAATTATTGAAATTTTTCTTGCAAGAGCATTTTTTGATGTTATTATCAGCGGAATATTTCACTCTAGATCAAGAAGAGATTTCAAACAAAAAATTGCTGTTTTTATTGTTTCTGAATTTTATGACCAATAAATAAAAACCCCATAACAAAGTATATAGTACATTGAAAGGTAATATATACAATTCGTTAGCGATCCTACAAAAAATCCAAATAGGAACATTGCTTGGCAAATCGAAATAGAAATTTAAAATTCAAATAAGACTACTTCGGGCTTCATTTTTTCAGCTTTACTCAATTTTGGAGAAATATTAGAATCACATATTTTATATTTAACTTATAAAACAATATAAAATGAAGCATAATTTTAGAATAATAACAACTAAAGGACTTATTTCAGTCTTAATATTGATTACTAGTATTAATGTGAGCTTCGCTCAAGGATACATTAGCGAAACTATAGAGTATGATGGCTTAACAAGAGAATATAGTATTTATGTTCCAGCAAGTTATGACGGAACTACCAGTTTTCCTTTATTGTTCAACTTCCATGGAGGTGGTGGCGTTATTGCTTCTCAAATTGCTATTGCAGATATGAGTCCCATCGCTGATACAGCAAACTTTATTGTTGTTTATCCCCAGGCACGCCAGGACCCAAGTGATGGAAACTCTTTCAACTGGATTCCTAAAGTCCCAGGCACTTTTGATGATGTGCCCTTTATTAGTTCATTGATAGATACGATTGCCAGTAGTTACCAAATAAATCAGGACAGAATATATGCTTGTGGATATTCATTAGGAGGTGATATGTGCTTTGAGCTTGCTTGTAAACTAAATAGCAGAATTGCAGCTATAGCTCCAGTAGCAAGAACCATGCAAGCCAATCCAGATAGTTTTTGCTTTCCGGTGCATCCCACTGGAATTCTTTCAATACTTGGTACGGATGACACAACCTCTCCATACAATGGACTTACATATCTTGGAATAGAATATTATCTTTCCGCAGCAGCAACACATAGTTATTGGGCAACCCTTAATCTTTGCAATCCAAATGCAACCATGAATACTGTAAGCCCCTCTGTAGAGCGATATACTTGGTCTACTGAATCAGGTTGTGCCTATGTGGAGGAATTAAAGGTGATAGGAGGAGGACATGATTGGCCTGGAAGTTTTGGGAATATGACGATCGATGCAAGCGAAGAGATTTGGCAATTTGTTTCACGTTACGATATCAATGGATTAATTGATTGTACAGCTTTATCTATCAACGAAAATAATGGACAGGCTGAAAATTATAAGGTTTTTCCGAATCCTTTTAATCAGGAGCTTAACATTGAAGTAAAATTTCCACAAGGCAATAATTATAGGATATACAATGGAATTGGTGAATTAGTAATTAGTGGTAAATTGAATTCTCAAATTAATACAATCGATTTATCTTCATTACCTCCTAACGTATATCTATTGAAAGTTGAAAGTCAATCGATAAAACTCATAAAAACTGAATAAACTTACATTTTTCAATCTTTTCAAAAAGAAGAGTTAACTTTTTTTATTTTGGATTTCTGAATAATTACTAATAATTAGATAGGAGGTCAAAAATGACCTCCTATCTAATATAGCTCCCTTTATAGTACAAAACTTTTTTTAGTAAATAGAGGGAATCAAAGTACTAGCAAGTGAAGCTAAGTATATAGGTTTACCCTGTACTCTGTACCTACACTAAAATTAGCTATCAAGTTAGTTTGTTAATATTTACTCCTATCTACTAAATATCCTTTGCTACTTATATCTTCGCATACAGAACACATTATAAGCGTAAGTAGAAAGAGAGATGTACAAAGTCAAAGAGATATACTATACTATTCAAGGCGAAGGATACCATACAGGTAGACCTGCTGTATTTGTAAGATTCAGCGGATGTAACCTTTGGAGTGGTAGAGAAGAAGATCGCCAAAAGGCTATATGCAAATTCTGCGATACGGACTTTTGGGGTACAGATGGTGAGCGCGGTGGTAAGTATACCGCAGAACAACTATCCGCTATAGTATATGATCTATGGCCGACTGATATGGGGCAGCATCCATTTATAGTATGTACAGGTGGAGAGCCTGGATTGCAGCTGGACCAAGCGTTAGTAGACTTCTTACATGACGCCAATATTCAAATCGCAATAGAGACTAATGGCACTGTAGAGCTAGCCAATGACATCGACTGGATATGTGTCAGTCCAAAGGCAGACTCTAAAATCATAATCACCTACGGTAACGAACTCAAGCTTGTCTATCCGCAGCTAGAAAATGATCCAGAGCAATATTCTCATTTAGATTTTGAACACTACTATCTTCAACCTCTTGATGATGAGTCTCAAGCAGCACATATTACCAAGTGCGTAGAGTATTGTATGCGTTATCCGCAATGGAAGCTTAGTCTACAGACTCATAAATTTATTGGGATAAATTAGGAATGTAAAAATCTTCTAGATCACATTTTTTTTACAATAAAATAATAGCATATTTTCTATTCGTTAAGAATAGCTACATACTTTTGAAAAAGTAATAATACATCGCTTGCTCTTCATTAGTCATCCTTTTCTTTCCGGAGTGATGGTCAGCAATAATAGATTTTCTTATGCCTAATGTATTGGCCAAAGTTTTGATTTTCATAGAATGATCAGCCAATTGTGCTTTGAGCCATTTGAAATCTACCTTATCGTGAGCTAACGGGACATACTCAATGGCACCAATATGAAAATTATCGTGAACAGAAACAAAAAGTGATTTTGCAATTTCTCTTAATTCTTGAGCACTCAGATATTTATTGTCAAGAGTTTTGTCTTGCGATATTTCTATAATGACTCTACCTTCATCTTTCTTCACTTCTCTAATTGTGATATTGTACTTATCCTTATATCGTACTATTGCTTTTTGTATAACATCCATTTCAGAAGAAATTTATTTCAAAAAAGATATCAGAAATTAGAATCTACTTTCCGACTAAACCTATATACTACAAACTTATGCTTCCTTAAAACTAAAATCTAAACCTATGAAGTTTATAACTTAACGTCATGCCTCTTTTTCTTTACTACAAATCCGATTTACATAAATTATAAAATCGTACAAATCAGTTAAACTATACTATTAATTACATCATCATAATTAAGTTGAAAGTAACTATCAATCAATTTCAAATAAGTAGGATTATCTGAAAGTACTTTTCTGTTGCCCAATATGATGATCTGCTCTTTAGCTCTGGTTAATGCTACATTCAGCTTGCGATCTACACCTTCCGAAGATAATGATACCAAAGATTCTAATTGACTCAACTTATTGGTACATAATGATATAATGATAATATCACGTGCTCCTCCTTGATATCTTTCTACAGTATCAATAGTAATTTTGTTTGTCTCTACACGATCCATATCCTTGATTTCTTCCTTGATCATAGCGATCTGTGCACGATAGGGTGTTATGACTCCGAGAGATCCGTCGGTTAGCATTAAATTATTGCTAATAAACTCTGACTGATAGATTTCTATGAGACGTCTAGTCAGCTTAGCTTCTGGATCGTTAGTCTTCCAGCTGTAATAACTGTCTACAGGAGTATCAATGTATATACATCGCTCACTTATCCATGGATGCGCATCACTGACAAGATATGATTCTTCAGCAGATAACCTTGTCAGCTTAGAAAGCAATGATAGTTGATCATCATAAAAATAATGATTGGGAAATTTCATGATATCCTTATGCATCCTACCTTGCTGAGAAAGTATACCTATGACATGCTCCCATCCTTGCTCATGACACCTTAGATATAATCGCTCAAACAATGACATCCTCTGATCTACTATTCCACGCTCTATCAATACCTCATTTGCTACCTTAGTCTTAGACTCACCTTGGACCACAACCGCGGGTAATTGCTTGTGATCACCTATCAAAATAAATCGCTTAACATGAGACAATAATCCAACTAACATAGGCTCTAATATCTGCGATGCCTCATCTATTATGATCGTATCAAACTGCTTCATCTTAAGGAGATCTGTTCTATTGATGATACTCGATACTGTACTTACATACAAATTGGTATTAGAAATAAGCTTCGATATCTCCGATCTTCTATTCATACCTACTATTCGCTTTCTAAGCAATGTTGACTTATATTCTTCGCCACAGGAGTAACTACTACCCATCCTTATAAATAGATTCTCATCCTCTGGACTGATGCTCTTTAGAGATGCGCAGATTTCATCCACAGCCCTATTAGTATATGCCAGTACAAGTACGTTTTGCTTTTGTTCCTGGGAGATATATTCTACAAGATGTCGCAGCATTACACTAGTTTTTCCAGTACCTGGAGGCCCCCAAAGCAGATAATAATCTTTGGCACCAATCATCTCATTGAGAACCTGATTTTGCTCCTTTGTCAACTCACTTATCTCGACTGATAGCCCTTGCACCGCCACTTTAGGAGCTGCCTTGGTTAATATCAATTCTCGATATAGCTTTGGAGAGATGCAGAACTTATACAGACTTCTATACATCGTATTGAAGCCACTATCCATATTATCTTCTTCTATATTCCAGTGTGCATACTTGCGAAATATACCATGATTATATTGCTGACTACGCAGCCTAATAGTCACCTCGTGCTCATCGATCTCCAGCACCGTGCATTTAAATACTTGATTTCTCAGTACCCCACGCAGCGATTCATCAACTGGATATAATATTGCGATATCCCCTTTTCTGAAATTAGCCAAAGGGTTAGTCTTAATTCCTCTTTTCAATACTAGAGTCGGAGGGTCATTCTCCGCATCGTTCTTGATTACTTGTAGATTATTCAATATGGCAAATCGCTCTTCTTTCTCTTCCATATTTTCTAGCCAAAGCGCGGCATGTCCATTCCTATTACTAAGTCCATGTTCCCCTGTTTTAGATAGAGATTGTTCTCTAGCAATAAAGGCTACATAATGCTCTAGATATGCCTTCTCGACTATATCTAAATTAGCATATACTTTTTCAAATTCTTCTACGGCTTTCTTATCATATCCACTAGCCTTAGGAAAGTGATCTAGCTTTAGGTAGGACAGAACATTGCTCTCAGGCAGATGTGTATTTCCTAGATTTTGCTCTAGCGTCATGAGGTCATTCCTGATTCGCATCGCTTCGTACTGCTGTGCCTTTACTGGTGGAGCATATCTTAATTGATCCATATCCAAGGCAGAATAAAGTATATAACTATTGATTTTTAACTTTGATCCAAAAGCAGATTTGATCAATAGATCATAAAGAAGCGTCTGCACATAATGATTATTATTAAGTCCATAAGTATTCGTTCTGAATGGTTTACCACTCTTCAATTCTATGATATCGTATCTCTGAGTAGATTCGTCGAAGTGCAACATATCTAGTCTTCCTTGGAGACCATAAGCTCTACTCAGAAATGATGGCTCTAGGTAACTCTTGGATCGATCTATATTGAGTCTAACAAAATCTTCTTTTACCACTTTCTGCAAATGCAAAAAATGAATCTCAATCTTACGTAAGATATCGACTACCGTCTGGTCATCATATAAGGTAAATTCGATTGGAGACATATGAAAAATCATAGGTTCTAATTCCTTGTAAACTGCATCTGGATTGGATACCAACACATCCAGAAAGTAATTAGCAATATTACCAATCATGAGAGGAGGAGAAGATTCTTTTTGTCGAAACTTGTTGACCATATACAATAGCGCATCGGTACCGTAGTACTTAAATGTCTCTGCCACCGCAGTAACATCTACCAAATGATCTGGTTTAATGACTAATGCCTTAGGTATATACTTACCATCTGCCAGTATTTCTATATCTACAAGGTTAGCATGAATCGGCATCTCATAAAATTTATTCAGCGCCTGTATATTTCTATTAAATATTTCATTCTTATCAGAGATATCGAAGTAAGCTTTCTCTATTATAGATCCATCGGATTCATCGATAAAATCCAATGTAAATGCATCTATATCTACCGCCGTCACAAGACACTCTATCAGCGGTCTAAACTGGACCACATCTCGTTGCTCCCTTCTAAAAAACTGAATCGCCTCCACTGGCAGATCAAACTCTTTCTCATTTTTCGGTTCCCATACAGCAGCTGTAGTTGTATTGATTACATAGCATCCTAGGTCTAAGTAGTGCAAGATATTATCTTCGGTAAGCTTACTCTGCTCATTGGCTCTACGAAAAGTATGTAGATAGTATAGCAACTGTGATTCTAACTTATGTATGGAGCCTGTGTAAGCGATTCTAGAGAATAGTGTAGTAAAACTAACTTCCTCATCCTTTGTAGCTTCCTCCAGTAACATCGTGAATACATGAAAGAGCGCTTTCATCTTAGCTCTACTATCCAATTCTTTATCCTCGTATATCTTGTAAACTGACCTATAAAGTAAGTCGTGGATAAGTTGGTTGCTATTCATCATGGCAAGATACAAGAAATGTATGGATATAAAGGTCAGCGTAAAAATACCAATAAGTAATTTTTGCGCTCAATCCACTGCACAAAAGAAAAGAGGCAATCCTTAACAGGATCGCCTCTTACTATTTATTTTTGTGTCTGATGACTATGAAAGATCAAATCTATCAAGATTCATCACTTTATTCCATGCAGCTACGAAATCGGTAACAAACATATCCTTGGCATCATCAGTAGCATATACTTCTGCGATAGCTTTTAATTCTGAGTTGGAACCAAAAATCAAATCTGCTCTAGTACCTGTCCATTGAAGATCTCCAGTCATACGATTACGACCTTCAAATTCTTTATCCGCTTCCGATGTAGCTTTCCAAGTCGTCGTAAGATCCAATAGGTTTACAAAGAAATCATTAGTAAGCTTTCCCTCTTCTGATGTAAATACTCCATGCTTTGATCCATCAAAATTCGTATCTAACATTCTCATACCTCCAACTAACACAGTCATTTCTGGAATTGTCAATGAGAGTAACTGAGCTTTATCTACTAGTAATTCTTCTGCAGTAAGTGTATGTCTACTATTTACATAATTACGAAATCCATCTGCTACTGGCTCTAATGCTCTGAATGACTCTACATCAGTGTGCTCTAGTGTAGCATCTACTCTACCACCTGTAAAAGGCACAGATACATTGTATCCAGCATTCTTTGCTGCTTGCTCTACTGCAGCACATCCACCGAGTACTATGAGATCTGCTAGAGATACTGGAGTGCTTGACGCACTTTGGATTCCCTCAAGGGTAGATATTACTTTAGATAGTTGATTTGGGTTATTCACTGCCCAATCTTTCTGAGGAGCTAATCTTACTCTTGCTCCGTTAGCACCACCACGCTTATCTGATCCACGGAATGTAGATGCTGAAGCCCATGCTGTAGATACTAATTCTGAGATAGATAGTCCACTTGCAAGAATAGAATTCTTAAGAGCTGCTGCGTCTGCTTCACTCACATCATTGCCCCCTTCAGGAAGAGGATCTTGCCATATCAGTTCTTCAGACGGTACTTCTGCTCCAAGATAACGATTTACTGGCCCCATATCTCTATGAGTTAATTTAAACCATGCCCTTGCAAATGCATCTTCAAACTCAGAAGGATTCTCGTAGAATCTTCTTGATATCTTCTCGTAAGCTGGATCCATACGCATAGACAGATCTGTAGTCAGCATAAATGGTGCGTGTGTTACTGCTGGATCATGCGCATCTGGAACAGTACCTGCTCCTGCACCATCTTTTGGAGTCCATTGGTGTGCTCCTGCTGGGCTTTTTGTTAGTTCCCACTCATAATCAAACAAGTGCTTGAAGTAATCATGACTCCATTTCGCTGGAGTCGTCGTCCATGCACCTTCAAGTCCACTAGTAATAGTATCTACACCTTTACCTGTATTGAATGTACTTAACCAACCTTGACCTTGATCTGCTATGTTCCCGCCTTCTGGCTCTACTCCTACATGGCTATCTGGGCCGGCACCGTGAGCCTTACCAAATGTGTGACCGCCAGCTATTAATGCCACTGTCTCTTCATCATTCATCGCCATTCGGCCAAAAGTCTCTCTAATATCATGCGCAGCTGCTATAGGGTCTGGATTACCTTCTGGTCCTTCAGGATTGACATATATAAGTCCCATATGTGACGCTCCTAGTGGTTGCTCAAGTGACCTATTCTCTCCATATCTATTGACTCCTAACCATTCTCTTTCAGTTCCCCAATTCACGTCATCTTCTGGCTCCCAAACATCTGCGCGTCCTCCTGCAAATCCAAATGTCTCGAAATTCATTGATTCAAGAGCACAGTTACTTGCAAGTATCATTAGATCTGCCCAAGATATCTTTCTTCCATATTTCCTTTTGATTGGCCATAGTAATAATCTAGCCTTATCTAAATTACCATTATCTGGCCAACTATTAAGCGGCGCAAACCTCTGTTGTCCAGCTCCTGCTCCACCGCGACCATCAAAGATTCTGTAAGTACCAGCACTGTGCCATGCCATACGTATAAAGAAAGGACCATAATGACCGTAATCTGCAGGCCACCAGTCTTGTGAAGTAGTCATAAGATCTACAATATCACTCTTGATAGCTGCTAAATCTAAACTTTCAAACTCCTTTGCATAGTCAAAAGATTGACCCATCGGATCTGACTTCTCAGAGTTCTGACGAAGTAGATTGAGTTTGAGTTGATTAGGCCACCAATCTCTATTGGCAGTACCACTTCCTGCAGTTTGGCTTTGAGAACCACCCATAAATGGGCATTTGCTGATGTCGCCACTTCCGTTATTATCCATCTTATTTGTTATTTATTTTGTTGTATTATATCTCATTGCAAATCTACTGAATAGTGCGGGCATTTGCGTAATAGATATCATTGAATTAGGTGATATGAAAAAGAATGCTAATTATCTGATTTTAACCACGTTGTGTCTACCGCTTTGTTTCTTTTTCAGAATTTCGCTTAAAGTAATAGAAAACAGGAACCCCTATCAGCAGTATCCCTACCCCAGCCCAAGACTGTGCAGGCAATGCTATCAAAGTATTAACCACAAAAGCGATAGTCACTAGAAGATATATAATAGGTACAATAGGATACGCACCTAATTTATAAGCGGGCTCTACATCATTCTCTTTATCTCTATATCTGAATATAAAAATAGATCCTGTAGCTAAGGCCATGAATATGATATCCATGAAAGTGACGAATGTCATTAGGTTATGAAAAGTCCCCCAAATCAGTATCAAAACACAAGCCCAAACCATTTGTAGTAACATAGCGATATACGGCGTGTGATATTTAGGATGTAGCTTCGCCAAGTTATCGAAAAACAATCCATCTTTGGCCATAGCATGATAAATCCTAGGCGCAGTCATAGTATAAATTCCAATCGTACCGAATATCGATATCGTAATCGCTATCGTAACCAACTTACCTCCACCAGTAATTACCTGTGCCACAGCATCACCAGCGATTTTCTCAGATAAAACCATATCGCCTCCAGAGATCAGTTGCATATAAGCGAAAATTACAAGCAAATAAACAGTAGTGACAGCCAGTGTTCCTATGAGCATTGCTTTCGGCACATTTCTTTGTGGATTTTTAGTTTCTCCTGAAAGATAAGTAGCATGATGCCATCCTCCGAAAGACCAAAATACACCTACAAAACCTACCAAGATTCCTTGTAATAGATTATCTGGAGTATGGCTCATTAGGTTCATATTAGTCTCCACAGATGTCGTAGGCCAAAAGTACAATCCAATTACAATAATAATCAATAGTGCAATCAATTTTAAACTAGTGAAAACAGTTGCAAATATCTGAGATATATTGACTCCTATTACATTGATCAAAGTCAGTCCTATTATAGTACCTATTGAAATAATATACTTCGATGTAGCAGATAACTCCACAAAGAACTCTACATAATTAGCAAACACAGTAGCTAAAGCCGCTAATGCTCCAGTATTGACTATCAATAATATTATCCATCCGTATAAGAATCCGAAGATATCACCATACGCCTCTTTAAGATAAACATATACACCGCCAGAACTGGGATACCTAGCACCCAATTCTGAGAAAGTCATCGCTCCCAAAAATGTAACCAATCCACCTATTGCCCATATCAGCAACACCCATCCATGATGACCAACTGCCTCCATAGTAGATGCGGGAGTAACAAATATACCTGACCCTATGCAAGCGCCAATCGCTATCATCGTCAACCCAGTAAGTGTAAGGTCTTTTTTTAGTGCCATCGAAATGTTAGTTTTAAGAATACCAAAATACAATTATCTCCCAATAGTCAAGTTTCTTAATTATTCTTCTATTTCTTCAACAAGGATAGTTTCAATTAGCAAACGGATTGTCCTCACTCCATAGATTATGAGTATTCGCTACATTAATTCAAAAAACTACAAGCAATAAGTGCAAAGAACTCTTATTCTATTCCTTTTAAGCACTCTTTACCTAAACTCAATCCAAGCACAAATACGTGCAAGTGATTTGATAGTTAAGTATGGCTGGTAATCTACAAAATGGTATTCCTTAGAAGGGATAAGCAATCATCTTTGTAAAAAAGAAGGATAGAAAAACAATCTCACTATCAAAAGAGGCGAAAAAAATTAAAGAAAACGTTCATAATCAGGGACTTATTCCTTAATAATAAACAATAAATATGTTTGCAGAATAGAGGAATAAAGATTACCTTTGCACTCAATTTGAAATAATTTTATTTACTTAACATCAAACATAAATCTATGTTAGCTATCGTTACTATAGCTGGTCAACAATTCAAAGTTGAGGAAGGTCAGGAAATCTTCGTCCACCAGTTAGAAGCATCAGAAGGTGATAATGTTTCATTTGACAACGTACACATGTTGATCAATGGAGACAACACTTCTGTAGGCACGCCGGTAATAAGTGGAGCCTCTGTAGGTGCTACTGTTCTAGGTCACCAGAAAGGAGACAAAGTAATCGTTTTCAAGAAAAAAAGAAGAAAAGGTTACCAAGTAAAGAATGGTCACAGACAATCATTTACGAAGATCAAGATCGACTCTATCAAAGGATAAGATCAAACTTCACTAAGACAACCAATTAATAATAGAAGAGTCGATAACTCGGCAATTCAGTAAAAAGTTAAATATCATGGCACACAAAAAAGGTGTTGGTTCTACGGACAACGGAAGGGATAGTAATCCTAAGTACCTCGGTGTAAAACTATTCGCAGGCCAATACGCTAAGCCAGGAAGTATCATCGTAAGACAAAGAGGAACAAAATTCCACCCTGGTGTAAACGTAGATATAGGTAAAGATCACACTCTTCACTCTATGATAGAAGGAAGAGTATCTTTCGTAAAAAAAAGAAATAACAGAACATACGTAAACATACTACCTCTTGATGAAGTAGCTGTAACGAAAGCAGAAAGAGCAGCAGCTCTAACTGATAAACAGGCAGCAACTGATGCAGCTAAGGCAGGTGGAGCTAAACCAGCCGCTAAAACAAAGGCAGCCCCTAAAGCAAAGGCAACTCCTAAAGCAAAGGCAGCCCCTAAAGCAAAGGCAGCTCCTAAAGCAAAGGCAGCTCCTAAAGCAAAGGCAGCCCCTAAAGCAAAGGCAGCCCCTAAAGCAAAGGCAGCCCCTAAAGCAAAGGCAGCTCCTAGCGACGATGCCCTATAAAAATGTAAACAGTTATACAGAAAGTAAGATGACTAAAAAAGGTTTGAAGGTAAGGTACCTGAAATAACTGAACATCTTACAAATGCGGTTTACGCGACATTCGCAGCACGGGCAGCTACTACTTCAGAGAACATATCTGGTATAATAGTAAATGTAAGTAAGAGATACAGACTATATACAACCCGGGATTATGGATTAAACAAACAGAGGTGTCTTCCGAAGGTAAATGGAATGAGTTTAAAGCATAACATGATGAACTAGATAGTTTTAGATAGTTATATTCTATTCCAGTTCACTGAGATTAGGTAGACCCAACTAACAAGTTAGTTGGGTCTTTTTTTCACTACTTGAATAGATTTACTCTTTACCTATATCACAATTGCCTTTTGGTCAAACAATATGACTAGGGGCATCACCGCAAAGATTAACGAATATTACAAAGTGGCATGTAATATAATCACAGAATTCCATTCCATTGTTTGTAAGATAAATCCAAGTATTAGCGATTTTACTCAAATACTATTTTAAAAAAATACTTATCCTTATGCAATGAAAGAGATAGTAGATAGCTGGAAAAATCATGCAAAAGAAGAATACGATGAAAATCTGACTTTCCTCAAATCTCTAAAGGGAAATAGATTAGTTGATGAATCAGCAGCATCACTAGACAATACAGTATTTGACAAAGTAGATTGTCTCAAATGTGCCAACTGTTGCAAAACTACGCCAGCGATAGTCTCAAGACCAGACGTTAAGCGTATTGCTAAGCACTTAGGAGTACCTACAAAGACTTTCATCAAAAAATTCTTGATAGAAGATTACGATGGATCACTCATGATCAATGGGGTTCCATGTACCTTTCTAAATAAAGACAACACCTGCCAGATCTACGAAGTAAGACCAGTTGCCTGCAGGGAATATCCTCATACTGCACAATTTGGATTCCATCGAAGAAGTCGCATGAATGCTCAAAATACACTTGTCTGTCCTGCCGCTTATGAGATAGTTAAGAGACTTATGAGTATTCATCCAATTAAGAAGTAAGAATTCTGCTCGCGGTCTAAAAACTAAGAGCTCAATTGGCAATTCCTAAATTTAAACTAGGTTTTTTGCATAATGTTGTGATATAGGTCTCCAGACCTTATGGCGACACCTTGAAACAAAATGATTCATTTAGAAGATCCCAACACAAAAAAGGCCATACCGCAAATGCGATAAGGCCTAAGAAATTTATTTTCAACTGACTCTTACTGAGCGTTCTTAGTTTTACTAGAACAACTTTTTTTAGCTGCATTTTTGCTAGAACAACATCCTTTTTTAGTTGCCTTTGCCTCAGCTACCGGCACTACAGCATCAATAGTCTTGCTTACTTCACTTACCATAGTCTCTCTTTCCATAGATGCAGAAGCCACTTTAGTAAATTTCTTGCTTTTATCGCAGTAATTTACTTCTTCCCAACTTACTTTACCAGACTTAGCACATGTGCTCTTCTCATAGTATGCTACTTTTCCTGATTTTGCACATTCTTCTCTTTTGATGTCTTCCATTGCATTAGCCAAAGCATCCGCTTCTACTAGGAATGAAGCTACTTTTGTTGCTTCAGAAGCATCAGTTGCCGCAGTAGCATCAGTTTTTACGCATTTAACACCGTCTTTTTTGCACTTAGCCATTTCAGCTGCAGTACATTTTTTTTGAGCATTCATTGCTGTTCCAGCCATTAGGAATACTGTAAGTACGAATAAAATCTTTTTCATTGTTAATATTTTTATTGAATTACGAATTCATTTGATTGTTATTTGAGCAAAAATTGCTATGCAATGATAGAAATAAAATTTCATACCATCCACTTTATGAACATTATAAATATAATCCATATTGCAATGAAACGACGTCTAAAACACCTAATTAACATATCTTTAGCTGTATTTATCATTCACATAGTAACTTTTAGAGTTATTCACCGCCAATATCAAATAATTAATTAATGTACAGCTACTTTCAAATCCGATTTTTCGTATTAATTACTGGCAAGGTCATCTCATAAGATATATATCCACCATGGAGAACAGACTAGCTACCTCCCAATTGTACAGTTAGCTTCAGGATTATATAATGTAACATTAGGTGTAGGTAATCAATCCGTAACTACAAGGCTAGTTAAGCAATAGGCCTAAAGACACAATATTATGAATTAAAAAAATGCTAGCTAATTAATAGTGGGCATTTTCATTTTACCATCTTTGCAAACTATGTCAGGAAAAGTACTTATAATCAGATTTAGCTCTATCGGAGATATCGTTTTGACTACTCCTATCATTCGCTGTATATCAGAGCAGTTAGACGTAGAAGTACATTTTCTAACTAAGAATAGTTTTAAAGGTATACTTCAGCATAATCCCTATATCACAAAGCTCTATGGCATTGATAAAAACGTATCTGAAGTAATCTCTGATCTCAAAACAGAGTATTATGATTACATTATTGATCTGCATAAAAATCTGCGTACCCAAGAAGTGAAACTAAGACTAGGTATCAAAAGCTATACATTCAATAAACTGAATATTGCTAAATGGCTCAAAGTCAATCTCAAGATCAATCAGTTACCAGAAAAACATATAGTAGACAGGTATTTTGAAGGTATCCAAGGACTCAATGTCATCAATGACGGTAGAGGCTTAGATTACTTTATATCAACCTCTGATCAAGAAGAAGCTGAGGATATTGTAAAGCATATCAACCAGTATAAGGTCTTAGTTTTGGGCGCCAATTACTTTACTAAGCGGATTCCCAGTTCAATATCTTCACAAATCATACTCAATAGCAACAAACCAATTATTCTTCTGGGTGGTAGAGATGTTTCAGAAGAAGCTATATCACTAGCAAATGAACATCCAGTCAAGATTATTAATCTCGTGGGAAGAACATCTCTCGCTGTATCTGCAAGCATTATTAAAGGATCATCAGAGGTTCATACTGGCGATACAGGATTGATGCATATTGCCGCAGCGTTCAAAAAGCAAATTCACACCTATTGGGGCAGCACTATTCCTGAGTTTGGTATGTATGCGTATCTTCCTACCGACATGAGAAAGCGGATAGATCATCAGGTTACCAATTTAAGCTGCCGCCCTTGTAATAAACTGGGCTTCGACAAGTGTCCAAAGGGTCATTTTAAATGTATGCTCAACATCAAATTATAGCACCTCTTCGAATCTCTGTTATACTTTGTAGATGTTACGAAACCTTATCTACTTACTGTCAGTTACATTTAGTACATTTAACATTGTTGGAGTTCATCAATAATTTACACTATTTAAAACATAACAAAATAAAGCAATAAATATGGCTAATCAACAACAATTACCACCCAATATAATCAAATACGGAATTTTAGCATTCCTATTGATTTTTATTTTTTCTATTCTTTCCAATACTACATTTCTCACTATCCAACCTGGTAAAAAAGGGGTTGAGTTTAAGAGATTTGGTGGCGGACTAGACAAAGACAACATATACGATCAAGGATTCCACATAATCATGCCTTGGAATAAAGTATTTATCTATGATGTACGTACCAATGAAGGGTTCGAAACCATGGACGTACTCTCTAAGAATGGTCTTAATATCTCAGTGGAACTATCGTATAGATATTCGCCTATGCCTGACAAAATAGGATATCTGCATGACGAGATCGGTACTGAATATGTCAAAAGAATATTAATGCCAGAGATCAGGTCTGCAACTAGAGAAGTAATCGGCCAGTATCTCCCAGAAGAACTTTACTCTACTAAAAGAGAAGCTATCCAAGATGAGATATTTCAACAAACAGCAGACGGTATCGGTCCTAAGCACCTCATCATAGATGCCGTACTAATCAGATCTGTGAAACTTCCTGCAAAACTAGAAGAAGCCATAGAGCAGAAACTAAAAGAAGAGCAGCTATCTCTGCAGTATCGATATAAACTGGATAGAGAGAGACAAGAAGCAGAGCGTAGAATAATAGAGGCTCAAGCCAAAGCAGACGCGAATAGAATATTAAACGCTTCACTTACTGATAAGATTTTAAAGGACAAAGGTATAGAAGCGACTCTTGAGCTCGCTAAAAGTCCTAACACCAAAACAGTGATAATAGGTGGTGCAGAAGGTGGCCTTCCACTTATACTCAATAACTAATAGATTATAACTAATACATCGAATATGTAAATTATGCATGACACGTATATATTGCATATAGCCAGCTGGTATCCACATGAAGAATCTCCTTACGAAGGTGATTTTGTGGATCGTCATATTCGATGTATTAGTACTCAAGTATGTGGAATAGTGTACTTCGGCAAAGCTGTAAATAAGCCAATTGTCAAAATGCAAATCTCAAACTATGAGAATTGTAAAGTGTATAAAAGGTTATTCCAGAGAGCAGGATCACTATCTAACTACTCCAAATATCATGTACTGGCCAATCAGGATATTAACACCATCATCAAAGATCATGGTATTCCTCTTGCGATTCATTGTCATGCTGGATTTCCTGGATTATCTCTTTCGTCTGCATTAGCAAAAAACTATAGAATTCCATTGATTTTCACAGAGCACAGTACTATTTATCAGCAAAAAAAGCTTTCTATCAAGGAGAAATTAATTTTTTGGCACCTCAATAAATATATTTCGAAAGCGGATGTAGTATGTCCAGTAAGTTCAGCACATTCCGAATCAATATCTGCGAAATGTTTCGTTAAGAAAATAGATGTCATACCTAATGTAGTGACTAATCCATTTTTTGAGACACTTCTCAAAAAGTCACCTTCACCCTCCAAACTCCTACATATATCGTCGTTGGATGATGATCAAAAAAACATAACAGATCTTTTAAAAGGGTTTAACATTCTTAAAAATAAAAGGCCAGAAGTAAGTCTAACGCTTGTTGGAAACAGCAATATAACGCTGGTCAAAAGATTAATCAAACGTCATAAAATAGATCTTCTAGATATCAAGATCATAGGTCCCCTCGAACATACTGCAATTCCAAAACTGATGACAGAGCATGACCTTTTCCTTCTTTGGAGTAGATACGAAAGCTTTAGTTTAGTAATAGCGGAATCTTGGGCTAGTGGATTACCTGTTTTATGTAATGAAAGTGGAGGAATCACTGCAGAAAACAATGAGGCCCTTGGACACCTTTCGAAAAATTATACTCCGGAAGGATTAGCCGACGATATTGACCGCACCCTTAATCGATACGATGAATTTGACATCACAGAAATACGGGCATACGCACAGAAGCGGTATTCAGAAGTAAGTATTGCACAAAAGTTTGGAGATCTATATAACTCTCTAAGTATACTCTGATAGAGTCATTGTATCTTTGTATTATAATTTTCAACTAAGGCGATATAATATCAATACAATAGTACCTTAACACTCGTTGATATAATAGATATGACTACTAAAGCGATCAAAAAACATTTAGAACAAGTTATCAATATAGCTTACAAAGCGGGTAAGGTTATCCTGGATATTTATGAAAGCGATGATCTGGGTATTGAATATAAGTCAGACGAAAGTTCGTTGACCAAAGCAGACAAAGCAGCCAATGAAGTCATCTGTGCAGGACTAGCTAAGATCACTCCTAATATTCCAATAATATCCGAGGAAAACAAAGAAATACTCTACGACGCTCGTAAGAATTTCGAATACTTTTGGATGGTAGACCCTCTTGATGGTACTAAGGAATTCATTAAAAAAAATGGAGAATTCACTGTAAATATTGCACTAATTCATAATCAGAAATCTATCGCTGGAGTTGTTTATGCTCCTGTATTGGACAAAATGTACTATGCTATAAAAGAAGAAGGTGCCTACATAATCAAAGACAATGAACTAGTATCTTTAGTAGCTAACAAGTATCATAAAACTGATAGTCATCTTAAAATTGTTTGCAGTAGATCTCATCTCAATGATGCTACACAAGCATTTTTGAATGATTATACTCAACCAAAATTAATATCTAAAGGAAGTTCACTGAAATTTTTGATGCTAGCTGAAGGTAGAGCAGATTTATATCCAAGACTAGCTCCTACGATGGAGTGGGATACGGCTGCAGCTCATATAATACTTACAGAGTCAGGAGGACATATATCTCAGGTAGACGGAACACCACTACTTTATAATAAAGAGAATTTGCTCAACCCTCATTTTATAGCTACCGCAAATGAACGGTAATCATAACATATCTGCTGTCATTATCTCCTTCAATGAAGAAAAGCTTATACAACAATGTATAGAGTCAATACTACCTATTACTAATGATATTATAATAGTAGATAGCGGTAGTACCGATCAGACTGTATCTATAGCCACAGCGGCAGGAGCTAGAGTATTTCATATGCCATGGAAAGGATACGGCGCTAACAAAAATTTTGGCAACAGCAAAGCAAGACATGATTGGATTTTGTCCATTGATGCCGATGAAATACTAGACAACGATTTAGCAAATCACATTAATAATATAGATAAGAATAGTGACACTATTTACAAAATAAAAAGTCTAGTCAACTATAATGGAAAGTGGATCCGTCACTGTGGTTGGTATCCAGCTTGGAAGCTTAGGTTTTTTCATAAAACCATTGCCAAATGGAATCTAGATCCTGTTCACGAAGCATTAATTTATCCTTCTGGCATTAACTTAAAAGAATTGAACGGAGAGTTATTACATTATAGTTATAATGGCGTCGAAGACCATAAAACCAAGTCTACGAAATACGGAAAACTGAAAGCGGAGTCGTGGTTGAATAGTGGCAAGTCAATAGGTGTATCGAAAAGACTACTTGGTCCTACTTTCAAGTTTTTGCGTACCTACATTTTAAAATTGGGTTTTCTAGATGGAAAAGAAGGCTACATCATTAGTAAAATGGATGCACGGATGATAAGAACTGCTATTCAACATTATAATCATTTAAAGAAAAGAGGATAATGAATATCTTACACATATCCTCTGCAAATAGCTGGAGAGGTGGCGAACAACAGATTGTCTATCTTATAGATGAGTTGCAAACAATTGGCCATATTAATATACTCATGCATCCAATTCATGCTCCTATTGGAAATCATAATCAGATTAAGAACAAATGCATTGCAATTCCATATCGCAAAGTTATATCTGTAAATCCTTGGGTCGCCAATAAAATTGAGAACGTCGTATCCAAGTATAATATTGATATCATACATGCTCATGATTCTCATGCTCATACATTTCTGTATTTATCATACATTCTATTCAGATTAGATTGTCCAAGTGTGGTGAGCAGACGTGTAGATTTTACAATTTCAAAATCTTCTCTAAACAAATACAATTATCCAAAAATCAAGAAAATCATCTGTGTCTCTGATAAAATAAATGAGATTATTACTGGGTCTCTCGCATCTAGTAAAAGAATAATTACAGTTCATAGCGGTGTTGATTTAAATAAATTTAAACAGTATTGTAGACTAGATCTTAGAAAAAAATATAATATTCCCAAACATCACAAAATAGTTGCTAACGTCTCAGCTATAGCTAGTCATAAGGACTATCCTACTTTTATTGCTACAGCCGCGGAAGTATTGAAACAAAGAAATGATATTACTTTCTTTATCATTGGCGGCGATGGAGGTGAACAAAGTATGATTACTAACCTAATAAATTCATATGGTCTAACGAATAATATTATCCTCACAGGATACATACCAGAAGCATACTTAATGATTTCTCAGCTAGATATTTTTCTCTTCCCTTCCAAAATGGAAGGCTTAGGCACCAGTATATTGGATGCTCAAGCTACAGGAGTTCCTGTTGTTAGTACTATAGCCGGAGGTATCCCTGAACTTATAACACATAACCATACTGGCTTACTGAGCAAAGTAGGAGACAGTAAAAATCTAGCAAAGAATATCATTTTACTCTTAGATAATCCAGACCTAAATAAGCGTATTACAAGAGAAGCTCAATTAAATGTCAGTAAGTATTCAAAAATAATAACTGCTCAAAAGACTTTAGAGGTATATCACAGCGTCATCTAGACGAACTGTCACGTATTGTACAATTATATTCTATGTAAAAGCTAAACATCAATGAAATACTTGTTCTTTAAATTATCAGTTAGCGTCTTATCATACGGTGACTAAAAAGAAACAATCAACAAACAGAAAAAATATGTATTTAAAGAATGACGTACATTTTCTAAAGTCAAATAACATTATACAATATATTTGAAGAGCTGAAAGAGAAAATTAATTAATATTTATCGACATTGTTATTATATAAAGTCTTCCATATAAAATGATGAAACAAGATGTCTATACTGACAAAGGAATAAATGAATATCTAAATGAGAATTTCATATCATACATGTTAGATTCTATTAAGCTAATGGACAAAATATAGTAGTAATATTTGATATAAAATATTTTCATACAGTCCCCTTCTTTGATGACAATGAACAAATCTTACAGCTTAAAGTGGGAACTGAATATCACATATAACTCTGAAACTTCGGTGAACTAGCATTAACAGATTAAACTAACAAGATATAGCAACTTTTCACTAGTTTAAAAATTACTGATACAACAACGGCTCTTTAGCTCAATCCGATATTTTCCTTTATAGCTATTACGATTATTGAGTATTTACAGCATATTATTCACTATAATTGTGCTTTCAAATATTTCTAGAAGAAAGCAAGTGTTACTGTGAGTAAAAAAACATCATATCATCCAGAGAGCTATTGGTCAGATGTAGCAAAGAGGATCAAATCTAGAGAAGGACGTAACGTAGTAGCTGGGGATGACGAACCATTCTATAGGTATAAGCGTCAGCGTTTTCTTGAAATGCTAAAGGCCGTTAATTTTGAAGGAAAGTCAGTTTTAGAAATAGGCAATGGCCCAGGAGGTAATCTAAAGGAATTATCGCAGCTAAATCCTGCTCGTCTTGTAGGAGCAGATATATCTGCCGAAATGATCAAATTGGCTAGATCTAACAATAATGATTTTGTAGAGTTAGTCAAGATAGACGGTACTTCACTTCCTTTTGAAGATAATACTTTCGATATAGTATTTACAGCTACTGTTCTCCAACACAATACTGATGATAAAATGATGCTTACCATACTAGATGAGATATGCAGAGTCAGTAAGGATAAGATTTTTTTATTTGAAAAGATTGATTCAGTTATCAAAGGCGATGATCTATGTTATGCGCGACCTGTACAATACTACGCAGACCTAGTATCGCCACATGGCTTCGAATTAGCTTCGACTGAGTATATTAATATACGTTCAAGTTATTTCGTGTCAGGAGCAATTAGAAAAGGTCTCAATACTAGTAAAAGACAAGAAGGAGAGCCACTAAATAGAATCTCTACCCTGTTACAAAAAATTACTCTTCCGGTAACTAAGATATTGGATAAAATATTTAGCTCAAAGAAAGACGTTGCAAGACTGGAATTCATAAAGAAGAGATAGAAAATATATTTCTTAGTTCTTTAGGGTATAATTATTAGGTAGGTTTGATCTTCTTACCAACATATCCGAATATACTTCCACAAACTCCTCCTATAATATAAGGAAACCTCGAGACACTATCTTTTCGGAGTGACTGCAATACTACCTTGTCCATCAACAGTAATGCTACTGATATTAAACGTAATTGGAATCTCTCCTGAATTTACATTTATAAAACTAACTAGTAATAAAAGTATAAACACTATTCCAACTGCTCCAATCAATCCTGTATCAAAAAATATTATGTTTAAAATACCTATGATCAGTGCTGTCACAAGAATCATGATTAAATTACTTCGTGATCTATATTATTATACTGATGATAAAAAATCATATTGATCACCATCTCACAAAGCTAAATCTTTGATTAGTCATTTAACTAACTCTTAGAAATTTTTGTTATTCCAATTGACCTTTAGTATTGATATATTCACTATCTAAAAAATCAGAATTAATCAACCAACAATCCTGGATGCACCCATTTTTGCACCTAAAAAAACCGCTAGAGATGTTCCAACTATATCTAAAATAGAAACTACGTTAGGCGGTCCAATTGAAAATGAGTTCCATATGGTGAAAGACAATAAAATAGCACCTGCAAGTAATCCAACATTTAAGCGTTTAGTCCGAGCTACCATACTCGCAATAAAGGCTGCAATAAAAGCACCTAATATATGAGCAATAATTATCAACACAAACGCTGCTAAATCAGGATCACTAACATTCAAATCAGCATGATTAGGATAAAGACTTAAATTAATCATCTTGACTAAAAAGACTCCAAATACTCCAACCAATACACCAGCAATAATCGATAAAATTGATCTCATAAATTTATGAATAGACTATGGCCTTAAAATAACTCCATCAGCCATAAATTTCAACTCTATTATTGACTCTGTAATTGCCGCCACTTCTTCAGCTGACTTTCCCTCGTCTTCTGCATAATGTCTCAACTCATCAACTGAAGTTTCCTCTTTATAAGCCTTCCCCCTCATGATCACATCTTTACCTGCTATATCTAGTGGCATAAAAAATCCATAATCTTTAAATTTAACAAACATTTCCTCACTAGTGCCTCCATCAGAATCTACTATATTCATCCAACAACCTTTAGCTTGACAAACAGATCCTACATTACCTGTTACAACAGCTTCAACTTCATCAGATTGATCCATCTTAGTAACTAATTCGCTAAAAGAAATTGCTCCTACATCACTAATCATTTCACCAAAATGTTGCCCCTTATCATCAGTAACAATAGGCTTATCATTATTCTTACAGCTTACTGAAATCATCATTACAATAATTAAAAAAGTTAAATGTATTAGTCTCATATTCTTTACTTTATGTTTATTAACAAAGAAAACTATTTTATTGCGTATTACATCCTATAGATCATTCTTTTTACTTGCTAATTATTGTCTGTTTTTCAAGCATAGTCATTAACAAATACCAATAATTAATTAACTAAGAATAACAACTCTTAAAATAAGAATGCTCAGTTATAAAAAAATACATAAAAAAAGTCTTTACAAATAAATTGTAAAGACTTTAGTAGCGTGAGGCAGGCTTGAACTGCCGACCTCAGCATTATGAATGCTGCGCTCTAACCAGCTGAGCTACCACGCCAAATATGCCAAGCGGCTGCAAATATATAAGTTATAGTTTACAAAACAATAATAATTAATTCTATTTTTCCCTTCACTGTATGCCAAAAAAAATAGCGAATACCCACTTGGATATTCGCTATTTGAT
>OCVR010000278.1_pt1 | contig 43377 bp, 37 predicted proteins | sample 1539091 | NCBI WGS metagenome assembly OCVR01 (sample SAMEA3355530, study PRJEB22509) | marine metagenome | biome: marine; feature: coastal ocean; material: water | place: USA | collected 2010-08-07 | depth 16 m | reverse complement strand
TGCCCATTGATCAAGCCGCCGAATGATGGCAAACTTCAACGAGAACAAGATCTACTTACGAGCGGCACTCAAAAAGGGGGCAGGTTACTATCATGACGGCTTCTACAGCATGCGGCTTTAGCCTGATCGCAATTTTTGTCCTTGATGGTCCTGTTCTTCGTTGAGGTATGCGTCCAACAACCACAAATATTTGCCCGACAAAGACCAGTGCCAGCTTATGGCAACATCTTAATAATTCAGGAAAAATACATGTCTCTTAAAAAGCGGATTCTGCTGTTGTCGACGATGCGGGATGAAGGCCCCTATATTTTGGAGTGGTTGGCGTATCACCGCAGTTTGGGTTTCACAGATTTTTTGATTTATACAAATGATTGCCGCGACGGGACCGATCTGATGTTGGATCGGTTGGAGGCTAATGGCGTGCTAACACATGTGCGCAACAAGGTATTGAAGCGAGGCCCTCAGAAATCAGCCTATAAGGCCGCTATGGCTCATCCGCTTTTTGCAGAGGCCGATTGGGTGATGGCTAGTGACGTTGACGAGTTTCTTGTCGTGAACACCGGTGCTGGCAGGCTCGAAGATTTATTGCAACTTCACCCAAGTGTAGATGCAATTCCCGTTTGCTGGCGGATGTTCTCTCATAACGGTAAAGAAGGTTTTATCGACGGATTAACAACCGAAGTTCTCGTTGATGCTGAATCGCCAGAACCACGCCCAAATGATGTGGGGCATTTCGTAAAAAGCCTGTTCAAACCGCATCCTGAACTAAAACGTATCGGGACGCATGCGCCAGTTTACAGTGACGAGTACGCGCCTAAGGCTTCTTATGGTGCGTCTTGGTACGGGGCTGGAAAGTCAGACAAGCCTGATCGACCCAAAACAGACTACGGGTATCACGTTGCTCAAATTAACCATTATGCGGTTCGTTCTGTTGACCCGTTTCTTGTCAAATGTGACCGGGGTGATGGCAATTATATGGAAAACCGTTTGCACGCCGATTACTGGAAGAGGTGGTGCCGAGGCGGCACGACGGACACATCTATCCAGCGGATAGTGCCGGAAATGAAAAAGGAAATGTATGCTTTGATGGAAGATCCGATTGTGCGGCATTTGCACGAAGGGTCAATTGAGTACCACAAAACCAAGATCGCTGATTTATTGCAGCTTCCCGAGTATCGACAGCTCAAAGCTGAGATCATGGGCATTTCACCTGCTTCGGTTTCTGTACCTGCTGCGGAAACGCCCGCGGCTCAACAGGTTGCGGCTCCGACAACGATGAATTCAGCGGCTGCTGAATTGCCGATCAAAGCCCCTAAGCGTCATCAAAACCGTTTGCTTCTACTTGAAGCGTTGCCAAAGAACGGCAAGGGCGCAGAAATTGGCGTTTGGAACGGCGGATTTTCAGGATACATTCTAGAAGTCACTCAACCGACGGAATTGGTACTGATTGACCCATGGGATTTGCTTGCCGGGCAGGACCCAGGTGATTGGACTCATAAAAAGCATAGCGAAGCAGAAGAAATGCGCACGATGCGCCACAACGTTGAATCGATGTATGGTGATCTTCCAAATGTGAACATTAAGCAGGGTTTCTCTGCCGAAGTATTGGCTATGTATCCCGATAATTACTTTGATTGGGTCTACATTGATGGAAACCATCTTTATGACTTCGTGAAGAAAGATCTGGAATTGTCGTTTAAGAAAGTCCGCCCAGGTGGGATCGTGGCCGGGGACGACTTCTTTTGGAAACGCAATGATCGCATGCATGTCAAAGAGGCCGTGTTGGATACGATGCGTAGCTTAGGAATGCAAAACCGTCCAACGCGGCATGGTCAACAGTTTATGATAACCGTTCCGGAATAAGCTACGATGACCCAACGCATAGTATCACTGATATCATCTCAACCTTCATTTCTTGAAAGGGCCTGTTCTTCATGTCTTTGCCTGTAATTGCCGCTCTTTGGATGGAAGGGCCGCTGAGCTTCCTCGAGCAACTATGTTTGAAATCCTATGTCGATGTCGGACATCACGTCATTCTTTATCAATACGGAGAAGTGACCCATGTGCCCGATGGTATTGAGATCGCAGATGCAAATGACATCCTACCGCGGACCGGTTTTCTAAAGCATAATCGTACGGGAAGTCCGGCGCTGCACTCGGATTTGTTCCGTTATAAGTTGCTTGAAAACGCAGAGAACGTCATTTGGGCTGATACAGACGCGTACTGTTTGAAACCTTTTGAAATGGTCGATGGCCACTATCATGGCTGGGGATCTGACGTGGAAATTTTTGGTGGCGTTTTAGCCTTGCCCAAAAAAAGTGAAACGCTTCAAGCTTTGTTAGAATTCACATCTGACGAATTTGCCATTCCGATGTGGTACAATGAAAAAACCACAAATCGGATGATCAAGGCTAAAGAAGAAGGCAATCCTATTCATGCCAGCGAACAGCCTTGGGGTGTTTGGGGGCCGCAAGCATTGACCTATTTTCTTCAGAAAACTGGTGAAGATAAGTATTCCTTACCAACATCGGTGCTATATCCTTTCCCATTCAACCGCCGAAATCGGATGCTTTTGCCGAATTTCCGCGTAGGGAAATTCTTGAAAGATGATACAACATCAATTCACTTTTACGGTCGTCGCATGCGTGAGCGGATCGTGTTGACTGAAGGCGGTGTGCCTCATCCTGACAGTTTGCTTGGACAACTGATGGAAAAACATGGGATTAAAGCAGCAGACGCGCCACTACCTCCGGCTCGTAAAGATCAGCAAAACGACTAAACGCGATCGCGTTAACTCAATAGTACAAAGTGAAAAAATGTCCGTGAAGCCAAAGACAAGACCGAAGTCCGGCGCAAAGCGCTTTTTAACAAAGGAATGCCATGCTGTTGGACCGGTCGGAACGGATGTTCAGGAGTTCACCATCTACGGTGAACGCAGCACGGGCACCAATTTCACGCAAGCGCTTTTGGAACGTAACTTCCCGGATCTCAATCGGATCAGCACTTTCCCATGGGAAAAGCATTCTTATGTGGCGACGCCGATCGCGAAGCCAAGCACTCTCGCGATTGTTGTCGTCCGCGAGCCTATCCGTTGGATGCAAAGCCTATTTCGCAATCCGCACCAAGTCGGCTCATGGAGCGCTGGCCTAAGTTTTAGTGATTTTATCCGTCACGAATGGTCTTCTGTGTTTGATGGCTGGCTCTTTCCGCGCCAAAGGTCATTTGGTGCGAGCGGGAAAGAGTTGATGTTAGATCGCCATCCATTAACCGGTGCGCGTCCCAAAAACATCATTGAGTTGCGTAACTGGAAGGGGCAAAGCTATGGCCGTATTCCAGCATTTTACCAAAATTGGGTTTTTTTAAGATATGAGGATTTGAATGAAGACCCGGAAGGGTTTTTAGCCGAGTTAAGCGAAACATATCGGTTAAAATCCAACAGCGATATTGTCAGCAAAATTGAGGATGTGTCGAATGTCGCGTCAAATTCGACACGAACTAATGCGCCTTATCCCGAGGTTACACCTGATGATCACAAATTCATCTTGAAAGAAATTGACGACGAACAAGAACGTCGATTTGGGTATCTTACAAACAAGTAATCGCGTTCTAGGGAGAGAGTTATGCGTATCGCGGTGACCGGTGGTGCTGGATATATCGGGAGCCACACCTGCACGCTGTTGTTGGCAGCAGGGCACGACGTTCTCATTATCGACAATTTTAATAATTCGAAATCAGACGTGCTGGACCGGATCGAGAAAGTCGCCGGTGTTCGCCCTCGGATCAACCAAACCGACATAACGCAAGCCGATGCGCTTTCGGCGGTTTTTTCAGACTATAGACCTGACGCAGTCTTGCACTTTGCTGGCCTGAAGGCGGTGGGCGAAGCGGTCGAGAATCCGCTAGAGTACTACCGAGTAAATGTTGGTGGTTCTGTGTCGCTGTTCCAAGCTATGGAAAATGTGGGCTGTAACAAGATCGTATTTTCTTCATCTGCAACAGTGTATGGTGATCCGGATCAGGTGCCGATTGTAGAAAACCACCCATTGCGCCCGACAAATCCGTATGGGCAATCCAAAAGATATGTAGAAAAGATACTTGAGGATTGGGGACAGGCCAATTCAAACTTGGCTGCTGTAAATTTGCGGTACTTCAATCCATTTGGTGCGCACCCAACCGCCCTGTTGGGTGAGAATCCACAAGGTATCCCTAACAACTTAATGCCGTATGTCGCTCAGGTTGCGACGGGCCAAGCCGCTGAACTTCTCGTCTTTGGAGATGATTATGATACGCCTGATGGTACCGGTGTACGTGACTACATACACGTAATGGACCTGGCCGCGGCGCATTTAAAGGCGCTTGATTTGACGGTCCGAAAAGCCGGAGTTAAGGCGATCAATGTAGGGACAGGCAATGGTTATTCCGTTATGCAGATGATCAACGCCTTCAAAAGAGCATCTAATCGTGAGATCCCGTATCGTGTTGTAGATCGTCGCCCCGGCGATATAGCTGAATGCGTTGCCGACCCTTCGTTTGCATTCGAGCTACTCGGCTGGAAGTCGGAGTTGGGCCTTGAAAGAATGTGCGCCGATGCATGGTCGTATCAAAATTCTCTCAAGTGAAACATTGCTTGCGTATCGAGACGGTACCATCCGGTATCCCCAAGTCAGTGATTCTGGTCGAAGAAAACCCGTATTTTGAAAAATATACAGAATTCATGAAGTTGGTGACGGCGTGATCAGGCGGCATTTTGCAGTTGCTTGATCACGTCCTGGAACTCAATGCCTTCGATGATCTCGGGCATACGGTCAGCTCCTCTCGGTTCGCTTCAACAGCTTACCTCAAAGGCTTTCTCATACAGGAACCAAAATGATTGCACCGACGACTCTCTACAATGAAATATCACTCACATCCTTTTCTCGACATTAACTTGATCTGAGCCATGTATTATTTTTGTAAATCCTGGATCCGTGCTGAGTAATTTTTCTAAGACAGCGCTGAAGCACCTCTCCGTGCCATAAACCAATCCACATACCCATTCAGGTATTTTGTTGCGGGACCACGGAACGGTCGAATGAACTCTTTGTATTGAGCATGAAACGCATTGATGTTTTGAATGTGAAAGGTCTGTTTAATACTTCGTGTGCCTGGTTTCGAACCGAGTACAAAGTGAGAAATGCCTTTGGTGTTTGTATACCTCTGATAGCCCTTCAGCCCATCGCTGCATAGAGCTGCATCGCGTGAGATGATGGGCATTAGGCTTTTGACGATTGTTTTTACACGGCGGTTAGAAATGCGCTTTGCAAAACGCTGACCTGACCTATCCATTGCGGTTAAAATTGGCAGTTGCCACCTGCTAAGGCCCCGCTCTTTCTTAAGTCCAGTCTTAGTGTATTCGTGCCAGCGAATGCGCGGTGGTTTAGGATGCAGCGTCGGATACCGCTCGTTGTTCACCCACTCTCTGCTCCCCTTACGAGACTCCCTCTGAAAAGTCTCATCAACCTCGACAATGCCGCTCAGTTTCTGGTCAGGCTGCGACAGAGATTGGAAAATAAGCAGACGCCATCGCCAGATGGTATCCTTGTTGACATCCAGTTGGCGCGCAAGACGACGGATAGAGCGAGGAGGGCCATCAGAAAACATATCTTTCAAGACTTGGTAAAACTGATCCAGCTTCTGAAGTTGCGCGATGGAACTTCCAGTTCGCCCATTGAAGGTCTTTAAGCAGCCTTGGCAGCGATATCGCTGAGAGCCCGCCCGTGTCCTTCCCCACCGTTGTCTATCTACTGCGCCACAGTGTGGGCAGGTTGCTTCCCGTGCGTTGCGGTCAATTGCCCCCACTGCCGCTTTCTGGGACGCGATATCACATGCGGTTGCGATTAGGGATTCTACCTGATCAGGAGTCAGGCCTATTAGCCGGTTGAGCATGGTTTCGAAAGATTTCTGTTTCATGTGTTCTCCGCACGAAGATTGCAGAGAGTACATTGGCTTAATTGGTCAAAACAGAAATCAACCAACACGCATTACAGACATTTCCAAAATAAAAATGCCCCTCGCGCGCTGAAAGCCCTTGACAGATTCGGTGAAAAAGGTCGGCCCGCTCGATCCTGGGGGCCGAAAACACCGTATATGCGCAGATGCACGTTTTTGCGCGGATTTGCACACTCTTTCATTAATTTAATTCATAATTAAGGCCTTTAATATCCAATTATTCTCATAAACAGGGCGGATGTGCTATGGGTTCTGTGCAAAACTGTCTAATAACGCGCTCTGCGCCCCCCGTGTCTGGTCCAATCCTGGCAATGGGACCCAATCTAGCTACGAAGCCATGATGCATTGAACACCAGAATATCGAAGGCATTGTTGCAATCCAATTGCCAAGATTCTGAGGTAACTCGTTCTAGAGTGTGGTGACGCGTCGCTTGTCGGGTAACGCGGTCTTTTGTTAGAAGTTAATCAGCGTTAAGCTCCTCGAGGTGTACGTCGGCCCGCACTTTGGCAATCTCTGCTTCACGAGCGGCCAGATTAGAATTTTTCCGTTCAGCCGAAGGATCAATTTTCTGAGCGAGAAACTCACGGGCTTCGGTTCTTTGATCCCTTGCGGACTTCAGAGATGTTTCTGGGTAAGTTCCGAAAGAAATCGTTCGCTGTTTGCCGTACCAACGATAGTTGAAGTGCCAATATCGACTCCCATTGGGTTTTAGAACGAACGTCAAACCTAAGCCGTCGCCGATTTTCTGGGTTTTCTCAGTGGGCTTGAGCTTTCGAAGCTGTGAATCGTTTAGTTTGGTCATTGTTTGTATATTTTGTTGATGGGTTCCCGCGATGGGCTAAAATACCAACAAAGATACCAACAAAGATACCAACAAAATTGCTTCATCTCTTGGTACCTCCTTGCGTCTTAATGCGCACATGATGGCAGAAATATCAACGATTTATGAGGTTGGGGATTTGTAATACGTCTCACTGCGTCTTAATGCGTGAAACACTGGAGGCGAGTGTCGAAATCGAAGTCACGCTTGGCAAACGCTGTGCGTTCTTGATCTGCGCGTGGACACGGACGTGCAACGCTTGAAAGACCTGATGAAAGAGGCGGATGTTTTCGTGCACGGGTACCGTGCGGATGCATTCGAAAATCTGGGGCTGGGTCGGGATATGCGTCGGTCGTTGAACCCACATATGATTGATGTGTCGCTGAACGCCTATGGCTGGAGCGGTCCTTGGGTTGCGCGGCGTGGTTTTGACAGTTTGGTGCAGATGAGTTGTGGCATTGCGGCGCTCGGGATGCAGGAAGCTGGTGAAGCGCGCCCCGTGCCTTTACCTGTTCAGGCGTTGGATCATGCGACGGGATATCTGGTTGCTGCGTGTGTTTTGGAAGCTTTGTCAAAGCGCGCGACCGGTCAGATCACTTCGGCGCGTTTGTCATTGGCAGGCACTGCACATCTTTTGGCGCAACATCGATGCGCGCGCGTGTCGGAGGGCGCGATTGTGCAATCATCTGAAGACTTTGATCCGAAGCGTGAGACAACAGGATGGGGTCCCGCACTTCGTGTGAAAGCCCCGATGGATGTTTCGGGACAGGCGATGGAGTGGGCGCTCGGAGCGGGGCCACTTCGTCGGCATGATCCACACTGGTCGTGATTTAGTGAGCAGCGCAGATTTGATGAGAGCCGAAAATCCGATAATCAGTCTTATGTTAAATTTATAAATCTAACTCACGACTGTGCCATCCGCACACCAGCCATCAAATATCTCAAGCGCTTTGTCTGCAAATTCAGCGTCGTTGATGTGGCAGGCGAGGCGGTGCGCTTGGATATTATCGGGCAAACTCGCCTCTAGCTCTGCCAAGAACGCGGCAAGACCGTCTGGGTTATGTAGATCCGCACCTTCCCGATCCCATTCACCAAGCCCATGGGTGGGTAAGATTATTTCCACAGGGCCTTTGGCATGCGCAAGCCTGTACACATGGGCCTGTGCAACAAGTTTGGTCTCCGCAGCTTCCAGCACGATCGAGGTTAGCAAGCGGTTGTGCGCGTGTTTGAGATGTTTATCCCATTTGTCTGCGATAGGCTGCCAGCCTACGACATCCACCAGATCATAGCAGCCGGGTGCCACGATTTGCGGTGTCCCGTTGGCACCCGCGTTGGTCAATCGATCTGCGCCCGCAGAAATGTTTGAACCGTTCACGTGATTGCCCAACTCTTGCGTGCAAAAATCGAAAACGCAGGCAAAAGCACCCTGGGCTGCAAGGCTCTCAAAGGCGCGCCCGCCCATGCCTGTCGCGTGAAAGACGGCGACTTCAAAGCCGCGCTCTTCCAGTGCAGGTTTCAATGGGATCACGTATTTCAATGCGGATGTGCCCAGTGACATCATCCCAATCAAAGGCTTGTTCGGGTCTGGCAATTGCACCGCACGCGCTGCGCCCAAGACCGCGCCTGCCGCTTGGGACAACGACGCTTTGCAAACGGAGTTTAAGCCATAAAGCCCCCCTGCCCAGAGGATCATCTGTGTGTCTGCCGCCAAGCGCTCCGCAGGGATAAGCGGCGAGAATGAAACAGTGGAGACGATATATTTCGGCACGCCCAAAGGCAGGGCAGAGGCGACATCAAGTGCGAGGTCCGTTCCCATCGTTCCGCCGAGCACGATCATACCGTCGAACCTGCCCTCGCGGTGCAAACGCGCGGCAAGCAGGCTCGCGCCTTTCGCCATGATTTGCATGGCTTTGTTTTCATCACCGCTGTCAATTGCGGCTTGGATTGAACTGCCACCCTCGCTCGCGACATCGTGCTTGGCAAAATTGCACGGCTTTGAAGGATCGCCCAGAACGGAGACATCCATTGTCACGACTTGCCCGCCTTGCTCGCGGATCATATTAGCAAGGAAGCCGAGTTCGTCGTCTTTGGTGTCGTAGGTGCCAATCACCAGAATGGTTTTATCGCTCATAGCTTGATCCACGCAGTTTTGAGGCTCACATATTTCTCTATCGCGTGCAGTGACTTGTCTGATCCGTTGCCAGATTGACCGACGCCCCCCAAGGGCACGGTGCCGTCTGCGCCGCCATATGTGTTGATATGCATAACACCCGTACGCACGCCACGGATCATGCGATGCGCGCGGCCAAGGTTCGACGTCCACGCCGCACCCGCCAACCCGTAGACAGTGGCGTTGGCGAGTGCGATAGCCTTCGCTTCGGTCTCAAACGGGGTGACGCCAAGGACTGGACCGAAGACCTCTTTTTGGGTCAATGTCGCATCACGGGTCACGCCTGTCACGATCGTTGGCTCCATGTAATAGCCGCCAGTTTCTTGCAAAATCTGTGTGCCGCCTAAAGCGATTTTGCCGCCCTCGGAGGTCGCCGTTTTGACGAACCTGAGATTCGCTTTCAATTGCACCTCTGAGTTTACCGCGCCGATATGGGTCTCCATGCTAAGGGGATCTCCAACGCGCATCTGGGCCGCGGCTTTGGCAACAGCAGCGACGAAATCATCGTGGATCGACGCCTCCACCAATAGCCGCGAGCCTGCGACACAGACTTGGCCTGAATTGCGAAAAATTCCGCCAGCTGCGACCTGAGCTGCCTCGTCAAGATTGGGGGCGTCGGCGAAGACGATGTTGGGCGATTTGCCCCCTAGTTCCAAATAGACGCGTTTCATGTTGGAGCGCGCCGCGTATTCCATCAAGCGTCGACCCGTGCCACCTGAGCCTGTAAAAACTATCACATCGACATCCATCGAAAGCCCCATCGCTTCGCCAACGACTTTGCCTTCCCCTGTCACAGCGTTCAAAACGCCGGACGGCAAACCTGCCTCAAGCGCAAGTTCGCACATGCGCATCAGGGAAAGTGACGCCGTCTCGGAGGGTTTCAACACCACTGAATTACCCATCGCCAAGGCTGGACCAAGTTTCCAAGCGCCAATCATCATGGGGAAATTCCACGGGATGATTGCGCCAACGACACCAACGGGTTCCTTGTGGATCATACCAAGGATATCAGATGAGGTTGGTGCAATCTCTCCATAAATCTTGTCGAGCGCTTCTGCGTAATAACGGATAGTGCCTGCGGCTGAGCCTGGCTCTGCCTTAATGGCCATGCCGATCTCTGTGCCATTGTCCCGTACGCCGAGGACCGCGAGTTCCAACGCATTGGCCTCGATTAAGTCGGCCCATTTCAGTAGCACCTTTTTGCGCGCCGCAGGAGGTTGTCCGGCCCAACGCCCATCCTCGAACGCGGCACGCGCAGAGGCAATCGCGGCCTCCATATCAGCGGTGGTGCCTTTGGCGGTGGTTGTCAAAATCTGCCCGTTGATGGGCGAGATGATATCCATCGTTCCACCATCAGACGCGGGGACATGTTTGCCATCAATCAAGTGCGAAAATGCCGAAACGGGCTGCGCTCGAAAAGTGTCGATCTGTTGCTGGTCCATAGGTCCTACCGTTGTTGGCTGTCGTGAAAGTCGTGATCTTCTTGCGGCTGATGTGCGCGGTATTCTTTGAACAGGGTTCGCAAATGCAAGGCCAAAACCAGCAAGATGATCACGAACAGAATAAACGTAATGGGTCGATCAATCATATCGAGCGGTGATTTGAGGCGGGGCATCGCAGAACGGAGTTTGACCTCCATAATGCCACCCAGAACCATGCCTAGAATGATGGGCACGATCGGCAGATTCAAGCGTTTTAGAACAAGGCCCAAGATACCGAAGGTTGCCGCAATCATGCAATCTGTCAGCGAATTGCGCAGGCTATAGACCCCAACAAAGGACAGGATCAAAATCATCATGCCAAGAAAACGGGTCGGAACACGCATGACTTTCGTCAGCAGGTTGGTTGAGAACAGCAAGAACACCATAACAATGACATTCAACGCAATCAGTGCGAAATATAGGCCATACACCAGATCGATATTATTCTGGAAAAGTTGCGGTCCTGGAATGACATTGTGCACATAAAATACTGACAACATCATTGCTGTTAGGGCTTCCCCCGGAATGCCAAGGGCAAGCAAAGGAATCATCGCCGCGGCGGGCACCGCATTGTTTGCTGCTTCAGATGCGATCAATCCCTCGGGAGCGCCTTTGCCAAATGTCTCGGGAGATTTGGAAGTTTTTTGTGCGTATGTGTAGCTCATGAATTGGGCGGTGAATTCGCCTGTTCCGGGGATCATCCCAAGGATCACACCAAAGCTGGAGGCGACCGTTGCGACACGTTTGTGCTTCATCAATTCGCGTATACCCACAGACATGCGCCCTTTTACAGGTTTGGCATCAGGGCTGCTATCTGGATTGCCGAGCAAGAAAAACGCCTGAGACAGCGCGAACAATCCCAGCACGACAACGATCAGGTTCACGCCAGAACTGAGAAAGGAATAATCGAACGTATAGCGCTGCGTGTAGGTCACTGCGTCCAGCCCGATGGTTTGCAAGAAAATACCAAACATTGCCAACATTCCCGCCGCAAAAATTTGACCGCGATGGGCAAGGATCACAAGAATGACGCCCAGCAATGCCGCAAGAAAGATTTCGCGACTGCCAAACATCGGGGCGACTAAAGCCAATACAGGAGACAGCAGGATCAGGCAAAGGATACCAAAAATGCCGCCCCAGAAGGACGCGGAATAGGCCAGTGACAGAGCACGATGCCCCTCGCCCTTCTCGGTCATGGGATAGCCGTCATAAGACGTTAGTGCATTCACCGCAGTGCCCGGCGTGTTGATCAAGATCGCCGGAATCGCGCCGCCATACATTGACGATCCATAAATTCCGAGCAGCATCGTCAGGCCAACAATCGGATCAAGAGAGAAGGTTGCAGGCAGCAAGATCGCAATGGCGACCGCAGGGCCAACACCCGGGATCGCGCCGATGATGACACCACCGATGGACCCGATAAAGAGTGCGAGGATCACATCCCAGCGGGCCAGCATCTCTAGGCCAAGAAGTATGTTTTCCATTGCTTAGGATCCGATCAGAAATAGGTCAACATGATTTGGCGCAGGCCGTCTGGCAGCACCTCATAGATCCGACCCGCGGGAAGATTAACCTTCAGCAAGGTCTTGAACACAACAACAACGATAAATGAGGAGACGATAGCAGCACTGATCATTTTAGCATTGTGGTATCCTGATCGCAGGGTCAGCAAAATCGCGAAAATGATCGTTGTGGGCAGGTAGCCTGCGTAGGGAACCGATGCGGCATAGGCTATAAACCAGCCGGCGTATTCGACGGATTTGATCCAATGCCAAACCTCGCGCCAGCGTCCTTCTATGCGTTCAGAAAAAGCAGAGCCCAGAAGGTGAAAAGCTGCAAAAACCGACATTGTACCTAGCGAAATGGCGGGCCAAAAGCGTGGTTGTGCGACAAGCTTGCCACGTGATTGATAGGCGGTTTGTTCAAATATTTGCGACAAAAGGAAGACCGAGAAGATAAGAACAATCCAGGCAAACACAATGTCTCCGGGGCGGCGATAGCGTTTGAAAAAGGATTGAAGCGTTTTAACGCGCGACATGGTCAACCTTCCAGAAAGAGTGATCGGGCAACACACACGCAGCCCGACCAAATTGAGATTACTCAGCAAGCATCGCTTCGATACCGGCCATTGTCTCCATGTCTTTCTTGATCTGCTCAACCACTTCGCCAGCAGGTTGCCAGTAGACGGCGGCACCTGTTTCAGCGGCCAATTTCTGCGCACGCTCAGACATCATTGTCTTTTGAGCGACGGCAATAATTTTGTCCTGTACATCTTGTGGTGTGTCTTTGTTCACAAACAAACCGTTCCACAATGCCACGTCTAGAGCAGGCGCGAGTTCGGAAACTGTAGGCGCGTCAGGTGTCAATGGAATACGTTCGGAACCGATTGATGCCAAAACCTTGACCGTATCGAGGCAAGGCAAGATCAGCTGAAGTGTTGTGTTGATCACATCGACATCACCTGACGCGAGCGTGTTGCAATCTAGCGCATCAAACGCCGCGTCCGCCGCGAAGGAGAAGCCCATTTCCTTGGCCAAACCAAATGTCACCTGTGTGGGCACCAAAGGCGCGCCAAAGTGGCCGAGCACCACTTCATTGTCTTGCGCATGAGCAGTTAGACCGGCCATGTTGTCATAAGGCGCATCTGCTCCAGCGACGATCACAAACGGGTATGTCAGAAAGTTGCCAAGCGGAACGAAAGGATCCGGGTTAAGCTCTGGAATGCCAATGAATGGGCCCACAACAGGGATCGCGATGATGAAGGACCCGACAATGTAGCCATCTGCAGGTGCGTTCGCGACGTCGATCGCGCCGGGGAACGGGCCACCGCCGCCGCCTGGCTTGTTTACGACGGCTGTTGGAACGCCATACTCAGCGGAAAAGTCTTCTGCGATCATGCGTGTCAGCACGTCTTCCAGATCACCTGGAGGCCACGGCACAACAAACTCCACCGGCTTCTCTGGATATTCCGCGAGCGCTGGTCCCGCAACAGACGCCAGCGCAAGCGCCATGGCTGTCATTGATTTCGTAAACTTAGTCATTTCTGTCTCCCTATATTGGTTCATATAATGAACCGTTGTTCTGCAAAAAAGGTTGTCTTGTTAATTAAAAGGTTGCCTTGTTAATCAACCTGTGTCAAACTTTTTCTACTCAAACTGCAGTAAGGCCGTTTCAGATGTCGTCCGTGATCAAAGCTCTGGATCTTCTCAGCCACTTCTCGGCGAGCCAGCCAGAGATTGGCCTCTCGCAGTTGTGCCGCATCGCAAAACGAGACAAGGCAACGACCTATCGTCATCTTCAGGCGCTTGAAGTCACAGGCTTTATTGAGCAAAATTCAGCTACCAAACACTATCGGCTTGGCCCTGCGGTGTTACAGCTTGCCGAGATCCGCGAAGCAACTGTACCGCGCAAATCCAGCGCTGAAGACCCCTTGTTTGACCTCGCAAGTGCCACGGGTGAGACGGCGCATGTTACCGTGCTTTCTGGAACAAAGGTCTACGGTCTGGCGTCCTGCGAATCTCCCCGTCATGGCACACGTGCGATCATCGACATTGACGTGTTTCCGCTACATGCCACTGCGTCCGGCCTGTGCGCTCTCGCTTTTGGTCCTAAATATCTGATGGAGGCTGGGCTTGCTGACCTTACCTCTTTTACGCAAAAGACAGCGACAACACCGCAGATGTTGAGAGAGACAATCCAAGCCATCCGACAAACTGGCTTCGGGGGCGCAAGGCACACTTATGAGGCCGAGGTTGTGGGTCTCTCCACACCCCTATTCGACCAAACAGGACAATTTGCAGGTGCGGTTTCAGTTGCAAGCGTCGCGACGCGGTTCACACCCGCTCTGGAGCACTGAATCAAAGAACATCTAATGATTGCAAGTCGCGATATCACTCGCAATTGGGGCGGCTTCATCCCTTCTGACATCGAAGGCCTTTGGGTCAAAACATTCACCTCGCCGCGTGCATTGGAATCCACATCATGAAAGATTCAAACTTCCTTAAAGAAAACAACGGTCGCCTGATGTGGCACCCTATGACGTCGCCCAAAGACAGCATTGATAATCCTCCGAAAATCATCACAGGCTCAGGCGGTGTGACAATCACTGATATCGACGGGCATTCTGTTGTCGATGGCGTTGGTGGTCTGTGGAACGTCAACCTTGGGTATTCATGCCAACCTGTAAAAGACGCGATGGCGGCGCAGCTTGATAAGTTACCCTATTATTCCACCTTCCGCGGCACATCCAACGATGTTGCGATTGAGCTGTCTTTTGAATTGTCCGAGTTCTTTGAACCCGATGGCATGTCGCGCGCGTTCTTCACGTCTGGTGGATCGGATTCGGTAGAGAGCGCCCTGCGCCTTGCCCGTCAGTATCATAAATTGCGCGGCGAAGAGGGTCGCACGAAGTTTCTGAGCCTCAAGAAAGGTTACCACGGCACGCATATCGGTGGCGCATCCGTAAATGGTAACGCGAACTTCCGCACCGCCTACGAGCCGCTTTTGCCCGGCTGTTTCCACATTCCCGCACCTTACACGTACCGCAATCCGTTCAATGAGACCGATCCCGAAAAGCTCGCGCAGTTTTGCGTGCAAGCGTTGGAAGATGAAATCGCATTCCAAGGAGCGGGTACGATTGCTGCGATGATCATGGAGCCTATTCTCGGCGCGGGCGGTGTTATCCCACCGCATAAATCTTTCGCACCGATGGTGCAGGAGATTTGTAATCGGAATGGCATTTTGTTGATTACTGACGAAGTCATCACGGCCTACGGGCGCACGGGAGCGTGGTCTGGTGCGCGCCTTTGGGGCATCCAACCTGACATGATGTGCACTGCCAAAGCGATCACCAACGGATATTTCCCGTTTGGTGCCTTGATGCTTGGTCACCGCGTTGTGGAGGTGTTTGAAAACAACCCTGCCGCAAAGATCGGCCATGGCTACACTTACTCGGGTCACCCGGTTGGGGCTGCTGCTGCTCTAGCCTGTCTAAAAGAAACCAAACGTTTGAACGTGATTGAAAATGCTGCTGCACGCGGAACGCAACTGTTTGAAGGTGCACAGGCGCTGATGGGGAAATATGAGATCATTGGGGATGTGCGGGGCGGCCACGGTCTTATGACCGCGCTGGAAATGGTCAGTGATCGCGCCACCAAAAAGCCGATTGATGCGGGTACGGCACAGACCGTCCAAGACGTCACTTACGACAATGGCGCGATGGTGCGCATCTCCGGACCGAACCTGATCTTGTCGCCCCCTCTCGTGCTGACTGAAGACGACGTTACCATCATGTTGAACGCCATCGACGCGGGCTTTGCGGCGGCCACGAAAAGCCAAGCTAAATCACAAACACTGGAATAGGTAATTGATCGTCGCTCACGATGATTTCTGGAGTGTACTATGACCCGCACAACCCAACAGCTCCTTGCTGATCGCGCTCGTTTGATGGGACCCAATGTGTCGACGTTTTATGAGGAACCCGTACATTTTGTGCGCGGCGAAGGTGTGTGGTTGTGGGATTCCGAGGGGCGCAAATATCTCGATTGCTACAATAATGTTCCGCATGTGGGCCATTGTAATCCACGCGTGGTTGAAGCGATTTGTCGCCAAGCGAGCACGCTCAATACGCATACGCGCTATCTGCATGATGGCATTCTGGATTATATCGAAAGGCTGACGGCGACGATGGATCCATCGCTGGACACTGCGATTTTGACCTGTACCGGATCAGAAGCTAACGACATTGCCTTGCGGATGGCCGAAGCAGTAACGGGCAAGCGCGGCATTATTGCGACGGATGCCACGTATCACGGCAACACATCGCTGGTCAGCCAATTGTCCAAGTCAAATATCCCAACCGTCGGCTTCGGTCTTGGGCAATATTTCCGCTTTGTGGATGCCCCCGACAGCTATCGCCATCCCGACCCTGATGGCACGATTTTCGCAGCGCACGTCGCGGATCAAATCGAAAGGCTTATTGAGGATGGCACAGGCTTTGCCGCCCTTGTCGTGTGCCCCTATTTCCTGAACGAAGGTTTCCCCGACATTCCAGATGGCTGGCTGAAACCTATCGCTGACGTTGTCCGTAAAGCCGGTGGAGTGTTGATCTGCGACGAAGTCCAATCGGGCTTTGGGCGGACTGGCACACATCTTTGGGCGCATGAGAAAATGGGCGTTGTTCCTGACATCATGGTGCTGGGCAAACCGATGGCCAACGGCCATCCCGTGGGCGGTGTTGTTGCGAGTCGTGATATCGTTGCGGCCTTCCGTAAAGGGTATCGCTATTTTAATACCTTTGGTGGTAACCCCGTCTCTTGCGCGGCAGCCATGGCGGTGCTTGAGGAAATCGAGGTGCAAAACCTGCAGGCCAATGCCAAACGTGTTGGCGATCACGCCCGCAAAAGGATGACTGCGCTGGCTGCAAAACATGGCATCATAGGTGATGTGCGCGGCTCGGGCCTGATCTTTGGGGCTGAACTTGTGAAGGAGCACACGAACAAGACCCCCGCCAGCGATGTGACCGACCGCGTCATCAACACGATGCGCGCGCGTGGGATTATCCATTCCAAATTGGGCCGCCACAAAAACACGCTCAAAATTCGCCCACCTATGCCTTTCTCGATTGAGAATGCAGATCTATTGTTCGACACGCTTGATGACGTCCTCTCCGAGGCAACGCAATGAGTGCGATTGTCGATAAAGCCTTGCAACTTTGGGGTCTGTCAGACGCGTGCTACACACTTGTCGCTGCACGTGAGAACGCGGTGTATAAAGTAACGACGCCTTCAAAGACCTACGCTTTGCGTTTGCATCGGCGAGACTATCGCACCGATGCCGAGCTGGCATCAGAACTCCAATGGATGAACGCGATCCGCATTGGCGGTTTAAGCGTCCCCTCTCCGATCCACTCTACCTCGGGTGCCGTCATCCAGGTGATTGATGGTGTCCAAGTTGATGTACTCGACTGGCTTTCGGGTGAAACGCTTGATGTCGTTTTAGAGCAATCCAAACCCGTAAAACGCGCTGCGTTGTTTCATATGCTTGGGCAAAACATGGCACGGTTTCATAATATTTGCGATGCTTGGCAGCAACCGGATGGCTTTACCCGCTGCGCTTGGGACAGTGAGGGTTTGTTGGGTGATGCGCCACTTTGGGATAGATTTTGGGAAAACTCTGGCCTGTCATTAGAAGATCGCGCGCTGCTCGCTACATTTCGTCAAAAGGCCCGCGAAGAACTGACAACGCGTAAAAATGAGCTAGATCACGGCTTGATTCATGCTGATTTTGTGGCGGTGAATGTTATGGTTAGTGAAACAGGACTGCACTTCATCGATTTTGATGATGGCGGGTTTGGCTATCGTGTTTTTGAGCTTGCGACGACGCTGCTAAAACACATAGACGCGCCCGATTTTACCGACCTAAAGCAGGCGCTTATCAACGGATATACGAATATCCGACCTATTGATTTTGGCACTTTTGATTTGTTCATGGCACTACGGGCCACGACATATGTTGGATGGAATATCACGCGAATGGATGAAGACGGTGGCACCACTCGCAACACGCGGTTCATAAAGACTGCAACAAAACTCGCTGCAAACTACATCGGCTAACAGAACAGTTTTCGAAAAGAGGCTTACAATGCAATTTCATCTCAATGGGTTCAAACCGGGTAACTATCAGGTCCCAGATTCGGCGCGCAAAGCCTATCCCATTCCGCCTATCGAAGATTTGCCCACAGAGGTGGACGTGCTGGTCGTTGGCACTGGTCCTGCAGGCCTGACCATGGCGCGGCAGATGTCAGAGTTCAGCGATGTTAAAACTTGTATCGTGGATATGGCCGAAGGCCCTTTGCTTTTCGGGCGCGCGGATGGCATTTCCTGTCGTACGATCGAAATCATGGAAGCTTTTAACAGTGCTGAAATGGTTGAAAAAGAAACCTACAAGCTGATGCAGAACACGTTCTGGGAGCCGGACACAGCCAATCCGAACAACATCAAACGTAAATACAAGATCGCCGACGCGCGTCTTGGCATGTCGGAATTCAAGCACGGCATCGTTAATCAGGCGCGTTTGCATGAGCTTCTGCTTAACGGGATGGCGAACACGATGACCAACTTGCGCCCTCATTACAGCCGCGAATTGCTTGATCTGGAGATTGATGAAACCCTCACGCAAGACCTTGATGCGCATCCTATCACAGCGACGTTCAAGCGGGTTGATGACGCAGGCGACGGCAAGATCGAAACAGTTAAAGCGCGCTTTGCTGTTGGGGCTGATGGTGGACGCAGTCGCGTGCGCAAAAGTCTCGGTATTGCACTTGAGGGGGACAGCGCCGACAAAGCTTGGGGCGTGATGGATATCCTGCTCAACACGGATTTCCCCGACATCCGCGTTAAAAGTTTTATCCAGTCCAAAGACCATGGCGCAGTCATGACGATCCCGCGTGAAGGCGGATATCTCATCCGCTTTTATGTTGAGCTTGATCTGATCGACAAAGACAAGCGCGCGACAGATATCAAATTGACTGAGACCGATATCATTGCGAAGGCGCAAAAGATTTTTCATCCCTACACTTTGGACGTGAAAGAAGTGGCATGGTGGTCGATCTATTCTGTGGGTCAACGTCTTGCGGATCGGTTTGATAACCGCGCCGCAGAGAGTGGAGATGACATCATCCCGCGTGCTTTCGTCGCCGGTGATGCCTGCCATACACACAGTCCCAAAGGTGGTTGGGGTTTGAACACGTCCCTACCAGATACCTTCAACCTCGGCTGGAAAATGGCCGCCGTTCTGCAAGGCAAAAGCAAACCTGCGTTGCTGGCGACTTACGCGACAGAGCGACGCAAAGTCGCAAACCAACTGATCAACGCAGATAAGGAACTGTCACGCATCGTTGCGACGCGACCCACCGCAGGTGATGGATCTGCAAAGGCAGAGGTCGACACAGCCAAGATAGAAGCCTTCATGAAACGCCAAAGTGGCTTTGTCAGCGGAACCTCTATCGAATATTTCCCCTCCTACATTTGCACCGCACAAGAAAACCAAGACCTCGCAGCGGGTTACAAAATAGGTCAACGCTTCCACTCCGCAGAGGCCAACCGCATCGCTGATGGCGGAATCCAGCACCTGGGCCATCTCGTCAAAGCAGACGGACGCTGGCGCATTTTCGTGTTCGGCGGGGCGCAAGATCCAACACAGACTTCTTCCAACGCCTATCAACTCGCCGAGTTTCTGGCGAAAGACCCTGCATCGCCAGTGCAAAAATATACGCCAAAAGGCGCAGATATAGATGCGGTTATCGACACCTATGCCGTCTTCCAGCAACACGACTTATCCATGCACGATCTGCACGGCTACCTATGGCCCGCAAAGGGCAAATATGGCTTGCATGACTATGAAAAAGTGTTCCAGCCACAAGAAGACAACAACATCTATGATCTTCGCGGTATTGATCGACACTCAGGGTGTATTGTGATCGTCAGACCGGATCAACATATAGCCTCGATCTTGCCGATCACGGCACATGCAGAGCTCTCAAAGTTCTTTGATGTCTTCATGATTGAGCAGACCTAAGCCGAAGTGCGCCCCAACACGAGTGCGGTCACATGCTCTGCGTATCGCGTGCGATCCACCTGCGTTGCGTTGCGGTTCCACATGTAAAACCAGTTCAGCATGCCAAAGACAGACATTGTTGTCGCTTTCAATCCGGCTTTGGTGCCGACCAAATTCGGGGGAGCGCAAAACCTTAGAATGTCCCCCAATTGCACGACCATATCGCGTTGATAGGACTTTAAGATCTCTTGCTCTTTACAGCCCAGACTGGCGATACCGTCAGTCTGGATCTGATGTTCTGCGTCCATCCCCTCATAGGCCAACAAGGTTTCATTAACAAAACGCAACAGTTGCGACGCTGGGTTCTCACCCTGCCTATCAAGCTGCGCCAAACGATCCCGCAAGGTGCGCAGATAACTATCGAGGATATCAAACACCAACGCGTCTTTGCTGTCATAATAGTGATAAATATTCGCCTTGGAGATGCCGCAGGCCTCCGCCACTTGCGCCATAGACGCGCGCGCAATACCGCCATCGGCGAACACGCGCGCGGCAATGCGCAGAATATGCGCGCGCTTCTCACTGTGATCTTTAGCTATAGGGCGGGCCATGATTTAAACGCGTTTGTCCACAACGCGCACAGCCTTGCCTTGCGAGCGCGCGACAGTGCCCGCATCGCCCACATGCACCTCGGTGGAAACACCAACCATGTCTTTGATCCGCTTGGTGAGCATCCGCGCAGCTGCATCTTTGCTAGCCTCTGAATTTGCATCAGGCAGCATTTCAACATGCACACGCATCGCGTCCATGCGGCCGGATTTATACAGCTCGACCTGGAAATATGGACCAAGCCCGCCCGTCGCCATCACCTGTTCCTCAATCTGTGTCGGAAACACGTTCACGCCGCGCAGAATGATCATATCATCCGAGCGCCCAGTGATCTTGGAAATCCTGCGCATAGACCGCGCAGTGCCCGGCAAAAGCCGCGTCAGATCGCGGGTGCGGTAGCGGATAATCGGCATGCCTTCTTTTGTCAGCGTAGTGAAGACCAGCTCCCCCTCTTGCCCGTCGGGCAGCACCTCGCCCGTCACAGGATCAATGATCTCGGGGTAGAAATGATCCTCCCAAATGACAGGTCCGTCTTTGGTTTCGACACACTCATTTGCGACGCCTGGCCCCATCACTTCGGACAATCCATAGATGTCGACGGCATTGAGATCGAACGCCTCCTCAATTTCTGTGCGCATGGCTTCCGTCCAGGGTTCAGCGCCAAAGACCGCAATCTCCAAGGAGCTTTTGCGCGGATCGAGACCCGCCTTGTGAAACGCTTCTAAAATGTTGAGCATATAGGACGGCGTCACTAAAATCCCACGTGGCTTGAAATCATTGATCAAGCCAACCTGCTTGTCCGTTTGACCGCCCCCCATAGGGATCACAGTCGCGCCCAAACGTTCGATCCCATAGTGCGCACCAAGGCCACCTGTGAACAAGCCATAGCCATAGGCGTTGTGGATTAGATCACCCTCGCGCAGCCCCGCCGCCCTTAAAGAGCGCGCAACAAGATCGGCCCAATTCGAAATATCATTTGCGGTATAGCCGACAACGGTGGCCTTTCCCGTGGTGCCAGAAGATGCATGAATGCGCATGATATCCGTCCGCGGAACGGCGAACATCCCAAACGGATAATTGTCGCGCAAATCGTCCTTCACAGTGAAGGGAAACTTCGCCAAATCACTCAGAGATTTCAAATCATCGGGATGCACACCCGCCGCGTCAAAGCGCTCCTTATACATCGCGACATTGTCATAGGCATGGCGCAAAGACCAACGCATCCGCTCCAGCTGGAGCACGCCAATCTCATTGCGGCTTGCAATCTCGATAGGGTCTAAAATAGCGGGGTCTGGAGTGAGTGTACTCATGATGCTTCCTCGTCAAATAATTGGCCTTTTATCGCGCGCGACAAACCGCGCATCTCCGCGATCAATGTCCCATCTTGGTTAACAACGCGCACATCATAAATGCCACTCCGCCCAGTTAGAGACACTTCGCGCGCGCTTGCGGTTAACACATCCCCAATCTGGCCTGGGGCGATAAACGTAATCATATTATTCTGCGCAACCGTATTTTGGTTGCGCGAATTGCAGGCGAACGCGAATGCCGTATCAGCAAGCGTGAAGATAACACCCCCATGGCAAATGTTATGCCCATTGCAATGATGCTCTTGCACACGCAACGACATGTACGCGCCGCTTTCAATGACCTCGCCGCGCTCAATACCCATCCAATGAGACGCGTGATCATTGACCCATAGCGCATCACTCGATTTTTTGGCTCTGTCCTGTGGTTTCATCGTCGTCCCCTGTTGCGCATTTAGATATGTCTTGCATAAGCCGTCCAAGCGGTCAATTAATAACGCAAGTGTGTTTTCAAAGGAGCAAAGCTATGGGCTTGTTACAGATAAATTCCTTCGCTGCGGGCACATGGATCGCACCAGATTCAAGTGCCCGCCCAATCGAGAACGCGGTCACAGGCGAGGTGATGGGGCAAGCCGGAAACGCATCCCTTGATGTTGCAAGAATGCTAGATCACGCGCGCACCATTGGTGGACCGAACCTGCGCAAGATGACGTTTCATGATCGCGCTCGGATGCTCAAGGCAGTAGCCGCACATCTCAACACACACAAACAAGCACTTTATGATCTGTCTTTCGCGACAGGCGCAACGCAATCGGATCACCTTATTGATGTCGATGGCGGCATTGGCACGATGTTTGTCTTCGCCTCAAAGGGCCGTCGCGAAATGCCAGATGGGCATGTCTATATTGACGGTGAAATCGAACAACTCTCGCGCAATGGCTCGTTTCTGGGTCAACACATATGCACGTCGATGCAGGGCGTCGCGGTCCATATCAATGCGTTCAACTTCCCTGTGTGGGGCATGTTGGAAAAGCTCGCACCGACGCTTCTCGCGGGGGTTCCTGCGATCGTGAAACCCGCGACGGCTACCTGCTATGTCACAGAACTTGCCGTGCGCTTGATGTTGGAGAGCGGGCTGTTACCAGACGGTGCTTTGCAGCTGGTCAGCGGTGGTTTGGGAACTATGCTTGATCAACTCACCTTGCAAGATGTGGTCAGTTTCACAGGCTCCGCGCAGACAGCGTTAAAGCTGCGCTCTGCCCCACATATCCTTGAAAACTCCATCCGTTTCGTCGCAGAGCAAGACAGCCTCAACGCATCTATTCTCGGCCCAGACGCGGCGCCCGGAACGCCTGAATTTGATCTCTTCATCAAAGAGGCACAGAGCGAAATGACCACCAAAGCGGGTCAAAAATGTACCGCGATCCGCCGCATCATTGCACCTGAAAACCACGTGAGCGCGGTGATTGACGCGCTCTCTGATCGGCTCTCTAAAACCGTAATAGGAGACCCTAACAAGGCCGAAACGCGCATGGGTGCATTGGTGTCGAACGCACAAAAGCGCGATGTATTAGCCAAAGCTGCTATCATTGGCGCAGAAGCGGAACAGGTTTACGGCAACAAAGACTTCCACGAACACAAAGGTGCGTTTCTCACGCCGATGCTGTTTCACTGCGCCACTCCCGATACGGCAAACCGCGTGCATGACACAGAAGCATTTGGCCCCGTCTCCACCGTGATGGGCTACCGTGATATCGATCATGCAATCGCGCTGGTGAACAGAGGCCAAGGCTCTCTCGTGGCATCAGTGATCACACATGACCCTGTGGTCGCGCGCAACGTTGCGCTTGGGGCGAGTGCCTTTCATGGGCGGCTCTATTTTAACAATCGCGACTCTATGAAAGAAAGCACCGGCCATGGCTCTCCCCTGCCCCACATGGTGCATGGCGGTCCGGGTCGTGCAGGCGGCGGCGAAGAATTGGGCGGCGTGCGCGGCGTGATGCATTACATGCAGCGCACTGCAATCCAAGGTAGCCCCGATATCCTGACCGCGATTGGCGGCACATGGGTCGATGGCGCGAAAGAAAAACCCGCACCCGCCCATCCGTTCACGCGCACCTTCCACGAGGTCGAGATTGGCGAAACGATCCACACCGATCCCCGCTCTGTCAATATGGACGACATCGAACATTTCGCACATTTCACGGGTGACACATTTTACGCGCATATGGATGACGCTGCGGCCAAACGTAACCCGTTTTTCCCCGGTCGTGTGGCGCATGGATATCTATTGCTGAGCTTCGCGGCCGGCATGTTCGTAGAACCGAATGAAGGCCCCGTTCTAGCCAACACAGGCCTCGACAATCTGCGCTTTATGAAGCCTGTCGAGGCGGGAGACAGCATTAAGGTGCGTCTTACCGTGAAAAAAAAGACCCCTCGCAACGAAGAGTATGGCGAGGTGCGTTGGAACGTGACGCTGACCAATCAAAACGCCGAAAAAGTAGCGGAATACGAGCTGCTGACCATGAACGCATATACAAGGTAGGCGCGCGCAATGTCCGATATCCTCCGCTGGTCCGCTGTTGAAACAGCCGCGCATATTCGTGGCAAAGACGTCTCTATTACTGAGGTCACACAAGCGCACCTGACTCGAATGGAACGGGCGAACCCTGCTTTAAACGCAATCACCCACGTGATTGACGGCGCGCTTGAATTGGCAAAATCTATGGATGCCGGCCGCGTGCCTGATGATGCCAGCCCGCTCTTTGGTGTTCCAGTCACCGTGAAAGTGAACATCGATATGGCAGGCTATCCCAACACCAATGGTGTGCCCGCTTTCAAGGAAATGACAGGCCCAAGCGATTCGCCTGTAACGGCCAATCTCAAATCCTCTGGAGCGGTGATCATTGCGCGCACGAACACACCTGAATTTTCAATGCGCTGGTCAACAAGCAATCCGTTGCATGGCGTCTCTCTTAATCCTTGGAACACTGCCCTCACGCCTGGTGGGTCCAGTGGTGCCGCCGCTGCTGCAGTCGCCTCTGGAATCGGCGCGATCGCACATGGCAATGATCTTGGTGGCTCTCTTAGATATCCAGCCTATTGCTGCGGTGTGGCGACGATCCGCCCCTCTTTGGGCCGCATTGCATCGATGAACCCAAATGCACCGGCTGAACGCCCTCCAATCACGCAAATGATGTCCGTCCAAGGTCCAATCGCTCGCAATGTTGCCGATGTGCGCGCGGGCCTTACGGTTATGTCAAAACGCGACCTGCGCGATCCAATGCAAATGAACACCGCAACGAGCGGGCGAGCGCGCAATGATAAAATCACGCTCGGGATCGCGGCCAACCCGTTCGCGACAGATGTGGACAACGCAGTTGCCAACGCAGTTCAACATGCGATCAATGCGGCCAAGTCCGCAGGAATTGAGGTGAAACACATCACCCCGCCCCACATCGATGAATGCGCTGAACTTTGGGGTGAACTGCTGTTCACAGAAACGCACCATATGACACGCGCAGTTGTTACGCAGCATGGCTCGTCTGAAATGAAGCGTACAGTTGACGCCTATCAAGAGCGATTTCGGCTCTTGGACATGCCTAATTTTCTGGCTGGATTGACCCGTCGGGTACAGCTACAACGCGTGTGGTCAATGATGTTTGAAGAGGTAGACGCGCTCTTGATGCCGACATCCTTGATCGCGCCGTTCGAGAATGATCTCGACTTTAAAGACCCCACCAAGATCCCTGATCTCATAGCCGCACAAGCACCCTCGTTTGTGGTCGCCCTTCTTGGTTTGCCTTCGGTTGCGATCCCAACCCATCTTGAAGATGGCGTGCCCAATGGGGTGCAAATAGTCGCGCCCATGCACGATGATGAATTCGCGCTAGACCTTGCGGAGCGGTTGGAGGCAGAGCTTGGAACGCTCTGGCAAAATCTGCCAATTTGGGCCTGACCCGAACCGCGTAAATCCTAGTCGGGGGCGCTCAGTCTCAACTCAATGGGTGCAAGACCCTCAACACCACCGCGCAAAATATCACCGGCTACGACAGCGCCCACGCCAGCAGGTGTCCCAGTCATAATCACGTCGCCCGCGTTTAAGTGATAGTACTTCGAGAGATCCGCAATCACCGCAGGCACCGAATGAATTAGCTCAGCAAAGCTCGCATCCTGCCGCATCTCTCCATTCACTTCGAGATATATACGCTGATCCACCACGGTGCCAAAGGCCTCCGCTTTACGCGCCTGTGCGAAAATTGCAGAGGCTTCGAAATCTTTGCCTGTGTCCCAAGGGCGGCGCTTGTCCTTTGACGCACCTTGCAAATCGCGCCGCGTCATATCGAGCGCGCAGCAATACCCATAAACCACGCTCAACGCCTCTTCCTGAGCAATCCGAAAGGCAGGGGCGCCGATTAAAATCGCCAGCTCCATCTCGTGATGATAGTTGCTGGTCTCCAGCGGATAAGGAATGTTCGCACCGCTGCCGATCGCATGCGCAGGCGACTTAGTGAAATAGAACGGTGCTTCGTAATCAGGAGTATTGCCCATTTCGGCAGCGTGGGCGGCATAATTGCGCCCCACGCAAAAAATCCGGTGAATCGGGAAAGCCGCGCTTTCGCCTTCAACAGGGATTGTGTGAACAGGTGGCGCGGGAAACAGCAGATCGGTCATGGAAATCTCCTTTTCGTCAAATGGCTCCCTTTGCTTGAATCTGTCAAGCAGATCGCAAGGCTGTTGGTATGAATAGAGCGAACAACATCTGTGAAAAACTAGCCCCTCGCATAGGCAAGCTTTTGCCGTCCTCTCGCTGGATGATGATAGATCACAAACGCATCACCGCCTTCGCTGATGTGACGGAGGATCATCAATTCATTCACCTCGATTCGGACCGCGCAGTGGCGGAAACGTCCTTTGATGGCACGATTGCACATGGTTATTTAACCCTCTCGATGGCGAGCGCATTTGCCTATGAGGTGATGCAGGAAATTGAAGGCCAAACCGCCTCTGTTAATTACGGGTTTGAAAAGATCCGCTTCCTCGCGCCGGTTCCGGCAGGCAGTCGTATTCGGGGAAATTTTGTGCTATAATCTGCGGTGCCTAAAGGCGTCTCTGCGGTCCTACAGATGCATGGGCTCAGCGTCGAAATCGAAAGTACCGATACCCCTGCCCTCGTGGCGGATTGGCTGACTTTGCATCAGCTTTAATGCGCCGTTTCACCCTCTAGCTCAACGGTAAAAAACCACTCGTCCTCGATTTCTTTCGCGACGATTTCGTCGGGTACTACCGTTGGCCCTGACAGGAAAACGTTTGATCCGAAATGCAGATGCAAGCGCGCCAGTTTTTCCTGACGTTCGCTTGTGAGTTCTTCGAAGAACTTTGAGTAGTTCTCCGTCGCTTTCAACTCATCAATCTTAGCGCGGTGACAGGCAACTGAATGTTCATGCGCGGCGGCAATCTCTGGATCGCTCATCAACTTCGCCAGCTCTTCTTTCATCATTGGAAGGCGCGACAGTATCGAATTCTCTTCCTCATAATTATTGTTCATGCGAAACCAATAGGCGAGGCCCTGATCACGATCCACGTGGTTCACACGACCACGATCCCGCTTAACCAGAAAGCTCTCAGCAGAGCGCACAGCGTAGTGGTTGAGCTGCACCAAGTCATAGCCATAGGTTTCAATCGTCGAACGCCAGCCATTGCGAAACATCTCGCGTGGCAAAGGGTTACCAGAGCCATTGACCCAATTGATATCTTCCCAAAGCTGCGGGTTCAGACCCTTGGGACGATGCACGCCCAGTTTCTTGAACAGCCCAATATTCTGGAACAGCGTCTTAAAACCCCACGCCTGATGCGGCTTGCGCGCAAACTCGGGGGCGCAGCGCAGGAACTGTTCTGTGATCGGCCCGTCCACGTAATCATGCACATCGTCATTGCCGAACAAACGCCATGTCATCGCGATCATATTGGCGTCCGGCACAGCAGCGAAAAGCGCGTCCAAAGTCCCATCGCCAACCTTAATGTTTACGAACTCATCCACGTCAATACAGGTCGCCCACTTGGCATTCTTGATGACTTCTTCTTCCTCTGCCGATTGAAGCGCTGCATGTTGCGGCTTCAAATCCATCTCGCGAAACCGGTTCTCGCGCCATTGGCAGATGCCTTTACGTTCCAGCATTTGCAGCATCGTGTCGGTGCCATCGGTACAATCGTTGGTGTAAACAATGATGTCGTCAAACCCAATCGCACGATGATAAGCGAGCCACTCCAAAATGAACGGACCCTCGTTCTTCATCGTGGTCACAATCGCGCAACGCCCCCTGCCCTTTGGCACGCGATCCTGCTCAATCTCGGGCATCCGTACGGGGTTATGTTTCCAGAATTTCCTTGCCTGTTTCAACAACGGCGGATGTTCAATCAGCGAGGTCTTGGGAACGATCTTAGAAATCGCTTCGCTCGGATGACGCAAAGCCATATAGCGATAAAAACCCTTTGTTAGACTCTGATCCGGCGTGGCATTTCCCATGCGCACAAGCCGCCATACCGCGTCAATCGGCGCTTTCGACGGGGCGATACACCAGCGTTGACGTCCCCCGCCTGCATCGAATTGCACGCAGATATGATCCGCATAAAGCGTGGGATGATTATTGCGCACGCGCCAAGGATAGCAGTGCTGACCCAAGAGCGCGATCAAGCCACCTTCGGCCCCGACAGCAGTATCAAAAACCGAGGTCTCGCTAGGTGTCAACAAGTCATGCACATCAATGTTTGCGACCGCACGCGCACCTGCAAGAAAGCGTAATTTTGCCATTTCATAAAAACACAAAGCTCCAAGCGGCGCGTCCCATGGCGACGGGTGCGGTACGACCATTCGGTCTTTGCGAGGGGCTTCTGGAACACAGAAAGGATGCGCTTCAGCGGGGAAATCCGGCTTGCCAAAAGGTACATCACTGCTCAGCAGAATGACTTTACAGGCGAGCTTCACAGCCCCCTTTTTAAGCTGTTTGGCAAAGGCCTTGTCAGACCCTGGCTTCGCACGATCAAGGATCACAGCCCCCGTCATTCCGTGCTGCTCAATATGATAAGAGAGCCACGTCAGAACCGTCTCTGCATCCTCGCCATTGCGCACGGCAGTCAAAACATTGGCGCCCTCTAGCAGTTCAAGCTCCGCTTCGGCCGGGGTAATTTCAATCGGCTTGCCCGCGAACTCAAAAGCTAAACTGCCCTTGTTAGAGACTTCATAGGTCACATAAGGTGCGCCACCAACAGAGCGTTTAGAAACCACTTTCGCCTTTCTCGGGCCTTTGATCTGCGCAAGATCAACACCGGTGTCAAAGAACAAGGTCACATGTCGCGCGCGCTCAATCGTGGTTTCAACCGCATCCAGCAAGGTCACATCACCAAACGTTTGGCTTGCAAATAGCCGTTCAATCACACCCGTGCTCATGTGTTGTCTTTCCGCAAAATATCCAACTGCGCACGCAAGAACGCTTGCCCCTCTTGCGCTGTGGGCGGTGTACTTCCGGTTAACAAGCCAAGGCGGAACCGCAAACGCAGCGTTGCCAAATCTTCCATCGCATCGGCACACCCTTGATCCTGCACAGCCAAACACGCGGCAACCTCAGCGCTCACATCAGGAAGATCCGCTAACATCATTCGGGTCGCCTCCAACAATGGCAAAATCTCGCCGGCCTCTTCGGTGTTCCAATTCCGCTCTGCCCAATAAGTCAGACCAATCTCACGGTCCATGTGATTGGGCAATCCGCGCGCACGCTTTGCGATGAATTCATCGAGTGAGCGCAACGAATAATGATTCAGCCAAGCACGCCGCGCACCCTGCTCTACCCCATACAAAGAAATAGCGCCGTCATTACTCGCAAACTGCTCTGGCAAAGGATTCCCATCCGCACCCAGCCAACGCGCTGGTTTGGATTTCTTCGCCCGTGGACGATGCACACCTAACGCGCGAAACGCATCAGGGCGATGCAAGGTCTTGAACAAATGCCCAAGCGGAAAATGCAAATCCATCGGGGCCGCTTTGGTAAAGCGTTCAGGCGTTAATCCATCGCTGCGCGCGACCTGTCCACCCGATCCATAAAGCCGCCAAGGCAAAGCCAACGCATCAAATCGCCCCTGAGCGCCTTCAAGCTTTGAGATCAGATTCGCAATTGATCCACCTTCGGGAAGGCACAAAAACTCATCACAATCAAAGAACATCGCCCAATTCGCGTCCGCCAATAGCGGATGATCTTGCGCAAGTTTTAGTGCCTGCCATTGAACCGATTTCTTACCCTTGGGAACGAAGGAAATATTATCAACACGTGCATCCGTCGCGAGCTTTGCAAGCACAGCGTCAGTTCCGTCCGTGTTGTCATGCGACAGCACCAAAATCCGATCAAAGCCGGCCGCAAGATGATGCGCAATCCACTCTGCCGCATAAGCGCCGTCGTTGCGCATGCAAGTGATGCCCAGAATACTCAAATTAACTCTCTGCTCTCGCGGTTACCGCGCTTTTTTGCTTATTATACGTCTTTTTCGTGAACAAAGTCACCCAAACGACACTGATTGTTCATTAATTGTTGGCAATGAGACACAAAATGCTAAAGCGCACTCGAAAAACCGCTGACTAAGACTCAAACCATGACTTGATTGTTTAGGATACGTAAACAGTATAGCTGGACAAGAAACCAAACACGGTAAAATAAAGCGGTCAAAGATCCGCGCGTCAAGCAGCCGAGCAGTCGGCGACATCGTCAGTACACAAGGATTTTCGATATGGACCGAACAGTAGAAAACGGTTGCTTTCTTGCAGAAGGGCTTCACTACCTTTCCTTTTTTGCGTCACTCCACACGACGCTTAAACCCAATTGGTATATGGAAATTGGCACCCAAACCGCGCTGTGCGTCTAGGTATGCGCGCGTTGTGATAGTTTGAATTCGGTTACAGCTTTGTAAGTATCTTCTGGCTTCAAAACCATACTAGGAAAGCCCGTATGATTGATCGCATCCGGCCAAACCTGTGGTTCAATCGCGAGGCCGGATCGATCTATGTGGCGCCCATCATAGACCTGCACGCCGCTTTCCGTGCTCGCGACCTCCAATGAAATCCCGCTGTGTTCAGAACCTAAGTGTAGCACCGGCCGCAACGTTTCGCGCTCACGCGAAACACAAAAATTATGATCCAGTGCAGTCGCACCCAAAGCGCGGGTCTCTCTGAAATCAAACTGCGTTCCAGACATGGGTGCGATTTGACCCGTAGGCACATTGTTTTCATCAGTTGGAAGATAGTGCTCCGCATCAACCTGCATCACATGCGCGTTGATTGTGTTTTCCCCTGAAAGGTTCCAATAGATGTGCGGCGCGAATGCGCACAAAGTCTCACGATCTGTTGTTGCCGTAAATTCCACACGCAGTGATGATTCCAAAAGCTGATAGCGCACTTGCACCTTCAAATGACCCGGAAAGCCCATGTGCCCATCTGCCATCTCAAGTGTCAGAACCCCATATTGCGGCCCATGTTCCAGCACGCTCCAAACCTGCTGGCTAGATCCCTCACCCCCACCATGAAGGCAATTGCCATTGGTTTCGTTTTCGTCGAGCGAATGTTCAATACCATTGACCGTCGCCCGCGCGTGAGCAATACGATTGGCAACCCGCCCGACAATGGCACCGCAGTAGATGTAACGGTCTAAGTAGTCGGTAAGATTGTCGCTGCTCAAGACGACAGGTTGACCCCTGAACATTAGACTTTGAACACTCGCCCCATAAGTCAAAATCCCAACTGTAAGGTTGTCATTTTCCAATGTAAGCTTAGAAACTCCCTGCTCGCTTGGGAGGAAACCAAAATGGGTAATCATCGGTTCTCTGACACACGCGAAGCAAGGTAGGTTGAAACGTCCTCGGCAACTTTTTGCAGCTCAAGTTTCGACAGACCTTTGCCCTTCGCGTTTATCGTGACGCCGGCTTTACCTGCAATTATATCCACGGATATACCGTCGCGTTTAGATTTTATTGTCAGTGACTTAGGTGGGTGTTTCTTATTTGATTTTGACCCACGCTTTAGCTTTGGGACAATCGTGCGATACGCTCGTTTTGGGGCGGTTTCAACATCAATCTCAACCATGATTTTTTCGCGCAATGACACACAGGCAAGACCCAAAGACACGTCACCCTGTGGTACTGACAGCCGCCCTGCGACCTCTTCTTGGGTCAGGTCTGATAGGCTTTCAGCAAGCAATCCGATGGATAGCAATTCTTCAAACCCGTTCAGGTCTTTTCGCATCGTGTTTTCGTGAAAGCGCTCTTCCAGATCCGCGAGCGCGGCATCGCCTTGATCCGTTGAAAGAATCGCTAAAACAGGAAGACCAAGTTGACGGCAGGCCTCAATTCGACGGCGTCCAGATTGCACGACAAACGCGCTATCAGTTTGAAGTGGGCTTTCTTCATTGGGCCGCCAATCAGGATCGACGGGCCGCACACGAATGGGCTGGGTCTGACCACGGCGCGCAATATTGGCTTTTAATGCTTCAAACGCCTCATCAGACAACCAATCTCCAACGCGATCACTGCCCGCAGGATCATTGATCTGCGTCACATCGAGCGGCAACGCGACAGTGCCATTCAGGATACCGGACACAAGCGAGCCATGCGTTTCTTCGATACGTTGCTTTAGCAAGTTCATTGCAGAGCCGGCCCACATGCCCCCCATCGCAGGCTTGGGAACGTCCTGAAGTACCGCATCATCAAGAGGGGGCAAGCCTGCGTCGAGTTTCCGTTTCTTAGCCATAATTTAACTCCAACGATCTTTAATAAAGGCATCTGCGAAACCGCGTGTTGGCAGCTCTGGCCAAACACGTTGAACCAACGCATCATTTACCGCATTTGCATTTGCCATGAAGGCCCGCGCAGAGGTTCGGCGCGACTTCGGGGGGAGGTATTCGTAGATGCTTTTGTATTCTTCTGAGGCATTTGCAATCGCGTCTGAGCGGTTGTACCAAACCTGCAATATTTCGCGCGGAGCGCGGCGATAGAGATCAAGAATTTGATCCGTGTCTTGATTGTTTTGTTCCTGCACAATCGTTGGCAGGACAACGTGCTCGCCGCTACCGATCTCGATATCTGCCTCGAACCCCATGATGAACTCAAGGTATTCGCCGATGTTAGAGACGTAAGTCGAGAGCGTCGCCAAGTCAAAACCCTTCATGGTTTGCGGAATAACCACCGTATCCGCAGCGATGAGGCCATTCAGCTGCATTAGAGTTAACGAAGGCTGTTGGTCGATGACGATAACGTCCACGGTTTCTTTCAAGGCTTGCGTGTAAGCGTTAACATTAAATGAACCGTCCGCACGACGCAGGTCAGCAGCGCTGGTCTTGGCTCCGTACCCCTCGTCCCAGCGCTTAATTGCCTCTTTGAGGATACGATACACAGGAATCTGGGATTGCCGCGACAGAAAGAACAGACTGATGTCCCCGTTTTGAATATTAGCGCCACCTGGAATGAGTTTGATTCCCGGCCACGGGGTCTTTTGCCAGATTGCGTTAAGCGCATCAGGCGTAGGGGTGTTTAGGGCTTCCGCACCCGGATCATCGACACCCATAAAATCCGCTAGGGTAGGGGTGTCTGGCTGAAACAAGGGCAGGGATTCATCAGCAAAGTATAGGCTAACGGTGGCCTGAGGATCCGCGTCGATGATACCAACGCGCAGGCCATAAAACAAGTTCACATATTGCGCGAAATGCGCAGCAGACAGGCTTTTTCCAGTGCCGCCTTTTTGCGCACCAAAGGTTACGATCTTGACCGGTTCACCCGGTTTTCGCCAATGCAAATGCTGGCGACGCGCGGCTTTGTTAGATCCCATAATTGATCTGATGAGCATAATCTCGGAAGGGGAAAACGTGCGCTCTCGACCAATTTTTGCACCTTCGGGGAATTCTGGTTCTTCATTGGAAACGCGCGCAAGGTAAGTCACATCGACTGCCATAAGCTCTGCAACTTCAGTCATAGAAAAGCGACGCGCCACCCGCGTTCTCAGGGTTAAATCCCTTTGGAGCTTAGTATTCACGCTACCCATGACACGGGTCATGTTGCGGATAAATTGTTCGAAATTGCCGTAGGCCATATAATTATATCCGCGGATATAGTGTTGAAAGATAGCTTGGAAAACGCATCATGCCGCCAAATTGAGCGAAGGCGTTCTATGTTGCAACTTTTTTTGCACCATATTCCAACGTTTTAAGAATTGTTCCAACATTCTCAGCATCCCTTCTTCTTGATTGTAAGCTTGAGATTGAACGAACAACTGCATGAATTGCTCCTCGTTTGGTGGTTTACGCCAGTGATTTTGCCATGTTGTTTGCACAGCTTTCGTAAAAGCAATCAATCCAGCTGTTGAAATTCTTTTGTTGAAAAGGTTTGTGGTTTGCAACGTTAACTCATTTGGAGTGATCGCAACATTCAGAGCGAGCCAGAGCTTCCCAAGATGATTTTCAATCTGTCTTTTCGTAGAAATGTCTGTGGCATATTGTTCGAGTAATTCTTGCGTTTCAGAGGCTAGTGTATTGTTCACAGGCCTGTTGAAGTTCGGGAATACTGCACCTTTGGAAAGTGCTGACCAATTTAAAAAAACAGATACTAACTTGGCTGAAGGTTGTTTCTTCTCAGCATTGCAAGCAGGTGTATGGTTTTTATGGCTATGATTTTTAGAGTTTACTCTGCGTTCAATTGGCTGAACGCTGCATTTACTTTTTGGTGTGGCTTTGGACTGTCGCATATTAGAAAGTTGTGCTCGCCAGTTTTGCCAAAAGGTCACGCAATATTTTAGGCGATAGTTATAACCGTTGGCCATTTTCTGGGAGGTCGTGTTTAGAAGATCAAGGTTTCGAAGCTCGCTGATGTAGCCTGAAATAGAGGCTTTGGAACGGCCTATACGATCGCTTAACTGGGCGAGGGAGGGCCAACATTCACCGGTGGTATTTGCCATACGACATAGCTCTACAAGGAGGCGAAACGCGCCGGGGGTCATATCGATATCCATGACATCAGAGGGCAATGCTACAAATCCTTTTGCGGGATCAAATTCATGCGAAATAGCCATATTTTTCCTGTTCCCCGCAGCCAAATGCTTGCGGTGATTCTGGCATTCTGCTATCTTCCTTGTAGGAAAGCGCGATAGCTGATGCTGTTCGTTTTACGGGCTTTGGAAGGTTGCCGCCTTTCAGAGCCCATTCTTTTTGGGACTATCTGTTCCTGTTAGGTCATCTGGTCTGTCCTTGCTGCACGCGCAGATTCAGCTGCGCTTTCCACCGTAGTGGTTCATTTCGAGTGTGTGCGGGCGTTGACCCTGCTACGGTGCAAGCGACCCAGTAGGGACGCTGCGGTGTCTTTTGTGTCTGCCTCTGGGACCGATTCTGATCCCTTATACGTTGTATTATGACAGGATATGGCGCGAAAACCATGTTTAAGGCAAGAGATACTATGTTTTAGAACGGGTGGCGCTTGGATGAGTTTGGTGCGTTTTCATTGAAAAAACATAGAACCAATTGAAATTAAATAAAAAATTAGAAATACTGACCGTTAAGAGTTTTAGATTGAAATCTGCCAGTGCATTGCTCTTTCGCCGAATCAACTTCGCCACTGTGACTTGTGCTTGTTCAGATCGCGTGATGCAGTGGGGGAAATTGATCGAGAAGATGCGGAAATGATAGAGCAAACCCAAGAGCGATTCCCCGAACTGACGTTTGTCGGTGTGGATGGTGTGCTTCTACGTTTCGGGGCGGATGTGACAGAGCAGGCGAATGTTGCGGCCTTCTCGTTTCATCAACATATTGACTCGCTGGGACTGCAAAGCATTCTTGAAAGTGCACCGTCTCTGAGCGCCGTTTTTTTGCGACTTGATCTTGCAGGCGATCTTGATGCCACCGTGCAACTCATTGAGGCGGAGATGCGAGCCAAGGACTGGCTTGGCCTAGCGTTTAGGCCAGACAGGCAATGGACCATTCCGTGTAGCTTTGATGGCCCACAGCTTAGCGAAGCGGTGGGTTTGGCTGGTGTAAGCGAAGCCGACGCGATTGCGCAAATTACGGATGTACGGCTACGTGTTCTTACACTTGGGTTTGCGCCGGGGCAGCCGTATTTGGGCAGTTTAGAGCCACATTGGAACATTCCGCGCATGGATGGGATTGCGCCGAAAGTGCCTGCCGGTGCTTTAGTTGTCGCCGTGCGTCAGCTTATTATTTTTAGTTTCGAGGCCCCCACAGGTTGGCGCCATATCGGCCAAACTGCATTTCGATGCTTTGATAAGGATCGCACAACGCCGTTTGCGTTTGAGGCTGGGGATGTGGTCCGGTTCGCGCGAGCGAGCACAGGTGAGATCGAGGATCTACGCCAAGATACTTTTGGCGGGGCGCGATTGGAGACATTGACATGACCTCCTCGTTTTTTGTCGAGCACTGCGGCCCTGCGGTGACTGTTCAAGACGCAGGCTGGCGCGGAACATTGGCGAGCGGTTTGTCGCGGGGCGGGGCGGCAGACACATTGGCTTTGGCACAGGTTTGGGCTCTGCTTGGGCAAGAGGGCACAGCCGTTCTGGAGCTGGCGGGTTTTGGAGGACGGTTCAAAGCTCTCGCACTTACGCGCATCGCTTTCGCGGGTGCGAATATGGATCTGAGGTTGGATGGCGAAGCGTTGCTGGGCCATGCTGTGCACCGCGTTGAGGCGGGGCAGGTTCTTGACATTGGTGCAGCGCGCGCTGGAACCTATGGATATCTTGGAGTTGGCGGCGGACTTGAAACACCGCGCTTCTTGGGCTCTGCGAGCACGCATCGTGGGGCGGGGCTGGGGCAAGTGATCGAGGCCGGACAAACGCTTGTCTGTGGGGAAGATGCTACGCCGGATCGTGTTGGGCTTAAGCTGCCGCAGATGAATGCCAAGAGTGGTGCCATTCGCGTGGTGCCAACAGCCCATACCTCGCTTTTTTCAAAGGATCAGCGCGAGGCGTTTGAGAGAACGGTTTTCACACGTGGTGCGCGTGGCAATCGGCAAGGAATCGCGCTGGAGACGGATGTGAGTTTTGCGCTAAAGGGCGGTCAATCTATACCGTCTGAAACTGTGATTCCCGGTGATATTCAAGTTCCGGGGCAGGGGGCGCCGTTTGCGCTTTTGGCGGATAGTCAAACGACAGGGGGTTACCCCAGGATTGCTGCGATCTTGCCGTGTGATTTACCGAGGGTGGCGCAGGCAGATGTGGGCGAGACTTTGCGTTTCTCATTCGTGAGCCGCGAAGAGGGTATCGCGTTCGAACGCTCGGATCGCAAAGCAAGTGCAGCATTAGCGAAAGCCTGCACGCCAATTTTACGCAACCCAGCAGACATGAATGACCTGTTGTCCTATCAGTTGATCAGCGGCGCAATATCAGGAGAAAATGAATGACACAGACTGTCGATTTGAATGCAGATATGGGCGAGAGCTTCGGGGTTTGGACACTTGGCAACGATAGCGCGCTTTTGGATATCGTGACCTCTGCTAATATTGCCTGTGGCTTTCATGCGGGGGACCCTGATGTGATGGCGCAGACGATGAAATTGGCCGTCGAAATGGGCGTCGGTATTGGCGCGCATCCTGGCTTTCCAGACTTGAGAGGGTTTGGGCGTTATCGTATGCATTTGCCTTTGCCGCAATTGGCAAATGCGGTGCGCTATCAATTGGGCGCGGCGCAAGCTATGGCCAAGGTCGCAGGCGGGCACGTGCGTCATTTGAAGCTGCATGGGGCTTTGGCGAATATGTGTTCCGAGAACTACGAAATGGCAGAAGCCTGTTATCGCGCGGCTTTGGAAGTTGATTCAGAGATCATCATCATGGTCTTGGCTGGCACGCAGCAGCAGAAGGTGGTTGAGGCACTTGGCTGTGCCTATGCGGCCGAAATTTTTGCGGATCGCGCCTATAATGATGATGCTACTTTGGTGGATCGCGCTTTGCCGGGGGCTGTTATTCATGATGCGGACCTTGCGGCTGCGCGCATGGTTGAGATGGTGCAAGCGGGTGCGATAATTGCGGAAAGTGGCAAGCGTATTCCAACGCGGATCGATACGATTTGCATGCATGGAGACACGCCCGAAGCGGCTGAGATCGCGCGTGGAGTGAAAGCCGCGTTAGAGGCGGCAGGCATCACCGCGAAAGCTTTTCCGCATGAGTGAGCAGAACCCGTTTTGGCAAGACTTGAACGGTGCCGTGTTTGGCGAACAGATCGCGCCATATCAGATGAGGGGGCAGGGGCATCTATCTTCGTTCTATTGCACCTCTGATTTGGCGGAAGCCTCTATCGGTTTGGCAGGGACTGCTTTGGCGCGATATTGTGGTGTGGCGAGCGATACGGTCACCGTGGATCGCCGTCTTGCGTCGCTCTGGTTTGATATGACGTTGCGCCCTGACGGATGGGAGCTGCCCTCGCTTTGGGATGAGGTCGCGGGTGATTATCAATGTGCCGACGGATGGATCCGGCTGCACACGAACGCGCGACATCACCGTGATGCTGCTTTGCGTGTTTTGAACGTCGCTGTTGACCGCGATGCTGTGAGAGAGGCGGTTTTAGCGTGGAGAGGGATAGAGCTAGAAACTGCGATTGTTACTGCTGGTGGGTGCGCGTCGTTTATGCGCACCGCAGAGGAGTGGGCGCAGCATCCGCAGGGCAGGGTGGTCGCGTCTAATCCTCTGGTGCATTGGGAGACCCATGGATCGTGCGCACCTCGTTCGCGTCCTGAAAAGATTAGTCTCGCTGGTTTAAAAGTCCTTGATCTAACCCGCGTCCTTGCAGGGCCAGTGGCAACGCGGTTTTTTGGCGGGCTTTGGTGCAGAGATCTTGCGCATTGACCCGCCATTCTGGAACGAGCCGAGTACCGGAATCTTTTATCATTCAAATACATTGATTTATCTGAGTTTTCTTGTGTTTTACCAACAGTATTACCAACTAAAAGAAATAGTGAGGCTGGCACTCGGTTACTAACAAAATGATTGGTAGACGAACCTTTGATGGGGCTCTTGTCGCTCAAGTGTAGCCAGGCTATTGCCGGCAGGCGTACTTTTGCAACCTTAGCGATGAGGGCAGGGGCACGTGAAGAAATTATGGGCCGAGTTTAAATCATTCGCCGGTATAGATTACACGACAGCGATATGTGCTTCCGTCCGTAGATGCACTGAGGCCAGCAATGTTGTTGACCTGCAATGAACTCGGACGATGCCTGGGGAAATTGGAATGACAATCCGATCAGATGAAATTGCGGAAAAGAAAAGAAAGAGTGCTGAAGAGGCGGATCAAGATAAAGAAGATACCATAGAAGCTATTGGGGAGATAAATGGCTTTATCAAAAACGGTTTCCTTAACCACGGAGCAACTTGGACAAGGACTTGGTTCGAACTCGACTTGAAATGGTTTAATGGCGAGAATTCGTATGTAACGCTTCCAGCCGCTGAACTGGAAGAATTCATCAAACGCGCCACGACGATTGCGGAAGCGTTTGAACTAGCAAAATTCGTTACGGCATCGCGGTTAGAACATGGAATTTCAATCCCCGCGGGCCTTAGGGAGCTAATGGCATGTTACTTGAGAGGGGAATTCACACCTGTATCAAAGGGTCCAGGTCGCAAGGTCGATACGTGGGGGAGAGATTTCATTATCGCAAGAACCATGCAGATACTGGAAGGCAGATGGGAACACCGATGCCCGACCAAGCGCAAAGGTTCTAGTAGCGGGATGAAAAGCGTCAGCCAGATCGTCCATGAAGCAATGCGGAGCATAGAAATCGACAACGTTGATGTCGAGCGCATACAGAAAATATATACGACAGCTCGAAAGAAGAAGGAATGCGATGAGCTGCAAGCTATGTGGGTGAAATGGATGTTCGACGACGATCCGGATTTAATCCGCATTTGAATGTTGGCAATATTTCATTGAATTATAACCAACCATTAGGGCCGAACGAAATGACAGCATGATGAAATACACGGAATCATCATGAGGTTAAAAAATGAACTTGAAGCTCGAAGAATTCACAACGTCGTTGAAGGAGGCACGTCCTTCGTGGGCTGAAAACATGCGTCCTGCCGTGGCAGCTCTTTACACTGGTTTGTCCGAGAGCACGCTAGCCAAATTGCGCATGTTCCACAATCGGCCAAGTGGCCCAAATTTTCTAAAGATCTCGGGCTGTGTGGTTTATCGCCGCCGCGATCTCGACAAGTGGATGGACAGTCATTCTGTCGATCCTAGCGCTTGAATTAGAGCTAGGAACATTATCATGAAGGATTTTTTGCCAAGCCCAATAGAGCGCTACATCGTCAAGTATTGCGTAAACGTGGGCAATGGTCACGGTCGCGTGAAGAACGAAGAGTCCACTTTGAAGGGGCTCAAAGCCCTACTTTCCGAGCCAATGGTGGACATGTCTGTCTCGTTTGCCCAGTACATGTCGCTCGACCAGGACGCCAAGTTCGTCAAGAAGTCTGCGCCGGGCTATTGGTTGGCCGCGCAGTTTCGTGGTGGCGTCCGACGGCGAGATCACCAGTTGTTCCGATCGATGATTGTTCTTGACCTCGACTATGTGAAGGTCGCGCAACTGGATTACATTCGGATGGGTTTTGCGGAGATCAACCAATACTACTGGATCATGCACACCACCCGGGCGCACTGTCCTAAAAAGCCGCGCGTCCGGGTTATCATCCCCTGCGACCGGCAGATCGACGCGACCGAGACCAACGCGATCACTCGTTTGATTTCGATGCAGCTGGCCGAGGACCCGGATGAAGCCATCGAGCTTCCCGATCTGGTTTCCTTCCGCTTCAACCAGGCGATGTTTAAACCGTCGGTCTCGCGCGGCCAAGAATACTGGATCGAAGACAACGCGGACGGCTCCGTCCTCGACGTTGACGCCTTCCTCGCCGAAAACGATGGCTGGGACGATTACACGCTTCTGCCGTACCAAGAGGCGGAAAAGCAGCGAGGGGTTGTTGACCCTAACCGGAAGATGGAGCACCCCCACGAGAAGCCGGGACTCCTCGGAGCCTGGTGCCGGACTTACGACATCGAAGAGACGATCTCGGAGTTCCTATCGGACGTGTACGTCCCTGGCACGAGCGAAACAGAGGTCCGCTACACCTACGCGGCGGGTTCCGGCTCGAACGGTTCCGTGGTCTACGACGACGGTTTGTTCTTGCAATCGAAACACGGCACAGACCCGGCGGAAGGCTTGCACAACTCGTTCGATCTGGTCCGGCTCCACATGTTCGGCCACCTGGACGACAAAGTCCGCTCTGATACCTCGCCCGGCAACCTGCCCAGCTTCAAAGCAATGACCGATTTCGCACGCAAAGACGAAAACGTCATGCTTGACCTGCAAGCGAGTGCGGCCCCGGACGACGACTGGGACGACGACGTTGACGACGGCCTGGACGAGCCGCGTGCCGCGCGCAAAACGGCAGCGACCGCCCCTGCGACTAAGTCCGGCGACCTCTCCGTCGACGACTTGCTGGGTGATCCTCCCGGCGATGACGACGCGCCGCGAAACATCGACGACGAGTTCGACGACGAACCGGAGGACCCCGATCAAGACGAGGAGTCCGAACCCGAGGTCAAGTGGCAATCCCTGCTCGTCTTGGATAAGCAACTCCTGTTCGAGAAAAGCCTGCACAACTGCGCGACCATCGTGAAGAACAGCAAACGCGTCGCGCCGCATATCGCGTTGAACGATCTCGACGGCGGTCCGTACCTCCGGGGCAAATTTCGTTTCCCGAAAGCCAACATCTCGCAGGCCGCGGTTTTGAACAAGACCGACGGTCGCCGGATGACCGACAACGACACGGCGGCGCTCATGTGCGCGCTGGCAGCCCCGAAGAAGATGGGCGGCTATGCCACGCAGTTTACCCGGCAGGACATCGAACTTTCCCTTCTGCAAGCTGCCGAGCAGAACCGCTACAATCCGTTTCTGGACAAGGTCAACTCCGTAGAGTGGGACGGCGTCCTGCGCTTGGCGACTTTCTTCCACGACTGGTTCGGCGCAGCAGACAACCCGTACCACGCTGAATTGGGGACGATCTGGTTCGTCGCAGGGATTGCCCGGCAACATGAGCCGGGCCACCGCTTCGACCTCGTGCCGATCCTCGGCGGGAAACAGGGTGGCGGTAAATCGGGCGCTATCGAAGAACTCGGCCTCGGATACGGGGGCGCGTTGTCCGGTGACTACGGCGACACCCAGAAGATGACAGAATCCACCAAGGGCAAAACCGTTCTGGAGGTTCCAGAACTCAAGGGTATGTCGAAAGGCGAGATCGAAGACGTTAAGGCCTACTTCACGTCGCCCAAAGACACGATCCGGCTGGCGTACCGCCGTAACGAAGAGGACTTTTTCCGTCGCTGCGTTTACATGGGTACGACCAACCAGGCCCACTATCTCAAGGATGAAGAGAACCGGCGCTTCTGCCCCGTTCTCACGGACACGTCCCGGGACAACAAGATCGACTTCCCGAACTTCATCCCGGCGATCCTCCAGTTCTGGGCAGAGGCACAACACATCTACTTTGAGATGCGGGAGGCCCAGCCCCACGGCGTCCTGCCGCTGGAGTTCATCTCGAAAGAAAAACAGGCTCAGGGTTTATGCCCTTTAGTTCAACGTATTCTTGTGTGATTTCGACTAAATTAGTCATTTTGTTATCCTTATGTTTTCCCAAGAGGAATCGACATAAGTATGGTGCCCCCACACAGAACCAAACTATTCTGTAAGTATTGATTTTTAAACGAAAATCTGGGACGTAAAATCTAAAAACAACCTCGCAAGGAACCCCGCAACACTCCTAAAAAGAGGTCGCAGGGTCAGGTTCTTGTGAAGTCTCGCTTACCGATTTGAGCCATTCTTACCAATATTGACTTCTTTACCCCTCGCAGGGTTGCCCTTCTGAGCACCTTGATGCTTCTGATAGTAGGTTTCCTGTTGCCTCTCTTGCTTCTGTTTTAGCAAGTCAGACATCGAGGGCTTCTTGTCAGGCATTCTCTTTACCTGCTTTGATAAGGTCTTCCACACTCATAGAACTGACATAGTCCTCGGTAAGCTCCCGATACAAGCTCGCAGCCCTTTTCACATCACCATCAAACCCAGCAGAAATAGCTTCGGCTTCTTCTTGTGAAAACTGACGCTCAAAAGCTTCAACAAGGTTTGATACAGGCTCTTCATCAATTTTAAACAAAACTTCATCAGGATGTTCGTTCTTGTCAGTGGTGTAAGGGATACCCAACGCTATTTCGCCACCGAGTTGTGTCAGGTCATCCATCGCCATCCCGGTAGCGCAGCCGTCAGTGAAGTCGCGATAGACAGCTTTTGCTTTGTCTAAGTCGCCATCAAATGCTTCATAAATCTCTTCAATCTGTTCTGGTACGAACTCACCGTCCACCCAGATAACATTCCGAACA
>OCVR010000276.1_pt1 | contig 43504 bp, 27 predicted proteins | sample 1539091 | NCBI WGS metagenome assembly OCVR01 (sample SAMEA3355530, study PRJEB22509) | marine metagenome | biome: marine; feature: coastal ocean; material: water | place: USA | collected 2010-08-07 | depth 16 m | reverse complement strand
ATAGGAAGTCCTAACATTTCTGATACCATTAATACTCAAGTAAAAATTAATTAATGGGTTAACTTAGGAGCCTAACTCCAATATACTACCAATAGAGATACTGATGACAGTAATATTGATTGCTTCTATAGAGTGACTTACAATGGTAGATTGTCCTATTTTTATTTCAACTTCACACACATGCAAGCATCATGGTCTTTACCGCTTAATTAACTATTTTTGCTGCCAATATAGATAACATTATGGCCGACCTACAAGAAGAGATCAATAAGAGGAGGACATTTGGGATTGTATCTCACCCAGATGCAGGTAAGACAACACTCACAGAGAAGCTATTGCTTTTCGGTGGAGCGATACAAGAAGCAGGTGCTGTCAAGTCCAATAAGATCAAGAAAGGAGCTACTTCGGATTTCATGGAAATAGAACGTCAGAGAGGTATCTCTGTAGCTACATCTGTAATGGCATTCGACTATAGAGATCGTAAGATTAATATCTTAGATACACCTGGTCACAAAGATTTCGCTGAAGATACATTTCGTACGCTTACCGCAGTAGATAGTGTGATCGTAGTCATCGATGTAGCCAAAGGTGTAGAAGCACAGACTGAGCGTCTAGTTGAAGTCTGTCGAATGCGTAAGACACCTATCATTGTATTTATCAATAAAATGGATAGAGAAGGTAAAGATGGTATCGATCTGCTCGATGAGATAGAAGAAAAACTCGGTCTCAATGTTACACCCCTAAGCTGGCCGGCAGGAATGGGTCAGAGATTTAAAGGTGTCTATAACATATACAAAGAAGAGTTACTTCTATTCTCTCCACATGGCAAACAAGTGCAAGATGACATACTCAAGATATCAGATTTGTCTGATCCTATTTTGAATGAGAAACTTGGAGCTGAACTTGCCAATGAGCTTAGAGAAGAAACTGAAATGATGACTGGAGTATATCCAAAATTCAATAGAGATGATTATCTCAACGGAGAAATATCGCCAGTCTTTTTTGGTAGTGCCATTAATAATTTTGGTGTAAAAGAATTATTAGATTGCTTTGTAGAAATTGCACCTACCCCACTACCAAGAGTGACAGAGGAGAGAGAAGTCCTTCCAAGCGAAGAAAGTTTTTCTGGATTTATATTTAAGATTCATGCTAATATGGATCCCAAGCATAGAGACCGTATTGCCTTTTTAAGAATCTGCAGCGGAACATTTAAGCGAAATACTAATTACCTCCATATTCGCAAAGACAAAAAAATAAAATTCTCAAATCCTACGGCTTTTATGGCAAGTAAAAAATCGATAGTCGAAGAAGCTTTCCCTGGAGATATTGTAGGTCTATATGATTCAGGAAATTTCAAAATTGGAGATTCCCTTACTGAAGGAGAAAAATTACATTTCAAAGGAATACCGAGTTTCTCTCCTGAGCAATTCCGTTATGTCAATAATATGGATCCTATGAAGTCTAAGCAGCTTGAAAAAGGGCTGGACCAACTCATGGACGAAGGTGTAGCGCAAATGTTTAAGACTGAAACAACTGGTCGTATTATCATCGGAACAGTAGGAGCACTTCAGTTTGATGTCATCCAATATCGTCTGCAGCATGAGTACGGAGCATTAGTAGGTTACGAACATGTAGGATTAAATAAAGCATGTTGGGTCACCTACGATGACATCGAAGCCTTTAAAGACTTTCGAAAGAAACGTATGCGAGATCTCGCAAGAGATAAAGACGGCAATTTAGTATTCTTAGCAGAGTCAGCTTGGTCACTCAAAATGGCACAAGAGAATCACCCAGATATCGATTTCCACTTCACCTCTGAAGGTTAAACGATTTCGCTATTTTAGTATTTCTTGTTTTTATAATCACTAAAGTATTATGTCGATATTAAAATTAACCCTTGTTCAAATATTTACAGAATATCCGTCTATCGGCTGGTAACTGTCAACCGATTTTTAGTCCAAAATTTGCAACTTAGCAAACTGAAGCATAATCCTTTTCTCAGAATTGTCTGATAACTGATCGAAGACTATCGTAGCTACAGATCTATCATCGATACTCTGCACTATTCCTTCGCCAAATTTCATATGTAAGATTTTCATTCCTTCCTTAATCGCATCCGATGGACTTGGTTTGAAGTCTTTAGGATCTATTGCCAGAGACTTGGGTGCTCTAGATATTTTCTTAAAATTACCTAACAACTTAGGTGTACCTAATCCACTAGTACTGCCACCATCAGAAAATCCTCCTGCATTACGCTTAATACTGGAGATGGCATCTATACTAGACTCTGGCACTTCCTCTAAAAATCGACTGGCGTCATTAAATCTCATCTGACCATATTGGTATCGACTATTTGCATAACTCAATGTCAAGTGCGCTTCGGCTCTCGTGATCGCGACATAGAATAGTCGACGCTCTTCGTCTATCTGCTCGGGTGATGACATCGACATATATGAAGGGAATAAATTCTCTTCAAGTCCAACGACGAAGACCGATTTGTACTCAAGACCCTTAGCTGCGTGTACAGACATTAGCGTCACTGTATCCTGCTCACCATCGTCTTGATCGGCATCGGTCATCAACGAAATATTCTGTAAATATCCTGCTATAGATCTGTCTTGCACAGTGGCATCTTCTCCTTCTTCTAGTGTATCATCTTCGACGAAATCTTTGATACCATCCAAAAGTGAATTGACATTTTCCAATTTGTTTATTCCTTCTATTGTCGTATCGGCTTTGAGGTGCGCGATCAGTCCAGATGTACGTGCTATAAACAAAGCTGCATCATATGCATTGAGCTCTTTTGTCTTATATGCACATTTTTGTATGATCTGCATGAAAGCTCCTATCGACTTCTTAGACCTTGCATTAAAATCCACTTGAGTCAGCACTTCCATGATACTCATGTCATTATCATTGGATAATGCTATAAGATTATCTATAGTCGTCTTACCTATACCTCGACGCGGAAAATTGATTACACGCTTTAGTGCTTCATTATCTTTAGGATTAATTGTAAGTCTCAAGTAAGCAATCAGATCCTTGATTTCTTTACGTGAATAGAATGACATTCCACCATATATTCTATAGGCAATATTAGATCTTCGAAAGCATTCCTCAAATACTCTTGATTGCGAGTTAGTTCTATACAATATTGCGATCTGTCTATTCGCTAGACCAAATCTGTTTTTTTGCTCAACTATAGTATCGGCAATACGTTTTCCTTCATCAGTTTCTGTCACCGCTTTGATTACTTTGATCTTATGGCCGCCGATGTTCTCCGTCCAGATTTTTTTCTGAATTTGATTTTTATTATAATTGATCACTTCATTTGCCGCAGCTACTATGTGATCAGTAGATCTATAATTTTGCTCCAATTTATAAGTTTTGAGCTTAGGGAAGTCCTGCTCAAACATTAAGATATTTTCAATTGTTGCTCCACGAAAACTATAGATACTCTGCGCATCATCTCCGACGATACATATATTCTGAGGACTTCCTTCATAAACACATAATAGCTTGAGTATTTCATACTGCAAGAAGTTAGTATCCTGAAACTCATCCACCATCAAATATTGAAATTGACGCTGATACTTGAGTCTAATTTCATCTGGGTTTTGGTATAGCAACTTAAACATCTGCAACAGTAAATCATCAAAATCCATGGCTCCGGCCTTGAGACATTTATGAGTATATTTTTCATAAATAAGATGTGTCATCGGTCTACGATTCATCTTGTCCGATGTCATAAGATCTTCATTGACCACATATGCCTTGGGAGTAATCAAATTACTCTTTGCAGATGATATTCTAGCTCGTATCGCACCTACATTATACACCTTAGGATCGAGTTTGAGTGTTTTGATGATCTCCTTGATCACACTCTTGCTATCGTCAGTATCATATATCGTAAAGTCATTAGGATATCCAATACGATGAGCTTCTACTCTAAGTATGCGTGCGAAAATAGAGTGAAAGGTACCTGCCCACACTCTATTGGCTCCACTACCAACGATTTTCTCGATACGCTCTTTCATCTCTTTCGCCGACTTATTGGTAAATGTCAAGGCAAGAATCTGCCACGGCGGTACACCATTGTTGAGCAAGTGTGCTATACGATATGTGAGTACACGAGTCTTACCAGATCCAGGACCGGCAATCACCATTACAGGACCATCCATAGTACTTACAGCCATTCGCTGCACGTCATTTAATTGATCTAAATAGGAGAAATCAGAATCATTATTCATAGACTAGCAAAGATGGATAAAATACCTCACATTGGATAGAGGATAGATAAGAGAAAGTTATATATTCTATTCCTACTTCCTTGGTACTTATTAAAGATCTCAAAGAGACCAAACAAAGTAATTATATGAATATGATCTTCCATAAATAGCACCCTAAAAAACAAAACCTCACCCGCTTAGCGAATGAGGTTTGTAAAATAGTTGAGGACGGTAGCGGATTTGAACCGCTGTAGCAGGTTTTGCAGACCTGAGCCTAGCCACTCGGCCAACCGTCCAAGAAATCTGAAGTCAAATATAGACTTTTTTTCTTTTCGACGAATCTTAAAAGCAACTTTCATTTAGGATAATTCAAAATGCCTTTATATGAATAATGCTATTATCTTGAGAGCCATTACGTTACATACAAAACTTATAATTATGGCACCCATCAACAGACGAAATTTTATAGAATATAGTAGCATCCTTGGTGCTGGCACCCTGTTATCGCCTAAAGCTATCCACCATGTTATAAATACTAAAAACAAAATACGTGTAGGTGTGATCGGTACTGGAATGAGAGGCCAAGGCCATGTATCATTACTTCTGCAAAGAGATGATGTCGAGGTAGCTGCCATCTGTGACATTGATCAAAGTATGATAGATAGTACACTGAAACAATATGAAAAGTATAATGCTACGAAGCCCAATATCTATAAAGACGGTCCATATGATTACCGTAATATGCTCGCGAAAGAAGATCTTGACGCCGTGATCATAGCTACACCGTGGAGATGGCATACTGAGATGGCTGTAGCTAGTATGGAAGCTGGAATATACACTGGCATGGAAGTATGTGGTGGTTTTTCCCTAGACGAATGCTGGCAACTCGTAAATACACACGAGAAGACTAGTACACATCTCTACTTTTTAGAGAATGTATGCTTTCGTAGAGATGTGATGGCGATACTACAGATGGTACGTAAAGATATGTTTGGTGAGATGGTACATTTAGAGTGTGGGTATCAGCACGATCTTAGAGGTGTCAAGTTCAATGATGGTAAGACGCCTTACAATTCCGGAGTCGAATTTGGCGAAAAAGGCTTTAGCGAATCCAAATGGCGAACGCTCCACAGCGTTGGTAGAAATGGAGACCTATACCCTACCCATGGTATCGGTCCTATCTCCCAGTATATAGATATAAATAGAGGTAACAGACTAGCCTATATCACTTCTATGTCATCAAAATCTAGAGGTCTACACGATTATATCGTCAATCATATAAAAGGTGGACCAGATCACCCAAATGCCAAACAGAAATTTAAACTTGGGGACAAAGTAACGTCTATGATCAAGACTAGCAATGATGAGACTATCGTACTACATCATGATACTAATCTTCCTCGTCCATATTCTCTAGGATTCAGAGTACAAGGCACTAAAGGGCTTTGGCAAGTAGACAACAAATCGCTGTATATAGAAGGTATCAGCCCATCACATCGCTGGGAGAGCCAAGACAAATACATGGAAGAGCATGACCATCCACTATGGCAGATGTACGAAAAGCAAGCAGTAGGCGCTGGCCATGGTGGCATGGATTTCTTCTTACTACACTCCTTCATAGAGCATGTTAAGAATAAGAAAGCAGCTCCATTTGATGCTTATGATGCAGCCACTTGGCTATCTATTACACCTTTATCTGAGCAGTCGATTGCCCTAGGTAGTGAACCTATGGCATTCCCAGATTTCACTAGAGGCAAGTGGATAGATAGGAAGAATACTTTCGCTTTGGAAGGTGACACATTCTAGTCTCTAATTCGTCATCTACTTAACCTTTCAGTTATAAGAAAGTTAAAGCCACTTTCCTATAAGCTACCAAAGAGCAGTTATCTGTTTAAAAAAGTATATTTAAAAATACAAAACTATCAAATCGGTATTATTAATGCTTATTAGCAGGTAAGAATACTTGTAAATTATATATAATATGAAGAACTCGGCGATACTAGTAGCATTGGCTTCAGTGATAGCATTCTTTGCCTTTATCAATCCTTTTAACTTTCAGGAGAGGGAAGCTATGATCCTTACTGGTGTCATGAAATTTATGGATCAAGTACATTATAATCCAAAAATGATCAATGATGAACTAAGCGTTGTCATATTTGATGAGTATATCGAAGCTTTAGATTCGAGAAAAAGATTTTTGACTCAAGAGGAAGTGGATGAGCTAGCTCAGTTCAGAGACAAAATCGACGATCAAATAAAGATCAAGACATTCGAAATGTTTGAGATGAGTAATGAGCTAATCGAAAAAGGGATACAGAGAGGTCAAAGGATTTATGCATCCATAGATGTATCAGCACTAGATCTTACTTCCAATGACAAAGTAAATCTCGATTACGAAAATAGAGAAAGACCTAAAAACGAAAAGGCACTCAAAAAATACTGGGAGCAGCTCATTACTTACGACATTATCAGTAAAGTAGAGACTAAGATAGATAAGCAAGTAAAAAAACTACAAGCGATGATGCTAGTACCTCCTGCCATTGATACTGCTGCAGAAGATTCAGAAAAAGAACCCTACGTAGAAAAGAAGAGAGATGAATTGGTCGCTGAAGCTATAGAGGACCACACAAAGAACTATAAAAAATGGTTTAAAAGATTAAACAAACAGAGAAGATCTGATAGATTTGAGCAGTACCTTAATGCTATAACACACCAAAGCGATCCGCATACAACTTACTTTAATCCTAAGAAAAGAGATGACTTCAATATCAATATGGGCGGAAAACTAGAAGGTATCGGAGCAAGACTACAGGCTGATGACGATTTTATCAAGATCGTAAGTATCGTACCTGGAGGACCAATATGGAAAACTAAAAAAGTGGAAGCAGAGGATCTCATTATAGCTATACAGCAGGAAGGCGAAGATGAAGTACTCAATCTTTATGGAATGAGACTAGATGATGTAGTATCTAAGATCAGAGGAAAGAAAGGAACAGTAATTACACTTACAATACGTAAAAAAGATGGATCGGAAATATTACTTGCTATAGAAAGAGATGAGGTAATTACAGAAGAAACATTAGCAAAATCATTAATCATAGACAAAGTAGGATCTATTGAGAATATTGGCTACATCAAACTTCCTAAGTTTTACTCTAGTTTTGAGAAAAAAGGTGGAAATAGTTGTGCTAAAGATGTAGCGTCAGAAATAGAAAAATTGAAGACCGTAAACGTAAACGGTATCATCCTTGACCTTAGAAATAATACAGGTGGATCGCTCAACGATGTAGTAGAGATGTCTGGACTATTTATCAAAGAAGGACCTATCGTACAAGTGAAGCCAAGAACTAGAGATGCATATGTACACCTAGACAAAAATCCTGATGTACTATACGACGGACCATTAATGATCTTGGTAAATAAATATAGTGCCTCTGCATCGGAGATCATAGCAGCTGCCATGCAGGATTACAAAAGAGCCGTAATCGTGGGAAGTACTTCTACTTATGGCAAAGGTACAGTGCAAAGATTCTACGATCTTGATAGAGCATTCAAAGGTGCAGAAGATTACAAACCATTAGGTAGCCTCAAGATGACTACTCAAAAATTCTTCAGAGTAAATGGAGGATCGACTCAGCTGATAGGTGTGACACCAGATATTGTACTTCCAGACAATTACCAATATATGGACGTAGGTGAAAAAGAATATGATCATGCGATGAAGTGGACAGAGATAGATGCAGTAGAATATAGCCAAGATGTAGCCCTCCTCGATCATATCGATGAGGTAGCTGCAACGAGCAAAAAGAGAGTAGACAAAAATGATAAGTTTACTAAAGTGCTTGCTAACGCGGAACGCATCAAAAAGTATAGAGACAATTCTACATACTCTCTCAACATAGATCAATTTATTGAAGAAATGGATCAGAGAGAAGAGGATTCAGAGCAGTACAAAGATCTCTACGATACTGATATAGCAAGCCTCAAGATATCTAACCTAGAAGTAGACATGGACAACATCAATTTTGATGAATCTAAGCAAGCTCGTAATCAGGATTGGTTAGATGGCATGAAGAAAGATTTCTATCTAGAAGAAGCATTATCAATTATGAAAGATATGATCAGATTGGAAGATTCATTCGCTAGTATTGAGCAAAAATTAGAAAGTAGTCAAAATTAGTATCGTTTGCTATTTGATAAAATATATAGAATATCATCCTTCTTTTGTGGGATGGCGTTTTTTTGTGATCGATGTAGTCTTCACATGCTAAAATTACTTATCTCATCCTCAATTACCCAAACCATAAATATTAATTGTATAGCCAAATTATTAAGTCAGATACTACACAATTATTTGACATAAATAAAGAACCATGAAAATATTTCACTTCCTTTTTCTTACTATGATTATTCTTTCTTGTTCAGAAGACAATCGATTAGAGAAAAGTTTAATAGAGAAGTCAACTATGCAGATAGACAAGACTTCTATTGTCATTCTTGGTACTATCCAAGATGCTGGTTCACCTCAAATTGCTTGCAAGAAAAAATGTTGTGCTCATCTTTATACAAATCCAGACAATAATAGGCAAGTAGTTTCTTTGGGGCTCATCGATACTGAAAATCATAAAACCTATTTATTCGATGCAACTCCAGATATCGGAAGACAGATGAAAAGGCTAACCAATTATGATAGAAAAAGCACTAATGAAATAGTTGATGGAATCTTTCTGACTCATGCTCATATAGGACATTATACAGGTCTAATGTATCTCGGAAAGGAAGCTATGGATTCCAAAGGCATACCAGTTTATGCTATGCCCAAAATGAAAGATTTCCTTTCCAATAATGGACCATGGAATCTATTGGTATCACGAAAAAACATCGCTCTCCATGAACTTGAAAATGAAAAATATATTGAACTATCAAAATCTATTCAAATAACTCCTCTATTAGTTCCACACAGAGATGAATTTTCGGAAACAGTAGGCTATAAGATTAAAGGGCCTAACAAGAGTGCTTTGTTCATTCCAGATATTGACAAATGGGAAAAGTGGGATAAAAATATAATTGATGAATTGGCCATGGTAGATTATGCCTTTTTAGATGCCACTTTCTATAGTGGTAAAGAATTACAGAATAGAGATATTAGTGAAATTCCACATCCGTTTATAATAGAAAGTTTCGAAAAATTTAAAGCGCTGAACGAACAAGAAAGAAACAAAATAGTCTTTATTCATTTCAACCATACAAACCCTATAATCAATCCAAATAGTATGGAAACTAGATCCGTAATTGAGAAAGGCTTTAGAATCGCAAGAATTAATGACGTTTTCGAATTATAAATAGCCCTGCCCTAAGCTTATAATACATTTAGATTCTAATTAAAAATACTTCATTATACAACTTAAAATCCCTCTAAAAAAATCTAGCGTCTGCGATACAAATTAAATATTCCTAAAAATAAATAAAGGTAGAAAATTGCCCAACTACAGGCTTCTCAAAATTAATCTGATTGTAGACCGTGCTGAGATCAAATTCGAAATTACCTTCATTTGCAGTAGTGCAAGAAGCAAATGTAATTAGACAAAACAATAGGTATATTAAGTACTTTCACCGTAGATCTAATTCCTAACTCTAAGGATACAACTAATGGACGGCTAATGAAGCGATTGGAATAGATTTCTACTTGTTCACTTGTAGAATCTCAATCATCTCACTTGTGTTGAGATCGGCTTTCATGACGATCTGTTTTCTCTTACCATTATACATATAAGAAACAGCCATAGTATTAGGTGGGCGACGACCTACATTCTCTGCGTGTAGAATAATATAATTCTTACCTTCTGGATTGAGTTGTACTTTTAATTCATAGGGTTTGGAAGTAATTTTACGATTTTCAATTACCCAATCTCCATTGAAGTTGATACTTACAATATCTCCATCCTCTATCATATGATCGTATAGCTCAAACACTACTTTATTGCTATCTACTTTAATACTCTTGCTAGCTACTAATACTTCTCTATTCTTGAGTTTGGTAGGCAAAGCAGTCAATGTCCCAGCAGTAGAGCTGAGGTGATCTACTTTTTCGATTTTCTTAGGATAGACTACTTGATAGAAGTGTGGTACTTCCATATATCTAAGCTGATCAGATCTAAGGTAATCCAGTATACTATTGATCTCAAATACAATTCCAATACCAAATCTATTAAACTTACTTATCAGATCTTTATTATAATAATAATAGTACTTGCCGTACATCTTATATTCCGCAGGTACATCTGCTGTATAATAAAAGTCATTAGTCCCTTGAGAAAATTTTTCTGCCTGAGATCGTAGATTTTTATAATGACCCTTTACTTCTCTGCTTAATAATCTAGTACTATTATAACTCTCTAATGAAGTGGCTTTCAGATTAGCTTGTGCTGTATTTAGTTTTTCAATTTTTTCACTCAACCCTTCATCTGTCTTGGCATGCAATGTATTCATTATCGCTAGTGAGACACGATAAGCGTTATCCATCGTAGAGATCAGATTTGGAAACTCTATATCTAGAGATGATTTAATTTTATAATACACTTTATCTATACCAAGTCTAAGTTTCTGCTGCTGGGTATGGAAATCATTAAATAGCATAGTCGCTCTTTCCAACTCACTATATACAGCTAGTACATTATCTTGATTATTCATATCTGCTGCTATAAGCTTCTCCAAACTAAATCTTAGTGAATTAATGTCTACTACTATTATCTTCAGTTGATCTGCAAGTAAATTTAGCTCACGAGCACTAGCGGCTGGCAAAACGCTACTCGTTATTTTGGCCATCTTATGCCAGTCATATGGAGCTATATCATAAAACCACGTATTATCGAAAATATCCGCTGGTAGATCCTTATTAGAATAGAAATTCACTTGGTATGAGTCCATATCTATTTTCTTATTCAGATCTTGATTAAATCTGTAGAGCAAACCGTGTACGATCAACATTCCATGTGCACATTCATTAGCAAAAAACACATAATTATTAAGTGCTTCTACCTTTTTACTCTCCGTACTATTAGTCAGCTGTGCTATCGTACTTGAATGGATAAGTATAAATGAAAGCAAAAACAAAATGAATCTCATGATAATAATAATCTATATGTAAAGTAATGATCAATAATGTGATGCGAAGATATGGCTAATACTTGAGATGGACTAAATCGAATCATCTCTTTGCCCACCTCAGTGCAACAAAATAAATGTGTTAAGATAAGCAGCTAAAAGACTAAAAAATCGTTAATACAAGAAGATATCTTATGAAAGTTAATCGGTAAGGGATATATTTAGAAATGGATTTTGTAATAGACATACAACATAATGAACAGGATTTCATAGCTGCTTGCATCCGTAACGAAAAATGGGCGCAACAAAAGCTGTATGAAGATCACTATCCTATTATGTTAACTGTATGTAAACGATACTCTAATAATAGCAACGATTCTCTCGATATATTGCATGAGGGATTCATCAAAGTGTTTAGACATATATCGAAATACAAAGCCGGAACATCACTATCAGCCTGGATCAGGAGAATCATGATCAACACGGCCATCGACTATTATCGTAAGAGAAGCAGAAAAAGGACGGAAGATTTAGAGACAGCTTACAGTCTAAGTAGCAGTGCACCGGATGTAGTAAGTCAAATGTCAGCAAACGAGATACTAGAATGTCTCCAAAAGCTAACTTTTGCCTATAGATCCGTGTTTAACCTATATGTGATAGAGGGATACTCACATAGAGAGGTATCAGAACAGCTTGGAATAACCGAAAGTACTTCTAGATCTAATCTCGTCAAAGCACGAACAAAACTGAAAGCGATAATACTGTCGAAGAAACTATGATAGATAAGCAATTTGACGACATCCTAAAGCGCAAGCTTAACAATATGACCGATTATAGCAATATCGATTGGTCCGTATTTGAGCACAAACTCGATAAAGCGCAAATGTCTAACACAGCTAGTGAAGGAGATTTTGACAGCTCTATCAAACAGAAACTCACAGGTATTACAACCGCTAGCCTTGGAAGTGATTGGTCTATATTTGAGCAAATGCTAAATGAAGATCAGTTTACAGATGATATGCTCGATGATAAAGTCTCTGAGGAGATGAACAAAATGCGTGCTCCATACAGACATGACCATTGGGAAATGTTGCATAAATATTTGGAATTCAAAAGACAAAGAAATAACAACATCATAGGTTTCAAAGTCATAGAATTAAGTCTCTTATTCATGCTACTCCTCTCAGCTAATAATCTCTATAAGTATCTACCTAGTACTTTTGAGGTGGAGAAGCCTATGATTTATGCTAGCCTAGATGATAACATTCAGAATAATACACGAGAACCAGTTTCTCAGACCTTAAAGACAAAAGCTATAACTCAAAAAAAATCAATAGTGTCATCTTCAGTTAGTAGAGCTACTAATAAAGAAATAATCACTACCCCTACTACTGTAAAGAATACTAATCTAATAACCACCATTACTTCAGCATCGGAAAGTAATAATAGTGAGGTAACCTTAACTATACCTCTTAGCAGCTATGTATTAGTCTCACCGATAACAGATGTCACAAGTGATGTGGAAGCATCACAAAAAGCATATATATTATCCAAGTCATCTAGTCTAATCAATTTTGCTGGTATTTCGATGCGACAAATGAGTAATCTTTCTTCTGATCAACCCTACATCCATAAATCTATAGATATAGCCACACGATATACAACACATATCCTCTATCCAAGCACTAATACTGAAAAATCAATTTTCGTTTACGTTGGCCTTGATAATAACTTGGTAAATAGCCCATTCGATGATGTGTATGATACTGAGGGGTATAGAACTTTCGGTATCGGATACTCTGCAGGTGTAGAATATAACGTCAAAAAAGGAAAGAAAGAGTTTTCTCTAGGGTTAGGTTACTCCAATAGGGCCTACGAGCCACGTATCATTGAAGAACTTACTGGTAATCCAGCACTAACTTTATATGAGACTTCATTAGACAATATTGAGTTTAATATCATGTCACTATCCGTCGGACTCAAATATATATTGGCAGAATCAGATAATTGGGCTCTAGATTTTGGTTTTGGTACTAGTGCAAACGTTGTAGTGAATTCTAATTATAGTATAGAAACGCTCATAAGTAGAGATGGTCAACCAGTATCTACAAGTTATGGTAGACAACCTTTTTCTGATCTAAATGAAAAACCACTTCATGATGGTATATTTGAAAATGGATCACTCAAAGAGAATATCTATATGACTACAGATGTCAGTTTTGGGTTACATAGACAACTAAGTGAGAGAACAACCTTTACACTAAGACCCGAGTACAGTATCCATTCATTCTCCAATGGCATAGGACCAAATAATGATCTTATCAATAATCTTAGTCTTAACTTAGGTGTAAGGTATATTTTGTAGTGCGCTACTCTTTAGGACCATATATCTCCTCTGATGTAGGCATAGTGATATCTAACATTCTGAGCCTTGCATGCTTTCCTAGTTTATAATCTTTCTTGTATAACCACTTACGTATAATCCACCCAGTAAGGATGGCTGTGCCTCCTATAATAGCCGTATCCCAATCAAATCGAGTACCTTCATCACCTAATACATCATCATCTGCGAATACATCACCTAAAACTCCATAGGTAATCCATACCACCCCGAAAGTATTAAGTGAATAGCCTAACGCCTTGGCCCATGGACGGAATCTTCTGATATGAGTTATCTCAACAACTTTTATATAACCATCGTCGAAAACCAAAATTTCGTTTTCGATATCAATCTGCTTGATTACCTTATTGAAATATTCATTCGGATAATCTATTAGTTTATATACGATACTACTGCCTACAAAATACTTGTTTACTATCGGATCTCCTGGCAGTTCTAGTTGAATAAACTTCTGTGCCGCTACTAACTGCGTTAGTAAAAGAAAAAATACTATGGACAAAATTGTAATAATTGACTTCATAACTCAATGTAAAAACGAAAAACATCATTGCAATTTATATTCTTAATTATCACTAAGATATTATTTAAAAAAAGCAACCCTGCATAAGGTTGCTTTTATAAATTTACAAGTCTAACAGTGACTTTTAAGTTTAGTATTATTTTAGCTCTCTGTATTATAGCAACTCTTATACTTCCTGAAAAGTAGCCTCTCCTTTAAAATATCTTATCATTGCCACTATATCCCTTTCGACTTCTAATTCTGGAGCCAACTTAAATATAAGTTTGTGATTACCGAAATCCTCTAACAGTGCTTCTTCTAAAAGCCTCAATCCTTTTTTCTTATTTCTCAAGAAAAATGAAGTAATCGCATGACAGTATAACATATCACCTCCGAAAGCACAATTAAATGCCTCTTCTAGCAATCTGTCAGACTCTTCGTAAAGACCTAGCTTAATGAGGAAAGTTACGTACTCTGACCATATGATATTATTACATGGATCAATATCTGTAGCTATCTGGAAATTTATAGTCGCTTTGTTATAATCTTCTACTTCTACAAATGCTTTAGCCAAGGCCAAATAGTAATCCTCTATTGTATCGTCTATATCTATGGCTTTATGGTAAGTAGCAATTGCTTTGTACCAATTGCCATCTTTACTGTAGCACTCACCTAACAGAAAGTAGATGACGTCGTTAGACTTTTCTCTTTTCACTGCCTTGAGCAGATTCAGTTTGGCAGATGTATGATCTCCTAACTTAACCTGACATTGTGCCATCGATAACAATATATCAGAGTTTGTACCAAATTGATGCACGTACTCTTTAAATATACTTAACGCTTCAGCATATCTACACATATTCATACATAAGTCTGCACACTCGAGATATCCAGTTTCATAACCGCTATTGATTATAAAAGAATACTCCATGGCTGCTACTGCTTTTTCATATTCAGAGTTCGCCGCGTAAGACTGACCTAGTATATACCAAGCCATGTAATTATATGGATTCAGATCTAAGAGTTCTTCTGTAATCTGTATACTAGTATCATACGCTCTGAACATATCTAGAGCATTCCAAAGCATACTTAATGCTTCGTCTTGTAATGGGTCATTATATAGTACTATTCGCAATTTTTCGACGACTGTAGTACAGTCATCCATCATGTCATAGATATATGCCTCAGTAAGGAATATCTTCATCAGGTCATCATTGCTCACTACATCTTTGAGTGGCTCTAGAATCGCTAGCCCATCTTCGCAACTTCCTAATTGGCAAAGCACTTTAGCTCTGAGGAGCGTTACTTCTGTTTCGTAAGGGGCGATAGATTGAGCATGATCTAGAGACTTGACACATAGATCAAGTATTCCTAGCTCCAACAATATTCTAGCTTTTATGATATAAAATTCAGACCTGTATTCATAACGGCTGAGAGCAATCTCGACAATATCAAGTGCCTGCTCATACATGGATTCTCTTTCGTAATGGAAAACTAATTGGTAGATCGTTTTTTCATTAAGGTGGTCCAAGTTGCCAATTTCTGACAATGATTCAAATTGCGAAACAAGATCGAATATAGTACTATCCTGTTTTGTTCTTTGTTCCATAGGTTGGTTAGTGTAGTATGGGAAAATTTACAACAGCCAAATATAAGTAAATAATAGTCACGTAGTTTAGTCTAAACTACCTTTTTTTGAACTAATTAACTGATATTAAAATTAAAGTAATACTAACGTAAAGTTCTGTTTATCAATTTATTATGTTACAAGTGATATATTTTACAATGTATTAATAGCTTAGTATCCACGTGGTAACATATAAGTGATAATACATCTATGATCGACTATTTTTTGCCATGTATTAAGACAGATTTCTATATGATTACATGATTAAGTCGACAATCTTGGCATTTTGAGTTCTAATCTTCAGTTTTTAACTGAGGCTACTCCCTTCAAAAAATGGACTGATGTCTAAATTTTAGAGGATAAATAGGCTGTCGAATAAGAAAAAAAGTAAAAGTATTTCCTCAAAATAAGTCAGATTTTAAGAAATCAAAGACAAAATTTACCTACTCTTCCTCATCTCCATCAACAGAGGAAACATAACAATCTATCCAAAAATTATTAAATCCTTCGCCTTGCGTAATGACGACTCTTTGGAGATTAAGCAGCTCTAACAATGCCAAGAAAGTCACGATGGCATGAACCCTATTTTCGAGTCCTTCGAAGATTGCAGTGAATGTAGATCTTGTGCCCACAGACATCTTCTTGATAATATGAGCTTGTTGATTTTCGATCGTATAATTATAGCTTACAATCTCGTGCACTACTTCCCTCTTTCTATTTTCAAACCTATCTAATACCTTCTGATAAGTCTTTAGTAATTTAAAGAGATCAAAAGATTCTAACTCACTGTCTACAAGTGCTTTATTTGCAATTTGCTTGAGTTCTTTGGATACATTTCCACGGTCATGCTTCGTAGACTGCGTCTGCTCCATATCACGCAGTTCGTCAATAATTTCTTTGTACTTTTTGTACTCTAGTAGCTTCTGTGTGAGTTCTTCTCTAGGGTCGATTTCGTTTCCTTCCTCATCTACTTCTTTACGAGGAATTAAGAGCTTAGCTTTAATACGCATAAGGGTAGCGGCAACTAGGATAAATTCACTAGCTATATCTATATTAAGATTTTCTAACTCTTTGATATAATTAAGAAAATCTTCAGTGATCTTAGAAATCGGAATATTATTAACATCTAGCTCGTCTCTCTCTATAAAGAAAAGTAATAGATCAAATGGACCTTCGAACTGCTGGATCTTAATAGTATAACCTTGCATGGTGTAAAGATGGAGTATTTCGCTCTATTATAATAGATTGATTTGGGTTAGATATTAGTTGAATGGAAATGATCATATGTATTACTTTCGTAAGTCACCTAACTGCAACTGACAGATAGTTCATCTACCAATTGCTTAAAAATCCGCATTGTATAAGCTTATTTCACACCACTTTATAAAGAAGATCGACTAAAAAATGAATCGTCTTAAGACGAGTACTTCTAACTCAATTTAACACTGGTTCATAAATCACTTCATTATCACTACCTTTGATAGTAGCAAGCGCTAAATAGCATATATGAATACCAACTTATACAATCAACTACAAGAAGCAAAAGCTGAGGGGCAAAATAAATTTGCTGTACTTATCGATCCTGATCAATTAAGATTGGGAAAACTAGATACCATTCTTCAAAATGCAATGGATGCCAATGTAGATTACTTCCTTATAGGTGGTAGTCTCATTGTAAATGATATGCTCGACAAAGTATTAGTCGGTATCAGAGAGCTTTGCAATATTCCACAGATACTTTTCCCAGGAAATTCATTTCAACTAAGTAATAAGGCCGATGCCTTACTATTTCTTTCTCTAATTTCAGGTCGTAATGCCGAATTATTAATAGGAAAACATGTCATTACTGCACCATTTCTACGTAAGAGTTCATTAGAGATCATGTCTACTGGATATATGCTGATAGATGGTGGAGCTGCCACTACAGTAAGCTATATGAGCAATACCAATCCTATACCTCGAGATAAGAATGATATCGCCGTATGTACTGCTATGGCTGGAGAGTTATTAGGTCTAAAAATGATCTATATGGATGCTGGAAGTGGTGCTCAGACACCTATACCCGAGTCTATGATTTCTGCAGTTAGCAATAATATCAACATCCCACTTATAATCGGTGGAGGCATAAAAACTCCGGAAAAAGCATTGGCTAATGTGCAAGCCGGAGCAGATATGATTGTAGTAGGTAATGCTATAGAAAATGACCCTACACTAGTAGCTGAGTTATCGCACGCGGTGCATTCTATGAATACAACAGTTAATGGTCTTGACTTAACTCATCCAATAAGATAATATCCGATAGCATGAACGTTAAATACAAATTTCATTTTCTAAGTTACAGAAATAAGAAAGCACTTATATGATAGAGGGTACGGTCATCAAATCTACTGGTAGCTGGTACCATGTGCAGACTACTGACGAGATATACCAATGCCGTGTCTCAGGAAAATTTCGCTTAGATGGCCTTAAACTTACTAATCCTGTAGCCGTAGGAGATCAAGTAATGATCGAACTTGGTGAAGATGAAGAAGTATGGGGTACCATCAAAAAAATACTTCCTCGTAAAAACTATGTAGTACGCCAATCACCAAGAAAAAAGCACTTTGTGCACTTGCTGGCTAGTAATGTAGATCAGGCCATATTATTAGTAACTATCGTAGAGCCATTGCTAAAGCAAGGTTTTATTGATCGGTTTTTATTAATGACAGAGCCTTACGATATTCCCGTTACAATAGTATTCAATAAGAGTGATCTTTATGAGGAAAAAAATCTAGATCTATACAATTATATGAAAGCCATCTATGAAAACATAGGCTACCAAGTGGTACTGTGCTCAGCTATAGATGCTAACGGACTTAATAATCTTAGAGACATACTTAAAGATAAAACATCACTCATCGCCGGTCAGTCAGGAGTGGGCAAATCGACCATCGTAAATTCCATAGATGACGAAATTGAAATAGATACTCAAAAGTTAAGTGACTACTCTGGCAAAGGCCAACATACAACGACATTTGCAGAAATGCATACATTGAGTTTTGGTGGTCAAATCATCGATACTCCTGGTATCAAAACCTTGGGATTTAACCACCTAGAGGAAAAGGATATCGCACATAATTTCAGAGAGTTGTTCGCTCTATCTACAAATTGTAAATACAACAATTGTATGCACCGTCAAGAGCCTCACTGTGCTGTTAAAGAAGCACTAGAAAAAGGTCGAATCAGCGAACTTAGATACTCTAACTACTTACAACTACTAGAAGAAGTAGAGGACCAAAACTATTGGGAACTCAATACAGATTTCTAGATTTTAGATGAAATGGATATACAGTCATGAGACATGTATTTCATCTTGGATTTTATCACAGTTATCAGCTAGCATTTAAGCTATATAAACTATCTTTGCATATATTATTATAATAACATTATGTCATTTAGCAGTCGTAGAAGATATACCTCTAGAAGAGAAAAGAGTGCGAAGATCCGTAATAATACAAGACGCGTTCTTATAGCAACAGTCTGCGTAGTTATAGTTCTTATATTTAAAAACAGAGTGCTTATGTGGGACTATATTAGGACTTCGATGTATTAAGTTACAGACTAGCTCAATAGTTCCTTCCGTTCATATTTCCATACATACCCAAGAAGCCCAATATTATATACTATACCAAGAGCCATAGACACAAAAGTATTTACTTGACTTCTTAGTAATACTAATGAGACTGTCATAATTACAGCTACTACCACATAGGTTAATATTTTCTTTATAGGATACTGTATGGGGTAATATTTCTGGCCTGTCAAATATCCTGCTACAATCATAAAAGCGTAGGTGGTTACAGCTGCATAAGCTGATGCAATAGTACCGACTCTAGGTAAGAAATATATACTGACGACTAATGTAATGATCGCTCCAAAAACTGAAATAATGGCTCCGACCATAGTCCTGTCTGAGAGCTTAAACCATATTGCGACATTATAATATAAGCCTAAAAAGAAGTAAGCAAAAAGTAACCAAGGTACAATGTTTAAGGAAGCTCGATATTGGCTACCTACTAGGTACTGAGCCAGTCCGCTGAATGTTATAATTCCAATGATCACAATCACACATACTATTGTAAATGCCAAGGCGACTTGACCATAGGCTTTCTTTTCTTTATCTTCTTTAGCATTATTAAAAAAGAAGGGCTCTGCCGCATAATTAAATGCTACTGTAAATAGATTCAATAATAATGCAATCTTGGCGGCGGCGGCATATAGTCCTGCATCACTGAGATTAGCTGCCGTATCTGCCCCTAAGAAATATTTTTGTAATGGTACTGCGAAAGCTTGATTAATATTACCTGCTAAGCCTACTACAATCAATGGAAAAGAATAGAGGAGCATCTTCTTCAATAGGCCGAAGTCTAGTGACCATTTCACTCTAACAAACTCTGGGATGAGTAATAAAAGAATAGATCCACTCGCCAATAGATTTGCTAGAAATACAAAATCCAATTCCTTAGTCACCCCAAAGAAGGATGCTACATTCTGACCTATCTCAGGAGCAATTCTCGGTAAAACCTCCAGAAAAATCAATATGAATATGATAGTCAATACTACATTAGCCAGCCTGAAAAACAAGAAACGTTTAGTTTGACTAGCTAATCGAAATTTACCATAAAACAAAGTAGCAACTGCATCAAAACCTATTATCAAGGCAAACCATTGGATATAATGTGGCTTGTCTTCATAACTCAGCCAAGTAGCGATTGATCGGCTATAAACCAATACGACTCCCACAATCACTATTGCAGATACGATAACAGGAATCAACGCAGTACTAAATACATTGTCCTTATTTTCTAGTCTACTACCATATCTAAAGTAAGCCGTATCCAGTCTATATACAAGTATGGTGAGAAAAATAGTTACATAGGCATACATCTCATTATAAGAGCCATAATCTTCAGTATCCTTAAATCTATAAGTAAGATATACTAATGTCATCAGGACATTGAGCATCCTAGGAAATATGGAAGCCATTCCATAGATCAATGTTTCTCCAGCTAACTTCTTGATGATAGACATGTAATAAAAAAGTAGTTTAATACCACAATATTAATTGCAATTGCAGTATTTATTTAACATTATCATGATCGTTTATATTAAAACGACTTGTATAAAGAGGGCAAGATAGTATAAAGGAAACTTTATATAAAACAAATATGCCATACGTATGATATGAGGGACAATCAGTAGTCTGTTGTTGAGAATACGTTAACTTTAATAGCTCAACACTAAACAGCAGTATTACTCAATGCGACGAACACTGAAAAACTTGATATTAACTTACTAACACAACATATTCTCTTCAATTCTATAAATGATTATATTTGAGTTGATTAGTATTAGAATATGAATGGCTTAGATATTTCTAATTGCAATTTTGCATTATCAACAATAAAACTGAGATCCAAAATCTCATAAAATATAAAAAATGATAGATGTAAATCTACTAAGTACTATAAGCAAGTTACCTGGCGCTCCAGGGTTTGAGCAGCAAGTAAGGTCTTTCGTAATCGACCAGATGAATGGTATAGCAGACGAAGTAAGCACTGATGCCCTTGGTAATGTTATAGCCATCAAAAAGGGGCAATCATCTGATAAGAAAGTAATGCTCGCTTCTCACATGGATGAGATTGGCTTTATGGTTTCTCATGTTGATAATGATGGATTTATTCGATTCCATACTTTGGGAGGATTTGACCCTAAGACACTTACCGCTCAGCGGGTGATCATCCACGGTAGAGAAGATATAATGGGTGTAATGGGTACTAAACCTATACATGTCATGACCGACGAAGAGAGGTCAAAAGTGACAAAAAGCAACGAATACTTTATCGATACGGGAATGTCTGCTGACAAAGTAAAGCAACTTGTTCGTATAGGTGACCCTATCACGAGAGAGCGAGCATTGATCGAGATGGGTGATTGTGTTAATTCTAAGTCTTTGGATAATCGCATCTCAGTATTCGTTCAGATTGAGGCTATGAAAGCACTTCAAAATAAAGAAGTACCATACGATATATATGCCGTATTTACAGTACAAGAGGAAGTAGGCCTTAGAGGTGCTACTGCGGCAGCATCTGGCATAGACCCAGATTTTGGTATCGCTCTAGATGTAACTATGGCATATGATCTACCCGGCGCTGCCGCTCATGAGAGAATATCTTCTCTACATGGAGGTACCGCTATCAAGATCATGGATGGTGCTACTATATGTGACTACCGTATGGTAGAATTCATGAGGCAAACAGCAGCCAATCATAAAGTAAAGCATCAAATGGAATTACTTCCAGCTGGAGGTACCGATACTGCTGGGCTACAGAGATATAGCAAAGGAGGATGTATAGTTGGAGCAATTTCCATTCCTCTTAGGTATCTCCACCAATCAATAGAGATGGCCAGTAAGAGTGACATCAGTGACACCATAGATCTATTGGTGGCTTGCCTAGAAGATATTGACAAATACGATTGGTCTTTTAAATAGTATGCCAGATACACGACAACTTGTTTCTTGGTTATTTTTTACTCTTGAAATTTAAAATTTAATGACTTGGAAGGAAGAAAATAATAAACTCAAAAAAGAATACCAATTCAAAGATTTTCCGCAAGCAATGATTTGGATGATGGAATGTTCGTATCATATAGAAAAGCAAGGCCATCACCCAGAATGGTTCAATGTATATAATACAGTGAAAGTAGAATTGACTACTCATGATACTGGAAATACTATCACTGAAAAAGATTGGAAGTTAGCGGAAACTATGGATGATTGTTATCTAAAATTTAGCCAATTTTAAGCTGTTTAGCTTTCGCTTAATTTTCAATAATTTTCTCGTGTGACTTCGTTACCTAAGACTATATGTTTTCTTCGAAAGCAACATTACATTTTGAACTAATCAATCTGAAAATCCTTCATACATTTCTCAGAAAGCTTCAGTAGTATGTGATGACTGATTGGGGAATTAAATAAATCTATGCCTATTTGCTTTGCAAGTATTTTAAAAATCTATCTAAAGAAGCGGATTTCACTTCTTTCTTTTCGAGTTCTCTCCTCCTCTTTTCTACTATCTCTATCGCTTGATCTGTCTTCTCTAGGCTGACCAAAAATTTACAATAATTCACAATATTAATATCGTTATTATTAAGTTTTACGAGGTGCTTATTAGCTTCTTCTATTAGCTCCTGGAATTGTCCATTTTTTTCATATTGCTTTAATTCCAATAACAATTTTCCTAGTTCAGCTTCGTCTTTTTTTACTTCCTTGAACTGCTTCTTACTGAGATCAAGAAGCTCTGATCGTCCACCTGTATTTTCATGATAATACCTCTTCATTTTTAAGATAGATAACTTGTCATTCCCAACGGTCTCTTTATATGCTTCTATAGCCTCATCTAAAAGAGAAGGCACTTCATATTCGACCGCCTTTACGACAGTAGCGTTAGTTGCATTAGTGATTTTCTTGACGAACGTCTCTCTGTCTACTAATTCCTTGATCTTCTTTTTATTTTCTATTACTTCAGCGAATAATTTACTGTCAGACTCAATAGCTGCTTCTAACAAAAACAATAATCTTTGATCTTCTGTGATATCAGGTTTAGATCTAATATATTCATTTGATATTTTGAGAGAAGGCTTCCCAGATTTATTTAACGCTTTCACATAATTATATACAAGATTATAATTTCTTTCTCCTGCTTCATATGCCTCTACATATTGTCCACTAGTATCATACTTACGTAATACTAATTCTCCCAACTTCAAAAGTTTCTCTACGCTTTTTCCACCTTTCTCTTTATGAATTATTTCTCCATCTCCAGCTAAAAAATATAACGTAGGATAGGCACTTACTGGATATTTATGACCAAACGACACACCATCCTCCTTTTCCATATCAAGTTTAAGATTAATGAAGTTCTCATTGAAAAAATCTCCGACCTCAGATTTAGTAAATACATTTTTAGACATCCGTTTACAAGGTCCACACCAAGTAGCATAGCTATCTACAAACATCGCTTTACCTTCCTCTTTAGCCTTAGACATGACATCTTTCCAAGGTGTGTGTTCAAACACTATACCTTGAGCTGATAAAACGGTTGTAATCGTAAATAGAGCGATGAGTAATCTTAATTTCATATTGTAGTTAGTTATGATCCGACGTAAGGTCTGATCTATAAAATTTCAATTTTTGAAATACGTGGGCAAGTTCGATATTGTCCAACTTGCAGGCCAACAAAAATAACGTCAGGTGCTTAGTTGAAATTTGTCAGAGGCATATATTAACACAACTGTAACTCCTAGAAAAGCGTGATGATACAAATATATGTAGAAATGCCGTAAAATCAATTGATTATCGCCTTGGCCCATTTGATTTTCCTCATATTTGTCTTCTAATTTAATACATCCAATTGTAACACCATATGTTATCAAAGAGAGATCTATATATCAACCATGTAACGCAGACCAGTACTTTCTCGATGATGCTCGATGTCGAGCGCGCTGAAGGCATGTATATCTATAGTGGTGATGGCAAGCGATATCTAGATCTCAATAGTGGAATATCGGTGTCTAGTCTGGGTCACAGACATCCAAAAGTAGTGAAAGCCATCAAGGATCAAGTGGATACTCATATGCATACGATGGTATATGGTGAGCATATACAATCACCACAAACACAATATGCCGAGTTACTTACCAAGCATCTCGGTCATGGACTTGATAATGTTTACCTTCTCAACTCTGGCTCTGAAGCTGTAGAAGTGGCGGTCAAAATAGCCAAAAGATATACAGATAAATATGAGATCATAGCTGCCGCTGGTGCGTATCATGGCAGTACTGTTGCCGCAGAATCGCTTAGAAGTGATTTGGATTTTACGTCTGCATTTCGTCCATCTATTCCTGGTATCAGACATATTAGATTTAATAGTCATGAAGATCTAAAAAAAATCACATGTCGAACTGCTTGTGTCATTATGGAACTAGTACAAGCAGAATCTGGTGTCATCACACCTGATCAAAAATGGTTAAAAGCTATCCGAACCAAGTGTAAACTTACTAATACACTACTAATATTAGATGAGATACAAACTGGATTTGGTCGGACAGGACACCTATTTGCACATCAGAAGTATCACATACAGCCTGATATTCTTACTATCGGAAAAGCTATGGGCGGCGGAATGCCTATTAGCGCATGCGTAGCACCGAAGGAAATCATGCATTGTATTGCAGATAAGCCAACACTTGGTCATATTACTACATTTGGCGGACATCCAGTATGTACTGCTTCAGCTTTGGCGACACTGCAAACATTATTAGATGATAAGATCATAGAAGGTGTATTGGCCAAAGAAAAACTCATCAAATCATTACTCCAACATAATATCATAGCTGAAGTCAGATCCTCTGGTATGATGATGGCCGTAGAGCTGAAGCGTCGCAAATTCCTCAAGCATGTAGTCAATGCAGCTCAAGAAGGTGGCGCATTAATAGATTACTTCTTATTTAATGATAAGTCTTTTAGATTGGCTCCTCCGTTAATAATAACAGAGGATCAGATTAGAGAAGGATGCCAGATATTATTGAATGCGATGGATGTAGCGGAGGCTAAGTATCATAAATAACAATTTGATTATCTTGAATAATACCTAAGTTTATCTTCCATATCATCTAAAATACTCATCAAAAAATTAAAAACATTTTCTCTATCTACCTCACCTACTTTACTAATAAGTGAAGATTGTGCTATAGCTTTTTCCATCCAGCTATTAGTATAGTCACATATACGCTCATCAGTAGTACGTAAATAATTAGGTGATAAATAGGATGAGTATATTACTCTATTTTTGCCTGATTGTATAAAGATTAACTCTGGACTTGTATGTGTATAGTTGAGATAGATATCCATTTTGGCATGTGTTTCTTTACTACCAAATCTCATCTTCGCACCAGCCTTTGCAGTTGACTTAAGGTGATTGATCATTTTACGTATATCTGCAAGGATCAACAATGGATCTTCCTGTCTCCTAAATGCACCTATCTTGGTATAATATCTAAGTTGGTTGAGTGTATTGGTAAGAAAATCACTTCCCCACACATCTACACTTTCATAACTTATAAAATGATCATTTACTTCTGCCAAAGTAGACTTCAGCTCTGTATCTTTGTCAAAGTGATCAAAGTCATATTTCAATCCATATTGTGAAATATTCCAGTTATTTCTATTCCAAACAAAAAGTTTAAAACTCAGTAAATGATGAAAAGGCAAAATGTGAAATACTGGAATCTCATTACTAAAAGAATACACCGTATACTCATCTCTGTATCTGTCCATCGATTCCGAATGAGTAAGAATATTCTTAGCCCATTGCAAGTAAGATGTCAAAGGCTTTACTATGTCATCAGACTGAAAGGCATAGCTGCTCTTCTCCATACCAAAACTATCGAGGTATTGATCTAGTGAGATGCCAAAGTAATTACATACTTGCATAGATTCATCAAAACTTAATTTAGAAATAGCTCTGATCTTTTTATAGGCTCCACTCCTACTAATGTAAAGAGCCGCTGCTACTTCTTCCGCAAAATGATCAGTACGCTTATATCCACTACGGTCATAGAGATAATCAAAGAAGGAAACTTGGTATTTGTTCTGTAGCATAGCAGTTATTTATACAAATCAGACTTCACAATCTCATTGATTAATATTAAATCTAATAGTCAGCTCAAAAATTATTATTTGCAATATAGCCAATTCCTATAATAGGCATCTATTTTTGAAAAAATTCCTAAAATGGACGAATTGTTGATTGATATTTACTTTATAATATTTCCTAGATTATTTAAAATGCAAAATCAACAAAAAATCACCTTTCGTAATTAATCGTAAGGTGATTTTTTATTCCTTTAAATTATAATCCTGATATAAATTTAATACTTCATGAAAAGGACGTAAAAAATATACGCGAACATATTAGGCTCTAATTTAATGGTAGATTTGTGTTTTACTATGAGATTTACTCCTGAGCGTCTATAATTTTTAGGATTTTATATATGCAAATACGGTGATTTAATAACTAAATTTTCTACCAAAACGACTGTAAGAATGATACCTATAGAAACTAATTATGTAGTATACTCTAGACACAATTCACAAGTAATTAGGTACAGAAATAATACATATGAAATATCACTATTAAAAAAAAATACTCCCTGATTCGAAGACATCTGACAGTCCATCGTCTCCCCTTCTCAGCGTATCCTATAGACATCAAATTCAAAATAATGGCTTATTTTTTCAAGCGGAATTACAATTCATATTATTTGACAAAGACTTAACTAGTCTAATTTCATTATCAATTGATTTGAAGATGACTTTAAATAAACAATCACCTTGAGATAATTTCACAAGGTGATTGTTATAATCTATCTAAACTATATAATCTTAGTCACTAATGTGAAAGACTTCGACTTACTTTCCCACTAGCTACACTCTAAGTTTAATCTGAATTTCTACAACTCTTTTCTCAATCTAGCCACAGGAATTCCTAACTGCTCTCTATATTTTGCAATAGTTCTTCTAGCGATATTATACCCTTTTTCTATCAACATATCTTTGAGTCTCTCATCAGATAATGGCTTACGTTTATCTTCCTGATCTACTATCGTACCTAAAATATTTTTTACCTCAAGCGTAGAAACTTCTTTACCATCTTGTGTCATAAGTGACTCAGAAAAGAAATCCTTTAATCTCTTAGTACCAAACTCTGTCTGTACGAATTTACTATTTGCCACACGCGATACTGTCGAGATATCTAGGCCTGTAATCTCAGCGATGTCCTTTAAGATCATCGGCTTGAGTGTACGATCATCTCCAGTTCTGAAGAAGTCATACTGATATTGCATTATAGAGTACATAGTACGTTTGAGAGTATCTTGTCTTTGCTTAATAGCATCGATAAACCACTTTGCTGAATCAATCTTCTGCTTGATAAACATCACAGCTTCTTTCTCTGTCTTCTTAGCCTTACGCTTTTCTGTTGTTGACTTATAACCTTTCAACATCTCCATGTACTGATCGTTGATACGTAGATCAGGAGCGTTACGACTATTTAGAGTAAGCTCTAATTCACCATCCCTATTACTGATTAAGAAATCTGGAACGATATATTGATTGACTCTATTGGCTGTAGTCGCTGCACCACTAGCTGGCTTTGGATTAAGCTTAAGTATCTCCTCTATAGCTTCTTTGAGTTCAACGTCAGATACGAATAGATTTTTCTTTAGTTTGATATAATGCTTCTTAGTAAATTCTTGGAAGTGATTAAGTAGTATCTTCAATGCAAGATTCTTAGCTCTTACGTGAGTACCTGTTGCTTTTTCTATCTTCTCATTCAATTGGATGAGAAGACATTCTCTAAGATCTCTAGCTCCTACCCCTGCAGGATCAAATCTTTGGACCATACTGAGAATCACTGTTACCTCCGATTCCACAATCTCAAATCCATGTGCAAACATTATATCATCGATTATAGCAGAAGTTTCTCTTCTTAGGTATCCGTCTTCATCTATACTACCCACTATTTGATTCGCAATAATCTCCTCTCTTTCAGTCTTAAACTCTAATAAGCCTAATTGCATTTCGAGCAAATCATGAAAGTTATTACCTCCACTTATTGGTGTATCTGTCTCTTCTATATTATATGCACTATTATCCCCTTTGAGTTTGTAACTTGATGGATCGTCTTCCATATACTCCGTCAAATAGTCATCTAATTCGAATTCTTTCTCCTCTGCTCTATCGTCAGAATTCTCATCTCCCAAATCAAACACATCGGTATTATCTTCACCCTCATCGAGTGCCGGATTAGATTCTAGCTCTTCTTGGATACGTTGGTCCAGCGTTGCAGTAGGAATCTGCAGAAGTTTCATTAGCTGTATCTGTTGAGGAGACAGCTTCTGGAGCATTTTTTGACTTAGATTCTGCTTTAACATGTTGTAGTTTTTTTTAATTCTATCGACTGGCGAAATTTAATTATTCCATTTGTCATGCATTATTGCAATTGTTATTTGGTATAATGCGGATTACATATTGGAATATCTTATACTAGTTTAAATGTCATTTTAACAGATAATCATTATTAGTAGCTAAGAGACCATCCTCTATCTAGTCAGGAATATTTAGCAAAAAAGGTGATTCATGCACATACTACATTAAAGAAACATTCAAAATACTTCTTAAGTTCGTTATAATATAGACCTTCGATTGGTAATTTCTTAAACAAATATAGACGCTCAATACAACATATAAAAGAAAATTATAATATTTAATATGCTCAAATAGATTTGTTTATACTAACAAAAGTGCTGAACCCTTTAAAAACATAGGACGTCAGCCTATCAAATTTTATTCCATTTTTTTAAATAAGCATTAGACAAATGACCGTAAATGATAGATTAACAGCCCTCAGAGGGTGGATGAGAGAAGAAAAAATAGATGCTTACATCATTCCGAGTAGCGATCCACATCAGAGTGAATATGTAGCTGAACACTGGAAATCAAGAGAATGGATCAGTGGATTTACAGGATCTGCAGGTACTGTCGTAGTGACTGTTGATTATGCTGGGGTATGGACTGATAGTCGATATTTTTTACAAGGAGAAATGGAGACTGCAAGCAGTGAATTTGAACTACAGAAGATGCATAACCAATTTGGCAATTACTACAGAGACTGGATTATTGACAATCTCTCAAGTGGTCAGACCGTAGCTGTAGATGGTCAATTATTCTCTAATGGACAATGTGATATGCTGAAAAAGGCATTTGATTCAGAGGGATTAAAGTTTAGAATAGACGCTGATGGTATATCACCAACATGGACAGACAGAGCGGCTATCCCTATGAATGAGATATATGTACACGATGCCAAGTACGCTGGAAAAACCCGTACAGAAAGACTCAATGAAGTAAGAGCTAAGATGGTTGAGCAAAAAGCAGATCATCACCTTACTACTACCTTAGACGATATAGGATGGACGCTCAATATAAGGGGAACTGATATAGACTTTAACCCCGTGGCAGTTTGCTACCTAGTAGTAAGCAAGACTTATAGCACATTATTTATAGATAAAGTAAAAGTACCGGTAGCGATACAAAACGAATTAAAGGCTGATAACATCTATCTCAGACCCTATGCTGAAATAGTCGCATATCTCAATCAATTACCAGAGATTGATACTTTGTTAGTAGACCCCTTGATATGTAATGCCTATCTCTACAGAGCTATCAATGCTAAAAAAGTTAATGGCAATACCCCGGCGAAATACCTGAAAGCGATTAAGAACTCAACTGAGATAGCGCACAGTAAATCTTCCCAAATAAAAGATTCTGTAGGTATGGCTAAAGCGTGGAAGTGGTTAGAGGATACGCTAAAATCACGAAATGTCTCTGAGGCGGAATTTGCTGATAAACTTGCAGAATGTAGAGGTCAACAAGCACATTACAAAAGTGAAAGTTTTCCAGCGATAATAGGATATAAGGGCAATGGTGCCATCATACACTACCATCCTACTCATGATACTTGTCACGATATAAAGAATGATGGCATGCTCCTTTGCGATAGTGGCGGTCAGTACTTAGATGGAACTACAGACATCACTAGGACTGTATCATTTACGGATCCTACAGATCAACAGAAGCTTCATTATACTTTAGTACTCAAGGGAATGATAGGACTCTCTATGGCCAAATTCCCAGTAGGCACTCAAGGAAATCAACTCGATACTCTAGCACGAATGCACCTTTGGCAACATGGTCTCAATTACGGTCATGGTACTGGTCACGGTGTAGGATTTTTTATGAATGTACATGAGCCACCACAAGGATTTGCGCCTGGCAATTCAATGAGATCTAATACAAAACATGATAAAGGAATGCTCAGCTCCAATGAGCCAGGATATTACCTAGAAGGAGAGTACGGAATCCGTATAGAAAATCTAATGGTCGTAGTAGAAGATAAGGAAGGATGGTTGAAATTTGATACTATCACTCTATTTCCTATCGCTACTAATCTAATAGATATGAATTTCATGACTACTACGGAAACTCAGTGGCTTAATGATTATCACCAAGAAACTTATGATAAAGTATCACCGCAGATGGATGAAGAACATAGATTATGGTTAAAGGAAAAGTGTAGAGCTGTGTAGAGTTTTGGCTTATAGTTGGTTCCTTTCAAACATCGCATGAAGCGCTAGCTCATCATCCGCAGATTAACTATTTTAGAGAGGACCAGTCAGTGCTTTTTCAGGGATATCAAGTCTAAGATTCTCGTAAAATTTAACTTTCCTGAGTTATAGAGTATGCTAAAAATTTTCCATGATGCATTTAGGTAGATTTTCTGGGTGATGCACTCAGTGCAACTGGGCAAATGACCAAGAGGGAATGGATTTATCAATGTAAGAAAAGGAATTCCATTTACCACAAATTTTGTAGACGGCAGCAGTTCCAGAGCTTATAAATTGGAGTAACCATAATTGTTAAAATAAATCGATACTACACGCCAATTCGAAATGTGGGAACGTAACTATGGTCTGAGGCTTGGTTTATCCAATACTATTCATGAATATATGGATTTTGGTAAAGAAGCTGTTGATCTTACCATACTAAGCTATGCTAATAAAATTAGATCAGAAATAATTAACAATAAGAAGCTTCAGCTGGTAGGCAAATCAAACTCTGAATCAGATATAATTGGCATCTTAGCCCAATCTCCCGCTATTCACCAAGAGACAATTGACAAATTTGTTGACAACGACATTACGGTCAATCAAATACATGAATGGGGAAGTCCCTTATTCTTTGATACAGAAACTAGAGTAATCCGACTAGCAGAAAATATGCTTCAAAGCATAGGTACAGCTGATAAAGAGTAGAAATATAATCCACATCTGAAAATTCGCCTCTAACAATTAGAAATACTCGCAGATAAACTATTTCTTTGTATCATCAATATAATAATAGCAAAATCTATAGCTATGAGTGGAAATAACAGCGATTGGGGAAAGAAAGGAGTTTGGTTCGGTAAAGGAATCATTGGCATTGCAATTTTCGTTATTCTACTTATCTATCTCTACAGCAGTAACATGAACTATCTTAACTAGAGGAGTCTTTTCATTTACTTATTTGTCAACAAAATACTTCTTGCGTTTTGGAATGGATCTCTAAACTGTTTTGATTTCAAGTTTATTGAGATGTACAAACTATACTTTTTAAATGTACTACTTAATGATAGTAACCATACCATCGTGCTCGTAGATTTCCTTGAAGCACATTTTCAATATTGTCAGGTCAAATTATAAGTACTAGATTTTCACTACCCTAGCCACGTATATCTTATCTGAAGTGACTATTCTGATGTAGTAAATTCCGTTGCTGTTAATATCTGCTGTATCTAACGATAACTCATATCCATCATAGTCATAGGTCATCGCTGAGCTCCTACCCATTTGATCTACTGCAGATACTTCTCTAATATCACTTAACTCTGAGTGTATGAGTGATAATCTCTCGGATGATCCAATAGGATTAGGGTAAAGCTCGACATTGATTACTCCTAAATCTGACGTACCTACGTAAAATGACTCTGGTGGAGTGATATGCTGATCAGTATATATACGATATTCGCCAGGTGCGAGTGAAATATTTTCATTGACATTAGTAACATTAAGACTATCTCCTGTGAAGTATTCATACCATGTACCTGTAGACTGGAAGCTTGGATCTACAGCGTCAGATTCGACTCTGAAATTGGCCATCGTCACCGCATTCATGTCAGAGTGATTCAGCTTGATGCGCTTATAGTATGACTGGTCCAAAAAATGAAAATCTGTAGTAGCGAATGTTGGATAAGATTTTTTGAGATGAGTCAATGCTGAGATTACGGCATAGAGTTGACGTCTACCCTCTACTTCGGCATAATCCCATCTGACTGGTTTAGGGTCCAATCTACAGTTTGGGCTAATACCGCCATTGATACAATAATTAATAGAGTAATCATATCCTAACTCCTGAAATTGCCACATCATCTTAGGCCCAGGAATACTAAAGAAAACTGCGTTAGTTGCTTCGGCTCTGTCATAGGCAACCTCAGGCTGCTGTGTATCATGTCCAGGACCATCATTGCCATATTGGAGAAGCTTATATAACATACGTTCTTCGTCATGGCTCTCTGAATACCCTACTACATGCGGATCACTCCATCCACGTTGCTGATATGACAACCAATCAAGACTTGAGCTATATCCCATAGCGGCCTCTGCAAATTGGTGTTGTCCATTTCCCCAGAGCATAAAACCATGATCAGATAATTCACGTTCTTCAGTATTACCACCGAAATGTTCAAGTATTACATAATTATCAGGATCGATGCTCCAGATATAATCTGCATATTCTTTGAGAATGGCAATTCTACTGGCATCATACTGAGACATCAAATCAGAATTGCTTCCACTATTAAATTGTGTGAAGCCTTTAGAGAGATCAAAACGAAAACCATCGATTTTAAATTCTTCTATCCAATACTGCGTCACTCTTTTAACCCATTTTTTAGTTTCGAAGTTTTCATGGTTGACATCATAGCCAACATTGAATGGATGTTTCGCTTCTACATTGAGCCAAGGATTGTCACTCGTTGGACGGAAATTCTGTGGATCCCAAAACATTTGCGCTAATGGGCTCTGAGAAAAAACATGATTATACACTACATCCAATATTACGGCTATACCTCGACTATGTGCGGCATCTATTACTGCTTTAAACTGGTCTCTAGTACCATAGTACTTATCCAATGCCATGTGAAAAGATGGATTGTAACCCCAGCTTTGATTACCTTCAAATTCATTAACCGGCATTAACTCTATCGCATTGACTCCCAGAGTCTGTAGGTAATCTAATGTATCTAATAATGAAGCATAACTATGATCGTTTAAAAAATCTCTCATCAGTATTTCATAGATCACAAGATCCGTCTTTGCAGGTTTGGTAAGGAATGACGTCCAAGGATATTCCTCATCCGTAGTATCAAATACAGTAACCATACCTGTAGTCAAATCTATAGGATAGTCAGGAAGAGTATTCATCACTTCCGCAGGGACCCATTGATCGTTATTTGGATCCAAAATCACTTCTGAATATGGATCTGCTAGTTTAATACTGCCATCTACGAGGTACTGGTATGTATTTTGTCCATTCTCAAATGATGTCTTTGGCAGTTCAATCCAGAATGTAACATCATCCGATGCTAAATTCATACGATAATCTAAATCGATTTGATAATCATTAGCTGGACAAAGGAAAAACGCATGATCTTTATGAGGTGCGGTTAATTGAAAAATAAAAGTATCATCAGAGAAATAATTAACTCCATCCTCAAGTTCTGCTGGAGGATTTGTTAGGGTATTCGTTCTCTCCAATACAAAGACTGTCGTTGTCACAGTAAGTTGCTCTGCGCCATCATCCAACAGTATACTAAACTCATTTTCGCCTAGTACTAGATCTGTAATTGTTATATCTAAAACATCACTTGTTTCAGAATGAACTAACATACCATTATTAGATACTGAGATATCAACTACTTTAATTACACTCAGTAGAATATTAAGACTTTCATCATCAAATATGATTGAGCCTCCTAGTGCAGGCGATATCAAATTAGCTATCAAACCTTGATCTGAATCGTACACTTGAGAATATATATCTGATCCGTCAGACGATCTACCTGACTGGGATCCGTCTTGATTACGAAATACAAATGCTAAATATTCTACTTGCTCTCCGACAGGTAAATTATAAAAGTCTTGAATATTAATCTCAAGCGAATATAAATCCGGACTTACTCTATTCATCAGGGGTGCATTAGTAGTACCCCATTCACCTTGCACATAATTCCAATCCCCAAGACTAGTACTAGACGAAGTAATCACACCGGTATGTGCATATACATCCTCGGCAAATCCAGCTAATCCAGCATTACCTTGTGTTGCATCAAAATATATAGTTACATCATCAAATTGTGATGGAAACTCTGGTTCGGTGTAGACTACCTGCGCTAGTAATGAAGATCCAATAACGAAATAAAGAAAGGCTGCAATATATAATCTCATGAATCTAATGTCTGATTTATCAATAACCACAAATTATAATGTTTTGAATGAAAATGTGTCGTTAAAGAAAAGTAATTAAATGCAATCGTTTGTAGTTGTATTCCAGTTGAGAAAAAATATCTAATAATTAGATAACACAGGGTCCGCGAATCTTTTAAAAATAGAAAATCTAAGTTTTGATTTAGATGTATTTGATTACCCCATATGGAATATCGCTACCGCCCGTTACGAAAATACATTAGCCTAAAACAAGAGAGAATAATATACATATCAATGTACTTTCGTTGTATCTACTAGTAAAGCCATCTGCAAATAACTAATGATGTTGCATATATCCGTGATTATTAATTTTTTAATTTACTACCATTGTAATATAAGTAATTTATAAGTCCTACTCTAATTAGTAATATTCTTCGATCGGAAACTCACCATATTCATCGCTACTGATTCTTTGTCTGTAAACTTCTCAAAATTGATATAAAATTAATGATTATTTTTAATAGTCTTTTCGCAAAAGCTCGATAAACTTAATAGTTATGTTTGTTCGTTCATAAAATTTAGCTATCCACTTATTACATCTATTTTTACTTAACACTATAAATTAATGTATCTTGTAATTTTATTATCAATTTTTCGTAAAGTTCAACTATAAAATTTAAAACAAATGAAACATCTACTTTTATTTTCTCTTGCAGCATTTATATTAAGCTGTCAAGCACCGAGTCCAAAATCTAATCAATTTGATAAGTTTAATGAAAACGCAGCTTCTGCAGATTCTACGTTTAATCTTTTTGAAAGTGGCGATTTGGATATTATGAGTGATATGTATGCTGATGATATGTTTTGGTCTCCAGCGAATACTACAGATTCATTATCAAAGGAACAATGGAGAAGCGGAATGCAACAATGGCATGCAAGTTTTGACAGTTTTAGTTTTCAAGATAGATTATATTATCCTAGTGTTGATGAAGAGTTCGTACCTAATGGTGGTGTTCGAGTATATGGAACTTGGAGCTCGATACATAAAGAAACAGGTAAGTCAACTCAAACAAAATATTATGCCGTTTTAGAATATAATGAAGATGGGGAAATTGCAGGCAATATGGAGTGGTTTGATCTTGGAGGTATTTTTGATCAGTTGGAGGAGTCAACAGAAGCAACAGAAGAATAATATTAACCTTAGAAATTATACAAAATGAAAATTTTTCAAATAATTACAATCTTTTTCGTTGTTGCATTTAGTGCTAATGCACAATGGGTTGAAACAACTTCATGTAAAAAAGAATCAGATGTTATAACTAATATGGCTATAACACATATGACTAATCTAGAATATTCAATTGCTTATGGTATGGCTAAGGCTGCGCTACAAATTGACAGTAATTGTGGGTGTGCTAATTTAATTATTGCTGCAGTTAGCAGCAAAAATAAAAAATGGGGAAGCCAATCTTCAAAGTTAGCAGCTATTAATAGAGAATTATTAAGTGCTGAAGAGCAAGCATGGTTTGACTATCTGAACGCAAATGAAGAGGAAGTTGATCAAGTTAAAATAGATAACGTCACTAAATTTCCTAATAGCCCTCTTCTGAATTTTATTGCTACATCAATGAAAGATTTCAATACTTTCGTTGAATTTGCAAATAAATTTCCAGCTTATTCTGCATCTGCCCATAACATGATTTCTTATGGACACATGAATGGTGCGTTTGGAGATACTATGAGTCATGAGTTAGCAATGGAGTCAGTTAACAAATCTATCAGTATGCATGAAGGACCTAATGCGTTAGATTCTAAGGCAGAACATTTAGCATCCTTGGGTAAGTATGAGGAAGCACACAAAATTCAACTTAAAGCTGTTGATTTTGCAACCTTCGCTTCTCCCTATCGCAACAAAGCGATGATATATAGAGATAAGATTAATATTAATGAAATTACTGCAGAATTGAGTAAGTCTTTAGTGGATATGCAGACTGCCATTACAGATCGAGACTATCAAAGATATAAAAAGTATGAGCATGATGACATTCAAGTCACAACTGGCGACTCAAATTTAGGTCCTTTCTATATTTTTACTGAGGATGAATTTAAGTCTGAAACTCCTTCGGTATGGAATGCTTTTGATTTAAGTAATATTAAAGTCTACTTTTCTCCTGACATGAAATGTGCTACACTAACATTTAATGCCGATGGGAATTATACCATTAAAAAAACTGGAGAATCAGTAGATTATGCTACTCGTGGCGCGTCAATTTGGGTACTGACTGATGATGGTTGGAAAACTTTTCACTCATCTTGGTCTCCAAGAAAAGGTAAATTGGGCATACCTAGTAAATAATTAATTTTTTAGGATACTAAGTTTTAGAGCACTAATATTTTAAAATAATTAGTCTACTAATTTTACAAATAATTACAAAAGTAGCGGCCACGATTAATGGCCGCTATTTTTATTTAATACTATTTAGATTTGATTCATCATTTGAAGTTTATTGATCTATTATGTTATTTAATTATGAGCGTCTTCTCTGAGTTTTTTCTGTCGAGATGTAGTGTGATTTTTTATTGGCTTTTTTAAAAGTAAATGTTTTTTGTCAGTATATTTGACTTCTATTTCTCGTCTTTAGACCTGCCTTCGTTGACATAATCCACTAAATATTTTACTCTATTATTTTCTGCAGAAAATCCATATTCATAACTGAGGATACCATTTTTAAAATCAATAGGTTTAGATAAAATAGATTCGATTGATGTTAAAATTATATTGAATCCAAAATCAGTATTGTTTGGTGCTATGTATTATGTGATTAAACACCAAAAATTATACACCTCTAAAACAGTATAATTATTATTAAATTATACTGTCTACCCAATAATTCTATACTATATTTGAATATATGTGTAAATACATAAGATTATTTTTATTGCTCTGCATAGTACAGTATTCACTTAATGCTCAGCAGGTTAGACCTGATGATGGATATCTCTTTGATCAGACTATCGTACCAAAAATCGAAGTCTATCTATCTCAGGATTCGCTAGATACAATGTTGCTACCCACAAACGTGAGAAGTAATCATGAGTATCACGCTATGTGTATAATTACCAAGGGAGATACCAAAGATACTATCAATAATGTAGGTCTACGATTAAGAGGCAATACGAGCAGGTTAGCGGATAAAAAATCATTTAAAATATCTTTCAACTCTTTCGAACCAGAAAAAAAATTTAAAGGGTTAGAGAAACTTAATCTAAATGGTGAGCATAACGACCCATCCATAGTCCGAGCTAAGTTAGCTTGGGATTTTTTTGCTGATGCTGAAATCCCAGCAGCTAGAGTCAATCATGTAAGGCTACATATCAATGATGAATACCGAGGTCTCTATCTTAATGTAGAACATATAGATGAAGAGTTTATCAAAAAACGATTTGAAAATACGGATGGTAACCTATTTAAATGCCTGTGGCCAGCGAATTTAAATTATATTAATAGTGATCCTGAGTCGTATAAGTTTACTAATAATGGACGCCGTGCATATGATCTCAAAACCAATACAGTGGAAGATGATTATAGTGGATTGGCAGATTTTATTTGGAGACTTAATTCGTCTGTCACTAATAATTTTCAATGTAAAATAGAAGAAGTCCTTGATGTAAATAGTGTACTCAAGGCAATGGCGATAGATATGCTTACCTCTAACTGGGATGGAGTTATCAATCAAAACAATTTCTACTTATACGAAGATCTTAATACTGGTAAATTCCACTGGCTTCCATATGATACTGATAATACGTTTGGTATAGATTGGTTTGGGATCGACTGGGCGAGTGTCGACATCTATCAATACGCAAATAGACTGGGAAGCGACAGACCATTATACGAGCAAATGCTCACTTTACCTGAGTATCGTGCAAAGTATACTTACTATGTTGATCAACTCATACAATCCTACTATAATAATAGCGTATTAGACCCAATATTAGATGATGTCAATAGCATGACTACCCCATTTCGAATCCCTGATACTTATGCAGCAGAAGATTATAATTGGAGTATTGCAGACTTCAGCAATAGTTTTGATGACTTTGATGATGCCCATGTAAAATATGGTCTAAAATCATTTATCACTAAAAGAAAAAGTAAAGCACTAGAGCAACTCGACGATTACGACATCATACCTATTATGACCAGCCTCAAAATAGTTCACACTGAAAGTGATGTTCAAATTTATACAGATATGATCGACGACCTAGGAATAGAATCCGTAATACTCCACTACTCAATCGATGCTGCAGAATGGAACGAATCGAATATGACACTTAATGATGATGGTCACTACTTCGCTACTATAGCGATTAACGCTCCTGGATTTTTACAGTATTATATCAAGGTGACGGATAGTAGCAATCAAAGTAGAAATTTCCCTAGTTGTGGAAATACAGAAATTAATACTGGATTCTTCCCCACACCAAATCTTGTCATAAATGAATTAATGGCGAGTAATAGCATGGCTGTAACCGATAACAATGGAGAGTATGACGACTGGATAGAACTTTACAATGCTGACAATGTGGACATTCAACTCTCAAACTATTATCTATCTGACAACTCTGATAATCCGAATAAATGGCAGCTACCAAATATCATATTACCGCCTGACGATTATCTCGTGATATGGGCAGATGAAGATGGTAGCCAAGGCGATACACATGCCAACTTCAAACTACAAAAAAGCGGAGAGCAAATAGGAATCTATGATAATACAGACAATAATTTTGCTCTATTAGATTATATAGAATTTGGAGCGCAAAATACAGATGTGAGTTTTGGCAGAAGACCGAACGGCGTAGGTGAATTTGAAGTGTTAGATTTCTATTCTCCTATGACTAATAATGATATCAATACAGAGGTTAAAGAAATATCTTCCCTGAATTTATCAATTTATCCTAATCCGACTTCAATAGAAATTAGAATCGATGAAAAGTATATTGGTCAGAGATATAATATTACAGATACTCATGGTAAGATATTGACTTCTGCCATCTATGATGAGGTAATCAACATCAAACAATTACCTTCAGGCCTCTACTATATTTCGATAGTTGGTGGTGGAGTGATTTCTATAGACAAGTTTATTATTGTCCGATAATCATCTAATATTCTTTAATCTTACTTTCTACAATACTGAATTCTAGTAAGATTTTACATTAGGTATTTCTTCACCATTATATAGAGTATCACCAGTCGTACGAATCTACTTATCGTGATATATCTGAATAGAAAATAGCATAGCATGCTCAATAAAATAAGTAAGGTAAGTCTCATTATAGTTGTGGTGCTATGGATAATAGAAATAAATTAACTTCGCATCATCCAAAAATTGAAACTTTACGATGACCAAGTCAATATATATATTAATTCTTTTATTGTGCTCATTATTTATTTCTGCACAATCTGATTATTGGCAACAGCATGTAGAATATAAAATCAATGCACAGCTAGACACTAGTACACATATTATCAAGGCGGAATGTGGGATTCAATACTTCAACAACTCACCTGACACATTAGATCGTATATACTTCCACCTTTGGGCCAACGCATTTAGTAATAAGACATCTTCATTTGCAGATCAAGCACTTAAAATGGGGATGACTGATTATTACTTTGCTGACGACGGTGAACTTGGAGGATATCAAGAAATCACAGTAGCACTATCCTCCGAAGAGGGCGAATTACAACTTATCTATTTGGATGATCAAAAGGAAATCGCGTATGTACCAATAAAAGGAGGCGTACCGCCAGGCCAAGAAATATGTTTAATATTTTATTACGAACTGCAAATACCAAACTACTTCGCAAGATTAGGAAAGTCAAATAACTTATACAATATGGTAGCTTGGTATCCTAAGCCTGCGGTATATGACCGCAATGGATGGCATACTTTTCCATATCTATCAATGGGAGAGTTTTATAGCGAATTTGCCAACTATGAGGTAACCCTCAGTGCCCCCAAAGGAAATACAATAGCCCATAGCGGATATGAGACTAAGCGATATACTAATAATGACTACCAATACAAAGAAACACGCCTAGAGAATGCACATGACTACGCTTGGTTTGCATCTCCAGATTTTATAATAGAAGAAGAAAAAGTAACACTTAATAACGATCAAATAGTAGATGTAAAAATATACAGAAAACCTGATGATACTTTATGGCCAGAAGCAATGCTGTATACCAAGCAAGTATTAATCTACATGGCAGACTACATGGGTGATTATCCCTATTCTACTCTCTCTATAGTACAGGGCGAAGACAGCGGATTAGTTGGCGCTATGGAGTATCCTTCTATCAAAATAATTAAAAATGTAAGGGCTTCGGATGCCTTAGAATATTACATAGCACATGAAGTAGGACACGCTTGGTTTTATGCTGCTATAGGGTCCAATGAGCGAGATGAAAGTTACTTTGATGAAGGGCTTACTTCGTTCCTTGAACAGAAGTATACTGCCCACTATCATGAGGGTGATAACTATCAAAATAGTAAACTTCCATCATTTCTTTTGGGTAGTGATAAGCCAGTTCTCCGACACTTCACTGAAGGGCAAATTTGTAGACATTTGCATCAGCCTTTAACTACGCCTGTCGCAGAGTTAAGTACTATTAATTATGGCCTCAATGCATATCAGATAGGATCCACTTTGATCGCACACACAGAGTCACTTTTGGGCTTTAATAAAGTACGTGACATATTAAGAAGCTTCTATACCAAATGGAAATTTAAGCATCCAATATATGAAGATCTACTATCTCATATAGAGAGAGAATCAAAAATCAATCTGAGTGGCTACAATGATATACTAGCCGGCCATGCAGTAGATGCGAGTATCTCAAAGGTAGCTGGTGGCACAATAACCATAACTAATAAAGGGGAGTCAGAAATAATGATGCCGCTGCTTATTACATATGAAGATGGTACCACCGAAAGAGAGAATGTAAAGCCCTCTCAACAAGATCTAATACTCGAAAAATACAAAAATATTAAATCTGCAATTCTTGATCCAGATCAAACCAGCTTAGATATCAATCCAGAAAATAATAGATATCCAAGGCCAGGAATTGGTGTTAGAATATTTACAGGATTTGATTCTCCAAGCAAAAAAGACATTTATCTTAGTCCATTAATTGGATATAACTCTTATGATGGTATCATGCTCGGATTAAGTATGTATAACTCTACTTTTCCTGCAAAAAATTTGAAGTGGAATATCACACCGTTTTATGGATTTGATAGTGATCAATTGGTTGGACAGAGTTGGATCAGTTATGACACAAAATTTAAATCTGACAAGATCAGAAAAATTCAATATCGGTTGGGGATAAAATCTTTTTCGATTGCGAATAATGAAGATGCAAACATCCAACTACGATATATTAGAATAGATCCTTGTATCACATTACATCACTATCATAACCCTGCTAGCAAATTGTACAGCAAAACTAGTCTAAGGCAGCTGTGGACCGGAACAGATATTTCCTATTTAGAAATTGATAGATTTACTCAGAATATAACGAGACTAACTCATAATAGGTATAATTTTGATAAGCTGCAACCCAACGAATTAGAAGTCGAACTTGAGTATAATCAATATCATGCTGGCAGCTTTTTAGATTCTCAAGATTACCTTAAGTTGAGTCTAGATTATAGACATGGATTTTTGTTTGGTAAGCATCGAAAACTTGATATTAGATTATTCGCTGCAAAATTTTTAATGAACAGTCAAAGGCAATCATCGTCTTACAATAATCTATTAGCACAAGGAAGTATCGCACTACTTAACCAAGGTTTTACTGACTACAGTTATAATGATTACTACTTCGATAGACAAGGGCAAAGTAAGAGAGCATATCGTCAAATAGGATATCATGGAGGAGGATTCAAAGATGCGCTTGGAAGTGCTAATGGTAGAATAGGTCAAAGTAATGATTTTGCTATGGCAATAAACTTAAAAACACATTTACCCTTTGGGCAAGCTAAACTTCCATTGAAATTATTTTTTGACGCAGGATATGCTCGAACGAAATCTTTTTCTGCCGATCCATTAAAAGGAGAAGTATTTTACAGTGGGGGTGTTATGATAGAGATTGGGGATGGCCTTTTTGCTTTTCATTTACCTCTAATAGTATCCCAAAAAATATCTGATATATACAAATCAGAAAGTCGAAATTTATTAAGTAAAATTACATTCTCTATGGATCTCCATAGATTGAATCCGTGGGAACTTGCCGATGATTACATTTTTTGAGAGCTAGTTTAATTCTTTTATTCCTGAGCCTAATAAAAGTTTACTGCCTCCAAAATATGGAAAGCGTTAAAAGTGCAACACCATCCCATTGCCCATATTTTTAGAGCGGTAATTATACTTACCGACAAAATACAAGT